>Ga0315277_10003122_pt1 | contig 22640 bp, 23 predicted proteins | sample YL17G05_15_MG_FD_203695 | JGI IMG/M metagenome (GOLD analysis project Ga0315277, IMG submission 203695) | Sediment microbial communities from Yellowstone Lake, YNP, Wyoming, USA - YL17G05_15 | ecosystem: Environmental > Aquatic > Freshwater > Lake > Sediment | place: USA: Wyoming | collected...
GGTCCTGATGAATGGTGCTGTGGATCCCCGCTTATCCGCACGGGGCAATTGGATTTATTGGAGGAACTGGCAACTCATAATATCGAAGCGCTTGAAAAAATAGGGGCGAAGACGGTGATCTTCTCCTGTGCTGGCTGTTATCGCACATTCAAGAAAGATTACGCTGATTTGGGCTACTCCACACCATTCAATATTCAACATACAACCCAATTCTTTCTGGACTTGCTCCGAACCAATAAATTAAAGGTGAAAGCACTTTCTACAAGGGTGACCTATCATGATCCTTGCCACTTAGGGCGGCATATGAGAGTCTACCAGCAGCCCCGCAGGATCCTGCAGAGTCTGCAAGTGGATTTGCAGGAGATGCCCCGGAACATGAAAGATGCGATGTGTTGTGGCGCTGGGGGTGGCGTCCGTGCTGCCTTTCCTGACTTTGCTAAATGGGTTGCGAAGAATCGGATTGATGAAGCACTGGAATTGCAACCTGCAGTGCTTGCCTCGGCTTGCCCGTTCTGTGAAAACAATTTTATTGAGACGCTCCGGGACTTCCCGGAAATAAAACTCGCTGTCCGTGATATCAGCGAACTCTTGATGGAGGCTTTAGATGAAGAACAGTAAACTTCTTTCCGGACTCATTGAAATTGTCCAAGATGAGAATGTATCTGCCGATCCGGCAGATTTAATTCCGTATGAACGCGACGATCAATTCCCCTTCGTGCCTGCGCATCGCCCCGACTACGTGGTGAGACCCGCAACTGTTGAAGAAATTCAAGCGATTCTAAAATTGGCGAATCAATCTAAAACGCCTGTAGTCCCTTTCGCCTCGGGTATCAATCGTAAGGGATTATGCATTCCCTCCCATGGTGGAATCCTGCTTGACATGCGGCGCATGACCAAGATTGAAATTGATCCTGAAATGATGGTCGCTACTGTGGAGCCGGGTGTCAATTTCGCCCAAATAGTTGTGGCATTAAATAAATATCCGCATCTCCGCTGTTTGGCTCCGGATGCCCCAGCGACGGCCTCGGTATTGGCGAATTACATGCTCCGCGGGATTTATGCGACCTCCACGCGCTACGGGGTGGATCACTTAATCACCATGAAAATTGTCCTTCCAAATGGTGAACTCCTTGATACAGGGTCTGCTGCCACGCCAAACACTGTCGGACCCTATTGTAATATTGTGAATGGACCCGATCTTACGAAACTGTTTCAGGCGAGCGTGGGAACAATGGGTGTGGCAGTAGAAGGCAGAATCCGGCTGTACCCCATGCCCGAGAAAGTAAGGGCGATACTTATCACATTCCCCGATTTCGAATCCATGCTTGAACCCGCCAAGGAATACACGCTCCAAAATCTGGTTGCAGGCGCCTGGATCTGGACCTTCACGGCTGATGCTCTAAAAACTATCATGAGTCTCAAATCAGCGGCGCCTGAGTGGTTCGCGATGATGCTATATTTAGAGGGAACCGCCGCTGAAGTGCAATCCCAAGAAGAGCAGGTGCTAAAAATTGCCAGAGCCACCCAAGGCGAGCTGATGAAACTCCCCGCTGATTTCGAGCATGAATTCGTCTTGGACCATCGCTACATGCGGGGTGACGTTCGGGGGTGGCGCAAGGGGAACCTTTACGGGAGTTCCTTTTACGGAACATTGAAGAATCTCCCGCAGTATTATAGAGCCGGCAAAGAACTCTGTGAAAAGCATGGCTTTGAAGGCTATCACTTTGAAGCGTTACCTGTCAGTCCTTTTCACGGGCAATTGATCTACTTCGATCCCTGCGTCATGTGGGATGGAGGCGATCCTGATCAGGTGTCCCGTATTCGGGCCTTTCACCAAGATCTGCGAGCCGCTTTGCTCAAAATTGGTATTTACGGCTTCTTCCGTGCATTCCCGGGCGTAGTTGACTCGCAAGAATTAGGGATGTACGGTGAAATCTGGCGCCAATTGAAACGGTTCATCGACCCCAACAATATAATGAACCCCGGAAAGCCGCCGCTGGACTAATTCTTCACTTTTTTCTTGTATTTTTATTTAATTTGCTCAAGCTGGGCTTGCCGCTTTGCGAGGAGAAACGAGCTTACAATGATCAGACCGACGCCAGCAATCATGAGGGGTATAGAATAGACTTCAAGCGGTATTAAGAGAACCACGGCAAAATACACAAAGATGGGACTAATTTGAATTGGCACTTGCTGAATGGGAATCATGTTGCTCGCCTGCCCATAGATAAAGGCTTGTTGTATCTTCAGGGTTCCCAAAAAGTTGGTAAGGCATAAAATAATGGCAGCCAGAATAAAAAAGACCAGTTGGATTGGCAAGAATATTCCACTGAAAACACTGGCTATGACGGCTACCAAAGGAGCTACCCAAAAATTGGAGAGGGCAAACATGCATCCGGAAAAGATGGCAAGATAAAGCCCTTTATAGCGTGTTTTCATCTTTTCTAGAATATGGCACACAAGAGCGATTGCGCTTAAGATGCCGGTGAAAATACAAATTCGGAGAATGAACCCGGTATCGCCCATATTTAAGAGATCCTCAATGTGGGTTCCCGTATCTAATTCACTGAAGCCCAGAAAAGTAATGGCGATTACCATGAGAATGATTCCGAGATATTCCTCGAGCTTCAGCTGTTCGCCAATGAGTTTGACCGCCCCAACCGCTAGCACGATGAGCCCTGCCGCCATTAGCCCCGGCGTCAGAGCAGGCCCGATCATGTCAATGGCGAATAGGAAAAAAACGGTCCCAAGGGCGAGTTGAAGCAGGAGCCCGAGCATCCACAACGGACTTTTCAGGAGGCTTCGACCGACTTTCGCATCAATCGGACGATCATTGATTACCTTTTTTTGAAGCAGAGTCCCTACGTTATTAGCTATCCCCGAGCTAACCGCCAGCAAAACGCCAATCAGATAGGTCGAACCCTGCACTTTATTTCACAACTGTTTCAGACATTGCATTGATTAGAGTTGCCGATTAAAACAGCCAAAAGCTGCCCATCGGCACCGTTAAGATGAGGACCACGAAGAAGACGATGCTCCCAATTTTTCGGGAGGTGCTCAGGGGGCTCACATCATTTAGAGGACCGGGATGTTCAAATGAGAATCGGCTTAGGAGGAGCACGAGAATGGCCATCAACCAGTTAATTAAAAAGAGCCCGAGGAATGCGATCCAACTAACATACTTGTAGTACTTCTCCCCAAAGATAGATCTAGCGACGTGCCCACCATCCAGTTGGCCGAGCGGGAAGAGGTTCAACCCAGTCACGAAACACCCAATCCAACCCGCAAACGCTACTACATGGAGCATATAGACCATACTCCCTCCAGGAGCCATGATATAGACATTGTAGGGTATCGAGCTCAGCATGAGCGGTTCTAAAACCTTAAAGAGAAGTGGATCTGGAAATTGAACCGCGGATAGCTGCTCAATACTGGCCCCGGTTATAGTTAGAATTTGTTGATTGGTGAATGCGATAGTCAAGGAGTAGCCGAGGATTGTGACCACCAACGTGACCAAGAAGCCAAATAAAGGCCCTGACAGTCCGACATCAAACAGTTCATCCTTATTCTTCGGTGGCGACTTCTGGAATATCACCGCTCCCATGGTTCCTAAAGGTGGGATGAAGGGAATAAAGTATGGATAGGAACTCTTGATTTTGTGCAATCGACACGCCGTCAGATGCCCGAGTTCATGTATCCCAATGATACACAATATGGCAACCGTATATCCTATCATGATTAAATAGTAATATCCCGAGGAAGTATTGAAGACGCTCACGTACATATCAGACATCAGCAAGTAAATGGCGGCGCCCATCACCGTTGCGATGGTAATGATTAGCAGCAAAACGTTGATGTTGACAAACCGAGATTTTTTTTCTTCTTTCTTTTTGGGTACCAGGCGGAGGACTAGTTCTTCAGAGCCTGGAGGCGCAAGTGGTTTCCCTTCACCGAACATCGGTAAATTCACTTGCTTTCGAAGCAACGGGAACTGCTCGTGCTGGTCCAGCTCCTCTGCCAACAAATTGAAGCTCTTTTTCAAGTCGTACTCTGCGGTTTCCATTCTTTGGACGGTAAATGTCGGAACGTGCGTTCCAGGCGCAATGTATGCTTTGATTACTCTAAAATATTTCTCGACGATCTTCTTAAAGTCTTCAAAAGTTAGTGTTTTTTCTTCTTCCCAATATAAATCGTCCATGATCTTTCCTTTCCTTATACCAGTTTTGTTTTAAGCCCCAGCACTTTCCTCGTGCCCAGAAAAATAACGCTCCCAATTAATAGGCCGAGCCCGAGGAGCATCCACTGGAAACCAGGGATCGGTGTGGTGAGGACCCAATTGGGATCGTCCGGGAGAGCGTCCCACCAATCATAATTCGATTCGATCTTCTGCGCCCAGACTGCATACCGAACGGTCGCAGTCAGATTTACTACGAATTCGGGAATCGTCACATTCACCAGTTTTTTGCCGTAGTCTAACACGCCAAGGTCTCGTTTCGGCAGCCCGTCGAATACCCAATTGACACCGGTCCAATACTTGCCGAAATCGCCATTCCAAGCGCCATCCAAGGTGAACGACTGGTTATCAATCTGGTATAGAAACGTGCCGTTCCCATACACCCACTGGATCGCATAATTGAGTTTGTCATCCCCGTCGAGATCCAGGAACACCCAAGCTCTCAGGTTATCTACCAGGCTGGCGTTCCCCGCGGTTAGTGAGGTGAACTGGATTGACATGATTTGGTCCGTCAGATACCAAAATTCAAAGGTGAGATTATACCAAAACCCAAATTCCTGCGTATTGGTGATATTGAAGTGGATTAGGATTTTCTGAGTGCTATAAAACGCTGGAGCCAGTAATACTTTCGTTTGATTCATCACGATAGATTGATTCTCAAAGGCAGCTGCCGTCCAATTGTACACTTCGAGAGCGGAGGGGCTGTATGTCTGATTGGTGATAAACGTGTATGAGACGTTGAGCAAAGCCGTAGGGGGAATATTGAATGAATAACTATGATTATAATCAGTACTATTATTAAATGACGGCAGAGTGGTAATATTAGACTCAACATACGAGGAAGGTATATTCACATTTCGCTCGATATGCAGCCCCAGCAAATCCACCTCCGGTTTTATCTGGTTGTTTGCAATATAAGTGTATCGTAGTTTCTCAAGTTGCCAGACATCATTCGGAACATCAGAACTCACCGCGGCCTCGGTTCCGAACTGAATCCCGAGATAAACCGCTCTGCTCGTGTTCAAAGTGGCTATATAGAATTGAAGAGCCACTAATAAGCCTAGAATCATCAATACTCGGACTAAATGGGGTGCGCTTCGAGTTTTATGCATCGTTCTCCTCATCTTCTTTATACGCTCTGCGTCTCTGTAAAATACAACATGTTAGAATCAAATACTTGAGAATTCCTTTATAACTTATTTGGTAACTTTTATTGTGTTTCTTTGTATTTCGTTAAATGAAAGTAACTTTATTATTTTTTCTCCAACTATCGCTAATAACTTAACTATTCTAGCCGACCTTTTGATAATTTAGAAATTACTTCCAGATAAAGCTTCGTCAAATCAAGGATTTTTCCGATAGGTTTTCGAAATCAAGACTCGCGGATAGGGGGTCAGACAGGCGGGACAATAGCCTCGATCCATGGCTTCAGTCCAAGGCTGAATATGCTTCACATGGGCTAAATGCCCATTTATACAGGTTATTACTTCATCTTGGTCTTGTAAGGATTGCATACAGATAACACAGACTTCATCCTCCGAAGTGCCACGGTAAATTTTGTCTTTCTTACCCGGGACGTTCCAATTGCTTGGTGGGACTGCTTTGCCCGGCCCGCCTGCTGTAAATAACAGGTCGAATAATGGTCTCCTCGGTTTATCCGCTGTTGAAATCTTGTAAAGCATATAAATCACGAATAGCGGGAGAATATCAAGGAAAGGAATTAACTCTAGCAGCAGCACCAAGGCGTCTATGTCGTAATAAAACACAAGCAATAAAATAAATAAAATATCAAAGCCCATTTCAATTAAATCTCCACGAATTAGGAGAATGAACTGGAGAATAGCGGTAATAATTTCGTATATTGCAAAACCTATGAGGACGACCAGCGTCGCCCTTCCAATTTCGCGCTTCTTCATCATACTGCCAACAGTATCCTAGAAAATTTCCCTTTATAAAGTTACAGTGGAATCAATGGACCTTAATTCGTTTGGTTCTTGCCCTAATTTTTTGAGTTGATTTGGTGGGTCCGCCCCAATCAAAAAGGAAATGTAGGGAGGAGGGGGTTGGGGTTAAAAATTAGGACAGGGACGGGACCTCTCACCTCTTACCCCTCCAAACTTTCAATTTCAAAAAAGAAAAAAGAAAATTATTCTTTCAAACTAGAACCACAGTTCGTGCAAAATAAGTAGATGCTGCTCATTGTAGTATTGCATTTGGGGCAAACGAGCGTTTTGGCTTCCGCTTTTTCGCCTTCTTCTTCGCCCTCGACTTCCTCTTCGGCTTCCTCCGCTTCTGGTTCCGGGGCGGCGAGCGTTATCTCGGAGACATTTTGACCGCATCGATTACAGAATTTTACACTGCTTTTTAGGAAACTGCCACATTGCGGACACACTGTGGGTTTGCCACATTCTGGGCACACTTTCTGGTTTTCCTCGAGCCCTGCACCGCAGAAATGACATTTAAATTTTGGCGCTTTCACTTCTTCGACTTTGCCTTTGATCACTTCGCCACATTTCACGCAGAATTTTGCAGCCGGCGTTAAGAGTGCATTGCATTTCGGGCATCGTAAATCAGAGCTGCATTTCGGGCAGGTTCTTGCCGTGGCAGAAATGGTAGCACCACAAAATGGGCAGCGGGGTGCCTTATCGAGACCCGGCTCAACGGGAACACCACATTTACGGCAGAAGACCGCATCCAGTGGGAGGGGCGCCTTGCAATTGGAACATGTTCTTGCCGTAGTGGGGTTAGGAGGTACCGGCGGACTTGGAGGGGCAGGCATCCTGGGAGCGGGTGCAGCTGCTGGGGGAGCGGGTGTATAAGCAGGCATTGTAGGCGGCGGAGCCGATGGGTAGTACACCTGAGCGATGGGCTGCACCGTTTTGGGCTTCATTTGACTGTAATGGCTCGCCAGTAAGTAATTATATACGGAAGAGTTTGCAACTTTTATAAATGATCTCTGGCAGCTGGGGCAATATAGCCGTAGTTTCGTGAAATCCCCATCCGAGATGGTTCGATTCACCACTCCGGTGACCCCGCATTTAGGACACCGGAAGAAATTCTCGGCCATCATATCGACCCAGTCATGAACCTGGGGGAGCGGAACCGTAAATTGAATTTCTTTCCCACATTGCGAGCACCTGGCCTGAACTATCACGGTCAATTTTCTCAAGATTATCCGCTGTGGAATCACTAAGTTTGAATGACACTTCTTACAAATCAACAAACTTTCATACGCCATTTTTTTTCCATCCATCCAATTTTTTATTATCTTTATTCTCCTTCATTTTCACAAATTATGGTTTCTTAATTATTGTGCCACAGGACCCGCAAAACGTATCATTCGGCGAAAAAAGCCTTTTTCCACATTGTGGACAAAAATTCATATCTGATATTTTCTCAGACTTCTCCAACTCCTCAATTCGCCTGTATATCTGAGCCCTGACCCAAGCTGACCAGTTAATATTATCAAATTTCTGCATTTTTGCCTTCATTTCCTTCGTGACCTTGAAGGTGATTAATTCTGTCAGCGACATTAGTGCATCTTCCATAATTTGTTTTTACCTAATTTAAGTATATACAACGGTCCTATTTAAATGTATATACGTATATACGTATATGTGCGCGCATGAATTCCCAATTTTCGGCGTACGGGTTGTACGTAATGAATCATAAGATTTTGTAGTTTTGATAATAATTTAACTAAATAATATGAAGAATCCATTGTTACCATATGTAACTTCATTGTAACTTTATAGTTGAGAGAAGGCAATGGCTTTAAAACTGAGAATTAGCGAATAATACTGAATTAAACTGAAATCTTTTAATCCATTTTTATCAAAAAAAGGATTCAAGAGTATTTTTTTTAAATTAATTGATAAAATCCACCTCAAACTACTCGATAATCATAATGAATTATTCAAAGGAGCATATAGTAAGTATTAGAAAGTTTTTTAGTTTTCAATTGCCAGCTTTGAAATTCTGTCCAACCAATTATGATTATATAGGTATCTGCTGTTAGGTATGTCATTTAATTTAATGATGCTTTAAAAAGGTGAAAGACCCATGACGAAAATAATCATTATAGGAAGCGGAATTGGCGGGAGTGGAGTCGGAGCGCTGATTTCAAAAGAGACCAATCACGATTTAACGCTATATGAACAAGCCACGATATTAGGAGGACGATGTGCTTCCTACATAAAAAAAGATAACCAAGGACGAAATTGGAAATTCGATGTGGGGTGTCACATTTTCTCAACGGGTGAAAAGGGTCCATTAGGAGAAATTTTACGCCGCATCGACAAGCCTCTAAAATGGAGTTTGACAAGAAATCCAGGTCCTCGAATCATCGTCATGGGGATGGATATGTCCAAGAGGATTGCCGATATAAGTAAGAAAAAGGGAGAGGGCAAAGGCAAAAGTGAGGCAGACGTCAAACCAAGTTATTTCCGGGATTTAGAAGCGATGTCAATGGAGGAAACGCACAATTATGATTACGTCCCTCTAACGAAATTTTTAGATGCGTATTTTGGAAGTGGAAAAGCGGTTTCCCAAAAAATGATGTATTCCATGCAGGCCGGTGTGATGCATGGCGTGGGTGCAGAGGAGGTTTCAGCAGGGGAATATATCCGGTGCGCCGCAGATAACGCACGCTCATATTCGATGGGATATCCCTACGGCGGAACTGGCGCGATCCCGGAAGCTTATTGTGCGGCTATTAGAGAGAAGGGAAATCAAGTATTTATAGGCAAGGAGGGTCAAGTGCATAAGATTGTCGTCGACGATGGCGTAGTCAAAGGCGTGGAGGTCGGTAAAGATAAGGAATTCCAAGAAGCGGAGATCGTCATTGCGAATTCCGACATTAAAACCACCGTTTTTAAACTGGTCGGAGAAAAGCACTTCAATCAGGAGTACTTGCACTACATCAAGAAGTTGACCTGGGGGGGCATGGTGTGTAGCCTCAAATTGGGACTCGATAAAGTGATGACCGATCAGAAAATGCTGACCTATGTGGGTCGAATAGGGGATATGAAAACGAGTTTTATGGCAGCGATGCTGCAACCTGGAATAGACATAGATCCAACTAAACTTCCTATCCCGGAAAAGACAGTCTTATTCGTGGTCCCGATAAGTAACCATGATCCTGCCTTAGCGCCTCCCGGGTGTCAGAACATCCATGTCGTATCACCAACATCGTATGGTCGCATGGTTCTTTGGGATAAGGAAGGCGATAAAAAGTGGGAACAAGCCTGTATTAATACCTTGAAGGAGTTCCTTCCAGATATAGAGGATCACATTGTAGTCAGAGATTTCGTTTCCACCAGTTACCTTAATGCGTATTTCGGCAAGGAGGGCGCCGCGATCGGTGTCGCGCAATCGATCGATCAAATCGGGGCAAAACGGCCTTCACAAATTTCGCCCATTAAAGGGCTGTATAATTGTTCATTCGATGTCGGCAGAACCGCCTGGGGAATTGGCACCGAAGCAGCCGCAAGGGCAGCTCTTGATTTATTTGAGGTGCTTCAGAGAAATAACTTCGCAAACGATCGCATTTACGGCACGAACCCGATTTGAATTAATCTCTAGAGAAGTATTCCCTCTTTTTTTATGGAAGGGGCGTTTCGTAAGATGGATTAGATGAGGGTTCGTTACCTTTTTTTGGATTAGAAACCCACGACCAAATAATGAAATAAATAATAATTACCACAAGACCAATAATCAGGACGGGTAATCCAGCAGAGTCATTTTCGATGAAAAGACCGATGGTTGAAAAAAGCCAGAGTGTGATTAAAATGCCAGCAATCTGAGGTATTGCCAGTATAATTATTTCCTTCTTATTTTTAGGCGGTCTCCGCTTATCAGGAAATTGTTTTTTTTGAATAGCATAGCGCATCTTAGATTCACGCCGCTTTAATAAAACAAATAACAGAATCATTGAACCAATTATGACTATTAAAATAATGATTAAAACATATAATTCGGGTTGCATTAGAAATCCTCGCTGCCCTTCTTATTGCATGGGATTCGAGTATCAACTCAGAATTTTAGAATCAAACTTACGTGAATAAATTTTTTTACTCACTTAAATTATCTTTTAAAAATCTCAGATAATTGTTGAAAAAGGATATGAAAATTTTAGAGGAATTAACCGGGGAAGTGAGTGGGAGAATCCCCCAGTAGGATTTTAAAATATCACGGTGAACGTATATATCGGGGATTTCATAAGAATACCTTCTTTTAAATTGAAAATTAAAAAAAATTTAAATTCTTTCTTTATTTTTTATAAATGATATTTTGAATTTTTATGATTTTACAATTTGCTTTTTATTTTCTATTGCAAATTAAAAATGCAAGAGGACGATTTTTATGGAATTCTGGAAATATTATGACATTACTCATAAGGAGCATCTCATATGTAACCCTACGAGCGTCGAAAAATTGGACGCGTTAATCCATCTCTTGAGATTAGAACCAGGTTCTAAAGCATTAGAAATAGCAACTGGAAAAGGAGAATTTCTGATTCGTCTTGTTGAAAATTTTAACATTTCCGCCGTGGGCGTTGACCTTTCGCCTTATTACTTTGAAGATGCAAAATTAAAAGTTAAAGAACGCGTTCCAAACGCAGATATAACATTAATCCAAATAGATGGTGCGAAATATATGGCTGATACTCCTGAAAGTTTCGATCTAACATGTTGTATTGGTGCCAGTTGGATCTATAAAGGGCATGAAGAAACTCTTAAATTCTTAATGAAACAGACTAAACGCAACGGTCTCGTTGTAGTGGGAGAGCCTTTTTGGATTAGCAAGCCCCCAAAAGAATATTTTGATCTCTCTGAAATAAAATTCGAAACATTCAGCACGCATGAAGGAAACGTGGAAATCGGAGAAAATCTTGGCTTGAGATTATTATATACTTTCGTAAGCACTCACGACGAATGGGATCAATACTTAGGTCTTCAATGGTATGCAACAGATAAATACATTCTATCACACCCTGAAGATCCTGACATCCCCGAATTATTAAATAAATTAAACAAAGAGAAAAACCTTTACCTCAAATGGGAGCGTGATTCAATTGGATGGGCAATTTATTTATTTAGAAAAACATGAGAGCAAGATTAAAATTTTCGAACTCACCAGTCTCGAGATCCTTGATCATTTTAATGGATATTTTATGATATAGAAAGAAATAGAGAGAGCGGGAAAAATATTAAAAATCAAAATATTAAAAATCAAAAAAGCCCACTAGAATTTAGAGAATCCAGTACCATTTGATTTAAATACAATTATGAGGTATTAAATGATATCAGTTTTTAACCTGAGGCGATGATTATGGCCAGCCGCAGTCGTTTCTTCAATAGCATCTCCATTCTGGTCGTGCTGGTTCTACCAACGCTCATATTACTAGGATACGCCATCATATTACTCGTGTCCTACCTGTCTGAGTTACTGATAAGCGTCAATGAGTGGTGGCTTTATTTAACTATTATCTTTCTTAGCATCTGCATCCTTCCTCTACCCCCATTCACCAAAAAATGTGCCTCCAGTTTTTATAAATTTTATATCGCCTTCGTCCGGCGCCTCTTCTCAAAGGCGCCTCAAAGCTTCGTTATTCAAGATAAGGTGGATCTTAATTCCTGCGATGAGACTACATTCGACGATCCTACCTCTAACCTACCGATACTTCCTCCTCCAACTCATTGTAACAACGAATCAACCTCTCGCAGATGCGAATCGTTGCCATCTACCTGCTCGAGCGTGCCACCAGACCTTGGTCCCTTAATTCCAACTTCCAAATCAGAGTCTTTCTTTTTCCGATCCTTTCTGGCGGGTTGCCTTTTCTTTTTTGATCGAGTTTTAGTTTCTTCTTTTGTAATGCTTTCACGAATCGGAGGGGAGATCGTGCATTCGTGTAAATTTAAAATAATAAATTTTTGGGCTTTTAGGTGATAAAAGATGAGAATACAAGAAATTTCTCGTAATGGGGCTAAATACTATCATATATATTTGCCGAAGAATATTGTTGAGAATGTCCTACAATGGCAAGGAAAGGATAACTTAAACTTCTATGTAGAAGGGGATAAATTGGTTCTTAGCAAAGATGAAACGATACTTGCGTTATCTTCCGACTCTGAAAACCCCATCAAGTCCCGTTATCCTCTCTGTGAAGAACCTGTTAGTAAAAAAGCGGAACGTAAGGAAGATCGCTTCACCGAATCAAAATATCATAAAACACGATGATGGTAGCAAATAGTAGGCTAAAGGACACCAGCTTTTGGAACAGGGCGGCGCCAAATATTATGTACAGCAGAATCGCGATTACGACGATCAGGAAGCAGAGCGCATGTTTTTTTGGATGCTTGGCATTCGCAAACATCAGGTAGGTAAATAAGATCTCTACGATAAGCAGCGAGAGATAGCCGATTGCTGCAAAGATATTGTGCGGAAGGGGATGAATATCCAGCGGAAAGAACACCACAGTAATGAAGAGGGTGAAAGAACAAATGAATGCGCAAATGGTACCTACCGTACCGAATATCTTTTCCGTTTTTGATTCAAGGAAGAATGTAGAGAGCGTGTATACACTTGGAACAAAAGATATTGCCCAGAGGATCATCGCCAAACTAAAGAAAACTTGAGCTCCAAAGTTATTTTTCCCAGACCATGCGATAGTCCGGCCTAAATCACTCCACGAATTTAATAGAAAAGAATAGCCAGGGGCGGAAGGGGACACGGAATTCCCCCCGGCATACAATAGGATCGCAATCCCGATGAAGATAAGAAAGAGCAGGGCTCCAAGGATCGCCAGAATAGCGGTTCCCTTTCGCCAGATTTGCAATGTCATCTATTTCTTCACCAGTTTTTTATAAGTTAAAGACTTAAACTTTGTATTAATATCTCTAATAGAGGAGAACGTAAAGAAAAAAGTAGGGCGGAAAGGAGGAAAGAGTCCATATCGAGAGACTGATTAGAGATGTTTAACAAAATCCTCTAGAGCGTTGTGATAGTCGTTGAGGGCTTCGTATTGGATCATATGCCCGATTTTAGGGGCGAATTTGACGAGTTTGGAGCCTGGGATGAGTTGATGCATTTTTTCGGATTCTGGAGGCGGGATGAAGATGTCTTTATCGCCGGTGAGGATGAGGGTGGGCAGCTTTATTGCCTTTATTTTGGATTCCACGTCGTAACGTTTCACGATGGAGTTCATCGTGCGGAGGCCGACGTATTCGGCATTCTGTAAGGTGCGTCTAATAAATTCCTCGATAATATCAGGGCGGGCTTTCTTGTAAGGGCGTTGAAAGCAGAGGTCGACCATAATATCCCTGATCGCCTTTTCTTCGTTCAATTTCAAAGCTCCCGAATTCAGATCTTCGATGTACTTGTCCAAGCCTGGATTCCGCAGTTTCGGAGCGGTGGACATCAACACTAACCCGCGTAGGCGCTTTACGTAATCCGGCGTCGTGGCGTAGAGTTGGGCGATCATGCCGCCCATAGAATGGCCAATGAGGATAACCTTTTCTTTACCAGCTAATTGGGCAAGCGCCTCATCTAAGTACCGGGTGAGATCTGGCAGTTCGTATGCCTCGGATTCTGGTTTATCGCTTTGCCCATGCCCGAGGTGATCCAGGGCGATGGCACGATACCCTTTCTGCGAAAAATACTCCACCTGTGTTTCAAATAGCCACGAACTTCCGAGAAAGCCGTGGATGAAAACCAGGATCGGACCCTTGCCTTTCTCGATATAATACATTTTATATCCATTTTTCAATTTTACAAAGGGCAATCATATCACCTATTTTGCTTCTTTGAGAACACCCCGAATGCCCAAGTAATAGGTACCAATAGCAGCCACGAGGAGAACGCAGAAGCCGATGAATATAGCAGTGCTGGGAGGTTCAAGCCAGAATAGAATGATGGTAATTATAATTGTGGGAATGACAAAGAGCAAGAGAGGGTGAAAGTATTTAAATTTTAATTCCATAATATCACTTTTTACTATGCGATTGATTATTCTTGAATATAAATTTCTTGCTGTAAAATATAAAAGCTTTAAGTTGAATGGTATATGGTTTTTATGTGAAACATTAAAAAGCATCAAGTAAATCAAAGGAGATGCTTTAGGTAGATTGACTTTTACGAGGCGAGTCAGCGATGATGAATATTACGAAAATAATTCTGTATAAGACTGGGCTTGGTTATTTTGTGCGGAAAGGCACAATAGAAATGCAGAAAGAGAAGAAGCTCCAGTTATCGTTCAAAACAAATGTGATGAATGACATTTTGAAGACACTCAGCGTTATTTGCTCGAGTGGCGTGGTTACGGGCGTTAGTTATGAGGCAGCAGATGTCGATACCGCGCGTGCCTTGGAGGACGCCCTGATTAAGGTTCCCGAAATAGATTCGTTCTTGGCCCTTGTGAAGCAGCTGATAGGCACCCAAATCGTGGTAGTGATGGGATCACGTACATTACACGGGAAGGTGTTAGGCGTGCAGCAAATCGAGGAGGGCGGCAAGGAAAAGTCCCATTTGGAACCGTATTTGGTCCTGGTGACCAATGAGGGGAAGATTTCGAATTTACATGTCAAGGAAATAGTGTCCTTGGAAATAGAGGACCAGAAGATGAACAAGGAACTCAATTTCTTCTTGGAGACCATCTATTTGGGGAAGAAGAAGGATACGAAGAGCGTCACGGTCTTCTTCGAGGGCAATGAGGAGGCGGAGGTGTTTATCAATTACCTGCAGCCCATGCCGTCTTGGAAGACGAGCTATCGCCTGCTGAGTTCTGGGGAGAACGATTTTCTTATCCAGGGTTGGGCGCTGGTCGACAATATTTTGGATGAGGATTGGGAGGAAATCGAGATGTCATTGATCAGCGGGTTGCCGATTTCATTTATTTACGATCTTTACAGCCCGAATTGGATATCCCGCCCCGAGGTGAAGCGGGTGGACACCTTCGATATCAAACCGCCAGCCTTTGAAGAAGCGGTCGAGGATTTCGCCGCATCGGAAGACAAGCCTGTCGCAGGGAAGCGAGCAATGAAAATGAGGCCTATGATGGCGAAGGATGAAATGGTGGCTCTTGGAGGAGCGACGACAGGGGCTGTAATGTCTGGCGAAGATATCCAGCGATCCACCAAAGTCTCGACCAAGGGCGAATCGGCGGGCATGGCGGGCTTTGAGTATCGGATCATGGTGCCGGTCACCGTGAAACGGAATCAGAGCAGTTTGGTGCCAATCCTTCAGTCCAAGATTACCGCCAAGAAACTGTGTGTCTACAACGAGAAAAACAACAAAACCAATCCCATGATGTGCTTGGAGCTGACTAATGACACCGATTTAACATTAGAATCGGGACCCATTTCGATCTTCGACCATGATGCCTTTGCGGGCGAAGCGATGCTCCCGTTTCTCAAGGAAAGTGACAACCGGCTTATTGCGTATGCGGTCGAACTAGGGATTTTAGTATCGGCCGATTCGCAGTACCGTTCTACGAATATCCATGAAATTCGGATTGGGAAATACGCGGAGACTTTCCAGTTCTCCATTCAAGAAACGAAATACCAAATAAAAAATAAATTGAATGAGGAGAAAGTCGTCATTATAGAGCATCCGAAAATGTATCAATACGACCTCTACGACACTCGGAAACCGAACAATGAAACAGAAAACCATTATCGCTATGAATTGACGATTCCACCACGGAAGACGGAAGTATTTGACATCAAGTTGCGCCGAATTGAACAGCGTTCGCTCTATCTCAACCAAATCGCAAAGGATGATATAGGAAAATGGTTCGAGTTGAAGTTGATTTCTGCGGAAAATCGCGACTTTCTGTTGAATATCTACGATTTAGAAATACAGAAGCGTGAAGTTGTTGATCAGATAAGCAAATTGGAGCAGGATATTCAGAAAATTGTCGCTGATCAAGAACGTCTACGGGAAAATCTGAAGAGTTTAGGGGAATCCCAATCCGAATCACGCTTGAAAGAGAAGTATGTGAAGAAATTAGAGGAGCAAGAAGAATCCCTAGAAAAATTTCTGAAAGAAGTAGAAGATTTAAAATTGAAAAAGCAAGAGCTTGAAGAGCAAATCCAAAAAGCGATGATTGAGCGTCAAGAGTGATTTGGAATTAATCAAGAGATATGAAGTAGAGGAATATATCTGTCCACGGTGCCTGAGAATTTAGCATTGGTTGAAGCTGCAGCAAATGCCGCAAACAGTACTGATGTACCTGCGGAAGAAATTCTTTCAATGCTCAAGACGAATCGAAATGGTTTAACGTCCGACGAGGCAGCCCGCAGATCAACACTTTTTGGGCGGAATGCCTTACCTGAAAAAGGAGGAACTCCATTCTGGAAAATAATCTTAGGTCAATTAAACAATATACCGGTCCTCCTGCTTCTTGTTGCTGCCGCCATCTCATTCATTATTTCCTTTCTTTTAAATGAACCAGCTCAACTAATTGATGGTTTTGCGATTCTTGCAGCAGTTTCCATCGTGGTAATTCTCGGATTTCGTTCCGAGTGGAATTCCCAGAATGCTGTAAAAGCCTTAAAAAAATTATCAGTTCCCAAAGCTCATGTAATTCGTAATAAAAAGGAAATCGAAATCAATTCAGAAGCCGTAGTCCCTGGCGATATTATTAGTTTAAAAACGGGAAGCCGCATTCCTGCGGATGTTCGAATCATAGAAGCATATGATGTTGAAGCGGATGAGAGTCTTCTAACAGGGGAATCGATGGTAGTCCCAAAACACGGCGATAAACTTCTATCAAAAGAGGTGCCCTTAGCGGAACGAAGAAATATGCTATTTATGGGAACCACATTAATGAAAGGGACCACAAAAGCCGTGGTCGTAGCGATTGGGCAAAAAACTCAAATGGGAAATATTGCGAAATTAACCTCTGAACTGGAGGAACACAAAACTCCCCTTCAACAGCGCCTTAATAAATTAGGCAGACAGATTGGAATTATTGGGATCATAATATGCATTCTGGTTTTTATAGTCGGTTTCCTCGCCTTTTGGCTTTTTGATCCGGATGCTGCCAATCCACTTCTTTTTGACGAGCAAATTCTGATTTTATTCACGACGGCGGTGGCGCTAGCAGTGGCGGCAATTCCTGAAGGACTTCCGATCGTAGTAACGATCATCCTTTCTCTTGGGACATCCCGAATGGCCAAGCGAAATGCGATTATAACCCGATTGAATTCGGTGGAAACCCTCGGGTGCACTCGAACGATTTGCACCGATAAGACAGGTACGCTCACTCAAAACAAAATGACTGTTCGATATATCACATTAGGCGATTGGGAAGATTATCATGTTTCGGGAGAAGCGTACGAACTTATCGGGAAATTTCATGATGCTGAAAATAACGAGGTCGATGGCACTCGATTTCAGAAATTTGTTGAGATTGGAGTTAGATGCAATGATAGCAACCTTGCAAGAGATGAGGAAGGGCACCTCCAGATTCTGGGATCGGCGATTGAAGGCGCACTCCTCATTTTATCCTTTAAGGCGGGGCAAGATCCAGCAAAGCTCCGGACCCAAAATGTAACTCTTGAGGGAAAAATTCCCTTTAATCCCGAAAAGAAGCGGATGATCAGCGTCTATCGGACGTCCAAGGGCGTCTTTGCGTATATAAAGGGGGCTCCCGAAGCCATTCTGGCTAACTTTTCAAAAATTGATACAGGTGATGAGGTCAATGAATTTACCGAAGCAGATCGAGCAGAATACATGAAAAAATTCGAAAAGTTTGCGGATATGGCTCTTTATATGCTCGCTTTAGGTTATAAACAGTTGCCGGAGAATTTTTCTCATAATCCATCTCGTGATCTTGAAGAGGAAATCGGTATAGATTCGGGGTGTACATTTGCAGGTTTCGTTGGCGTGCAGGATCCGCCGCGTCCCGAAGTGAAGGAGTCCATCCGGCTTTGCCATGAGGCGGGAATGGACGTCGTCATGATCACGGGCGATAACGCCAGAACTGCGCGATCGATTGCACAGGAACTCGAAATTCTCCGAGATCCGCAAAATGAAGTTATCCTAAGCGGCTCTGAGATTGATCACCTGAGTGACAGTGAATTGGATGAAGAAATAGATAAAGTTCGTATTTGCAGTCGAGTAACTCCGGAGCATAAACTCAAGATAGTGCAATCGCTTCAAAGACAGGATCACGTTGCTGCGATGACAGGCGATGGCGTGAATGATGTGCCCGCTCTTAAACAGGCGGACATAGGGGTTGCCATGGGGTCAGGGACCGATGTGGCCAAATCCGCAGGGAATATGATCCTTGTGGATGATAATTTTACTACTATCGTTTCCGCGGTGGAAGAAGGGAGAAGCATTTATAGTAACATCAAAAAATTTATCACCTTCCAACTCTCAACCACCATTTCATCGATAATTATCGTGTTTATCTTGGCAATTATCCCTGATTGGCAGTCGCTTTATCCACTCCAAATTTTATGGATCAATATAATAATGGACGGTCCTCCCGCCCAATCTTTGGGTGTTGAACCCAAAGAACCCGGGATCATGAAATACCCGCCTCGCCCCTACTATGAAGAAATTGTTTCGCCCCAAATGCGGATGCGCATCCTTTTATCCGCTATTTTACGGACAATTATTGTATTAACTCTCTATGGGGTGTATTTTGAAGTCTCTACCCCCGAAAGAGCACTAACCGTTGCTTTCACGAGCTTTATCTTTCTCCAACTGTTCAATGCCTATAACTGCCGATCACCCATTCATTCTATCTTCAAACTTCCCCCGAATAAAATGCTCTTTCTAACGACGGGTACCTGTGCGATTATTCAGATCTTAATCGTCTATTTCACGCCTTCTGATTCTGTATTCTATGTAACACCCCTGACGCTTCTTGATTGGGGAATCATTTTAGCCGCCGCAAGCACTATTGTAATAGTTGAAGAGATTCGGAAAGTTTTTGTTCGGAGGAAAATGCGGCGATAAACGCTTAGAAAGGCATCATTCTTTCCTTTTTTGCCTCGAATATTTGTTCTGATCCGGAACCAAAATTTTATAAATTCTCTCTTTTTCAAATAATCGCAATTATGACTTGATGAATCACGTGATGAAAAATGTCTGAAATTAGAAAAAGCAAACCATCCAAGAAAGAAATCGACAAATACTTGAAGGAATGGAGTCCTTGGGATTGTGAGCCGAGCACTTTCGACTGGGAATATGATATGAAGGAAACATGTTATGTTATTGAAGGTGAAGTGAAAATTAAGACTGCGAAAGGTGATGTAGAAATTAAAGCGGGAGATTTAGTCACGTTCCCCAAAGGGCTTAAATGTGTCTGGGAGGTCAAGAAACCCATCCGGAAGGTCTACACCTTCGGATGATACCCCTCCGTTTTCGGTAAGGTTTAAAAGACCTCATTATAATCTTTTTTAGAATTAAGATCATTAAGCGAAAGCAATTGATAACTCGGGTATCTTACCTTTCTGAAAGAAAATGGAAGGCGCTAGAGAGTTGAAAGAAAAGTCTTATCAGATCCAAGAATTCCGGGAAGCGGACCTCGATCAGGTCATGTACATAAATAAAGTATGCCTTCCCGAGAACTACCCGAGCTTTTTTTTCATGAGTATCCACTACAAATTCCCTAAAAGCTTTCTTGTCGCGGTTGATCAAGGGACACTCTGCGGATACTGCATGTGGCGCATCGAAAAGGGGCTCTCAAATTTTGCACTGCGCTGGTCCAAAAAGGGCCATTTAGTGAGTATAGCGGTACTAGAGGCCAACCGCAAGCAAGGAATAGGGGAATTGCTTCTTATGAAAGGGATGCAATCGATGAAGGAGGAGTACGGCGCTCAGGAATTTATTCTGGAAGTCCGCGTGTCCAATACGCCCGCAATCAAAATGTATGAGAAACATCAGTATACAAATATCAAAACCTTAGACGCCTATTATCGGGATGGCGAAAACGCCTATATGATGGCATTGCGCATTTAAGATACTTCGCCTTTTAGTTCACCCATAATTTTCAAAGGGACTGGGTGTAAGAACCTCTGTTTTAGAAGGTTGGATATGAACCGTATCCTCGAAATCGATTGCGCCCCAGCCAGGAATGATCAACTTCGGTTCAAAAGCGATCACCATTCCGTCTAAGAATTTCTGTTTATTGGTTTCGACAATAGCAGGGGGTTCATCGAGCTCTAAACCGACACCGTGCCCAAGCCCTTGTCTGTAATCATCAAACCCCTGAAAGTAATCTTGATACGATCCCATTAATTGCTTAACCTCCTTAAACAACACTCCGATTTCCTTCCCAGCGAGAATTTGATTTTCGACATGCTCCAAAGCCTTTCGGACAAGGTTATATAATTTTATATATTTAGGCGTCGGTTTCCCTATGAAATAAGTTCGTGCGTGGTCCGCATGGTAGCCCTCGACATTTGTTGCAAAATCAAGGACAAAAATATCCCCTTCTTTCAGGAGCCGGTTGGATGCACTTCGAGGTGTGGCATTGGAAAGACCAACACCAGAAAGAATTGGATAATCGCCAGGAGTATATAAGTTTTCACCACTGGCGAGCACAAATCCATTGCTATCCCAAAAGAGATTGGTTATCGGATTCCACGAGCCGTTAATCTTCGCCTCTCGGCTAACCTCTGCCGCCACATCGAGTTCAGTGATGCCGGGACGTAGAAATTCCCGACAGGCCTTCTGGACATTCATGGTTGCCTTTGCAGACTTTTTGAAACTCTCAATTTCGGTTTTATCTTTAATGGAACGGATCTTAGAAAATAACGGATTGATATCAACGAAGGTCGCTTGCAAATCCTTCGTTAATTTGAGATACTGATTGACCCGAACCGTGTTCATTTCAATGCCGATTTTCCCTTTAGCTAACCCGAGTGCCTTGATTTCATTTATCACGTCTTCGGTCGAATTCAACCGTAGCACCCTCTTAATCCCGGATTCCTTTTGTCCCCGTTCAAAATTCCGTTTGATGAACATGGTTGGCTCGGCATCTAAGGGAATTAAACAAATTGAGAATTGGGCTGTATTACTGGTGTAATAAATATTTCGGGAGCCGAAGAGGATTATACAATCGATTTGTTGCTGCTTCATTTCGGCTTTTATCTTTGAAAGACGTTCCATAGGACTACCTACTGGTTAGAATGTATTTGGATTAAGGGGAGTACTGAATGAGGTAGCTGCAGTAGGCGGCGCCGTTGCACATACAACTTTTTTCTTCGACGCTGACATTAGTAAAAATCTGTTCGGCGACCCCAAGAATGAGCCCGCTTTGTAGCTCGCAAATTGATTGATTTTTTTTGTTACCTTCGCAAACGCAGGGCGTAATGATGACTTCGGCGCTATTTTCGTTGAGAATATTTGCGCGAATTGTAGCGGGGATTGGATACACTTTCTCCATTGCGTCGGCACAGTCAATGATGAGGTCGGTAAATTTCTGCTTGCGCATCTGGGATGTGAAATAGATGTCAAGGATCGTTTTCCCGAATTTTTTCCCAATAAGCCGCATTTTTTCAAAAGTTTCATCAGCCAAAATTTCCTGGACCGCCCTGCTGAACCATTGGAAGTATTGCACCGTTAATTTAAGGCGCTGATCCAAGGATCGGTTAACCGGTATCCATAATTTTGAAGTCCCGACGTTCCTACTGACAACCAACTTTTTGGCATTTAAAACCTCCAGATATTTTGCGGCGGTCATTCTATTAATGGCTATATCATCGGCTATTTCAGTGATACTCTTCCCAAACAAACTTGCATTTAGAACTTCTATGATTTTCTCTTCGATTTCGCTTTGTTTCTCTTCATTCGGCATTGAGGGCACCTAACCACAACGACGTCATTTGGTTTTGTCTTCATAAAATCATAATCTTTTAATGTGATAATCAATAATGATTATCATATTTTCATAGAAGTTATAAATAGCTTCCTTAAATTGTAAAAAATGATGTTGAAAAAATGCAATAGGAGAATAAGGGTGATAGAATGCCTGGAGAAAAACAAAAAGATACGAAAGTAAACAAGGAGAAGAAGCAGTGGATCAAGCCCGATATTAAAGAGAAGGGCAGTATGGGTGACAAACTCTCCTTGGATAAATTAGATGTCGGATTATAGGGTGGTTTGCATGGGAAAGATGAAGCTGAAAGAAGAAATTGATTTGGAAGAGAAACAGGGGTATATTTCACGGGAAGCTGGCGCCTTACTGCTTGATTATGAAACGAACAAATATTACGAGATAAATGAGACCGGGACAACGATTATTAAACTGCTTCAGAAGCATAAAGCTATCGAGGAAATTCTCAATGTGCTTTGCGAGGAATACACCGTAACTCGCGATGTCGCTCTGAACGATGTCAATGAATTTCTAAAGAAATTGAAAAAATACACTTTAATTGAGGAATAA
>Ga0315277_10003123_pt1 | contig 22639 bp, 15 predicted proteins | sample YL17G05_15_MG_FD_203695 | JGI IMG/M metagenome (GOLD analysis project Ga0315277, IMG submission 203695) | Sediment microbial communities from Yellowstone Lake, YNP, Wyoming, USA - YL17G05_15 | ecosystem: Environmental > Aquatic > Freshwater > Lake > Sediment | place: USA: Wyoming | collected...
TCGGTGTACATCGTCGAGGAGCGGCAACGAAGCAGATGCCCACCCGCCGCCGCGCCCTTTCAGGCTGCGGCCCGCAGGCCCGCTGGCTTTGTTGCTCGTTCCTCACATCCCACCCCGGGTATAGCTCGTCGCTCGCGCCTCGCCAGCGGGCCTGGGGGCCAGCAGCAAAATGCCAATTAATTCTTGCGCGAGCCCTAAGGAAGCGGCAGACCGTTTTTCGGATGGGGATAATAAGCTGTCAGACTATGCCTCCTGCCTTGAAATCCTGGATCTCGGTGTCGGAGTACCCGAGGCCGGCCAGTATCTCTTCCGTATGGGCTGAGAGACGCGGAGGAGGAGAGCCGATGTTGCCGGGAGTCTTCTCGAATTTCGCGGTCAGGCTGAACAGCTTCAACTCCCCGATCTCATCTTCCCGGACGGTCTTGATCGTTCCCCGATGCTCAATCTGCGGGGAATTCAAAGCTTCCTCCAATCCGAGGATCTCGCCTGCGGGTATACCCCGTTTGTTCAGTGCCTCAACCCAGTAAGCCGTGTTCTTTTCTTTCAGCCTGGCCTCGAGGAGTGGCGTCAGGGCCTTCCGGTTCTTTTTCCGGGGGTCGCGTAGCTGAAAGCGGGGGTCGACCTTTAGCTCGGGGACTCCAAGAACCTCGGTGAGCGCTTCCCATTGATCCTGCTGGTTAGCGGCAATGTTGATGTAGCCATCGCCGGTGGCGAAGGTTCCAGAGGGAGCGGCCGTGAAGTTATCGTTTCCCATGAGCTGCGGCTGCTGATGTCCGATCAGCAGGTTGGCAGCCACCCATCCCATGAGCGGCATGATGGAGTCGAGGAGTGCGACGTCGATGAACTGGCCTTCGCCAGTCTTCTGCCGGTAATAGAGCGCAGCCATGATGGCGAATGCGGCGTTCAATCCGCCTACGGTGTCGCAGACAGGGAAGCCGCAGCGTAAAGGATTGAGACGCTCATCTCCGTTAATGGCCATCACCCCGCTCAATCCCTGGATGATCTGGTCATACGCCGGTTTGAAGGCATCCGGTCCGGTCTGCCCAAAGCCTGAGATGGCGCAATAGATCAGCTTCGGGTTGATCTCGCAGAGTCCGGCATAGGAAAGCCCAAGCCGGTCCATCACGCCGGGCCGGAAGTTTTCCACCAATACGTCCGCGATCTGCACCAGCCTGCGGAAGATCTCCCTTGCCTTCTCCTCTTTCAAGTTCAGGGTCAGAGATTTCTTGTTGGCATTTTGGGCCAGGAAACTGGTGCCCATGAGCTTGGCATTCAACTCAGGGACATTGCCGAGCCTGCGGGCAAGGTCGCCGCCTACAGGGTTTTCGATCTTGATGACTTCGGCGCCGAGAAGAGCCAAATGCACGGTGGCAAAGGGTCCAGCCAGAACGTTTGTTAAGTCCAGCACTCGTACGCCTGACAACAGTTTCATGATCGCTCACTCCTTATAACAATCACCACAGACACAGAAGACACAGAGACTCAATGACCCAATTCGGGAATAGGACCGGTTTTATGGATTTTCCCCGGCATTTCGCGGTTGAAGAAGCGCGCAACCTGCCCGGCAAGCTCGATCAAGGAACTCAGTTGGATATCACGGCGCAGGTTCATGCGCTGCAGAAGGTGAACCAGGTCTTCGGTGCAGACATTTCCTCCGGTCACGGCGGTGAACGGACAGCCGCCCAGCCCGGCGACGGCGCATTCGAAGTACTTTACCCCGGCGGTGAGCGCCGCATAGCAGTTGGCAAGTCCGAGGCCGTAAGTATCGTGAAAGTGGCAGGCACAATCCACGGAAGGGTCCAGCGCTCGAACGGCGCCGAAAAGCTCTTCGACTTGCCGGGGATTCGCGTGTCCTGCAGTGTCCGCCAAGCTGATGGTTCTCAGCCCGGCATCCAGAAACCGCTGCACGATGTTCAAGACCCTTTCTTTTGGAACCCGGCCTTCATACCCGCAGCCGAAAGCAGATTGAACGGAGACCTGCACAGTCTTCTTTGCTTCCAGGGCTTTCCGCGCCATGGGGATGATGCAACCGATCGCCTCCTCCGTGCTCATGCCGGTGTTTTTGCGGCTGTGGGTATCGCTGGCGGAGACACCCATGCAGAACTGCTCGACCCCGCATGCCAGGCCGCGCTCGAGACCCTTCTCGTTCAGCACTAGGCCGGAGAGCACGACCGGCCTGGCTTTTCGGCCCGGTTGCGAAAAGTGTGCGAAGAGCCGGCCGGTGTCGGCCATTTGGGGGACCTTCTCGGGATGCACGAAGGAGCCCAACTGGATGATGTCGATTCCCGTGTCGATCAGTGCTTCGATCCAGGCAATTTTTTGCTCGGCAGGAACGACCTGTTTTTCGATCTGTAGTCCGTCGCGCGGACCCACTTCATGAATGATAACCTCGACCATGGCCTATGCCTCCCGCACGACTCCCTGGATTGCCGGGGGTGCGCAGGACAGATTTTAGAACAGATTTGAGCTCGGGTGTTTTCAGTTTCGCCGTAAAAAATCACGCCGAAGCCTACTGTTCCCTTCCCTCGTCTCGCATCTGGAGGTTTATACTCTGCTCGGCATGGGGTGATGTTCGGCTCAATTATCAATGGGGGTATGCACATGACTGCAGTAACTAGCGATGTTACGACCCCAACCTGGGCTGAAAGGAATCCCTGGCAATTCTTGGCGTCTTTGAGCCTTTGCGGTGGTTTTTTATAACCCCACCACAAAGACGCGAAGATTCGCAAAGGCTCATCTGGCTCAGACCGGACCGTTCAGGCAGTGCTTACTGGAGTCAAGTGCATAGCCCAAATTATCAATGGCTATTGAGGATCTGCCATTGGTCGCCGACATAATCGAATGCTGCAATGCGATCCTTCTGCCGGAAATAATCGCCGGAGGAAGCCATTTCCTGGTAAGCTGGATGTCGCACGACTGGTCGGTTTTTTTCCCTCTCGGCAGAACGATGCGGGCCGAAGCCCGCTGAGGAATCGGTGAGCGTGCCCACGGTGACTGTCTCGACCTAACGGCAGGATCATGAAACGTAACCCGAGGGCTAAACGATCTACTGTTGCCAAGCGGCCGGCAGCTGCACCCACGCCCCGACACCCGGCGAACAAGTATCGGGATTATGTCCAGGCGGCTTTGGATGTCATCCACACACTCTCTCCGGAAGGTATCATCACATCCCTGAACCCAGCTTTTGAAACCATTCTGGGCTTCTCGCGAGCCGATTGGATCGGTCGGCATTTCACCGAGCTCGTTCATCCGGACGATGTGGCTATCGCTGTCGGCCAATGGCAGTCCACCTTGAGCGGAAGGCCGATGCCCTTCACCGTGCGCATCAAAACGAAGTCCGGCAAATACAAGTACGGGGAATTCCACGCGACTCCGCGGAGGAAGCGCGGGAAGATCATGTCTGTAATTGGGGTTGGGCGCGATGTCACGGAGCGCAAGGAGGCCGAGGAGACCCTCCGGCGTTCGGAGGACAGATATCGGTCCCTGGTGCACAACGCCGCCTATGGCATCTGCAGGTTGGATAAGGCCGGCGCGCTGGTCGAAGGCAATCCTGCGCTGACGGCAATGCTGGGGTATGAAAGCCAAGCTGAGTTTATGGCTCTGAACATGGACAAGAATGTGTTTCAGGACCCGCACGACCTCAGCCAACTGCTTGAGCAGTTCGAAAAGAGAGACCGGCTCGAAGGGGTCGAGGTCAAATGGAAACGCAAGGAGGGCACGCCGCTCCGCGTGCGCCTGAGCGGGCGCAAGGTGTGCAATGAAGAGGCAACGCTCGAAGGCTTCGAGATCATCGCCGAGGACGTGCACCAGCGGAGACTCCTGGAGAACCAGCTTTTGCAGGCGCAGAAGATGGAAGCGGCCGGAAGATTCGCCGGAGGAGTGGCAAACGACTTCAGCAAGCTCCTGTATACGATCTCTCAGTCCAGCGACGTTTTGCTGAAGGAACTGGAAGAGGGCCACCCCCTGCTGGCCGAGGTCTATGCAATGAAGAGAGCGGCAGGGCAAGCCTCGGAGCTCACGCGCCAACTCCTGGCCGTCAGCCGGCAGCAGACGATCGAGCGGACCGAGCTCGATCTGAATGCGTTGATCGTCAAAATGAGGCCTGCTCTTCAAATGGCGGTCGGCGACGAGATTCAGCTCGTTACCGAGCTCGAGCCTTTTCGATGTTTTGCCAATGTCGATCCTCGGCAGATCGAGCGGGTCATCTTGAACCTGGTCACCAACGCGCGGGATTTCATGCCGGAGGGAGGCAAGATTACCCTCGAAACCTTGAACATCGAGCTGGACGTGAACTCGGTCTACTGGAACGTCGGACTCGAACCCGGTCCCTATGTGCTGCTCTCCGTGAGTGACACTGGAGCGGGAATCGACCAGGATACGAGGCTTCGCCTGTTCGAGCCTTTTTCCACGCCGCGCGAGCCGGGCAAAGGATTGGAACTTGCCACGACCTATGGCGTGGTCAAGCAGAACGGCGGTGAGATCGAGGTGTACAGCGGATTGAATCTCGGCACAACCTTTGTGGTCTACCTGCCGCGGAGTGTGAAAGAGGACGTGCCCAGCGGCCCAGCGGTCTCCTTCGAAAGAATTCCTGCAGGCACCGTGCTTCTGATGGAGGAAGAGAGACCCGTTCGGGCTCTTGCTCGCCGGGTGCTCCTGATGCACCGCCTTCAGGTTCTGGAAGCCAGCAGGCTGGAGGAGGCGGAAGCTCTTTGCAGGCGACACCCGGAGGAAATCAATTTATTGATCACCGATGTGGTGATGACGGACATGATGGGACGTAAGCTGGCTGCGGAAATTGCGCGTATCCAGCCAGGAATCAAGATCCTGTTCACAACGGGCTACGCCGACGACGCCATGCATGGTACGAGGACGTCTGAATCTGGCGAGGCTTTTATACAAAAGCCATTTACTCCCGGGGTGTTCATACGCCGGGTGTGTGAGCTGCTCCATCCCCCAGCCCAATCCGATTGAACTACCCCCCCGTCCAGAGCTCTATTCGCAACTTCCCGGTCATCAAATGCTGCAGCTGCGGATTTTGTGACCTCCGTCACAATCTAATAGCCACATTCTTCCGATAAAACTAGTGGTTAGCTTTGTTTCCAGGTATTTTAGGAAGGCACCGTGGGTGCTTTCCGATCCGCGCAGAAAAGGAGGCAACTACAATGGCCCAAAGGAGCTTGCGAGTCACGGGCAATATTCTGTTCGCGCTTTTTATCCTGCTTACAACGGCGTGTCCCTGGATCTCAGCCACCGACATCCGAGGAGAGTTTTCCTTCTTGGTCACAGTTGGCAAGATCGAGACAGACGGAGAGACAGTAATCGCCATCACGGGGAAGGTCCTTGATCTGCCCGTTCGTATCCTGCTGAACGGCGACACGCTCGTGCAGTACGCATCCGGTTTGCCGCTGGAACCGGACGCTATCCCCGGCGGATCAACCATTCAAGTGAAAGCCGAATGGACGTCAGAAGGATTCGTCGCGAAGGCGATCTCCCTCAACGACGCGGCGCAGGTAATGGTTATAGGCTTGGTTGAAGACACCTCCCTAGACCGGATTGTAGTTGCCAACCTTGAAATCAGACTCGGAGACCAAACCTCAGTCGATGCCGTGCCGGAATTGGGCCAGTTGGTCATCGTCCAGTGTCGTTACCTCGACGGTGGGATTCTGATGGCCACCTCGGTTGAGTCTCAATCCCATTTGAAATTGTTCGGAAAAATCGAGGATATCAACGCCGCGGATCAATCACTGTTGGTTTCATCCAAGACGGTCTATGTGACCGACAAGACCGTCATTAAAGGAGCCGACAAGACCAAGCTCACCTTTAGGGATTTGGAAGTCGGACAGTTCGTAGAAGTAGAGGGCGATCTCGCAAACGGAAAGTTTGTTGCCAAGACTCTCGTGGTCGCGGATCCCAAGAAGGTGATCATAGACGGAACCGTGACCGCTTACGACAAGGAGAAGTCCATCTCCGTTAAGGTTGCGCTAGAGACGGTTTCGATTGCAATTTATGGGAAGACCGAAATCCGCGGCACGCCGGCCGTCGGGGCCACGGTTCACATCGAGGCTGCGTTGCAAAAGGACGGATCTCTTCTAGCGTTGAGAATTACGGTCAAGAGTTCTAACGACGACAAGACAAAAGTTGCGGCCGTCCACGGGACTATCGAACAAATTGGCAGTTCTTCTTTTGCCGTTGCGGGCGTCACCGTCAAGGTTGACGACCAGACGGAGATCAAGTCGAAGGGTCAAACCATTAGCTTCTCAAACCTGAAGGTCGGCGACAAGGTCGTCGTCCTCGGAACCAGGCAATCCGACGGCTCTATCCTTGCCAGGAAGATCGAAGTCATGCCCAAAGTGGAGCCTCCCGCCCATGTTGAGGGAACTATTCAGACTATCGGCAGTTCTTCTTTTGCCGTTGCGGGCGTCACTGTCAAGGTTGACGACCAGACGGAGATCAAGTCGAAGGGTCAAACCATTAGCTTCTCAAACCTGAAGGTCGGCGACAAGGTCGTCGTCCTCGGAACCAAGCAGTCCGACGGCTCTATCCTTGCCAGGAAGATCGAAGTCATGCCCAAAGTGGAGCCTCCCGCCACCATTCAAGGAACCATTCAGACTATTGGCAGCTCTTCTTTTACTGTCGCGGGCGTCACCGTCAAGGTTGACGACCAGACGGAGATCAAGTCGGAGGGTCAAACCATAAGGTTCGCAGACTTGAAGGTCGGCAATAAGGTAGTTGTACACGGAACCAAGCAATCCGACGGTTCCATCCTTGCCAGGAAGATCGAAGTCATGCCCAAAGTGGAGCCTCCCGCCACCATTCAAGGAACCATTCAGACTATTGGCAGCTCTTCTTTTACTGTCGCGCGCGTCACCGTCAAGGTTGACGACCAGACAGAGATCAAGTCGAAGGGTCAAACCATAAGGTTCGCAGACTTGAAGGTCGGCGATAAGGTAGTTGTACAGGGAACCAAGCAATCCGACGGTTCCATCCTTGCCCAGAAGATCGAAGTCATGCCCAAAGTCGAACCGCCCGCCCATGTTGAAGGGACTATTCAGAGCCTTGGAACCTCCTCATTTGTTGTTGGCGGCGTGAAGGTCGTCGTCAACGACAAGACCGTGATCAAGTACAAGGGCAGCACAATGAAGTTTGCGGATCTAAAAATCGGTTTCCGCGTCAATGTCGAAGGCACCAAGCAGTCCGACGGTTCCATCCTCGCTTTGAAGATTGAAGTCGCAGGCAAATGATCACCTGTCCACTGCTGCAGGGCACGGCGTCCCGCCGTGCCCTGCAGCCCTTCCAATCATCGCCCGTTCGATCGAAGTCTTATGATCGCACTGTGTCTTGTTGGAGCTTTGAGCTCCTGACAGCGCTTAAAGACCTGCACGAATCAGTCCCGGCGTGTTAAATTCTTCCCATCTCATCTAAACGGTGTCTTGAATCAAGGCTTCACTTCATCGAGGTGCATCGATGCTCGTCAAATTCAGTTCGCGCCTGATCATCGTTGGGACCCTTCTCTTAATCGCTGCGTCTGGAGATCATTTAGTTCAGAGTTCAGGCGCACAGGTAACGAAGCCTGCGGTGGCGAGTGGCAAACGCTACCCGCGCCTAGTCATCCGCAATGCGACCGTGATCGATGGCAATGGCACGCCTGCCTCCGGACCAAAGGATATCGCGATTGAAGGGAATGTGATCAGCCAGGTCGTGCCGCTCGATCCCGCGGCGCTCAAGCGCGGCGAGCAGAAACGGCCGGCAGGCGAGCTTGAGATCGATGCCGCCGGGAAGTATGTCATGCCTGGTCTGATCAACGTGCACGGCCACGTCCAGGAAGAGCGAGGCGGCATTCCTCAGCCGCTTGATTACGAGCTGAAGATCTGGCTTGCCTGCGGGATCACGACGGTGCGGGATGTTGGGAGCGAGACTAAAAAAACGCTCGCTTTGCGTGATAAAAGCAACGGCGGCGAGGTGGCGGCGCCACGCCTGTTCGTCTATGCGCGCTTCGGATACAATCCTGCGCCGCGCAACGCCGAGGAGGCCGGGTTTCATCCGTTGAAGATCATCCAGCATGTCACGGGCAACAATGCCCAAATCCTCGGGCAGCAGGAGCGCCTTGGCCGGGTGCGCGCCGGATTCCTCGCGGACCTGATTGTCGTGAACGGAAATCCGCTGGAGAACTTGAGAGTCTTTTATCCCACGGGCGTGGACGAAATCCGCGACGGCAAGACTGTCCATACGGGGGGCGTCGAATGGACAATCAAGGATGGTATACCGTACCATGCGCCGACGCTGGCGGCCGAGGTACGCGAGATCGTAGCAAAGGCCCGCGCGGCAGATTCCGGCAGCCACAGATGAAGACAGATAAAAACCGATGGAATCTGTGTGTATCGGCCTTCATCGGTCAAAAAGGCTCGGTTCGATCAACCGACCTGCCTCGATCACCGTATAATGGTGCTTCCCCCAACCCGAACTCGTCAGGCCAACAGGCGGGATTCGCGGTTAACACGGCAGATCAGAAGCGGTTCACCCTTTTTACGTCACCATCCGGGAGATAGCCATGCATATCCGTCAAAACAAGCGCACCTTGGTTGTTGTCTGTCTGATGCTAGATTTCTCGTTCTCTTCGTGATGAGTCGCACTTCCTTCGTCACCATCACCGGTTTGAGAGATGCGCACCGTCCCTGCGACGAGCAGTAGGTTAAAGAGCATGTCTGCTTCCTGTGGCATCCCAGAAGCTCACGGAGTGCTCTTCCGATGCTTGTCGAAGAAATCGAAAACCGCCCCAAAGTTCGGTTGCACAACATTGATGTGGTCTCCCCCAGGCACCTCGATGTACCGATAATCCGCGCCGAACTTTTTTAATGCCTCGACCATGGCCCTCGACCCGCCAACCGCGACCGTAGGATCGGCATCGCCATGAACGACAATCGCCGGGATGCTTTTCATCTTCTCGACGGTTGAAGGGTTGCCATAGCCGGCAAAAGGTGCGATCGCAGCCCATATGTCCGGATATTTGGCGGCCAGGAACCATGTTCCAATCGCGTCCATGGAATGGCCGGTTAGATAGATTCGTTTCTCGTCGATTTTATAATTTTGCTTCATAAGATCGAGCACCCGGAGAACGTCCTTCTCGCTGTATTCCGCTTTGCGGATTTGCGCGAGATCTTCCGAGGAACGGAACAAGCTGAAACCGTAGCCGCCGGGCCGCGACGTTCCATTTTGTGAAGGGACGCATGAGCGGTCAGTGAGCTTGTGATCTCAACTTTCGGCTGGTAGATCTGCTCTACGCGTATCGAGTAGGGCTTGCTCGAATCGACCCAGACAGCCTCAGCGCGCGAGACCAGAGAATTGGAAAACTCCTGTGTGCTGTCCCATTCCTTTCCGGAAAGTAGCGTAATGCCCTTGGCCAGAAGATGACGCACCTCGCCTGTTCTACCCAGCCGGGACATCTCGGCGAGCTCTTTATCGATGGCGTCGATCTTATCCTTGAGCTCTCCCTGCGGTTTCACGATCGCCTTGCGCGTGTTGTAGGAAACCCTCGCTAGCGCGAGGTTCCTCCGGGCTTGGGCCAGGGCCGGCAAGGTGGCGAGAATCAGCGCAGCAGCAAACAAGCATGGAAGCAGAGTCCTCAGTTTTTTCATTTTTCCCCCAGGTCTTCCTTCTCCGACTTCATTGTGGATCAAGAGTGGCAGGTTTATACCACATCGACTGCCGGGACAACTCAGTAAACCGCAATGGGGGTATACACATGACTCCAGTAACTACCGATGTTACGATCCCAACCTGGGCTGAAAGGAATCTTTGGTGATTCTTGGCGTCTTTGAGCCTTTGCGGTGGCTTTTTATAACCCCACCACAAAGACGCAAAGGCTCGTCTGGCGCAGACCGGGCCGTTCAGGCGGTCCTTACAGGAGTCAAGTGCAAAGCCCCAAACCGCAAAACCAGATCCGACGGACCAGCTAGCTGGACATTGAGACTTGTCCGGGATAGATTGGGCACGGGATGGGTGAATAAAGAACTAACTCGAGAAGGACATCTCCACGCCTTGCCCTCGAGGCTCTCTCATCATGACAATGATGCTCTCGATATCTCGATATGGCGCTCTGTTGATTTTTCCGATCATTGCCGGAACGGTCGCTGCGACGACTACATACCTCATCTCCGCACAATTCACCGGAGGAATCGCGATCTGCCTGTCAGCGACTCTTGCGGTATTTCTGCTCATTGTGTACGCCCTCGCTCGACAGCGTTCGGATTCCTTCGCACCGAAGCATCCAAACTTCTTGGCTGCTGCGATCAGCGGGCTTAGCGCGGCTGCACTCACGATTGCGTTTGCATACCCCAGCCTGGCAGAGCTGTTCATCCGGGTGTCGGAGAACCCGAGTGAGGCAATCGTGGAATCCCTTCGGACCGTCGCGATTCCGCTAAAGAGCGTCGATGCCGGCACTGGATTTGTCGACCTCGAGCCGTTGCGCCTCGTCCTGAAGGACGCGCGGATTGTTGCGCTCGGTGAGGCGACACATGGGACGGGTGAGTTCTTCAGAGCGAAGCACAGGATGCTCGATTTTCTCGTGTCCGAGTTGGGATTCGAACATTTCGGCATGGAAACAAACGACAAGGTTGGCCGTGCCATAAACGCCTATATTCAGGGTGGTGAGGTAAAACCCTGGAGTGCGCTGTACTGGCCATGGGCAACGGTGGAAGTAGCCGGGATGATCGATTGGATGCGCGCCTATAACCTGGATCCCAAGTGTGCTCGACAAATCGTCTTCCATGGCATCGATCCCGGATTCGGAGCAAGGGATCGCGCTATGGCCGAGAATACTTCTCAGATTCTCGCCGCGGGTGGGGAGGGGAGCAAGATCGTGCTCTGGGCCCACAACGGCCACATTTCAAACGCCGCAGGCCGGCTGGGAAACTACCTCAAGCGGGAGTTCGGGAACCAGGTCTATCTTTGCGGCTTCGAATTTAATCGCGGAGCATTCACCTCGCGTATGGGTGCGATTCACACCTACGAGGTCGGACCTGCCTCGCGCGCATATTACGCGTACGCGCTGGCCAAGCTCGGAGAACCAATGCTGTTCCTTGATTTCAAGGGCATGTCTCGCAATCCGGACCTTTACCAGTGGCTGGCGAAAGATCTGAGCTCGCATGACTTCGCGGAGCTCTATGCGATCTTTCGCCTCAGTCCATCATGGCACACAGTGCGGGTGTCCTGGCTGCGTCTCTATGATGGACTCATCTTTATCGAGAACAGCACACCTGCCATCGGTTTAAAGTGAGTTCATTGTGGATCGAACCACGACCATTCGATGGCTGTCCAGGCCACGAAACCCTACTTCCTTTTCGCAACGAATGTGCCGTTGGGCTGGAACACGACAGCCTCGGCGATTTGGCCGGAGTCGCTCTTCTTGAACTCAACGCTGAAGCCGGACAGGCCCTTGACATCAAAGACCAGTCCCTTCGTCGGCACCAACTCGTAAAGCGGCTGGCCGGGAACCAGGAGCCTTAACGTGGATTCGCCTTCAAGCGAAACCGTCACCGCCGTTGCGCCGAGGATATACTCGCCGATGAGGAGGGTTTGAAGCACATCCTTGGAAACCTTCTCGCCTCGCCGGGAGAAGACGATGTCCTTGACTCCTGTCTCCAAAGGAATTGAAAAGCTGCCGACGTCGCCTTTCACATTGGTGAAGAATTGGAGCTTCACACTTTTAAGGAACTCTCGCGGGTTGTCGGCGACCTCGAAATAGTCGAAGTGGAAGTGCTTCAGCGGCAGGGTGACGCCATTGTAAGTCAAGGAGACTGCGTCGCCGACCAGCGCAATTTTCGCGATGCCGTAGGCAGGGTGCTCATACTCGCCGGCGTATTCCTTCAAGTCGTGCGAAGGCTTGGTGCCTTCGCGGCGAGCGGTGTATGACTTCTTCTTGGATTCCTCCTCGGTTTTCTTCTGTTTATTCTGCTCTTCCTTGGTTCGTTTCGACCAGCCGATCTGGTCGAGGCCCAGCAGACGGTCATAGATGTTGCGGGAGACGATTCCAGGCAAAGGCGTGCCGCCGCGGTTGGTGAGGATCATCATGCCGATGCCATCGTTGGGCATAAATGTGAGCGACGAAGTGAATCCGTCGATGCCCCCGCCGTGAGAAACAACCTTGTGACCACGGTACATGCTGATGCCCATGCCCATGCCGTAGCCGGCACTGAAGAGCTCAGGGTAGGGCGTATCACCGCCCGAGACCATCTGGGGCGACTGCATCTTCTTGGCGGTGGCTTCGCCGATGATTTGCTTCTCTCCCTTCTCGCCGTACTTGCCTAGCTTCGAGTGCATTTGCACGTAGCGGATCATGTCAAGGACATTGGAGTTGATGGAGCCGGCGGGCCCGATTTGGTCGATGTTTCGGAAGGGCACCTTGACGATCTTCTCCTTGATCTCCTCGTACGGCTGAGCGAAGTCGTCGGCCTTCTGCGAATCGTTGACGGAGAAATTCGAGGAGGTCATGCCGAGAGGCTCGAAGATGCGCTTGCGGACCAGATCTTCCCACTTCATGTGGGAGATCTCCTCGGCGAGGATGCCGGCGGCCATGAACATCAGGTTGTTGTACTGGAAGAGCTCGCGGACCTCCTTGCTGGGCTCGAGATAGCGGAGCCGGTCGAACATCTCGCGACGGGTGAGCGATGATCCGTACCATAGCAGGTCGTGACGGGGTAGGCCGGAGCGATGAGTGACGAGGTCCAACGGCGTCATGTGGTCGGTGGCAACCGGATCCTGGAGCTGGAAAGTCGGCAGGTAGCCGCGCACGTGCTTATCCCAGTCGAGCTTCCCTTCCTCGGCGAGAGTACCGAGGACAGTGACGGTGAAGGACTTCGTGACCGAGCCGATGGCGAAGAGAGTCTTCGACGTGACGGGCAACTGTTGCTCAATGTCGCGATAGCCGTAGCCCTTCGCTAAGATGATCTTGCCATCTTGAACTACGGCGATAGCCATGCCGGGAACCTTCCACTCCTTTACCAGAGTCTCGATGAACGCATCAATGCCCTCAAGCGTGGGTTTGGCCGGCTGAGGAACAGCGGCAGGAGCCTGAGCGGAAGGCACCTTTTTTGCCGGCGCCTGCTTCGGCGCCGGCTGTTCGACCTGCTGAGCGGAAACCGGCAGCGGCAGGAGCGCGAGTGCTAACAGCATGGGCAGCAACGACCGGATGGAACGAAGCATGTTTTTTCTCCTCGCGTGACGAAATGAATGGTGCATTCGAATCTCATGGCTGTACTCCCATTGGCATAAAGGGCGAGCCTTGAGTTGCGCGCGATTATACACCTCCTCTCCGGAACCGGGCATGAACCCAGAATTCTTGGTGAGCCTTTGTGATCTTGGTGTCTTGGTGGTGTTGCTCTAAAAGCTCACCACCCAGACACCAATTCGCAGACGTTGACATCTCGAGCCAAAAGGCAGTAGCGTCAAGGAGGGAATGTCCGGCGTACGACGAATTGAACGCCGGTTTGGAACACAACACCGCGACAGGAGATCGTGATGGCTGTGAACACTCCGGGATCACTTTTTAATATCGAAGGCCTCAATACTTACACTCTTACCCGCAAGATAGCCGATGGCGGAATGGGATCCGTCTACGAGGCCGTACTGCACGGACCGGAAGGATTCCGGAAGGTCGTAGCCATCAAGATGATCCTCGAGAAATATTCAGCGGATCCTGACTTCATTCAGATGTTCATCGGCGAAGCAAAACTGGTGGCTGACCTTGTGCATCAGAACATCGTGCAGATCTATCAACTCGGCACGTTGGGCAAGCTGTACTACATGGCGATGGAGTATATCAACGGGATTAATCTCCAACAGTTCATCTCGCGCCATCGAGAACTGGGTCGGGAGGTCCCCCTCGAAATCGGCGTTTTTATCATCAGCCGTGTGTGCCGGGGGCTGGAATACGCGCACAAAAAGAGGGATAAAAGTGGGAACCTCCTCGGCGTCGTACACCGCGACATCAGTCCCAAGAATTTAATGATCAGCTCGGAAGGAGAGGTCAAGATCACGGACTTCGGGATTGCAAAGGCGCGCAATCTGATGCTCGATCGGGAAGGAGATGTTCTGTTGGGGAAATTGGCTTATATGTCACCCGAGCAGTTCCAATATCTGCCAACCGATCGCCGCAGCGACATATACTCGCTCTCGTTAGTGCTGTTTGAGTTGCTGACCGGGGCCAATTCCTCGAGTTTCAAAAGGCTGGGCGCGGTCCCTGGGCAGCGGATACAACCGGAGATACCACCCCCGCGCAGCATCAACCCGAAGATTCCGGCGCAACTCGAATGCATCATTATTAAGGGATTGGAGCAGGATCTGGCCAAGCGTTACCAGAGGGCTGGAGAGATGGCCTACGATCTTGAGTATTTCATGTATCACAAAGGGTATGGTCCTACGATCAAAACCCTCGAGGAATACATGGCAGTTTTATTGCCTGATATGTACGGCCTGGAGCCTGAAGAGTCGCGAGATGCCGACTTGACGCTCTCGCCCCAGGTGGACGAGGAAGGGAAAACCTTCTGAGGGTCCAGGAGCGGTTTGGAAACGCCTGCAACAACAAGACCTCGTAAAATGTTGCTATGCGGGCACTCCAAAAGAAATCAGAGTTGCGAACATGAGGGAGCGGCCGATCACCGCTTGCTTACCGCGAAGGCCCCAAAGCAATCTCTTCACCGGAGACCTTTCACTTGGGTTTGTCGTGCAGGTCGATTAACCTGGTAGACACCCCACAGAATCAAACCGCCACCCAGTAGCGAAGCCATCGTCACAGCCTCCCCCAACATCACAGCCGCTATGACAACCGCAACCGGCGGTTCCAAGTATAGGAACGCACCGACCTGTGCAGCAGGCAGATGTTGGAGCGCGTCGTACCATGCAATGTATGCCAGGCCGGAGCCGAACACACCCAGGAAAGCGATTCCCAGCCATCCCGCGGGAGTCAGGCGGGAAACCTCTCTAAAGCCGGGACCAGCAAAAAACAAAACGGAAGTAAACAACCAGCCGGAAGTCATGACAAAAAACATCATGCGTGCTGCTGGGTGTGCCTGAAGTCCGCGTCGCGAAAGTGTGGAAAAAAGAGCCCAGTTCGGCGCACTGATCAGGATTAGGATATCTCCTTCGGTGACGAATCTGCCCGCGGACAGGGCTTTGAAGTCACCCTTGCTTACAACCAGAAGCACGCCGACGGCTGCCAGGAAAATGCCGCAGGCGCGCCGCCAGTGCAAGCGCTCTCCAAGAAACAGCCACGCGAGCAGGGCAATGAAAACTGGCGTCGTGGCAATAATCCAGGCCGATGTGCCGGCTTGTGCAGTGACCAATCCGTTCGATTGCAGCCATTGATGAAAGGTGATCCCGACAAAGCCCAGCAGGGCGAAGTAGCCCATTTCACGCCTGGATGGCAGGCTCCACTCCTTGCGGGCCAGAACAGCGGCACCGAGAACTGTAACTCCCATGGCAAAGCGCAGCCACACCACGGTGACGGGCGAAACCTCCCGCAGGGCAACTTTCGTGGCAATGAAGGACGCACCCCACACCATTACTGCGAAAAAAACTTCAATATAGAAAAGGGTCTTACGGCGTTGATCCATCGAGTTTCACCTGGGATACCGATCTCAACACTACTTCAGGATCGCACGCGCGAAAAGAATCTTCCTTGTTGTCTCTGCGGCCTCTGCGTCTCTGGGATCAAGACTGAAGAAAGCCGCGAAGAAGGGCGGATAGCCAGCTCAGGAACAGGCACCGCGAGGATGCTTCAGTAATTCTTCGTGCCCTTTGTGTCTTCGTGTTGTCCTTAAAAGCCTACCCAACGGCTCACAAAGAGTTCTTTAATGAACCTAGAGGCGCTAGACTACGTCCATCTTGGTAAGAGGGGGGCGTCATGCGCGAGAAAGTGCCAGCCCTTGCTTTGGTCTTTGGCCTCCTAGGTTTCACGGGCTTGCCTCTGTGTGCCCAGGTAGGAGCCGAAACCAGATCCATTGCCGTCAGAACAGGCGATACGCTCAACATCAACGACGATCACGGGAAAATCCGAATCCGACCGTGGGTAGGCACCACCGTCGAGGTAAAGATCACGAAGACTTCGCGCGGTCAGGTGCGAATGAGCTCCTCTAGGGTCGATTTCCGAAGGAGTGGTGACTCGGTCATCCTCCACGCGTTCTTCTCCGGGCTTCCGGGTGAAGCCGTCGATTTCGAGATAAGGGCGCCCAAGTTCATGAACGTGACGATCTCCGGTGCGAACGCGGACATCGACATCGGCGGCATTCACGGAGCCGTGCGCATTCAAGATTCTGCCGGGCTAATCATCGTTGAAAACCTCACTTCCTCAGTGTCGATCGTCACCCAGAAGGGAGACATCATTTACCGAGCAAATGCACAGCCGCAAAGGGATGTTCGGCTCGAGTCCACGTCCGGCAATGTCTACTGTGAGCTTGAGGAGCGGCTCAACCTGCGAGGTCAGCTGCACGCCGGCGGAACAGTAACCTGGAACATGGAACCGGCGCTTCGAGCGGCCTCCTTGGAAAAACAGTTGGGCACCCTCGGTCCGTTGCTATACGCTGGAAGCCTAAAGGGCAATGTCGAAGTCCGTTTGAGGGAATTTCCTGGAGAGACTCGGGCAGCGGCTTCGAGACAGGCTGTGGTGGCGCGTGAAGCTGCCCGCGGGAATCCAAAGCCCTTGACGGAGACCTCCAAGACTGCCGAACCGGCTCCCGTGGCCCCGAGCCCGCCACAGGAGGTGAGGCGCGAGCCTCCCTCCGCGGTAGGAGGACAGCAGCCCGAGGCTTCCCCGGGCGCATACTCCCTCAAGGTGAATGTAGACTCAGTATTCCTGAACGTCTCCGTATTGGACCGCAGCACCAACCGTAGCATAGCAGGACTGCAAAAAGACGACTTCCTGGTCCATGAGAATGGCGTCCTGCAGCAGGTTGACCAGTTGCTCCCCTCGGAGGCTCCCTTCAACCTGCTCCTGCTGCTCGACGTCAGCGGCAGTACCCGGGAATACCTGGGCTTGATGAAGGAAGCCGCGATCGACTTTATCGGTCAAATCAAAACCAACGATCGGGTCGCCATCGCCACATTTAATTCCAGCGTACAGTTGATAAAGGACTTTACCAGCGATCGGGCGGCAGCCGCGCGGGCCATCGATATGATTCAGTCAGGAGGAGGCACGGCCTTCTACGACGCCCTGATGACCTGCATCGACCAGTACATGCGCGGAGTTGAAGGCCGGAGCGCCATCGTGGTTTTCACCGACGGAGTCGACAATCAACTGTACGGTAATCGCATCAATGGTTCCCGAACCACCTTCGACCAATTGTATCGAAGGGTTCAGGAAATCGACCCTATCATTTACACGATCTTCCTTGACACCGAAGGACAGCTACCCACCGTTACCAGGGGCCCGACGCCGACAACCACCGGAGAGGTGATCGACATTCTGGGCGGTATACTGCGGGGAGGGAGATATCCGGGGCCCTATCCTGACCCCAGGCGCTATCCGGCACCCAATCCTTATCCAACACCAAACCCCTATGCGGGCCGTCAGGGTGAACGCGCCGCTTACGAAATAGCCAGGGAACAACTCCTGACGCTCGCGGAGCAGACCGGAGGCCGCATGTACACTCCCCGCAGGATCGAGGAGCTCTCCAGGGTCTACTCGGAAATCGCAGACGACCTCCGCATCCAGTACCAACTGGGATACAACTCGACGAATCGTGCGCGCGACGGCCGATGGAGGGAGATCCGCGTGCAGGTCAAGAATCATACGGGAGCGGTGGTACGCACCCGAAAAGGTTACTATGCCCGGAAGGAAACCAGCCCGTGAGAAGGGGATAATCAAACCACAAGGAGCTTAAAGATCACGAGGGATTTGAAATTGTTTATGGGGCTATGCACTTGACTCCTGTAAGGACCGCCTGAACGGCCCGGTCTGCGCCAGACGAGCCTTTGTGAATCTTCGCGCCTTTGCGTCTTTGCGATGGGGTTATAAAAAGCCACCGCAAAGGCTCAAAGACGCCAAGAATCACCAAGGATTCCTTTCAGCCCAGGTTGGGATCGTAAAATCGGTAGTTACTGGAGTCATGTGCATACCCCCAATTGTTTATTCGAGGTATTTGAGGTCTTGTGGTTTGTCTTTTTGGGCTCCGGCTGAATCTCCCCTTTTTCAACGCACCCCATCTCCCAATCCCCTATAATAGGGCGACGAAAATCATTACAGGTTCAGCCTGAATGGCAGCCTTATGGAAGAGATGGTTGGCCGACTGATCGGCCGCTATAGAATAATCCGGCATTTGGGAAGCGGTGGGATGGGTGCGGTATACCTGGCCGAGCGCGCCGACGAGCAGTTCAGGAAACAGGTGGCCATCAAGCTGGTCCAGCCGGGAAAAGCCGACAGCACAATGCTCGATCGTTTCAGGCTGGAGCGGCAGACGCTGGCGACACTGGATCATCCCAACATCGTGAAGCTGCTGGACGCCGACACCACCGAGGACGGCATTCCCTACGTGATTATGGATTATGTCGAGGGAGTGCCGATCTCAGAATATTGTGAAGCCCACGGTTTGGACACTGCAGAGCGGCTCAAGCTCTTCCGGGAAGTCTGCGCCGCAGTCCATTGCGCCCATCAACATCTGCTGATCCATCGGGACATCAAACCCAGCAATATCTTGGTGACAGAGGAAGGCACCCCCAAGCTCCTGGATTTCGGCATTGCGAAATTGCTGTCCACGGACCTCCACCCGGAACTACGGAACATTACGGGAATCGGCCCTCAGCCCCTGACCCTCAAGTATGCAAGTCCCGAGCAGCTGCGAGGGGAACCGGTAACCATCGCGAGTGACATTTATTCGCTCGGCGTGTTGCTCTACGAACTCCTCACCGGGCGATATCCTTACTCGCAAGACGAATCCTCCTGGGCTCTGGTTCATGCCATCTGCGAGGCAGAGCCGGAAAAACCGAGTGCCTCCCTAACGCCTGCGGAGAAACCAAAGCCCCTGGACGCGCGTGATGCGCCTACCCTGGCCGATGCTGTCCCTGCACGTCAAGAGCAACCCGAAAGGCTCAAGCGCCGCCTGGAGGGAGACCTGGATGCAATCGTGCTGAAGGCCATGCACAAGGATCCGCGGCAACGCTATGCCTCCGTGGATCATCTCTCCGAGGACATAAGGCGGCACTTCGAGTACCTTCCAGTTCACGCGCGACAGGGAAGCGTCCTTTATACGTCTGGAAGACTTATCCTGCGGCACAAGCTGGTGATGGCTGTCTCGGCCCTGCTCGTCCTGTCGCTAGCGGCGGGCATGTCGGCAACCGCCTGGCAGGCACACATTGCTGAGAAAGAAAGGGCCAAGGCCGAGCGGCGCTTCAACTATGTGCGCCAGCTTGCCAACTCGATCCTGTTTGATTTTCACGAGGCGATCCGGGACCTGCCGGGTTCGACACAGGCCCAGAAGATGCTGGTCAGCAAGGCGTCGGATTACCTCGACAAGCTCGCGCGCGAAGCGGGCAGCGATCCAGCGCTGGAACTGGAGTTGGCCGAAGCCTATGTGAAGCTCGGCGACGTCCAAGGAAATCCATATAGCCAAAATCTCGGAGATACCCGAGGCGCGCTGGCCAGCTACCAGAACGCGCTGCAAAACGCCAGGGCTGCACTGCGCGCCCAGCCGAGCAGCCGCGAAGCCAGACACGCGCTCGCGAATGCATATCAGCAGATGTCCGACGTTTTGCCAATCGTGGGGAACATCTCCGATGCCGCGGCCGATCTGCGCAAAGCGCTCGAGATCTTTGAATCACTTTCAGCTGAGAAACCCGCGGACAGCCAGGCTCGAGCGGACTTGGCTCGATGCTATGAGGCGCTTGGCGACCTTCTGGGAGGTCGAAGCCAGTCGAGCTTGGGCGACAGCGCAGGGGCCCTGCAAAGCTACCAGAAGTCGCTCGCCCACTTGGAAACCGTTCTGGCAAGCGACACAGCCAATCGGCGGGCCCGCCGCGGTATAGCCGTTCTGAGCATGAAGATAGCCAATAATCTATCAGACAGAGGGGACCGGACCGCAGCGCATGAGAAGTATCTCAAAGCAGTGGAGATCTTGCAGGACCTCTCCAAAAGCGACCCGACGAACGTTTCGACAAGGCGTATCCTTGCCACGATCTATCGGATGATGGCAGCCAGCCAGGCTGAGGGTGGGGATCTGCCGGGAGCGCTAAAGGCCTGTCGCGCAGCTCTGGTAATATACGAAGACCTTTTGGCCGCTGATCCCAGCAATGCTCAAGCCCGTTACGATAGAGCTGTGGCCCTTAAAAGCCTTGGTGAAATGCAGCAGGAGGGCGGCGACATCGCAGGAGCCCTGGCCAGCTATAGCGGCGTTCTGGAAACCGTCGAGGCGCTTTCCGAAGCCGATCCCGACAATTTGCTTCGACGAGCACAACTCTCCGAAATGCTCCTCACGATAGCAAGCCTGCGGACCCAAAGCGGAGAGAGCGCGGAAGCCCACCGGCTCGCGGCAAAGGGCCTGGCTATTGCCAGGTTGCTGGCAGAAAGACGTGATGCCACCCCGAAGGAGTTGAGGCAATTCGCGTCGACCTTAATAACCTGCAAACCCGCCGATCTGCGCGATTCCGCCACAGCGCTTCGCTTGGCACGCCGGGCGGTCGAGCTTACCAAAGGCGCCGACGCAGGCGCTTTCGACACGCTGGCGCAGGTTTATTTCGCGATAGGCGATAGACCCCGTGCCATCGAGGCGGTGGAAAAGGCTCTCAGTCTCCTGCCGGCAGTCAACCAGGGCGACGCTGAATCAGAGATGCGTAAGGTCATCGAAGGACATCTTGCACGCTTCAAAGGGAGAGAGCGATAGACATTTGAAAGAATGGGGCTATGCATTTGACTCCAGTAAGGACTGCCTGAACGGTCCGGTCTGAGCCAGATGAGCCTTTGCGAATCTTCGCGCCTTTGCGTCTTTGTGGTGGGGTTATTAAAAACCGCCGCAAAGGCTCAAAGACGCCAACAATCGCCAAGGATTCCTTTCAGCCCAGGTTGGGGTCGTAACATCGCTAGTTATTTGTTCCTCCATCCCCTGACCGGTCCAGGATGGAAGAAACCCTCCGGGACCATCACGCCGTCGCGCTTGAAAACCATCCCGTTCTTCATCACAAACTGAACACTGCGCAATGCGTCCATATCCACCAGGGGGTCACCCTGCACTGCTATCAAGTCGGCGAACATTCCCGCCTTGATCGGCCCCCGCTCCTTGTCCACATCGGCTGCCTTGAAGCCGTTGACGGTGATCGCCCGGAGGAGGTCCGGCGCCGGGATCCCCGCCGCCTTCCAGGTCTCGAGGAAGTTGATCGTGAGTTCGCCACGCGTCAGCCACCGTCCGGTTTTCTCATCCTTCATGCGTTCGTTCCAATAGTCGAAGTCCGTAGAGAAGGTCAACGGCACCCTGTTCGCATAGGCGCTCTTCAGCTTGCCCACAGTGCGATCGAACGCTTCCTTCGTGCCGCGGTAGGGTGTGAAGGGCGTATCGGTGCCGGCCAGGAAAATGCCCTTCTGCGCCATCGCCTTGTGATGATCTTCGGTCAACGCGTTTCCGTGCGCGATGATGTAAATGCCCGCCTCGATCGCGCGCCGTGCGCCGTCCGGGGTCTGCACATGGCCTTCCACCTTGCAGCCGCCGGCCGCTGCCTCCTTGATAGCCAGCTTGATGTCGTCGACCGAGTAGCCCCATGGCTTGCAATCGATGCACAGCTTGATGGTCTTCGCCCCGAACAGCATGTTCTCCCGGACGGCGCGCACGATCTCATCCGGGCTGTTGGCATCGATGTACTCCGGGAACATGATGTTGTGGTACTTGTACATCTCCGGCGTCGGCCAGAACTGCCCGCCGGTGCTGCCGATCATCGGGCCCGAAGGGATGACGGTCGGGCCCGGCAGCCACCCCTGCTCAATCGCTTGCCTTAGGGCGGCGTCCGCATACAGGGCATTGTTCCCGACATCGCGAACGACGGTGAAGCCGGAGCTAAGCAGCTGTATGCCGTTCGAGGCGGCCTGGATCGCCCGGAGCGGGGTCGAGTCCATGATGTAGGTCAGATAGTAATAATTGTTCTCAGGGACCTCTTTGTAGGTTATTGCCATGTGTGTGTGGGCGTCGACCAGACCCGGCAGCACGGCCAGTTTCGACAGATCGATAACGGCCGACCCGGGCGGAATCTGGACGCTGGGACCAACTTCCTTGATCTTCTCGCCTTGGATCAAGATGATCTGGTTCAACGACGCTGTGCCGGTTTCCGGGTCGATGAGCCGGCCGGCCTTAATAGCAGTGATTTCTGTTTGCGCCACAAGCGGAAAGGCCAGCAACATCATTGCACTCGTGAGAATGATTCGTTTCAACATGGCGACTCCTTTCGTGAGTCAAGGTCGGATCTTGGTATATTGGGCATTGGGGGTATGCACATGACTCCAGTAACTAGCGATGTTACGACCCCAAACTGGGCTGAAAGGAATCCTTGGCGATTCTTGGCGTCTTTGAGCCTTTGCGGTGGTTGACTGGCCAATGCTCTTCCCGCGAGCGATTATGGACCACTTTTGGTGATAAATGTGGGCTCGCGGGAAGACATTGGACCAATCAACCACACG
>Ga0315277_10003124_pt1 | contig 22636 bp, 16 predicted proteins | sample YL17G05_15_MG_FD_203695 | JGI IMG/M metagenome (GOLD analysis project Ga0315277, IMG submission 203695) | Sediment microbial communities from Yellowstone Lake, YNP, Wyoming, USA - YL17G05_15 | ecosystem: Environmental > Aquatic > Freshwater > Lake > Sediment | place: USA: Wyoming | collected...
AATGGACATCCATGCCGCCACACGCTACATTAGAGTATATATTGTCCATGCATGCCTCCTTTCTTGGCCTCTATCATATCAGAGAACTCGAACGGAGGCAGGCTTTCATGGGATTACGACTGTGAGATTGATTATTGATTATTTACTATTGATTTCGGGGAAGAAGTTATGACAGCTTTGAGGATTAGAAACTGGGTGGTTTTGTTGGCTGCTGGGGTTTATTGCTCTGTCGCCGGCGGTGCGGAAAGCAAGGTGAGCCTGGTTGGGGGTGACTTTTCGCAATGGCGCGGGGATACCGCTGAATGGTTTGTTGCGGGCGATGCGATTCAAGACCCGCAGAATGAAACGCTCCTGAAAGGCAAGCCGGGCAGCGGGGTCATTATCAACGGGCCTACGGGCAGGACCCAGAACATATTGAGCAAGGCCGAGTTTGGGGATGTTGTGGCGCACGTCGAGTTCATCGTGCCCAAGGGGTCGAATTCGGGGGTCTATTTGCAGGGACGCTACGAGATTCAGGTCTTTGATAGTTGGGGCGTGGCCGAACCGCACTACTCGGACTGCGGGGGCATCTATGAACGCTGGGACGATAATCGCACCCCTCAAGGATTCGAGGGGTACGGACCTCGGCTCAATGCCTCGAAGCAACCGGGGCAGTGGCAGAGTTTCGACGTTATCTTTCGAGCGCCTCGGTTTGACAAAGACGGCAAGAAGATTGCCAAGGCGCGGTTTGAGAAGGTGATGCACAACGGCGTACTGATTCACGCGGACGTTGAGCTGACCGGGCCGACGCGGGCGAGCACCTGGAACGACGAGAAGCCCGTCGGGCCGATTATGCTCCAGGGCGACCACGGGCCGGTGGCGTATCGCAATATCCGGGTTGAGCCTGCCGGGCCGAACCCGTTCTTTGCGATGGATACCGCCACCAAAGACGCCAAGCACCAAAACGCAAAAGAGCAGGTCGAGATGGTCAAGGAGCTTGGGTACGCCGGGATCGGGCCTAATGTCGGCGGCGACCTGCCGGAGCTGCTCAAGGAATGTCAGAAGAACGGCTTACAGCTCTACGCCGCTTACGTCGGAGCCAATATCGGTCCGGATCAGCAAAAATACGGGCCGGAGCTTGAGCAGGCGATTGAAACCTTGAAGGGGACAAATTCGATGCTTTGGCTCTTTGTGCAGAGCAACAAGGATAAGGTTTCTTCGCCCGAAGGCGACGAGCGCGCCGTTGCGGTTATTCGCGAGATTGCGGATAAGGCGGCGGAAAAAGGCGTTAGAGTTGCGCTCTATCCGCATACGGGGTTCTGGGTGGAACGGGTCGAGGATGCGGTCCGCGTGGTAAAAAAGGTTGACCGGGCGAACGTGGGCGTGACATTTAATCTGTGCCACTGGCTAAAAGTGGACGAAGAGAAGAATATGGAATCGCTGATTAAGCTGGCGATGCCCTATCTTTTCGTCGTTACGATAAATGGGGCCGATAGCGGCGGAAGCGACTGGACGAGCCTGATTCAGACGCTCGATAAGGGCACCTTCGACATCGGCAAGTTCCTCAAGACACTGGCCGATAACGGATACAACGGGCCAATCGGGTTTCAAGGGTACGGAATCGGCGGCGACGCTTATGACAACCTGAAACGGACAATGGCGGCTTGGCGAGAGGTTTCTAAACAGATGAATTAACCGCCAGGAACCCCACGTAGAACGTGGGGCTAAGTGTGGATTGCAGGAAATAAGGTGGAAACTCTTAAACTATTGCGTGACTATTTTCCTACGGCGGTCTTCACCGGCACTTGCCTAGTCTTTATCAGTCAGGATTGGCGCGTTGAGCTCACCGAGCACAAGAACAAAGACTTCAGCAAGTCCGGCGCCGAGCCTTCTATAATACGGGTGAAAATCGGCAAGAGGGCCCTTGACGGGGACGTGGTTTCCGGTAACTACCATGAGGATTTTCAGCTTGCGTCGTTGGGCGAGCTTGCCGAGCAGATTGAGAAATACGTCCAAATGGCAATCGGGGCTAACCTGCGGGAGAATGTTGAGTAGTTTGCCAGGCGAAGAACCCGGGATGAAAGGCGGTACGTGTTTAGGCGGACAATCTCTTTTGGGTTCTTCCCGGCAAAGCACGGGCTTGAAGCCCGTGCGACCACGGCCAAGCCCCACGGGCTCCTCACGGAGATGGCCGTGCCACGCAGGTATTTCACAGGGCCAAACACGGGCGAAACACGAGGGTAATTATTTTGATGGTTGATTCGGCGATTCGGGACATTGATGGGGGCGTTGTATTCACCGCCAAGGTTGTGCCAGGCAGCAGCAGGACTGCGTTTTGCGGCGTGCTGGACGGCATGATTAAGGTTAAGATCGCTGCGGCGCCCGAGAAGGGCAAGGCAAATAAGTGCCTCATTGCCTTTTTGGCCGAGCTGCTTGGCGTAAAGAAAAACTCCGTGACAATAGTCTCGGGGGCAGGCAGTCCCGTCAAACAGGTCCGCGTTGCGGGGGTGACGAGCCAAGTGTTGAACAGGGAGTTCGGACTGGACGGCTCGGCTTGACAATGGTGCTCTGTGACAATCGAATCTACAATTTGTCATTCCGCACTTGATGCGGAATCCATTTCTTTAGAATCTGGATTCCCGCTCTCGCGGGAATGACAGGCCACAGATTCAAATGTTATGAGGTAGCCGCAGGATGCTTTTCAAGCCGGGCGAACGATACTTCGAGCGCGCAAGCGCAACGAAAACGGCAGTTCGGCAAGATAATTCTCCAATAGTCCCAACGTTTGTGGTAACATAAGCGCGTTGCCGGTAATATTATAAGTGGTATGGCCGGCATTGTTATTTATTGCTTTGAAAGAACTGGATAATCCTTGACGACGGAAGAATCATCTCTGCTCCGACCGACCGACGCTGAAGATGCAACCTCGCTGAAGTATATGCTCACGCTTGCTGCGCCGATGGTCGTGACGACCTTGTCGTTCACGATTATGCAGTTCGTTGACAGATTTATGGTTTCCCGGCTGGGGACCGACGCCCTGGCGGCGATACTGCCTGCGGCTTTTGTGAGTTTTCTGCCCAGCAGTTTTGCGATGGGGGCGATGACCAGTCTTAGCACCTTTGTCAGCCAGAGCCTGGGCCGAGGCGAGAAGGAAGAATGCTCCAGCTATTTCTGGCAGACGATATGGATGGGGATCGTGTATTTCGTGGCGGCAGTGGTCATTATGTGGCCCAGCGCAGCGTGGATGTTCAGAATGATGGGGCAGCCCGAATCAATCATACCGATGGAAGTCATATACCTTCGCATTACCCTGTATGCGCACCTTGTGGCGGTCGTCAACTGGTCCTGCAACCAGTTTTTTATGGGAATACATCGGCCCGTGATTACAATGTGCTCATCGTTCTGCGGGCAGATTGTCAACGTCGGAGCCAACTATTTGCTGATATTCGGGAAGTTCGGTTTCCCGGCCATGGGCATTGCCGGGGCGGGGTGGGGGACTTTCATCGGGATAACGGTTACCGCCGGCCTGAACATGGCGGTATTCCTGAGCGGGAACACCGCACGCGATTTCAAATCCCGGTCGTGGTTGGGGCTGAACTTGCGCAAAATGAATGACCTGCTCAAAGTGGGCCTGCCCGCGGGATTCGGCCTGATGGCGAATGTCGCCTTCTGGGGGATAATACTGATCGGGCTGATGGGAAGGCACGGCAAGGAGGTGCTGGCGGCAACAAGCGCGGTGCTCTCTTACGGAAGTCTATCCGTAATGCCCGTTATCGGAATCGGGACGGCACTATCGGCGGCGGTGGGCAAGTCAATCGGGCAGGGACGCAAAGAACTTGCCGCCAGACAGACAAGCGTATGCCTGCGAATCGGGCTGATTTACATGGGTTCGGTCGGCCTGTGCTTTTTCCTGTTTAGGAATCAATTGATGAGATTCTGGTCGGATGAGCCGGGGGTCATCAAGGTCGGCGCAAATATTCTTATCTGCGCTGCGTGTTATCAAGTCTTTCACGCCGTAAGGATTATCTACGCCGGCTCACTGCGAGGCGCGGGCGATACTCTATGGCTTGCCGTCGCCTCGGCACTTGGCGAAGCATTGATCCTTGGAGTAGGAGGCTGGCTTGCCGCGAGGCTGCTGCCTTCCTGGGGCTATATGGGGCCCTGGGTCGCAGCGGCGGCCAGCATCGCAGCGGTGGGATGGGCGAACGGGCGGCGGTTCAAGAGTAACCTGTGGATGAAGATAGACCTGTTCAAGCGCCCCGCGCCCGTTGTGCCGGTTCAAGACGAGGGTGTGGTTGAATAGGCCGTTTTGCAGACGCAGATCGTAAAGACCACGATGACTCAAGCCTCTCATTAGCTCGACTCATCGGACAGCGTGGGGCCGCCTGTTACGGGCTTGATGATTATGTTGCGGACAGCTCCGGCGGTCTGCCAGGTTGCAATGCCGAGGGGCTGGGAAAGCTCGACCTCGGCCCTGATACCGATGCGCCGCCCTTTGACGTTGACGTTCACGAGGACTTCGTCGTCGAGCCAGGCCTCGATCTTATCCGGGGTGACGCGGAGGCGGACGTGGCACCACTTATTGTTCTCGAACGAAATCATTCGCGTTGTCTCGTTGTTTGCGGCGTCGTAGTAGTCGAGGCTTGAGATTCCGCAGAGGCTTCCTCCCCATCCGCCGAGTATCAGCGAGCACGGCTTATCGCCGAAGGGGAACGTCAGCCCGCAGAAGAAGTCGCTGCCCTTGGTGCGCATCGCATCGAGCGTGATTTCATAGTCCATACGAATAAGCGGGCCGGTCCAGGTGATTCCGGTCATATCCTGGCCGATATCCATATAGATCGCGCCGTCTTTGACGGCAACTTCCCCCTGGCCGCCGAATTCGGTGACTTTCCACTTGCCGAGGGTCTTCCCGTCAAAAAGGCTGGTCTCGGCTGTGATTGTCTCGGACGAGACATCCCCTTGACCCGTCGCGGCCGTCGTGGCCCTGGCTTCGTTTGGCTCAGCCTGTGCTGAAATGTTCGGCTCATTGGGCGAAGACGGAGCGGGTAAATCAGATTTGCGACACCCGCCTAAGGCCAAGAAAACCAGCAACAGGAACATACAGAGGACATTGAGACAGGCCCAGCGAGTTGTGAACAATATCGGTCGATGCGATGTAGAATTGTTTGTGACGTCTCTGGCAATCATAGTGTTTCTCCGGAAATAAGGAAATTACGTTGAATTAGGATAACGGCAACGTCTATATTATTCAACAGCTATTTTGTCTTTGAGCAAGGGATTTTTGGCATCGCCGTCTCATGAAAAAAGTGAGAAAGGTCACAGGCCTGGCGGACGATAAAGTCTTTGGGCGGCGATACTGGCTGCCGTATCGTTAGGAGAATAAGGGTAGTTCCAAAGACAGATTAAAGAGAGTGTACGAAGATATGAAAAAGACGTTGTTCGTAACAATATTCTGCCTGATTTTCCGGGCCGCGGCCACTGCAAGCGGATCTGAGCCGCTTGCCAATGAGGGCAAGAGCGGGCTTTCCGCAAAGTCGGTCGAGCAGGTGCTTAGGCTGCCGCCGGAGGAGGTCGATCTGGCGACGGCGGCGCTGATTGTCTCGGAGCAATGGAGCGACCTGGTGCCAGGGCGAAGGCACATCGAGACGCTTGACGATATGGCGATAGAAATTCGACAAAGGCTCAGGGATAAGAGACTGAAGCTCGACTATCAAGCGATCCCGGTGATAAACGAATACGTATTCGAGGAGCTTGCCTACAAGCCGCTCAAGGAAGCCGATGACCCGAACGATCTTTTTCTGCATACCGTGCTGGACAAGGGACAGGGCTACTGCCTGAGCCTTTCGGTTCTTTACCTGGCTCTTGGGGAGCGGCTGGGCCTTCCATTGTACGGCGTCGTTGTGCCGGGGCATTTTTTTGTTCGTTACGACGACGGGCGGGTCCGCTTCAATATCGAGACGACCAGCAAGGGCGCCTCGGCACCCGACCAGCACTACATAGAGAATTTCAACGTCCCGCAGGAAGAGCGCGGCGGCATCTATATGAAGAATCTCAACAAGATTCAGACCCTGGGGTGCTTCTTCAATAATCTGGGCCTGAGCTACAACAAGGTCGGCAATACCGATTCCGAGCTTCTTGCCCTTGTGCGTGCCGCCGAGATCAATCCAACCCTTTCGGAGGCGCGGACAAACCTTGGAAACGTCTTCGTCAGGCAAGGCGAGTATGATGCCGCGATACGCGAATACGAGGCGGCTCTTGACGTAAGCCCTGAGAATGCCAAGGCCCACAACAACTTAGGCAATGCCTACGGCGGGCGCGGCTGGATCCTTCGGGCTGTTACGGAATACCGTCGCGCTTTGGAATTAGACCCGAACTTTATGGATGCTCACAGGAACCTGGCCATCGCGTATGCAAAACAGAAGAACTATGCGCAGGCACTATCGCAGTTGAACACTGCGGCTGAATTGGAGCCAAAGAACGCCGAGACCTACTTGCTTTTGGGCAATGTTTACGCACAGGCAGAGAGGTGGGAACAGGCGATAGCTCAGTACAAGAAGTCGTTGAAACTCGCGCCTGGCTCGCCCGCAGGGGGCTCGGCGGAGGCATACTGCGGTATGGCGGCATGTTACAGCCAATTAGGCCAGGCTGCCGATGAGATTGCCGCATACAATAGCGCATTGTCTATAAAACCCAACATGGTCAACGCGCTGGTCAACCTGGGAAACGCCTATTTCGGTCAGAAGAATTACGACTCGGCAATCGCGCTGTTCGAGCGGGCCGTTGCCGTCGAGCCGAAGAAGGCTATGATTTACTTCAATCTCGGCGCCGCTTACTCCAATAAGGGGGATTATGCACAGGCGGTCGCCGCGTTTCTGAACGCCGTGCAAATTGACGACGGCATCGCCGAGGTGCATTACCAGCTCGCGGTCGGCTATTACCATTTACAGGATTTCGACCTGGCCTGGAAGCACATCAAGATCGCACAGAAACTCGGCGCCAAAGTTACCGACGAACAGCTCGATGCGATCAAGAGCAGGATGAATAAATAGGTCATTTTTTCGACACGGCTACCTAAGGCACAAGTTTACACAGATTAACACTGTGGTTAACCATGGCATAGCCATTTGGGGGTATTTGGATTCCTGCTTTCGCAGGAATGACAGATCCTTTCATTCTGTTGTCAAGACTGTAGTTAGGTTAAAATCTGACCAAGACCGGTCAGTTTGAGTGAATAGGGGCTATTTCTGGAGAACGTCGATATGTCCGGGCAAACAGAATGTTGGAGATTGAGGTGTCGTCGTGGTGTCCGCTGGCTGGTATTGGCGGCGGCAAGCTGGAGCGTCTTCTCTATCGGGGCAAAGGCTGAGCCTATCAAGCTGCATCCTGAGAATCCGCACTATCTTCTATGGCGGGACAAGGCAACGATATTGATTACTTCGGGTGAGCATTATGGGGCCGTGCTCAATAGCGCTCTCGATTACAAAAAGTATCTGGCGACGCTCGAATCGCATGGCTTTAACCTGACCCGCACCTTCAGCGGGGCTTATTGCGAGCCGCCCGGCGCATTCAGCATCAAGAGGAATACGCTCGCGCCGGATAAAGACAGGCTGATATGCCCGTGGGCGCGGAGCGAAACGCCGGGCTATCCCAACGGCGGCAACAAATTCGACCTTACCAAATGGGACGGAGATTACTTCAAGCGTTTGCACGCATTCGTTGCGGAGGCCGACAAGCACGGCGTAGTAGTTGAGCTGGTGCTGTTCTGCCCGTTCTATGAGGACAGTATGTGGGGTCTAAGCCCGATGAATTCGGCGAATAACGTCAACGGCGTCGGCACGATGAAGCGAACGGAAGCATATACGCTCAGCGATCCCAAGCTATTGGCCATGCAAGATGCGATGGTGCGGAAGATCGTCGCCGAGCTGAAAGATTTCGACAATCTCTACTACGAGATATGCAACGAGCCGTACTTTGGCGGCGTGACACTGGAGTGGCAGTGGCATATCGCCCAGACTATCGTCGATGAAGAGAAGAAGCTGGGCGTAAAACACCTGATCGCCCAGAATATCGCCAATAAAGGCTTGAAGGTCGATAAGCCCAATCCAAACGTCTCAATTCTCAATTTCCACTACGCCAAGCCGCCGGATACCGTCGCGGAGAATTACGGTTTGAACCGGGTCATCAGCGACGATGAGACCGGCTTTGCAGGCAGCGAGCCGAAGGCGTATCGCTTGGAGGCGTGGGACTTCATGATTGCCGGAGGCGGCATCTTCGATAATCTCGATTACTCGTTTGCAGTCGGTAATGAGGACGGCACCAACAAGATCGAGGCGCCAGGGGGCGGCGGGCCGGTCCTCTGGAGGTACTTGGAGATTCTCCGAGAATTCGTGACAGGATTCGATTTCATCAAGATGCGGCCCGACAATTCGATTATCAAGGGCGGAGTGCCCGAAAAGGCTACGGCCAGAGCATTGGCCCAGGCGGGTAACGCTTATGCCATTTACATCAACGGCGGCAATGAGGCCAACTTGGTCGTTGAGCTGCCCAAAGGCAGCTATGTTGTCGAATGGGTGAGTACAGAGACGGGGAAGATCGACAAGACCGAGAGATTCGAGCACGCCGGCGGCAGCCGGACAATAGCCTCCCCCAAATATGCTGATGACATCGCCCTGCGAATTCTAAAAGACTCATAAACCGGCAAGACGACCGTGACTTCCGGCGGTCGTTCTGAAACGGGCACGCTTGAATTTGACGGCGGCGGGGACATTTTCCCGGGCCGAACGGGGATTAGTCTTGAGTCTCGAGTCCTGAGTCTGTAGTCTATCTCGGTATGGACCCAATACAGCGGAAACTGGCCCTTATTGACAAGCAGCTTGCCGGCGGCGATTTTCACAAGCGAATTACAACCACCGCGCCGCTTGTCTTTGCGGCGGTCGGCTTGATGCTGGGGATTCTTTTGCAACAGGCCTTCTCCGGACCAACCGGGGGAGACGACATCTCGCGGTTTCCATGGGGCTGGGCAGCGCTGCTGGGCGCTTGTTCGCTGGCGGCGGCAGTGCTCTTCGCTACGGACAACAGATATTCCCGGCCACAGGTTATCGCATACACAGCTTTTATTTGTTTTATGTGCCTCGGCGCCATTCGGGTGGTTAGCTTTAATCGCCCCGCGTCTAACGACATACGAAGACTCGTAGGCAGTGATCCGAGGCTTGCCCAGATTCGCGGCGTGATTGTTACAAAGCCTTATGTCCAAAGGCACGAGCAGTGGGCATTTGCGCGGTTCAAGCCTGGAGATCCTACGAGCGGTTTCTACCTCAAGCTCACCGAGGTCAAGGCCGTGGATGGATGGGCAAAGGTCCGCGGGATGGTTCGCGTTCAGGTTGATACGCCCATCCTGGATTTGAAGCCGGGCGACTATATCGAGGCGTATTGCCTGCTCGACAGGTTCAAACCGGCGACCAACCCGGGCCAATTCGATATGGCGAAGCATCTGGCCGGGCGGGGCGTTTTCATTTCGGCATCGGTCGAATCAAGGGGTGGGATTGAACTGTTGGAGACCCCCCCTACCGCCTTATTCACCAGGCTCAAAATCAAGGTCAGGCAAGTTGCGGCGGAGGCGCTATTAGGCAGCGTTCCGCCCGACGAGCCGGGCAGGGGTCTGGTGGAGGCACTGCTATTAGGCTATAGGGGCGATATAGACAGTGACACGTACAGGGCGTTTAAGAGGACCGGCCTGCTGCACTACGTAAGTCTTTCAGGGACGCACTTCGGGGTCTTAATTGGGATCGTATGGTGGCTGGGCAAAACGGCGGGCCTGACGAAACGCAGTCGCGCGGCCGTGTGCACGGTCGCAATAGCGGTCTTTTTGCTCGTGGTTCCCGCGCAGGCGCCGACGACGAGGTCCGGTATTATCGCGTGGGTATTCTGCGCATCGGTGCTGCTGCGGCGGCACGCCAATCCCTTCAATACGCTGTCCCTGGCGGCAATAATTCTGCTGCTCATCCGGCCGAGCCAATTGTTCGCTGTGGACTGGCAGCTCTCGTTCGCCTGCGTGCTTGGGATTTTGCTGTTCACGGAAAGCATCCGGCGTCGCCTGGACGAAACGGCAGACGGACTGGCCGACGAACTGGATTACAGACGATTCTGGAGGGCCGCGAAGATCATCAGAAAATTGGCGGGTATGGTCGTACTGCCGCTGTCGGTGGGCTTCGGCGCATGGTTGGGAGGAGCGGGGATACTGCTGGCCTGCTTCTACACAATTACGCCGATGGCGAGCATCTGGACCTTATTGGTGCTCCCGCTGATGGGGGCGATTCTGACGCTGGGTTTTGTCAAGATAATCCTGTTCTTCCTGCTGCCGACAGTCAGCGCGGCGCTGGGCGTCGTCGTAACGGGGCTGTCGGATGTATTTATTCGCGCCGTGAAGCTGTTTGCGGATGTGGACTTCACAGGAATAATGATCGGGCATGTGCCGGTTTGGCTGGTGGTTTTCTTCTATGTGTTTATCCTGCTGGCATTCTTCGCTCATTTTCGCCGGCCTTTCATAAAGAAGTCGGTTTGCACAGTGATGGCGGCGATGCTGGCGGCTTCCATCGGCGGCATCAAATGGCAGCGGACGCATCGCGGCGAGTTGATCCTGACGTGTCTCGACGTCAGCCACGGCCAGGTGATATTCGCACAGTTGCCGGGCGGCGGCAATATCCTGTTCGACGCCGGCTCGCTGCACATCAGCGACCCCGGCAGGCGGATTGTCGCACCCTTCTTGGACTACGAGGGGATAAGTAGAATCGATACAGTTCTCATAAGCCACAACGACATAGACCACATCAACGCAATACCGGAAGTTGTCGAACACCTCCCGGTGGGGCGCATATATGCAAATGAGGCCTTTTTTGCAGACGCAGAGGAAAGGGGTGCTGCCAAGTTCTTAGGCGACTATCTAAACAAGGCAGGCATGAAGATTGAGCGAGTAACGCCGGATTTCGACCTCGGCGGCAAGACCCGGATCAAAAGCCTCTGGCCCGATGCACGCCCCGTCGCCGGCGGGCAGTTCAGTGAAAACGACAGGTCGCTTGTACTGCTCGTGGAATTCGCAGGCCGAAGGATACTGCTCTGCTCCGATATTGAAAAGCCCGCACAGAACGAGATTCTTCGGCTGTATCCCAACCTGCGCGCCGATATCGTTCTGGCCCCACATCACGGCTCAATACGAACAACCGATACCGACTTTCTGCAGAGCCTCGACCCCGGTATCGTGGTGCATAGTTGCGGACGAAGCGAGTACGAAACTCAGCGACAAACCGAACACGACCAGTCGGCCCGGCACTTCTATACCCCGGAGCACGGGGCGATAACCATCCGCATCCGTAAGGACGGCCTGGTGCGCATAGAGACGGCGGCACGTCGGGATGAAGAATCACGAGATTAAGCCGACGAGCCGCCGCATTGAGGCTGTATCAAAGTGCCGTTCACGCCGGAAGGTTCACTACCTCATGTGGACGACGATCTCCACTCTGCGGTTCTTAGCCTTGTTCGTAGCTGAATCGTTGGGCACTATGGGCCTGCTTTCACCGCACCCAACGGCACGCACTCCCTTTTCAGGAAGGCACCGCTGCGATAGATACCTTGTAACCGTAAGGGCACGCTGGGCGGAAAGCTCCCAGTTGTCCTTCCAGGTTGATTTCTTGATCGGGTCCGTATCGGTGTGCCCCACGACGTCTATCTGTCTGCCTGCATACCTCTCTTTCACGACCGAGCAGATATGGTCAAGCTCGGAAATAGTGGCTCTCTTCAGCTCGGCCTTTCCCGAATCAAACAGGATTGCGTTGGGCAACGTTACTGTTATCGTTCCCGCAGCGGCATCGACGGCAACATCCATATCCGGACCGAAGCCCGTAACGTCTCCGGGCGATTTATGGAGCTCTTCAATCTGCCTCTGGAGCTCCTCGATGGTGGCCTGGTCCTGCGAGATTCGGTCCGCAAGCTGACCTTTTTCCGTGTCCGCCCGGCCCAGCAGGCCCTTTAGATTATTATTCTCGGCCTCGAGCAGCATGTACTTCTTCTTCCAGTTGGTGCAGCCTGGAAGAAAAACGAGTGAAACGAGGCACAACATTAGAACGATTGATTTTTTCTCGACGATTCGCATTTCGGACCTCCCTATTATGCTTGATTGTCCATATCCTTTGCTACTCTGCGGAGCGGCGAGCTTCGCTGCGTAGTACGTGTCTGCTAACGATAAAACAATAGCCCTATACGGTTCATAATCCAGTCGTTGAAAATCATAACCGTCAGGATACCCAATGACAAGAAGGGACCATACGGAATTTGGCGAATTTTTTTGAAAAACATTTGGCAGCCCGCCCAGGCCAGGCCGAAGAATGGGGCTATGAAAAAGGCGACTACCACCGGCAGCGGACCTATAACCGCCCCCGCCGCCCCCATCAGGTGCACGTCGCCCAGACCCATCGCCTCTCTTCCAAACCCCAACGTCCCGAGTATTCGCACCGCCCAGACAATCCCGCAGCCTACGAAGTAACCGAACAAACTGCCCAGAAGCCCCGAAATTGCAGGATGTTGCGTCTCAAAGCCGCTCCACGCCTGGGCAGAGGCTATCTTAGGGGCGATCCAGTAGGCCGCAATGGCACAGGCGACTATCGGCAGGAGAAAGACTATCTCCCTGCACGCCTCCAAGCGGTGATTGAATTGCGGCTCTGAGCCCACGGCGGACTTGGCGAGGCCCTCGCCGCCGGGCTTACCGCCATCCTCGCCGGCCTCTTGCGAACCGGCGGGCTGCTGATAACTCCTTTTGACAGCGCCGGTTGTGATCAGTATCCACGATATGCCGAGACCTACGGCAGCCCCGATTGCCAGCGCCGCGACGCCGGCAGAAGCCCACGGCAGCAGTTGATCGCCCCGAATGACCTCGGGCTCAATTACATAGGCGCCCAGGGCCGAGCCAATAAGGCCGACCGCCGTAACGAGTTGGCAAATAGATAGCGGAATTACCCAGTGTTCAAGGTCGATTGCCGAGGCGGCAATGAATCCACCGAGAAGGATTATGTAAAGCACATACACCAGCCATCTGCCCTCAGCGAGGCCGCCCATGCTCGGACGGACGTCCGTCCGGTAATATGTGATGAATAGCCCTAAGAAAATCGTGCCCGTGAGCAGCTCAATGATGAAATACCTCGCTGAGATCGGGGCTTTGCAGTATCGGCACTTCCGGCCAAGAACCAGCCACGACACCAGCGGAATATTGTCGTAAAAGCGAATATGCTTCCCGCAGGTCGGGCACGCCGAACCAGGCGAGACAAGCGATTTATCCCGCGGCAGCCGATAAACAACAACATTCAGAAAGCTGCCGATACAGCAGCCGAACGCAAAAATAAATACAAACCAAATCCAATCAGGAATCACGACGTCGCTTCCCCGTACTCTTGTGACTTATGCTCTTGTGTCCTTATGCTCTTGTGCCCTTCTTACTGCTGCAGCGACTTTTGTGGGCAGGCCGAACAAGCGGATAAAGCCCTTTGCGTCGGTCGGGTCGTATTCGGCGCCCATTACAAAGCTGGCCAAGTCGGTGCGGTAGAGGCTGTACGGACTGGTTATGCCCGCGGGCGTACAGCGCCCCTTAAAAAGCTTCATTCGCACGTCGCCGGTGACATTGCGCTGCGTAACATCGACAAAGGCATCCAGCGCCTCGCGCAGCGGGCTGAACCACTGGCCGTAATAGACCAGCTCGGCGTATCGCAGCGCGACCTGCTGCTTATAGTGCAGGGTCTCCCTGTCTAAGGTCAGGCTTTCGAGGCAGTTGTGCGCGGCCATCAGTATCGTTCCGCCCGGCGTCTCATAGACTCCGCGAGATTTCATACCGACCAGCCGGTTCTCGACCAGATCGACCTGTCCGACACCGTGCCTGCCCCCGATCTCGTTGAGGGCCTCGATGATCTTCACGCCGGTTGTTAGGACGCCGTTGAGCTTGACGGGCGCGCCCTCGTGAAAGCCGATTGTTACATAGTCTGGCTTGGCTGGGGCCTTAGAGACCGGCCTGGAAATGACGAACAAATCGTCCTTAGGCTCGTTGGCGGGGTCTTCGAGGTCGGCGCCCTCGTGGGAGATGTGCCAGAGGTTGCGGTCGCGGGAGTATATCTTCTTTTTGCTCTGCTCGATGGGTATCTTATGCTTTTTGGCGTAGTCAACCGCAGCCTCACGCGATGTAAGCTCGAAATTCGGGTCCTTCCAGGGAGCGATGATTTTGAGCGATGGGTCCAGGGCCATATAGGTCAGCTCGAAGCGGACCTGATCGTTGCCCTTGCCCGTGGCGCCGTGCGCGACGGCGGTTGCGCCCTCGGCCTGGGCCACCTCAACTTGGTGCTTGGCAATCAGAGGCCGGGCGATGCTGGTGCCGAGTAGATATGACTTTTCGTAAACCGCCCCCGCCTTGAGGATCGGCCAGAGATAATCCTCGACAAATTCCCGCCTAAGATCCTTTACGACGCATTTGACCGCCCCGCTGGCAAGGGCCTTGCGCTTGATGCCGGCCAGCTCGTCGCCCTGCCCGAGCTCGGCGGCAAACGCTATCACGTCGTAGCCGTAAGTCTCTTTGAGCCAGGGCAGGATAACGCTCGTATCCAGCCCGCCGCTGTACGCCAATACCACCTTTTCAGCCTTACCCATTTCTAAACCTCGAAAACGTTCAATCCCGAAACCTGCAACAAGCAGTACAGCTTACCCCGCAAATCCCCAATTGCAAGCGGTTTCTCCGATAAGTTGAGCGGCCGCCGTCTGCTCGGATGCAGACGCGGGCGATTATCGAGGCGGCCCTGAAGGTCCGCAAGGCGGGTAATTCCATCTTCTGTGAAATCACCAATTAACCATTTAACCACTCACCAACTCTCTTTCGTGCAAATTCGTGCAATTTGTGGTCTGTCTTTTTCACTCTGCGTTTTCAGCGATCTCGTCGGTAAATTTTTTTGGAATCTTCAGATTTTTCCCCTTGACTTTTCACCCCCATTTTCAGCCCAAAAATCAAGGGTGCAAAAAACTGCACATAAAGTGCAACTTTTCGAACATTTTCACCAACTTTTCATCAAAACGCACGCATAAACCATCAAAAAGTGCAAATATCGTGAAAACCTAATGTCACCACCTCAAACCCTTATAGGATAAGCACTTAACCCCATTTTTCGCCCCAAGTCCTATTTCCACCAGGTGTCCAATCGCACCCCCCAAATCCCCGTTTTCAGCCCAGAAACAAGGATTGTATCCCGAAATTCCAAAAATTCCTCCCAGATTTTCACCCCACACCCCCATTTTTCGCCCAAAAACCAACATCACCCTACCCTTTCCTCTTCTACTCATTCTCTCATCCACGCATCCGCTCATCGCACGCGAAGCGCCGGCGGATCATACTCCTTCGTCTCCGTCGAGGATTCTTTGCTGGACCTTGGCGAGGTATTCGTCCAGCTCTTTTTCGTCTTCGAATACGTTGAGATTGGGGATGAGATTCATAATCTCGAACGCCTTCTTAACCTGCGGCTGGAGGTTTATCAACGCGAGTTCGCCGCCTTTGTGCAAAAGTAATGCTTGTGTCCTGGTGATTACTCCGATGGCTGAGCTCGTGATGAATTCGACGCCTGCCATGTCGAGGACGAGGGTGTTGACGGATTCGGTGAGGGCGCCTTTGATTTCGGCGTCGAGGATGCGATATGTTTCCGAATCGAGCGGGCCGACGGGGGCCAACGTTACGGCTGCGGGTTTTGTCTGGATTACTTTGACGCTCAGGGTCATTACAAATTCCTTTCAGAATGTAACCTGCGGTAAAGCCGCGGGCTATTGATTTCTGCATAAGTGCCGTCATGTCACTCCTGCGGAAGCAGGAGTCTATAAACGCGGCATACCCACCCTGGATTCCCGCTTACGCGGGAATGACAAGGGCAAAGTGTGCGACGTTATTTGTCGTCCTGGGTCCAGATTTGTTTTATTGTCTCTTCCTGGCCGAAGGCGTTTGGGACTTTGGGGCTTGGGGTATTGGCCCAGTACCAGTTTATTCCATTGACGGGGTCGGCTAAGTTTCTGCCGGCGGGCATTTGTAGGTAGCCGTTGGGATCTGTTTCGCGGATCCAGTCCCAGGCGTATTTGAGCCAGTAGTTGCGATAGTCTGCGGGCTGGTGCGCGAACCAGCAGATTTCGTCGTATCCCCAGATGTAGTGCATGCCGATGTTCTGGCCGGGCCTTCTGCTTGAGCCGAAGTTGTCGAGCTCGACGATATAAGGGAGGCTGTCGCATTTCCAGCCGCTGGGCGTGATCCCGCCTTTGCTCCCTTTGAAGATGCTGTCTAAGTAGCCCACTTTCAGGATTCCCTTTTGCGGCTCGTCAACGACTTCGTCGATTCGCAGGGGGAAGGAATGGAAGTCGAACATCAGTTTGCCGTCGTGGGCGATTCCGCCGCTGGGGACGTGTGCGTCGGCAAGAAGTAAATGTCGCCTGGCGTTCTTGGCGGCGTAGTTTCGGACTCTTGCCATCATGTCTCGCCAGCCGACGTGGTCTTTGTCCTGGTCGTCCATGATTTCGACCTGGCCGAAGTGGATTGCCTCGATGCCGATGTCAATGTATCGAGCGGCCAGGTAAAAGAACCACATTCTTGTTTCGAGTTGGCTCATATCGGGGACGGATGAGCCGCTGCGCCATTGGTTCACTCTGTGGCCGTCTGCGTAGAGCATTGCTTCATAATCGAAGGTGCGGTCTTGAAACTCCAGGCCGAACTCGTCGAAGACCCACTTTGGAATCTTCAGCGTCTCGACCTGCCCGGACACTATCTCGAATGCGGCGGCCTGGAGGACTATGTCGCGGTCTGCGGCGCGTACCTTTTCCACAATGGGTATAGCTCGTTCGAGGAGGCCATCGAGGCGACTTTCGCCGCCCCACATATAAATGGCGCGTCCGATGAACTTGGCGCCGATATTGGTCATCATTCGGATATTGTCGTCGGTGCTTCCGTGGAGACGGTTCTCGACTTCCTCGCCGTTTAGGACCTCGGCGAAGGTGACAGCGCGCGAGAGATAGTTTTCCAGGACCTGACGGGAGATTTTGCCGTCAAAGGCGTAATCCCGCTGGGCCGCCGGCGTTGCGGCGACGGAGGACAAAAGGATAATCGCGATTATCATCGGCGTTTTGTGTTTTGTCATTTCAGTGATGGTCTCCTGTTTCACAAGTATTGCGGCGATGAGATTGCCACGGCCTGATGGTTAAGCCATGGCCTAGCCATAAATCGGGCCTCGCAATGACAGGTCTATGAGCAGCCTGGATTATTTTGGGGGTGGCGGAATTGTTATGTTTATTTCGTTCGTTTCTCCGAGTGTCGAGAGGGGCTGGTCGAAGTTTTCGGGCCGGCCTACTACGAGTATCTGGACAGCATCGGGCTTTAGGTGCCTTTGGGCGACCCTGAGGACATCGGTCTTGGTCACCTTCTCGACGTTCTCTTTGGTCTTTTGGAGGAAATCGGCGGGGTAGCCGAAGTACTCATACAACATTCGGCGGGCGACAATTTCGCTTTTGGTATCGAAGTTGAAGACGAAGGAATTTAGGAAGCTCTCCTTGGCGAGGTCGAGCTCTTCGTCGGTGACTTCGCTTTCTCGCATCTTCTCGACTTCTCTTAGCATCGCGCGGATGGCATAAACGGTGGATTCGGATTTAGTCATGCAGCCGACGTAGAATTCACCGGGGTAATCGAAGTTGGCCGAGTAGCTTCCGAAGACGGAGTACGCCAGGCCTTCGCGCGAGCGGACGTTCTTGAAGAGTCGTCCGGTGAATCCGCCGCCGAGAATCTTGTTCATAACGACGAGGGCGAAGTAGTCCGGGTCGCTCATCAGACCGCCGACGTGGCCGAGATATATGTTCGACTGGTTGACGTCTTCCTTGCGAATCTGATTGACGGTCTTTCTGAATTTGTAGTCGATTTGTGGAGTATCGGGGATATTCAGATCGGCCTTCCGCCAGTCGCGGAAGGCGCTATCTATCTTCTTGATCATTTCGTCCGTGTCGAAGTCGCCGCAGACGGCGAGCATTATGTTGTTTGGGGCGAAGAAGCGCCTGTGAAATGCAATCAGGTCATCGCGGGTAATGTTATCAATAGTGGCGTACTCCTCCTGGCGTGCATAGACGCTGTCGGGGCCGTAGATGAGCTTGTCGAATTCGCGTCCGGCTATCTCGCGGACATTGTCGTTACGGCGGGCAATCATGCTTTTCGCCTGCATCTTGGCGAGGAGGATTTTATCCTCACTGAAGGCGGGGTTCATCAGGACATCGGCAAGTATTGCCAGGCCCTTGTCGATATCCTCTTCGAGGACCGAGACGGATGCGGAGCCGGAGTTGAGGCCGATGGCGGTCTCGACGGAGGCGGCCAGTTTTTCGAGATCTTCATCCAGCTCATCGCCGGTTTTTGCAGCCGTTCCTCCGGTTCGCATGACCTCTCCGGTGATTGACGCCAGACCGATCTTGTCGGCGGGTTCGTAGATCGAGCCTGTTCGAATAATGGCCGAGACGTTTATCAGGGGCAACTCCCTGTCCTCCACCAAGAAGAGTTTCATGCCGTTTTCCAACGTCACCTGTTTTATATCGGGCATAACGATGTCGCCCAATTTCGGGTATTTGAGTTTCTCGTAGTCGGCGGCCCTGTTCGATGAACAGCCCGAAACGAAGACGGGTAAACCGACGGACAGAAGAATCAGACATTTGACTATGAATATTCTATGACGGGTCATTATGCGCTCCTGTATGGGTTATTCCGCCGCCTGTGTTTCGATCAGGCCGACGGTGCGATTCTTCGTTGTAAAGCACTCTTTTGCGACTCGCCGGATGTCTTCGGCTGTAACTTTTTCAATCTTGTCGAGCTGGTTGAAAAGGTTTCTCCAGTCGCCGGTTACGACTTCGTAGTAGGTAAGCTGCGCTGCCAGGCCTGAGTTGGAATCGAGCTGGCGTATCAGAGAGGCGCGGGCTCGAGTTTTGGCCTTAGCCAGCTCGTCGGGCGAAACGAGCTCGGTTTTGAGCCTTTCGATCTCGGCGTCGATGGCCTGCTGCGATTCGGCGTTGGTATGGCCCCTGGCGGGTACGGCGTAGAAGAGAAAGAGGTTGGGGTACTTGGTACCGGGCATGCCCTGGAATCCGGAGGCATAGACGGCGATCTTCTTGTCCTTGACGAGGGTCTTGTAGAGGCGCGACGTTCGGCCCATCCCGATGATATCGGTTATTGCGTCGAAGACGGCGTCGTCGGGATGATTTGCAGCGGGCTTGTGGTATCCGATCAGGACGAAGGGCTGGGCGGGGTCTTCGACGACGACACTTCGCGGGCCGAGCTGCGGCGGCTCCACGGTCTCGACGGGTTCGGGCTTTGGCCCGCCGGGTATTCGGGCGAAGTATTTACGGGCGAGTCTTTCGATCTGGTCGGGGTCAACGTCGCCGACGACGGCGATTGTCAGATTGCTGGGCCCGTAGTAGGTTTTGAAGAACCGCTCGGCCTCGGCGCGGGTGAGCGTTTCGAGGTCGCTCATGTGGCCTATGACACTGTGGCTGTAGGGATGGGCCTTGTAGGCGACGGCCATAAATTCTTCGACCAGGCGTCCGGTGGGCTGGCTCTCGACGCCCATTCTCCTCTCCTCCATTACGACATCTTTTTCCTTGTAGAACTCGCGGAGGACGGGGTTGGCGAATCGGTCGGCCTCCATCAGCATCCAAAGCTCGATCTTGTTTGATGGCAGACTGACGATATATTGGGTTGCGTCCTGGCTGGTGTAGGCATTGAATCCGGAGCCGCCCTGGCGGGAGAAGACCTCTTCGTACTCATCGTGCACGAGATACTTCTGGGCCTCTTCCTGGGCGGTCTTGAGCTGCCCGGCCAGTTCTTCGAGCTGGGTTTTGTCGGCCTTGTCGCCTTTTCTGCGTTCGAGTTTCAGGGCGAGGAAGGCCTGGTCGATTCTTTCCATTGCTTTAGCTTCGGCCCTGTAATTCTTCGTGCCGATGGTCTTTGTCCCCTTGAATGCCATGTGCTCAAAGAGATGCGCCAGGCCCGTTATTCCCTGGACCTCATCGACGGCGCCGACGTCGGCATAAGTGTGGAAAGAGACGACGGGAGCTTCATGTCGTTCGAGGACGAGGAACTTGAGGCCGTTATCGAGGGTGAATTCGGTCAGCCGCTTCTCGAATTCCGCCAGGCCCTGCGCCCGTGCTGTTTGCCATTGTGAGAAAGGCAAGGTGAATAACAACGCAACCAATGTTGATACCACGATTCTATGTCGTCGCATGTTGTCCTCCATATTCGGAGCTATCGAAAGTCTTGCTGGGTACATTCTTATCACAGAAACCAGTCAACGGCAAGATGTCGGGGCTGAATTTATCACTGGGGGCAGGAGGTGTCAAGCGGAGCGAGAAGGCATAGGAAGATGAATTTCCAAGTGAACTCAGAAGGGAAGAGGTTGCAGCGATTGGCGGATTTGCTTGCAAATCAGGGCCTCTGCGGTAGAATAGACGATGATTTTAAGAGATAGTGCCGGCCTGGGTCAATGATAGAAATGGGCCGGGGGCTGTACCAGTTGGAGCAGTGGCAGAGTGGTTTATCGCGACGGTCTTGAAAACCGTTTTACCGAAAGGTAACGGGGGTTCGAATCCCTCCTGCTCCGTTTTTGGCGGTTGTTAGGGCGAGAAGCACCTGTGGTAAGACTACAGGCTAAATGCTGTCAGGGAAGCAACGTGCTCGACGATGGAAAAGGCTTTTAAGAGAAGGAGCGCCGGCGGTCAGGTTCGCAGGGTTTTGATGGCGTCCTTTATAGTCTTTTTGTCGCCTCTTTCGAGAGAGCGTTCTATACCTTTGTGTCTGCTGAGCTTTCGGAGGATATCGGAGAGGCCATTTGGCAGGCCGTGCTTATCCTGGCCGAGGGTCTTGAGCAGCCACCTGCCGCATTGCGCAACGGCCTTTGGGGGGAGAATAATGGCGGCACCCACGTCGTTTTCATGAGAAAACTCGATTTTGACGCCGTTGTTGCCCAAGTCGGTGGCGGAGAACAGGAATCCGTTCTGGTAGGTGAATCCGGGCAGCGCGCGTTGCCTGACGGCCTCGAGTTTGCCTGCGTTGCTGCCAACTTCAGGGGTCAATTCTATCATAAGAATATCCTCATCGAGCCTCTATCCCTTTACAGAGAAGGTCCCAAATACCCCTCCAGAGTACGGTCAAAAGGCGAAATGGTGCTTTTCAGCGTCAGATCGCCGGTTTTGATTCTGACTATAAACTAAGACGCCTTTAGCCCGATAAATATTGCAGGAATTGCGATACCTGTTTTTCAGGCTGAAAACGTGGATTTGCCGCTCCTGTTAAGATGGGCAACTGATCTTGCGGTCCCTGTAATACTGATTGTTTGAGGTCGCCGTCCCCACGGGACAAGTGCCGGCGACCGATAGACGCGCGGGATTGAGCGTGCTGATACGCGATAGGCGGATATTTTTTGATTATTCTGTTGCGACGAGCGAACTTCGGGCGATTGAGCACCGTAAGAATAATAGCCGAGAATAGTGGGCTGGGGAAATTCTCGGCTCCCCTCTCTCCTCCGCACTCCAGCCCACTTTTTCTATGAAATCAGGTTTGCATCTTGCTTGTCGGTCTGCATTCCTTAATTAACCGCCGAGGTCGCCGAGAGCGCAGAAGAAATAGAGGGTGCACCGTTGCTGGATGGGGATTGTGGGATGCCGGCGGAAATGCTACCATTGAGTATCGTCATACAGTTCGGCAGTATGTAGATTTCACAAGTAATGAGGGCATAAAATGCTGTCACGAGAAGTTGAATGTCATCGACGGGTGGGACGCGGGACGGGTGAGCATTTCAAGGATAAGAAGCGTTGTCGCTGGGCTGTGTGGCTGCTTCCACTGAGCGGCTTGGCGGCGCTGGTTTGGTTCTTAGTTCGCGTCATACCGAAGCCTTCGCGTGCGGCGTATCCGTGCCAGCGCGTGGCGTTTCCTCTGGCCTCGGGGTTTGTGATTTGGCTTGCGGGGGCCATCGCTTCAATTGCGGCTGTTCGCAAGGCAAGATGTCACCTGGTGCGACGGCGTTATGTGCTGTGCGCGATGCTTGTGGCCGCGAGCATCGGGGCTTTGTGGCTGGCGCAATGCGTGACGTCGGAGGCGCCGCTTACCGCACAGGAGGTAACACCTAATGCCCCAATAGGGACGGCCAAGGGGATTCGTCCGGGGCGAGTGGTTTGGGTGCACGATCCGGATGCGACCGATTGGGCCGGACCGGGCGAAGGGCACTGGTGGCAGAGCGAGCATACCGACCAGGCGGCGGTGGATAGAATGATGGGCCGGGCCGTGCAGACCCTTGCCGGGGAGGAGAATTCACCTGCCGCATGGGACAAGCTTTTCAGGCATTTCAATAAGACGCAGGGCAGAGGGGATGCTGGATACAAACCCGGCGAGAAGATAATGATCAAGGTGAATTTCGTAGGCTGCATCAGGATATGGAATAATAGCCCGGTGACGAGCAGCGAAGAGTACAATCTCGGCAGGGCCGATTATATGAACACGTCGCCTCAGGTGATCAACGCGCTTTTGAGGGAGCTGGTGGAGGAGGCCGGCGTTAAGCAGAGTGATATTACGGTGGGCGATACTTTGTGC
>Ga0315277_10003125_pt1 | contig 22635 bp, 21 predicted proteins | sample YL17G05_15_MG_FD_203695 | JGI IMG/M metagenome (GOLD analysis project Ga0315277, IMG submission 203695) | Sediment microbial communities from Yellowstone Lake, YNP, Wyoming, USA - YL17G05_15 | ecosystem: Environmental > Aquatic > Freshwater > Lake > Sediment | place: USA: Wyoming | collected...
TTTCCTCATTTTAAGAAGTCTTGCAGCATACTCCTGCGAAGATATCATATTTACCACTACAAACCTAATGAATCCTAGAGCGAAATAAAAACCTTGACTTGAAAAATCCTGTTTCATGACCAGCGCGCGCTAGCGAATTCCCGAGATTTGTGTGTTCCGAAACAAATACCATTTGTGAACCCACGTTAACTCTCTAGACCAGACAATGGATTTCACCATAGCAAGTATCTGAGTTGTGTGGCGTAGAAATTGCGCGCGCTTTTTTTTGAGCAATGTTGAAAGAACGGCAAAAGGTAAAAAGTCATGATGCACGCGCGCAAAAGTGCTTAGGAAATCTAAAATATCGCCCCGCCGAACCTATATGTCGTGGTTTCCAAAAGGAGACAAGATTATGATTGAAAACGACTTCTTGAGTGATGAGGCTGAACTCAAGCTTAGGCAGGAAGTGAAGGATTTTGCCAGAAGTGTGGATCCAGAACTAATTAGGAAAATGGATAGGAACGAGACGGATTATCCGTTCGAGTTTCTCAGAGAGGCTGCGAGAAGAAAACTTCTCGGGTTGCGATTCCCGAAAGAATACGGTGGAAGACAGATGACATGGACCGCTGAAATGATAGCTATAGAAGAGATTGGCGTGTTGGGCATGGGCGTGGGATGCAGCTACGCAATGGCAAGCATAGTGGGCGAGGCAGTAAACCGCTTCGGAACCGAATGGCAAAAACAAGAATTTCTAAGACCTGTGATCAAAGGAGAAAAACTCTCTGCAGAAGGTCTTACCGAGCCAAGAGGCGGGAGCGACTTCTTTGGAACAACGACAAACGCTGTGAGAAGAGGTAACAAGTGGATATTGAATGGAGAAAAAAGGTTCATTGCAGGAGGGAAGGCGGCGGACTTCTACTTGATCTATGCAAAGACACAGCCAGAGGTGCCCGGTCATCGAGCATTAACTGCATTCTTGGTCGAGAAGGAGAGGGACGTAAGGATTGAAGAGGTCTACAACCTCCTCGGTTTCAGAGGCATGGGAACGGCAAGGATAGTTCTCAAAGATGTTGAAGTGCCCGACGAGTACAGACTGGGAGAAACAAACAGTGGAGCAGCAATATTCAACCGCATGATGGTTCCAGAAAGACTAACATCAGCCGCAGGAGCCATAGGGACAGCTAGAACAGCCTTGGAGATCGCAACAAAATACTCGATGAAAAGGAAAGCCTTCGGAACCCAAATACGCAATTTCCAAGCCCTCAACTTCAACATCGCTGACAGCGTCACAAAACTGGATGCAGCAAGAGCACTTGTATACACTGCAGCGAGAGCCGCGGACGCGGCGGACAATGGACTGCCCGTGGATCCGCGACGCTTAGTGAGTGAAGCAAAGTGCTTCTCAACAGACACGGGTTGGCAAATTGTCAATGCCGCTATGCAAATCATGGGTGGAATAGGCTATACACAGGTGTATCCGATTGAGAGGCTTCTAAGAGACATGAGATTAGCATCGATCTGGACGGGTAGCAACGAAATAATGAAACTGCTTGTACAGCATGAAGTCTACAAAATGATGGGATTGTCCTCGAGGGACAGAGACGTCGAAATGGACGCAATGGAGTGGTATAAGGAAGCCGAAAAAGTCTACGGATGAATGCTAGAGTCCTTGCCGCCAAGTCACTTTGAAGTAGACGAACAGGGACATCATAAGCAAGATGCAATTGCAAAACCTTACAGAATGTGCTCTCCAGACTCTTGGCGCGCGCTACTTTTCTAGTTACCGCTAGTGTGTGCTTTACCCGTGCTGTTAAGTGGTTTCCACCAATTACTCCTGCAGAATCAGTTAAGCAATCCAGGACGCGCGCGCCGGAGTTTGCTCAGGAACTGATGAGGCGCGGAGGGGGACTAAGCATTGATTAAAAACTCAGAGTCCGCATTTGAGTAGATAACTTGAGTTTAACACAGTTAGTGCAAACCTTCACATACACCTTCTCACTAGGAAAACCTATTTCGCATGGCACCATTTCTGCTCCGCACTTGGGGCACTTCACTTGTGACATTTTTCTTCCTCAGATATCTTTTTCGTCTTCATTTCTTCAAGAACTCTATAAACTATCTCAAAGTCTTCCTCAGTTATTACTCTGGTTTGATTAATCAATTTCAAACGGAGACTTAAACGGTATTTCGAGCGGCAGAATGTTACCAAAAAGAAAAAGGGTGTCGAAAGCGCAGAATATAGAACGCGCGCTAAACGTTGAAATGTCTGTCCGTCAACAAAGCCCTTATAGTCAAATAGACTCGGTTGCCAAGGATGCTAGGCGCGCGCGCTTTAAATTTCTTTTCGACCCTCCAACTGTTACAAAATTAGGTTTTGGCAATTTTGAGCAATGTTGAAAGAAATGGTAAATGTTACAACCGTCTTTGCGCGCGCGTCACGGAAAACCAGAAATGATTCATTGAACCGTAATGCCGTACTGCCTGTTTCGTCTTGGGAATGAGACATAACATTAATGTTGCGCTCTAAGCGTGAATGGCCCTTCTCAATGAACTCTTTCTGCTTCAACTCTAACGAAGGCTTCCCGAGGAGTCATTTCTGGAACCTGATCCTTGACCTTGACCAGCTTGATAGCACCTTTTGGGCAGTGGTAAGCGCAAAGCCCGCATCCTATGCACCTCTCCTCAAACAATAGGATCCTTTCAGGCTGCTCATCGTGTTCAGGGTGGTACTTGTTCGCCTTGACTGGGCAAATGTCAACGCACTTCTTGCATTTTGTGCAGATTTCGTGATTTCTAACAGGCAGGAAATTTGACTTTGCGATTGCTCTCGGATTCTGCAGCTCGGTGAGGCCCCTGAGTATCATGCAAGCGCACGTACAGCAATTGCAGATGAACTGAGGTCTCGTTTGCGTGTTTATAGTGGAATGGACTAGGCCGGCCTTTTCCATTCGTTCCAGCAGTTCTAATGCTTTCTCAACACTTAAGTATCGCCCAGATCCACGCTCTACCATGAACTCTGCGTAGTAGTCCAGGACGAGGCAAGTCTCCAAGGGGTGCCTGCACTTCTTCTTTGTCCTACAAGCACAGTTTATAACGGCGATTTTCCGCGAGGTTTTGATGAACTCGGACATTTTCTCGTAAGGGAATATCGCAAGACCTGCGCTTATTTCCTTGTTGACAGTTATCGTCCTTTCTATAGGCATCACTCGAGCCCAAGGATAGTCAGAAGCACCAGCTTCCAAGCCACCACCGCTCACGTAATGTTTTTCAAAAAGTTCTCCCACCTTCACTTTTTCATCTGAAGCACCACCCGAAGAGAAATAGAACTCGAAAATGCCTGGAACCATCGGCATCAGAGAGTAGTATACTTTGCCGTCGTTCTTGTGTGTGAATTTGAACAGCAAACCTCTTGAAACCAAGTGATCTACGATTGCTTGGACCCTTTCCCGACGATTTCCGGTCCTTTCAACAATCATTTCCATTGTCTCTGGGTCTTTGTATGGAGCCGTAAAATGCGTTAGGAATCGGGCTTCCTCTTCGGTGAAGAGGATCTTGAGCATTTCAATTGCTTCTTTTGTCCTTGGCACTCTTATGGGCCACAAACTGATTTTTTCTCTCAGCTTCTCATAGGAATCAGCCTTTGCCATAGTCTTCACTTCTTGAAAATAGTGGCTGGAAGGAATTTATGTCTTGCTGGAGGTTTGATTATGATGACAATGTGCCTTAGGTTTGTCACGCCGAGACTTCAGCTTTGACAGACAGGGCTCGTTCTTCTGTCTCTGAAAGCATGGAAACTTTTCATGCGCCGTGCACACGCATATCGTACTGCTCTTTACTATTCCCAATTCGCCTCTGTTGCATATTATTCCGTCAATTCGTGTCTGCTCTTTCGAAATGTATTAAAACTGACGTTTTTGTAAATAACCAAGAACACAGAGTGACTGAGAATGACAACGAAAGCGACGAATCACGACGAACTGAGATGCTTTTTCGAACCAGAAAGCGTGGCAGTCGTTGGAGCGTCTCGCGATCCAGACAAGTATGGGCATTCCTTGTTGAAAAACTTGGTCGATTTGGGATATAAGGGCAAGATTTACCCTGTGAATCCGAGAGCCGATGAGATTTTGGGGTTGAAGGCCTATCCCAGAGTCGATCTTGTGGATAATGACGTTGATCTTGCAATAGTAATTGTACCCGCACCAAGTGTTCCACAGGTGATCAGGGACTGCTCCAGAAAGCATGTTAAGGGAGCGGTCGTCTGTTCTTCCGGTTTCCGCGAGGCTGGCGAAGCAGGGCAAAGACTTGAGGAAGAAATGGTAAGAATCGCGAAAGAAGCTGGAATTCGAATCATTGGACCGAACACTACGGGCATTGTAAACACTTCGAACAACTTTACAACGTCCTTCGTGGCACTTCCTAAGTTAAAGAAGGGTAATGTAGCATTCATTGCCCAGACTGGTTTGCTCGCAGCGGCCGCCTTTTGGTGGATAATCTCCACGCAGCCTTTCGATGTAAGCAAGGTCGTAGGGCTTGGGAACAAGTGTGACGTGGATGATGCTGAGGTATTGCAATACTTAGCTGATGATAAGGATACGAAGGTAATTTCAGTCTATATGGAAGGAGTAAAAGAAGGGCGGAAGCTGCTAAGTGCCGTAAAAAGAGTCACTGAAAGTAAGCCCGTTGTCATACTCAAATCTGGTAGAAGTCAATCTGGCATAAGAGCGTCGTATTCCCACACTGGTTCAATGGCGGTAAGGGACGAGATATTTAGTGCGGTATGTAAACAGGCAGGAGCCCTACGCGTGAACGGAGGAATCGAAGAACTCATGGACATAACTAAGGCTTTTGCCTCACAACCGTTGCCAAAAGGGAACAGAGTTGCAGTAATTACAGTCACAGGCGCTGGAGGTGTGATGGCCGCAGATGAGTGTGAAGATCAAGGTTTAGAACTTGCCACTTTATCTGAGACGACTCTAAACAAAATAAGATGCCACCTGCCCTCGTCGACAAAAATTGACAACCCTCTCGACATTGAGCCACTATTCGAGGCTGTTGGTCCGGCAGATAGCTTAAGTATTCCACTTGAACTGGCCTTAGAAGATCCAAACGTTGACAGCATAGCGATCTTTTTCGTAGCCGTACCCAGGCTGGTTCCCTTCTTCGACTTGAAAAGCGTGATCGCAAAGATTAGGGCTAAGCACAGTACTCAACAAAAGCCAGTCTTGACACACCTGACCGGATACAAAGAAACTGTGAATCTATGGACGACAGCACTCGAAGCTGAAGGCATACTTGTCTTTCCATCGATTGAACGATGTATAAAAGCGCTTGGAGCACTGTGGAAATATCAGCAGTTCAAGATCAAGAAGTTGTCCAAGTTAGTATGATTTGACCATGAGACCGGTCAAACTAACTGACCACGCGCGCGCCTCGACCGATTTCATGTATGATCTGACAAATCTTAAAAGCCAACACGCAGTAATCAAAAGCGGGCGGAATGAATGCCTCTTGAGCATGTACTGTACAATAAAGAGAATTCCATAGCTCGGATAACCCTAAACCGACCGCAAGCACTAAACGCGTTGAACAAAAAGTTGTGGCGTGAACTACATGAGACTTTGGATCTCGCCGAAAAGGACCAAGAAATACGTGCCATCATACTGACCGGATCAGGTAGAGCCTTCAGCACCGGAGACGACATCAAGGAAGTCTCCAGCCTAAAAACCGCGGAGGATGTCAGAGCCTTCTTTTTGAATTTCGCTCTGCCCGTCGTAGCCAAAATTCTCACGACGCCAAAACCAATAGTTGCGGCAGTCAATGGACTCGCATATGGAGGGGGATGCGAAATCGTGATGTTGTGCGACCTAGTTGTTGCCTCAAATGACGCTGCCTTTGCCATACCCGAAGCGCTTATTGGTGCTATTCCGCCGCTAGCTGCGGTGATTGGTGCACGTGTCGTTGGAAGGCTAAGCGTTAGCATGATGATTCTGACAGGCGAACCCATAAGTGCTGAGGAAGCGAAGACAATAGGGCTCGTAAATATCGTCGTTCCCCCCAACGAATTGATAATTGCAGCTGAAAAGCTGGCGCGAAGTACTATGCGAGCAGCCCCATCGTCAGTTGGGGTCATAAAGAAACTTCTGAACGATCAGTATCAACGCAAAGACTTGGAGCGAGCGGTGGAAGAACTCATAAACATTTTGCAGACGGAGGAGGGCAAAGAAGGACACATGGCATTCATAGAAAAAAGACTGCCCAAATGGGTTGAACAGTGGCAAGCGACCTAAAGTGCGAGGAAAAGGGCGCGCACTACGTGATCGAGTCAGCTCATCCAAAACCATTCCGCTTGCAGCTTTGATTCTTGACATTTTTTGTCTGCGGCAAGATTTGTACTTCGAAGTTACCTAAATCATCAAGACAAAAGTCGAAACACCAGTGGTGACGATTTCTTGGTCCAGTATGTGACAATCAAGAAATTCCTCCTAGCAGTTTTCTTCATACTGATAGTTCTTGCAGTCTGTTCAGTTGTCATCTTACTCATGCCAGGCATCGCGATTGCCTTACTGCTGATAGATTTCATCGTTGCAGGTTTTGTTGCTATTTTTGAAGTTTACGTTTGCGGGAGGAGGAAGAAGAGAAACTTTTCAAATAGTAGCATGCGTTTCAATGAATACGGCTGAAGAAGGGGGGGCACGAACTCTAAGGCCTATCCGACCTTCTAGAGGTCATATTCACCACTCAACCCAACACACTCTTTGTCGTAACCGTCGCCGTAACACCGTTCAACATTCAACAGAAGTAACAGAAAAGATTGGAGGTCAACCGATCACAAAAGCAGAGACGTCTCCCGCACACCCATTCTTATCCTTAGCGTGTGAGTGCTAGCCAAGTTCTTGCTTATCATTAAGCCTTAAGTCTGTAGATAATAGATTAAATTCATTAGTCTGATTGTTGTAACTTGACCTATGCGTTTTGAACCATCTGGAAATTCTAAGTACCATAAGTCTCCTTTTCCCTTGTATACTATAATGCCATGTCTTGTACAAATTGGTTCTTCACGCTCAAGAATTTCGCCAGAATCGCTATAGAACCCCTTTGGTTCATTTGACATATTAATCACCACAAACAAGTTAATGCTTCTTGGATTTATGATTTTTACTAGCCGTTTCGACAAAATGTGGCGATTGATTTTATTTCTGAGGGTTCTGTCTTTTAGCGTTCTGGATCAGGGTTAGCCATTTGTTTTTTCCTTTGATTTCCATTCCGCAAGCTTCGGCTGGTGGGCGGTTTTTTCCTTCCAAGCTAGCTATATTTCGATGGGCTGAGCATACTTAGGCAGAATAATTTTACCTGGAAACAAATTTTCGAATAGCTTTGGGTTGGTCGTATGAACGGGTATGATTTTTGTTGGGTTTATTTTTTCAATTAGCTCTTTAAGTTCGGTTCTTGAGGCATGGCCCGAAACGTGTCTTCTGACAAACATTTTCTCCTTTTTCTCTTCATCTGTAAATTCACAGTCATAGCTGACTTTGAAGTAGTCAAACCAATTCATCAACTTGGACTCGTCGATTTCCATTTCTTCACAGAATGGCTCTGTGGATGCGCAGATGTATTTTGTTTGGTGGTCTGAATCAAGTGGAATAAGGTCAAATAGTTCGTTGGCATCCCAAAAAGCAAACATAAGAACGTATTGTTGTGGGTTCTTTCGTATCTGATAAGCCCTAACACCATTGTCTAGGTGGTGTGTGGCTAGAGCGTAAAGTTCTTCGTAATCATATGGTTCACCAGCACATGAAAGTGGTAATGGATTCCTGTCGTTGGCTGTATCGCCCCCGATGCCCAATCTTTCGGCTACACGAACGATGTTTCGGTCTGATTTAGCTACGTTTCTGCCGTGAAAGTGCAAGTAACCCATTTTGTATTTGTCTTCATAATCTGCTTTAGAATACAACATGTCGCCTTCGCGTTTTAGGTAGACCTTCAGGTTAGGCATGGTTCTAGGGTCGGTGTATTCAGTGGGAAAATTACAGTGCATCTCGTACAGCAGGTAGGCAAGTTTTGGGGAGATAACTAAGGTTCGGTTGTTTTTTCTGCTTGCTTGGTAGATAGTGTTGAAGCGTGTTAGGTCTTTCCAGCCGAAGTTGATAAGAACTAAGCTTTTTGCTTGCGCGATGTCTGAGCTTACTTTCTGGGCGATTTGCCCTTCAGTTAGAACTTTTTCGCTATCTATTCGGGTTCCTTCTGTAATCAAAACTTCAACTGGACCCCCTATCGCGCCAACATAATCTTCCATAGAAACCTCGTTATCACCGTGGAACCGTATATCTCCTGTGTACAAAACGCGCTTGCCTTCAGGAAGCGTCAAAAGTATAGAGCATGCGCCCGGCACAGAATGCTCTACAGGAATCATCTTGTACCTAATGCCATTAATTTGCCCTTCAGAGGCTGTTTTAAACGTCCGATATTTCGGACTACATTCATAGGTGAACTTGAATCTTGTTTTGGGGTCTTCAATAACCGGTTTTTCCTCTTCTGCATCTTCCTTGCATTCGCATTCACCAGGGCAAAGAGTCTTATAGCTAGGATCTTTCTCCTTTATGCGGATGTCCTTTGCTAATTTATAATACTGGTCGTCAACGCCAGACATGGAAACATCAGTCATTGCTTTAGCTAAAATCTTTGTTTTTTCCGTGCAATAGACCGGAATGCCTGGATCAAGGAAGCTGACATCCTGAATGTGGTCAAAATGAGCGTGTGACACAAAAACTGCGTTCACTACAGGAGATTCAATTCTGTATGGAGAAATATCAGTTATTTTCCAATAGTCAAGAGCCTGATCTACAGGAACTTTTTCTCTAGCTTCGGGTCTTTCGAACAATACAGTTGTATCCACTAAGTAAGGTGTGTAAATGCCATCGATTCTTGGCAGTATTTGAAGCCTCAACATGTCCCTTAAAGCATTCTTTGATCGCATTTGAAGGAATTCTACAAAATACTCGTGAGCGTATCCCAGTCTGCGACCAAAATCCAAGAGAACCGAACCGTCTTCGGTTTGAACCAAAATCTTGTTGCCACCAATTTCGTTAACTCCTCCGTAAAACGTAAGCTTGGTCGTCATTGGCTTTTCTCCCGAAATTGCAATTACAGAACAACATGCTTTAATAATTTGTGAATTAACAGAAAATAGCTGAGAAAACTACCATAGTAAACAGAAACTCGCATCATTTAAACTCGGATATTTTTGTTGAAACGCATGTATCTTTGCAAGTTTTAGCGCGCGGGCGCGCCTTTTCGAAGTTTACTGTGTACATTTATATTTTCAATTTGCTATCTTTTGCTTGCTTGTAGCAGTAGGTAGATGTCGATATGGTGGATTATAGTCGGCATGTTTTTAAGTCGCCTCAATATAGGAGCGTTGTTTCAGACGCCGTTTCGTTTTATGAGAATACACCTGTACTGGAGTTCCCTATTACTGAATCATTTAGTGGAACTGGGGTCTATGGTTTATATTATAAAGGCGATTATGAACTCTATCGCGGGTTTTTGGCGTTGAATGCGCCTTATTATAAGATACCAATATACATCGGCAAGGCGGTTCCACCAGGATGGAGGACTGCAAGAATTAATCCTAGCATGAATGAAACCGCCTCTTTATCTGGGCGGCTTAGAGAACACCAAAGAAGCATATCGTGCTGTAATGACCTAAACATCAGGCATTTCAGGTATAGGTTCGTTGTTTTGAACGACGAGGAAACAGATCTTATCGGCACATTAGAGTCCACTTTGATTAGGAAATATAAGCCGCTTTGGAACAACGTTATTGATGGATTTGGCAATCATGACCCAGGTATGGGTAGAACTAATCAGGCGAAATCAGAATGGGATGTATTACACAGAGGTCGTGCGTGGGCTGAAAAACTTACTGGCGAGTCTCCAGATCTTGAGAATATAAGAAAGAAAGTTGCCGAGTACTTTTCATCATAGTTTTTTTATCTCAACAACTGATTCATAAAGCTGGTCATGCGACTTTGCTTTTCCAACACGAACATTCGATTGTATGATACTATTGCCAATACGTGTCGCACGGGGCGTGTGTATTTCAACCAGTTTCAATCCTACGGACTCCGCTATCCTTCCGAAATAAACGTCTGTAGGTATGTGTATTCCCTGTAATATGCTGTTACCAAGAACCACTAAAGCCGTTGAGTCTGGGCGCATGATAGCTTTAATGCCGTTGGCGAACTTGTGGCAGTCGTTGAAATATGATGCAGCATAATTCGCCCATCCGTTACCGCCATATATACCCCTCTCGCTGTTGAGAGTTCTCATTTGTTCTAACCGTTCCGATAAATCGGTATTGGAAAGGTTAAACGCGAGGTCTATCCGCTCTTCTTCTCTGCAAGTCTGCCAGTACTTACCGAAGTTTGCATATTCAAGTTTTTTCATGTCATTTGGGGTTTTGACGAAGTCTAGCCAGTAGAGTTGTGGTCTTGTGTTACGGTTATAATGATAGTTGTTCAGATACGGCGGGGAAGTAATGAGAAGATCAATGGTGCCTTCGACGACATATTTGTTATAGTTGAAGAAACTATCATTGACAACATTAACATTCGGGTTGTCTATACATGAAAGCTTTGATTTTAGCCAGATTATATCCCTTTGCATTTCATCAAGCTTGTTGTATACTTCTTCGCCTACCGCGAAGTCTTTGATTTCTTCTTTTCCCGAGCTTACTCTTCTGCCAAGACTCGGCTCATAGGAATAGTTGGAGTACTTTACCATTGTTGAGGCAAAGGCAAGCCTAAACACGTCTCGGATGCACTCATCTTCTATGCCATTAATATAATCGTACAGGACCAATACCTTTCTCATTACCATTGGACTATAGAAGACTGACCTAGTCTTGAAAGTTGGTGGGGGCCTACTTATGGGCTGTGTGTTTGAAGCCAAGTTGTCATGGTAGAAGCTAATGAACCTGTTACGATGATATTTGAGTTTGGATTCATCGATTTCGTATGCCTTGGATTTTATTTTTGATGCCAGCCACGCATAGGGGTTTATCTCAAATCCAATAGCATCATTGCATGTGAGAACAGATTCCACAAGAGTTGTGCCTACGCCAGAGAACGGGTCAAGTATCATACCCTTCTCGCCCAAGTATTTTTTTATGGCGTGATGAACGAAGTCTGATGAGAACCCAGCTATCCAAGGAACCCATCTGTGAATTGGCAAGGTCTTATTTTTTGCAAAAGCTGGGTCGTGAAAGGATGAACCGTTTTTGCTTGCGACGGTAACGTAGTTTTCATTATAAAGTAGTTTTGATTGATATTTCAAGGGTTAATACTCCTATTCATTACTTAGGCAGTTTCTGCTTTTGACGCTTTCCTAATCAAAGACAACCAATTTGCGTTTTCTGAATCAGAGATTTTGGCTTTCTGTGCAGGAGTCATTCCGTCTAACGATGTGTGCGGCCTTATGAAATTGTAATATATTCTTGGTCCATCCATCATCGTTTGTGCTGTTGATTCTTCGTCTAAGCCTCTCATTACCTTGTTTCTCTGTCTAATTGTCCCCTGCAATCTCTCAACCATGTTGTTGTTTGAACGGTCTCTAATATTCGGAATCCTAGCGCGCGCCAAAAGGTTTAGTTCAGAATTTAGGCCTATTGGCCTTCAATCATTTGCTGCAACTTTGTCATGTATTCTCTTAGCGCTTGGTTCAAGGCTGGGAGGTGTTTTTGTCTAATACTATCGTTGGCCTTCCAAGCTTTTTCGTTCTCACGCTCGATAGCGGCTTTGGCTGCTTCAATTTCAGTCATGTCTTCAACCGTTTTACTTATGGCGACCAAGTCAACTTGATGCTCACTTGTTTGCTCATTTTCCTACAGTAGGCCTATCACCTGTCTTGCTATCTTTCAGCTGTTTGATTCGAACTCGCAGACTGCGTAGAAGATTCCGTTCATGCGGTCGATTCGCATGGACTGCTGTGCGAGGTTGTCATATAAATCATAGACTAACACAACATACTTAGCGCCTTCACTTTTTGCGTGTTTGACAGCTTCGTGTAAGTGAACTGAGGTGTAGCTCTGCTTTCCAGTTTTCCTTTCAACGCTTATGATGGCTCCCAGATGGCCGTGTTTGCCGTCCCCTAGGTAAGGCTCGACCAAAAGGTCGCTTTCTCCGGGTCCTCCTTTTAGTATAACTCTGTCGTTTGGGAACAGCTCTGACCATGCCGTGGCAATTGAGGTTTGTCCGATTTGTCCCTTCTCTGTTGGCTCATACGTGATTCTTCTCAAGTGCTCTTCAATCGTTTCGATGTCTTTACGAAGACCGTCTAGGCTGATCTTGAGCCCATTCTCAGCTAGCTGCCTCTTGCGATCAAGTTCTTGCATGGCGAGGTCAATGTGAGGCTTAAGGCCTTCTGGCAAGCTTGTGGAAAGAGACGATAGAATAGTCACTGTAGTAGCTAAAGCACTATTCAGATCGCCCATTGGCTTCAGTATCTGCTCCGCTTGTTCTTCCAGCCATTGCTTCGTGGATATCATGAACTCTTCAATAACAGTTTTCGAATCTGAGCTTAGTCTCAACGCGGGAAAATTGTCCCAACATATTCTGCTTAACGCAATAGCCTCATCCAGATTGCCTTCGGCTTTCCGATCGCGCAAAAATTTGGCATTTGGGATCGAGATGTCAACATGTTGCAGGCCACAGCATATCGGACATATGTCAGCGTAGGGCTCGAAAGTGACTATTTTTTTCCCGGAAATCTCCGCTCTTTCAGACATGGTCTTCATCTGCTCATGCAACTAATTATGTTTTTATGCTTGTATGTTTGTATGCTTATATTGTCAAGGCTTATAAACTTTGTGACTATACGTCTATATGGTTGTATGCTATGGTCAAACACGACAACGGTAAAAGGCGGACAACGATTTTGGTGGATGACCTTTTGTGGAAACGCTTTCTTTCGTATGTTGTCAAGAAACACGGAACTGCTAAGAAAGCCAGTGTTGAAGTTGAAAACGCCGTAAAGGAGTATCTGGATCGCCATGACAAAGAATTATAATTGGAGCACAAGAATATGGCTGATAGCGCGCGCTAGATTTGGTGCAAGGAAAGGAAGCTTAGGGAAGGCGATCATGGAAGCGGTTGAATTATGGATCAAGACAGAATCCTGACCACAAAGCGATTCAGCTTAAGAATGGAAATAGGTGACGACTTTGTCTGACCCTATTCATGTAGAACACGAAGACCAAGAGTTTCCAATGCGTAGATGTACCTTCACCATTGGAATGAAGAAACTAGAGACACCAGCGAGAGCTTTTGGTCTAGCACCGAACGATGAATGCGAATCATTCAATATCAGAAGTGTGGATGCACGTGGACTTAATGAAATCTACAAGCGCGTGAGTCAGGAGAGTTTTGCGAAGCTTGAAAATAGTGTTCGTTATCAAGAGGCGTTTAACAGAAGTATTCAGGATTCATTGCGAAGAATACCAAGAGAGGTTGAATTTGTCCTACAAGTGATTGAGTATGATAGCGAGAAACAGATTCCAAACACCAACCAAACTGAATTTCTATATGCTTTGGCAGATGACTTCCCTCAGAATAACATATTAGTTCCACCGATACTTCGCGATATGGAGCCTTTGTCCTATCTTCAATTTCTTGAGAGCTTCTTCAAAATTGTCGAAACCCACAAGAAGAAGACTATTTTCGGGCTAATACCCTATGGTTCATGGCGAGATATTCGAGATGTGGTAGACTTCTATATCAAGAAGGGAGTCTATTTCTTCGTAATGGATTTGAAGGGTAGGCATCCTTTTCTGATTAGACAGTCCATTGCTTTGGTTCTGGATAGAATCGGAACTATTGGAAAAGAATATGGGTATAATGGCTATTTGCATGGATTGAATGTAGGGTTAGGAAGAAAGTCGAAAACCAAAGAAATAATCCCAGCGAAGGACATACTTGCGTTTTACTATGGTTTTGATAGTTTTGGAAGCTCACATGTCTCGCCGAAGCTCAAACCAAATATGTACCCAGCTTTGAAGGACAAAAGCAAGCCAATTCGACTATTCAATAGAACTGACTATGGATATTATGACATCGGTCATGTATCTGGAGTCGATTTTTCAGTTGAAGATGAAGCAACATTAAACATCAATCACGTTCGAGTGGCTACTGGCTACGAAAGAAAACGCGTGTTCCAAAGGATATTCAATGCTGAGAGACATGGATTTGAGGCAAGGACCATTCGCCAAAAACTCCTTGAAAACGCTACGGGTAAGCATCTAGAATCAAAAGTACAAGCTAGGCAAGAAATAGAAAGTATAAAGAAATTCGCCATTGACCAAAGATCAGGCAAGGGGATTCAGCATTTGGAGAAGTGGTTATAATGGAAGAAGGTTCTGACCTTGTAGAGAAGTATCTGTTCTTACTTCTATACTCAGATGGTGTCTCCAACCAGCAAAACGAGCCTATCAGAGGAGACACATGGCTACAGAAAGAAATGTTCCTCATTTCTAGAAATATCAAAACTCCAAAAGAGGAATTTCAACCAGATTTCTACGGACCATTTAGTGAAACAGTAGATGAATATTCGGAGCAACTAGAAATCTCTGGCTACATTACAAGAGATGCAAAGGGTTTGAAACTAACTCCAAGAGGAGAACAAATAGCCAGCAAAATGTGGCAAGGGGAAAACGAAGAAAACAAGAAGACAATCAAAGATGTAAAAAGTCTCCTTAATGATATGACCATAGATGAATTGCTTGTTTTCATATATTTCACCTACGAGAAGTTTGCTGAGCAATCAGAAGTAAAAGATGAAATCGAACGCAAGAAAGTCGATGCATCCATTTCTCTGTTTAAAAGGCACAAGATCAGCTTGAAGTGTGCAGCAAATATAGCGAAGATACCACTTCAGCAATATATTACACTACTACAGAACTTGAAAATTCCAGTCTACGAATATACTGACGAAGAACTACGGGAGGAACTTACTTCTCGTGGAGCTGATAGTTCCCAACACATCAGTCATTAGTGCTCTCTATGTTCTGGATTGCTTCAGGCATTTTAGACAAATTTCATGTAAGAGAAGCTGGGAGATAGCTATACCCGCTATAGTCGTGGAAGAGCTGTCAAAGCATCGAGGCTATCTATCCTTCAGAAAGGAGATTCCTGTTGAAACCTTTAATGTTGACAAGAACAGTTTGGACCAAATGAAAAACCGATTTCCAGCGTTAGCTGATGGAGAACTTGCTGTCTTGTTCGTCACACTTAATTTTCATAATTTTAAAAAAGAAGCAAATTCTGCTTCTGCAATATTGGATGACAAAGCGGCTAGGAACGTAGCAAAGAGACTAGGTGTAAGATACTTTGGGACTTTGAAGCTTCTGAGTGAACTGCTAAGAGAAGGTTTGATGACTAAACTTCAATTCAAACAGTACATCAAGAAATTGCAGGATTCTGGCTTCTACTTCAATGAACGCATCTTGATTGAGATAGTTGGCAAAGATTCCTGATCTTGTCATGGCGAAAAATCCAGTGTTAACTTCTCATGGGATAGGCGTACGTGTTAACTGTCGTGAGATGGCTTAATCGAAAGTCTAAATAACTTCTTGTCACAATTTTGGAATATGGGCATTTCACCTTTACCTCGAACGGTAAATTTCGGAGGTTACAGAGGCAAGATAGTTGATGAGGTATGGGTTCAAGAAGACTTTGAGGATCTCGACTACCGTTTTTTTATTCAACAAATCCGCTGGAACGATGGGGACGAAAGTATAAGAATCGCATACTACACAAGACCGCATGGAACTGATGATACTCAATGGAACTTCGCAAACAGAGCGCCTAACATTTATCCAGAGACTCTAGGAGAACTAATAAGAAGAGCAATGCAAAGGAATTGGTTCCATATCTAAGGTTCTTGGGCTTTGCGACTTGTAGACTTGGAGGCATTTTGGATTAGGGTTATCCACTTGTTTTGCCCTTCAACTTTTAGACCGCACACGTCTGCTGGTGTTTTGCCGTCTAAAGCTTCATGAGGTCTAATAAAATTGTGAAATAGCTGGTAGCCCTTGAGTATCGGTGTTCGTCCTTTTTGAGCCCGCGACCTCTTGAGCGCGCGCTTTTATGCTTGGTGCTTGTATGAATAGATTATGAAAAAGCGGACAACAATTCCAAAAGAGAATCAACTTCAATTGCTAGTTCAGTGCGGATACAAATGCTCGGTGCCAAGGTGTAGTGTGACGGAATCTCTTGAGTTTCATCATATTAATAAGAATCCAAATGATAATCGGAACGAGAACATAATCGTTTTCTGTGCAGTTCATCATCATCTTGCAGATATAGGAAAAGTATCCACCAGGGCTTGCCGAATTATGAAACAAATGCTTCTGAATCTTGATGGCTTGAGTCTAAGTGCCTACAAGGAACTTTCCTTGTCAAAAGATGAGTTCAGTTTATTTCTTGATGTTGCTAGAGTCTTATCGAAGGAATCCTTGAGAGTAATTTCAGAACAGTTCATTTCCTATATGCTCGGGAAAAATGAAGGGTACCAATGCAGAGACGGAATCCAACCTCATGATTTTCTGGTTTCGGAAAAACTGCTTTATTGTGCAAATGATAAGGTTAGCCCTCCATTATGGAAAATCTCTGAGAAGGGCATTCTTTTCTGCAGGTTTCTTTACAATTCACAATACTTTCTTCCTTTTGTGGCTTTTGAACGGACTTACCCAAAAAGCCGTATTATAGAATGGAATTTTGAGAAGTTGCCTGCAAGTGAGAAATGACCATGTAAAATCGAGATTTCCGGAAGAGGCATTTGTCTTCTCACGGGGTATCCCTCTCAAGGCCCGTTCGTGCACTAAAGAGCTAAGAGACTGAAGAGAATAGGCTTGGCGCGCGCGCATCATCTGTTTCAATCATTACAACGTAGACTTGCAACTAATCGAGACGTGCGCCAAGATGCCAGTGAAACACAGTTTCAAGTTTAAGTCATAAAGTCTCTGGCTGTGTTTTGATAGCTCTCATTTTGGAACGATGGGGAAAAATTGGGGCTATCCAAAAAGCCTATCAGCGCGCGCGATGGCGGATGGACTGTGCCGCAGAGCGCTACCCGCAAGAAATCAAATAAGAAAGTTATCTCAAGACTTTCCCAAGAATCATCCGTCATGGTTCAGTCTTATCCTGTTAATAATAGGAGGAGCTATAGTAGAAATCATTAGAGCGCTTCTGTTTCGTTGAAGTTTTCTAGAGGCAGATGACACCCCCTTTCTGAGAGGCCCACGCTACTTAAGTTTAACAAAAGGTTTTATCTGTCCTATTAGCTTCTTGAGTTCTTTTACGAGACGCATTCGTTGCTCCCTTTCCTTTAGATAAAGAGGTTCTTTTTCCATCTTGGCCAGCATGGACGCATACATCGACTCAAATGCTTCCAGTGTATTTTCAAGCCCAAAGATACTCACATCTATTTGTATGTCTTCACCCCATTTTTCTTTCTCTCTCTTGATGAAGTCTTGAGGAGCCAATTTCAGGAAGATTGCGGATTTCAAATTAAGTGCGGTTACCATCGGTTTTCCCATGAGTAATCTGAGATAGTCGTTTTCTGCACCACCGCCAATTCCTGTTATACTAAATCCCAAGGTTTCCTCATAATATTGTCTAGCCGCATCATCAAGGGCTAGTTCTGCGGCGTGTCGGACTGTTTGATACTTATCAAATCTGTCCAAGACCTCTGACAATCCGCTCTTCAAGTCTTGCCCAATGGTGAAAAACAGGTAATCATCCATCAGACTTTTCGGATTCACTAGACCACTGTAGAAGTTGTAGGACATAACGTCTTCCAACATCTTGCTTGTCTGCATAAGCATTGGCCCATATACTCTATCCATCATCTCGCGAGCATTTTCTCTCTTGAGAAGCTGTCTCTGTATCAGAAACCCGCTCACTACTCCTATGGCAGCTCCAACCACAGCTCCACTTAGAGTGGCAAATAACTGAAAGCTTTCGCTCATCTCTACCCACTCTGTTCAGCTACTATATCGCCCATTATATATTGTTGCGCGCGCGCTATAAACCTGAGAAACCAGCGCGTGCGAGACCTCAAACGTACGGGCATTGCTTAAATGCATGTTAAACATTCATTAAACTAATAAATGTAGTCTGTCTCCTTATACAAGAGACGAGTCGTTCCCTTCAGACGACAGTAATCAAGGAATCCTAATGGAAACAAGTGCTGCAAAGCTAAAAAGGGTTTTTGGCTACGACATTTTGATAAATACCTTTGAGCCATTTCTGCGAAAATTTGTCTCAGATGAAGTTTTCTTAGTGCATTATGGTGACAATTGGGAAGAAAACGTGCCTCAGGGAGTAATTAATGAATTATTACAGACTAAGCAGATTCAATCAATTGAAGAATATTCATTGGAAGACTTCTCTGAAGAATTGACGTTTCTAAATCTGAAAGACCTTTTGGTAGCTTCGGATCATTTCAAACTTGCAAAGTCGCTTTTCGAGGGATTGAGTAAAGACAAATTTATTGAATTGATGGACAACCTTAACTCACTACGAAGAAAAATTGCCCATGCCAAATCAACTTTTAGCGAACTGGATTTGCTGACTCTCATAGAGCAAGTCAGAATGTTGAGCCAGGGGGAAAAAGGGGCAGAAATTAGGCAGTATCTCCAAAACGAGGCATACAAGAACGCGAAGGATATGCCTCCCACTTTTTTTGAAGAATATGACATTCCAAACAATCTTCCGCCCGAGAGTTATGATCTGGATGGAGGTTTTGTTGGAAGGGAGAAAGAAATAAGGGCTATTAGGAATTTTATAAAGTCTGATCAAGATAGAGTAATAACCATTACAGGGGCAGGGGGAGTTGGGAAGACTGCCATTGCTTTACGAGCAGCATACTCATTTCTAGCAGACCCAAAAAGTCCTTTCAGCGCAGTAGTTTGGTTTAGCGCGAAAGCAAGCAAACTCACCGATGAAGGAATAAGGGCACTGGTTCCAGGTATTAAAAGCCATGACCAATTCATCATTGACATTCTGACTATTTTAGATCCAGACGCGCTTCAAAACTTCAAGAGTGCTAGAGTCCCGATAGAATCCTACTGTAATCATCTTAACAATTTCTTTTCTGCGAACAAATGTCTTTTAATTGTTGACAATCTGGAAACGATAATAAAAGATGATTCCCTCATTAGATTTATTGAAGAAGTCCCGCGCCCCTCACAAGTCCTAATTACCAGCAGAAAAGGGCTGGGCGAATTCGAGAGAAGATACCCGATAGCCGACATGCCTGAAAGAGATGCGGTACAACTTTTCAGAACGATTGCAAAGGAGAGAACCGCAAAAGATCTTTTAAGGCTAAAAGAAACAACGATAACAGAACTTGTCAAGAAAGTAAGATGCTACCCTCTCTTGATAAAATGGGCAATTGGACAAGTGTGTCTTGGCAAAGACATAACGAAAGCTTTTTCTCAAATTTCCGTGGGGGAAAGCGAAATTGCCAAGTTTGTTTTCAATGACGTTTTTGCGTTGCTTTCCGAAAATTCCAAAAGCATTCTATTTAGTATGATAGTGTATGGTGACAAACCAGTCACTAGATATGTTTTGATGCATCTCTCCAACCTAGATGATGATCAATTTGAAGACGCAATAAAGGAACTAGCTCTAACATCATTTGTTTTTCCTGAAAGTCGAGAATCCGAATCAGGACCAATAACCGAGTACACTATGTTGGAATTGACGAGAGGGTTCATAGAAACTAGACTGGATGATGATGAACGAACCAGACAAATGTTAATCGTTAGGTTGCATCATCTTTCAGAACAAATACAAGAATTTGAAAAATCCAAGAGTAGTTATTTTCAATCACTGTATTCATTGGGAATCAAATCCCCAGAAGGGCAAGTGGCTTTCAATTACGTAAAGGCTGCAAAAAACTTCTATTATAATGGCGATGTGGAAAATGCAGAAAAGAACTTCGAGCTTGCAATGAAGATTGCACCGACCTTATCTTACGTACTAACAGAATTTTCCAAGTTCAAGTATGCGAGAAAGCACATCACGGATGCCTTGAAGCTGGCGGAGAAAGCTGTTAAAGTGAATCCTGATAGTTTTCATGCATGGTTTAATTACGGCATAATGCTTGAGAAAACGCGAAAAGATCGAGAGTCTATAGTCTGCCTCCAAAAAGCAAAAGAACTAAATCCTCAACATCTCCCGATTTTTACTGAACTTGGTAGAGTTTTTAGCTTCGTAGGTGAGTACGAGAAGGCAGAAGCAGAATTTGTTGGGGCTTTGAAGGAGGAAAAATACCCCAACTATCGACACAAGCTCATTACTTTTCACAGCGCCTCGGAGAATTATAGGAGATGGTCTGAGGCCTTCAGGGATAGGCGCGATCTCGAAGGCGAAATCAGAATGCTGGACAAGGCCTTAGAAGCAATAAATGAGGCAGCTAAAATCAACCCAAGAGATAGAATGGTCGGCCGAACTTACCATGATATATGCATAGACTTAGGTATAGCACACGCCAGAAAGGATGGCTTTGAAAGTGGAAAACCATACTTGGAGAAATGCCTACAACCGATTCAAGTAGGCAAAAAGCAAATTTTGCCCGAAGGAAAAGCAATGTGTACTGCCTATTTCTACTTAGCTGCCCTTGGAATCCATGATAAGGACGTGAAAAAGGAACAACTTGAAAATTGGATTAATCTGGGACTTGCAATCTGCGGAGATAGTAGGCTTTTCAACAGATTTAGTGACTTGAAAAGACAGATTTCAGGAACTGTCGAAGACGGCAAAACAAAAAGCACGGAATACGGCAAGATCAAGTTCTTTAATGTTGTTAGAGGGTTCGGTGTTATTGAAGCATCAAATGGTAGCACTTTTCTCTTTTTGTCCAACGCATTGAGTGAGAGAATAAGACCAGAGGGTTTCTACAACTTTGCTGGAAAAAACGTTTCCTACAAATTGGTAAAAGATCCAAAAAAAGCCGATAGAATGATAGCTATAGACGTAATGATTGAACCGAACCAAAATCCTCTCCATGGTTAAGCTGAGATAAGCCCATACTTGGATAGGTTTTTCACCTTCGCCATGGCCTTGCACGCTGACGCATTGTGATAAGAAATTGCCAAAAACTGATTATCTGCATAGATTGAAAAATGGTTAAGTTTCAAGGTTGAACCTACAAACATCAAGATTCTGGAGTAGCGCCTATTTGGATCCAAATATTCACAATACATTGAAACCTAGAGGGGGGGCTGCCAATAATAGAGGCTCCCCACCTGTCAACGTTGACATTCACCAAGGGCTTGCCGCAAGACAGCGCGGCTTCACTTCATTGTTGTCACGTTCTCGGTAGGGTCGCAAAAAAAGGCGCCCTGTTTTCTTCACGCGCGTGCCAACCTGAGTTCTGCAAATTATGGAGACAGTGGCTACTATACCAGAAAACATAATATCTAATTTGAGCCAATCTATAGTGGGGAAAAATGGAAATAAACATCGACGCTTTGATGCTTGTTCTCTTGATCACTTTCACCGCAAGCTTCACCGCTCTAATCGTCTATGGCGAAATATGGAGAATCAGACTGCCAACGACTGATGTGCCCCTCGAAAATTTCGACCGCGAGCGCACGCAGAACGTCTTTATTATGTCATGCATTTCTGTCGCGTCCGGGGCCTCTATGCTATACATAGTTGAAACGCAGTTCCCAGAGCAAGAAAAACAAAAAGCAGCAGAAACCTAAAACACGCACTCATCTTTTCCAGCTGCTTTTTCACCTCAAACCATACGCAAGATCGCCCAAAAACATGCTGATGCAAAACCGTTTCAATCTTCTTTGCGCAATCTCTTTTGATGGTGGCAATTCGGAACGGATGCAAGCCAGCGATCGTAACGTGATACTTTGCTGCTAGGTCGTGTTTAGCACGTGCAACCAGTTCCGTCTTCAGGATTCCGGTTTCAGACGCCATTTGTCGTCATGCTGGTTCGTTGATCTTTTTCCCTGTTTTCTTGGTCCAATCGCTAATTGGCGTAGCAAAATGCTTCTCAACGTTTGGTCTATGAATGCTGTTGTAGGTGCAGAAGCATCTTATCTTTCCGTCAGGTGTCACGTAGTGGATGGCACATTTCTGAACGCGGTCTAGGTCGATGTTCCACACGTCCTGAAAATGCATAATCCCAATCATAACAATCCGGCGCATGAGATCTCCTAGGGCCTCGTAGCTTCCTTTGGTCACCACATTCTTGATCAGACTCCTTACGAAATCCGACTTAGCCATCGGCAAGAGCTTCAGCATTTTCATCTTGGCCATCGCCTTTTTGCCCTTGACGCCTGAATAGTAGACGTCCCAGAAGACTTCGGCAAACTTGTCAACGTCCACGTATCGCATGATAGGCTTGTACGAGTCATCCTTGTCAACAATCAGAAAGGTCGCTGCTCCACACATCGGATGCATCCCAAACTCCGGATAGGTTCTGTTCTTAATCACGCCCATACCCTTAGAGATTGGAACCGGCCAGTTGACCGGTCTCCAATCAAACCGGCCGACGACGCCTTTGGTCTGCTTCTCTATCTCGTTCATCGTGTCTGGAATGGTTATCCGCATTTTGCGCATCTCTTCTTTCCTGGCT
>Ga0315277_10003126_pt1 | contig 22633 bp, 12 predicted proteins | sample YL17G05_15_MG_FD_203695 | JGI IMG/M metagenome (GOLD analysis project Ga0315277, IMG submission 203695) | Sediment microbial communities from Yellowstone Lake, YNP, Wyoming, USA - YL17G05_15 | ecosystem: Environmental > Aquatic > Freshwater > Lake > Sediment | place: USA: Wyoming | collected...
CCCGGTGAAGCCCGCGTCCAAGTACGCTGGAATGATGTTGCCATGAGCATCGTAGAGGTTTGTAACATTGGCGAGCGTGCTGGTCAACGAATCCAGCGTCGCCTGGCTCGGCGCGCTGAAATACACGGGCAGAGCATCCTGGGCGTTGACCACCGGCTGGCGGTTTAACTGAATCTGCATGGGCAGATTGATGCCCCGCGTGCCAAGGTAGCGGGTCTCCACCGTGTAGTTCTGGGCAAACACGTGCTGGAAGCCAAGGTTCCACTGGAGAGACTTCGGCCGAGTCTGGTCCGGAATGTAGCCGCCCGTCCCCTCTCGATAGTAGGCCACATCGTGCGTGGCCAGAGGGGAACTGGGCGCAATGCCACCGCCGGCCAGAAAGCCTCCCTTATCCAAGCCCGTCACGTCCACCGTCGTGTTGAACTGCGGCGGCAGCGTCAGCAGACCCTGGTTGTCGTATAACACGTCGTAGTTGATGCCAAAGCCGGCACGGATGGAGGTGTTGCCGCTCTTGCCGGGCGAATAGGCAATGCCGACGCGCGGCATCAGGGCATTCGTCATGGGCTTCGGCTCGCCGAACGTGATCAACCCCGGTACGTTCGAAACTGCGTTTAGCGTTTGCAGGCGCTCGGTGTACGGTACGGTTTCGTATTCGTAGCGCAGGCCCAGGTTCACCGTTACATTTGGCCGGATCTTCCAGCTATCGTTGCCGTAGAAGCCCATCAGGATCTGGTCGCCGTAGTAAGGCGAACTGCCCAACGAGCGCTGAGCGATGTAATCCGGGTAGTAATCAAACAGGTAGTCGGAGAGATAGCTCCACTCATAGTCTCCGCGAGCCCGTTGCACGAAGCTCTGGGGCGAAATCGATTTCCAGCCGTCAACTCCGAACTTGAAGCTGTGATTTCCGCGCGTCCAGTTCACGTTGTCGGTCAGCTGATAGGTGTTCTGAATGCCGAACTGGGGCGCGTTGGGGTCAGGACCGATATTTACTCCGCCCAATTCATAAAGCGTGATATTGGGGAATTGATCCAAACCCTGAAATGAGAAATTACCCGAAGGGTAGTTGTTGGAATAACGGTTATATCCCGCCCGGAACTCATTCATCAGAGTTGGACCAAAGGTGTGATACTCCGAGAACGTTACGAGGTAATTGTTGCTGGGGACCGTCAGGTAGAACACCGGCAGGTTGGCGGCGGTATCGATGAAGCCACTGCGGTTTAGTACGAAGCGGCTGCGCAGGTTATCCTTGTCCGAAATGTTGTAGTCGAAGGATGCCAGGCCGGCCTCATAGTTCGCGTAGCTTGGTGCCGATATGGAAATCTGCCCGAGTTCCACCAACTTCGCCGTTGCCGGATTCTGCGCTCCAAGGCCGGCATTGCCCGGCCCGACCAGAGGATACGCACCGCCGCAGCAGGTCGACGCTGAAATGGCCGTCGACGCGGTTCCCAGGTATTGCTTCAATATGCCGAGGTTCGGCTGGCTGATGCCGGAGATCGAAGACAGCGTGCTGTAACCGTTCGCTGTCGGCGCATAGACCAAGCCGGCCGAACCGCTCGAGCCAACCGGGTTGTACTCGTAGCCGACGAAAAAGAACATCTTATTCTTCTTGATCGGTCCGCCGAAATTGCCGCCAAAACGGTTGTTGTCGTAGCGCGGATGGAGTGGGTTCCCGTCTACGGCATCCAGGTTATTAGCGGCGTTCAAGTTTCGGTTCTGGAGGTATTCGTATGCCATCCCGTGCAACTCGTTCGTGCCGCTCTTCACAATCTGGTTGAACTGGCCGCCCGAGGAGTGGCCGACCTCTGCGCTAAACTGGTTCTGCTGGACGGTGAACTCAGCCACCGCATCGTTCGGAATGGTGACGAGCGGCCCTGTTACGCTCTTGCTGTTATTATCGACGCCTTCGACCGTGAAGTTGTTGTTGCGTGGCCGCTGGCCACCCACCGACGGGCCTGTGCCAAGGCCGGTGGCGCCGCTGGTCGCCACGCCGGCATTTAACAACGACAGGTTGATGACGCCCGATCCCGAGGCCGTGGTGGGAAGATCCATTATCTGCGTCGGCTCGAAGGACGACTGAACCACCGCGGTCGTGGTGTCGATGGTGGGCGGCGCGGCAGTCACTTCCAAAACTTCGGCGATCGTGCCGACCTGAAGCGTAATGTTCTTCGTCGCGATCTTGTTTAGTTCAACTGCCACCCCCTTGATTTCCGCCTTCGAGAAACCCGGGGTGCTAACCGAAAGGGTATATGATCCCACCGGCAGGTTGCTGATCCGATATTGGCCCGTGGGAGTTGATGCCGTGGTGGTTTCAACCCCTGTGGCGTCATTTTTTGCGACGATCGTCGCGCCCGGCACGGTTGCTCCACTGGCGTCGTAAATAGTCCCGGTGAGATCTCCGCTTACAGTCTGGGCAAAGCCGGCCACGCAAGCCGCCCAGAGAAAAACAACAACGCATAGCTGCCAACTTCTAAACATTTGAATTTTTTACTCCCTTCTTGTTGAATAGAGTGGACTTCAAAGGACAGTCGCCTCATAGAAACGACCCATAGAAGTCCCAAACAACAACCCAGTCCTTCGCAGGATGTGCAACAAGCTATGGAGGGCAGTGACCTCCCCTTCACCTGAACGACTTCCATCGATAACGATCAGGCACTCTTACTGCATTCGTATTTGGGAACAGTCCCACCCATTCCGATTCACCCGGGCTCTGAGAGTAATTACGCAATAACTTCGCCAATGTGACAAGTGCAAATGCCATGAAGAACAAAAAATGTTCCAACAACTTGTGTATCCACCACTAGGAGTTTTCGACAAAGACCGGCTGGCGGAAAATTGTGGTTTGGGCTGCTCCCGGAAATACAATATTTTGGAGCCAGGAATCCATCTTGTTGAATATCTAATCCACGGTGGGTGGGTGTCGTTAGGACTGTTCCTTGCAGCAGGAGAGGAATGGCGAAACAATGGGATCGGGTGTTAGAGCACACAGGCAGAGTGATTCAGGTTTATCCGGGCTCGTTCCCGATCGAATGTAAGGAAAAATCGCTGATGAAGAGATGCTCGGAAGGCGTGGCGTCGAGAAACTGACGGACCTCATCGGATCTGGTCTGATCCAGAAGGCGCTCCAGCCATATATTGGTGTCCACAAGGTACATTCGCTAGTTCTCGCGCCACTCTACTGCCTTCTTTTGAAGTTCCTGCGATGTGTATTGGTCACGAAAATCGCGAAAGGGCACCAGCCCAATCCTGGCGTAGCCTCCTCCCCTTCTTCTGAGCACGGCGCTGCAGCAATGATGCCACAAACTCCTCAACCTGCGGGACAAGTTCAGGCGGCAGCTCCTTTATCATCCGTTCGATCTCTCTCACGGTCACCACCTCTCGCCATAATCTTACCGCTTTCACCCCGTATCTTATAGCGCTGAAAGGTGCGTCATCCTCACACTGCTGGACGAGGATGTCACGATCCTACGGGTTGGACATCGACGAGACGTCTATAAGTGATTTTCGCTTGTGCTCACGGGTCGTCTACAACCTTTGCCTCGGTGCTGTAAATCTGGAATCCGGCACGCCGGTAGGTGGCCAGCGCCTTGGGATGATCCAGCGTGCAGGTGTGCAGCCAGAGGCGGCGCGGCGAGTAGGAAAAAGCTTTATCGATCGACCAGCGCAAGAGGTAAGGCCCAAGCTTCTGGCCGATGAACTCGGGCATAATACCGAAGTAGGCAAGCTCGATATCCGGGAATTGCCTCCGATCAAGCTCGGCGTATCCTGCCGGCACACCATTCACATACAGAACGTAAACCTCGACAGCCGGATCCCGGATGATCGCGGCGAGTTGCTCGTCGCTCAGTTTGTGGCGATCGACCCACTGCCACTGCTCTCCCACCATATTGTAGAGGTAACGGTAGAAGGACACCGTGGGCATCACCGCCTGCACGACCGTCAAATCCGGACGCGGCTTTAGCACTGCTGGTGGATCCGGAGCTTTTCTCATCTCAAGATATGTCACGATTATTTGCACGGCGCTCTCTCAGCAGCTGCCTGCCGCCTTCATCTGGTCAGTAGGGGCGGCCGCGGCACAATACCGGACTTGGCTAGCTTCGTCAGTCTTTGAGTTTGCTGGGAATGTGATGGGCGAGATATTCTTTGATCTCGCGGTGTCGTGGAACTGGTTGACAGACTCCCGTTTTGAGGTTCTGATACCAATCGTGGCGTCCGCCATGACGCAAGTCAGCGCAGCTTCGCTTCTCGAGCTGTAGGATCAATTCAATTCCTTTCACGCGATATGACGTATTTCGTCGTTTTCATGCCAGCATTATGCATTTGGTCCGGCAAGAGTTCAACTTGCGGAATGTCAAAGTGGGCAATGCCCTTTCCGGACCGGTCTCCGATGCGTTGCACCACAGAGGCAAAGAGATAAAAAAGGGGCTTCTGTCTGTGCTCTCTGCGCCTCTGTGTCGTGGCTTTTCGTGCCTTGCTTGCATCGATAACGGTTTCAGCGTGGCATCTTCTGCTGTATAATCCCCCACAGATCGACTCCAGAGCTGTGTACCAGGAGAGCGAGCTGATATGACAAGAACTAGAGCGGTCGCGCTGGTAACTCTCTCGTTCGTGTGCGGCCTTTCTTTCGCCCGGCCTCGCCAAGCCCAGAACCAGACTCCCTCATTTCGTGTCACGGCAAGGCTGGTGGAATTGACCGTCGTCGTCAGCGACAAAAACGGAAATCCGGTGGTGGACCTCAAGAAAGAGGACTTCGCCGTCTTCGACAACGGAAAACCCCGGAACATCTCCTTGTACCGTTATGAAGGTGCGCCTGCCTCGAAGCAACCGGTACTGTCGCCGTTCGTCTTCACCAACCACGTTGAGTCCGATGCCTCTGAGGAGCGAAACATCACCGCATTGGTGCTCGACTCCGCCAACACGGATTCTCGCGACCAGATGTTCGTCAAGGGGCAGACGATGCGTTTGCTGCGGGCCCTGGCGCCGCAGACTCGCGTAGCGATCTACCACATGGGCCGGGAGTTCCGGGTAATCCACGACTTCACCGACGACATGGCGTCGCTACGCGCGCGCCTGGAAAAATTGAGCGGGGAGTTCCAGACGCAGCGCCTGAGCGATGTGGAACAGGCCGCCCGTGAAGCCGACGCACTTCTGGATCAGATCGAGGCTCGCAAGACTCATTATGCCACGCCGGTTTTTAGCGCCGTCCAGGCGGCGGACAGTACAGCCATTGCCGGCGAGGTGAACTCGAATGCCGCTATCCGGAGCAACCGCGTTGAGGCAACCCTCGCCGCGCTGGAGACTCTCGGCAGGCACTTGGCAGGCGTGCCGGGACGCAAGAGCGTGGTGTGGGTCAGCGGCGGCATCTCGATATGGTCGCCGCGTGTTTCGACGATCCCCAGCGGCATGCCCACCAACCCGATGGCCGGAGACAGCCTGGAGAAGGCAATCCGAAAAACCTCCGAGCGGCTGGCGCAGCTTGGCGTGGCGCTCTACGCCGTGGACGCGCACGGGCTTAGGACGTCGGCTGAGTCTCTCGTCGAACTCGAGGATATGCCGCTGCTTCCGGGACGCTACTCGGAAATGGAGCATGCAGCGGGCCAGAGCACCGACAGCCGCGCCGCCTTCTCCCTGATGTCCTCGATCACGGGTGGGCGATTCATTTTCGGCACGAACGATTTCTCCGAAGGCGTGAGGAAGGTCGCCGGCGACCTGCACGGGTCCTACTCCCTCGGCTTCTACGCGCCCGAGGAGCCGGATGGCAAATGGCACACGCTCAAAGTGACGCTGCAGCGATCCGACATGCATCTTCTCCACAAGGAAGGCTACCTTGCCGATGCTTCCCCGGTAAAGCCGCAAGCCTGGAATGCGGAGGCGGAACGGCGAGCGATGATGAACCCTTTTGGCTCCAACGCCCTCCGTCTCACCGCGCGATGCGCGCCCGCGGCCGGCGCCGAGCCTGGCACCCTGCTGCTCCTGCTTCAGATCGAGGCCGACGATCTCTTCTGGCGCGAGGAATCCGGCCGCATGGCCTGCGAGGCCGACATCTACATCGGGGAGAAGACCGCCGATGGCAAGGTGCGATTCCAGGAGTCGAGGATCAAAGCCAGATTCCTGCCGCAGCAGATGGAGGCGGCCCGTGCCCAGGGTCTCCCGTTTCGCCGCCAATGGAAACCCGGCGCCGACACGCTCACCATCCGGGTGCTGGTGCGCGACACCGCCACGGGCCGCCTCGGCACTATCGACATACCCATGTCCAGCACCGCAGGGAACAGGTAAGCCGGCACAGCTGCGCAACCCCATATGCCGGCGGTTCCTTCGTCTCGAGATACGTGACTATCACTTCCATACGGCCGATTACTCCTTACAGAGGCACGGCTCGTGAGCAAAACCCCGGGACAGTCCCGCTGGTTGTGAGTGTCAGATTCGCGGATTGACAAAGGTCCTTTGCACCTTCGTGTCTTCGTCGTAGCTCTTTAAAGAGTCAGCAGAGAGAAGATGCCAGGGTGCGACGACGCGCCAAGAGTGTGACGGATGAAAAAAGGGCGGCCCCGGAGGGCCGCCCTAACTAATCGGATCGTCGTTCTTTTTAGAAGAAGAACGAGACCTGGAGACGGAGAGAACGAGGACCCTGGAAGCCGCTGGCAAGATTGTACGTCGGGCTGACGCGGATGCCTTGCGCGGTGAACAAAGCCTTCGTGTTGAATCCTTTGAAGATGTCGGCGTCGTTATCGAACTGGAGCTGGCCATCGTCAACGTGCCCCAGGTAATCATCTTTGTTGGTCACCGTGCTCCCATTGAACAGGTTGAACACCGTCAACTCCACGCGCAACTTCAAAGTCTCATGGTTGGTGAACGGCTTGAATTCGTGCATGACGTTGAAGTCGCTGCTGAAGTACACCGGCGTGCGGCCCATGTCGCCTCGACCGTACGGATACACCGGCACTGACGAGATGGCATTCATCTGGGTGGTGAGAGGGAAGCCGGAGTACAGGAACAAGTTCGGGGAGAACGTGGTAGCTCCCAGCTTGTGATTGAGAGTGTAGGCGCCGAAGAACTTGAACGTGTGTGGGCGATCCGTCGAGAGGCGGCCCTCGGCGAACACACCCTTCTCCGTGTACCCGATCCACGGCAGGTCGAAATAACGGTTCACGTTCGGGCTGGTGCGCCCGTTTTCGTCGGAACTCGCCAGGCCCGAGTAGTTTCCATATTGACGCGAGTAGGTGTAGGAAGCCGCGTACTGGTAGTGGCGCGAGAAGCGCTGGTCGAGCCGGAACTCGACCGCATCGTAGTTGCGCTTCGCCTTCGGCGTGGTCGGGAAACCTGCACCCCAAGTCTTCGGATCGGCGGTCAGGCCGAAACCCGGGTTGGCGATGTAGTAGACTTCGCCACCCGCTCCAAGGGTACCGACGTCCTCGATCGTCCGGATGAGCCGCCGGTTGGTGTAACGCACCGAAGCAACCAGCGTGGAGTTGATGCTGTAGTCGTAGCCGATATCGATCATTCGCTGCTTCATCGGTTCCATCTTCGGATCAATCGTCATGCCCGTGCACGATAGGCCCTGCTTCTCACACGATTGGGGGTCGTTGGACGGGATGCGCCAGTTGACGCCTTCAAAGAAGCGGCCGGGCAGCTTCGACGGATCGGATGGATACCCGTAGGTCCTGAGTGTGTTGAAGACCGTCGGGTCGTCAAGAGCATAGTAATAGGTGAGATAGATGTCGCCGCCGAACGAACCGCGAGGCATCTCGTACTTCATGACGTCGTAGAAGTCACCCCACGATCCGTAAATGCGCATCTTGCCGTTGCCCATAGGGTCCCACGCGGCTCCGATGCGGGGGCTGAGCTTCTTCCCCCAGCCGAACTCGATCGGGGGAGCCGCTGCGAACCCCTGTTTGGAGAAGCTGGGCAGGAACTCGCGCTCGATGCGAAGCCCGAGGTTCAGGGTCAGGCGCTTGTTGACGCGCCAGCTGTCCTGCAAGTAGAAGCCCTGATTGTCGCTGGAGGCGTCGCCAAGTGTGCCGTAAGTGTACCAGCGATAATAGCCGTAGGTACCCCGCTGCCTGCCGGAACATTGAGTGGTGACGCAGGCGTAGCTCTGGTTCCAGTAGAACCGGTAGTAGCCGTTGGGGTACGACAGAGCACTGACGTTGTTCGAGAGTCGGTTAGTCATCCAGCCGAACTTGAGGTTGTGCTGGCCCGTCCAGTTCAACAGATAAGAACCGTCCGCGCTCAGGTTGACGCGCTGGTATACGTCGAAGTCCGTTCTTGAGGTACCCAACTGAACCCACCCGGCTGATGTGATGCGCGGTACGCTCGCCGGCAGATCGGTGAACATGGTGTTCGCCGTGCTGTAGATGTGGGTGAGGTTGGAGAGCGCATAACCATTTTTGAAATCAGTGGCGTGGTAACCGCCGCGGAAGCTGAAGAGCAGCTTGTTGGTGGCAATGTAGTCGATCTGCCCGGAAAGAATGTTCGCGGCGCTATAGCTGCCGACTCCGGCCCAATTATAGTTTGGGTCGTCCGTGCCCTGGCGCGCCGGCAGATTCCCTCTCACATAGCTCGGATTCCAGATCCAGCTCATGCTCGTACGGATCTTGGTAAAAGGCGCAAAATCCAGCTTGTTGACCAGGTAATGTTGAATGTCCTTCCGGCTGAAGTCGCCGGTCTTATTGTTGGACAGAAACGTCACGGTGCGGTTGGTGACAGTCTTGGTCGGCATGAATCCGGTGAAGAAGAACAGCTTGTCCTTCAGGATCGGGCCGCCGATGTCGAATACCGGGTTCCAGGTGGAATAATCGTCCATCGTGTTCTGGAAGTAGCGCACCCTGGTGCGGGTGTCGTCGGTCGGGTCCATTTCGAGCGTGGGCCGCAGGCGAGCCGACATCGAGTTGTTGTTGTAATAGAATCCCGCCTGGCCGTGAAATCCGTTCGTGCCGTTTCGAATGACGGCGTTGACCACGCCGCCCATGGCACCGCCGTACTGGGCATCCATAACCCCGTTCTTGACCTGCACCTGCTGGATGGCCTCGACCGGCACCCGGTTCCCACCGCTCAGAACGCCGGTCTGAACGTTGGTGACTTCCATGCCATCGAGGTAGTAAGTGTTCTCGGACCCGGAGGCGCCGTCGATCTGGAATCCGCCGGACTTGCTTTCGTTTCGGGCGCCGGGCGCGAGGTTGATGAGATCGTAAAACGCACGCCCCTTGGGAAGCTGGTCGAAAAACGCCTTGTCCACGGAGATCGCCGACGAACTGGACGAGGTGTCCACCATGACGGCGTTAGCGGTCACGGTCACGCTGTCAGTCATGGCGCCGACGGCCAACTTGAAGTCGACGCGAGCGGTACGACCTAGGACAACGTTGATTCCGGTCTGCTTCATGGAGGTGAACCCAGCGGCAGTCGCCGTGACTGTGTAGGTTCCGGCGGGCACGCTCGCGAAAATATAGGTGCCTATCATGTCGGTTTCCACGGTGAGCGGGCGGGGAAACGAACCGCCGCTGACTTCAATTTTGGCATTGGGAATCGCCGCTCCAGAAGCGTCGAGTACTGTTCCGCCAATGGCGCCTGTGGTTTCCTGGGCACTGAGCGGAGCCGCTCCTGCAAAGATAAACAACAATATCAGGGCGGCGCATACAACAGGCCAACCCTTGTTGAATTGCCTCATACCGTTCTCCTCGTCAATGATGTTTCAATTAAGTTGCGCTCTTCAGATCGTAAATAAACAGACTCTCTCGAAGTCGCCGGGAGGCGACACTGACCCTCCGTCTGAAAACGCAAATGGATACTGGCCAGGGACTGTATTCGTTAAAGCAATCCCCCATCCAGGCCGGAATCAGGGAAGTTTCTGCTCTTAATCATTGGCAGGAGGCAAGATAGAGAATATCGGCACAGCCGCTTCCTCTTCCTATCGTGCGCCATATAGCCAACGGTGGAGCATTTCCCCATCCAACCGGTCTGGGGATCTTCGCGGCAAGAATACCGCCCCTCCTTCATAAAGCAGCGCGATTATATTGCTCTCTGCCTGATCGCGCAAGCTAATTTCTTACACCAACTTAGCTATTCGTACACACCACAAAGACACAGAGAGCACCGAGTCCTCAGCGGTCTCTCTATCTCTGTGGTGGAAGTCGTAGCCTTATTTGAGCAGCACATCAACCTGACCTTCAAGGGTGCATTTGCGCTGGGTGAGCAGGTCCGAGATCTGCACCAAAACTCGATATTTCCCCGGCGCCAGATTCTCCAGAGGAATCGCTTTGGCGACGGCGAGACTCCGTCCCTCTGCGAAGCGCGATTCAGACTCGTTGCCGAATCGAATCATCTTTCCGTCGGATCCCTCGAGTGCATAGGTGATCTCCACCGAGGGCTTCTGGGTTACCTGGTCTACCTCGAGATCATAGACCTCCAGATACAGGCCAAGGCGATGCCGACGCAGGAAAGCGGCTTTCAGATTTGGAAGTACTTTCAAAGGCCCGAGCACGAACTCTTCGCCGCGGCTGTTCTCAGGCGCAGGCTGAATGACGTCGGCATAGATCAGTGAGCTGGTGTTCAGGCCGGCCTCGCTGACCTGCGGGATCCAGATAGAAGTCTCTTTGACTCCGAGCTTATTGGAATTCACATCCTTCAGCACGATCCGCAGTCGATAGCGTCCGGGAGGCAAGGGAATGATGCGCTGGTGATACGTCCGCAGCTTCAAAAACTTAGCCAGGGGTGCACCGCCGGTCTCCGCTCGAAAATCCTCATCGCATTGGTACACGGCGGCCCCGCTCAGGTTTGTAACTCCGACGTACAACTGGAGATCGGACTCGAAGAAACCCTCCTTCCCGACGTAAAGCAATTTCTCGTTCGGAACCGCGAGTGTGAGCGGAACTGCATAAGAATCCGCCGAGATGCGGATGAATGCAGTGTTGACTTCGAAGGGGAGATCGTTGTAGCTGACTGCTGCCCGGACCTCTTCACGAAGCTTCGGAAATTGGAGAGGTGGCGGCGCCTGGAATTTGGCCCAAACGCGCATGCGCTCAAACGGAACTTCCTTGGCACGCACCCACTGCCGCTGCTGGGGCTGTTCTCCGCGGCGCCGATAAAACGCATCTTTTTGGTTAGGGTCTGTCTCCATGGTATACAGCCCTGACCCCGATCGGTCGACGAACTCAATGGTGAGATCCTGCCCGATGCCCGGAATATAGTCGTATTCCCAAATCTCGAAAGGGTAAGTCGTGATGGTATCGCCGCCCTGGTTCGGGGGCTTCTGATAGCGCCCGCCCATCGGGTGAGCATCTCTGCGGTTGGGCGGGCCGTAGAGAACGTAGATCCGACCGCGGTCCGTCAGCCATCCGGGCATGCCTGCGCCAAAATTTTCATTGGCATAGGCTATGTGGCGATAGAACTCCTCGCGAAACTCGTTCTCGGGGGTCTGGGAGTTAGAATCACGCCGGCGCCAGAACTCCTCGATGAAGTGCTCACGTTCCTCCTGGGTCGTGAGGCGTTGGTAGACCTGGCGCTCCTCATCTGTGATCAGGTAGCGGACTTCGCCCTTAATCCAATCATCCAAGACCTCCTTTTTTTGCGCCTTTGCCTGCCCGGAGCTTTGCTGTGCCAGGGCCAGCACAACCACAATGATCAGGTGAGAAACGTGGATCATGCCATTCAATTTACCCCAGAGAGTGCCGAGATAGCAGAGGAAATCATAAGAGCAAGGGCCCGGCCCCCCAAAAGGAGTTCGGGCCCTTCCACTGGGATGTGCAAAATATAGTGATAGCCAACATTATAGGTAGGGGCACGGCGAGCCGCGCCCCTACCTGCGCTCGATCTCTCAGAACGTGAATCGGAAACCGAGTTGCGCTTGATACGGAGCCGCCACGACAATACCGTAGGTCGTGGTCGCCAAGCCCTGGGTGACCTGGTACTGGCTGGAGCGCAGATTGCCTGAGAAACGGTTGCCAAAATTGGTTCGATTGGTCAGGTTAAAAGATTCAAAATAGAAGGCGACGTTCATGCCCTCGCGGAGTTTTGAGAGATTGAAAACCTTGGTCACTCGCAAGTCCGTGACGAAGAGCCTCCCGGAGACTTGATTCCCATCGAGGTCCTTGCCGCCACGCAGGCTATTGATGGATATGTTGGCAGGACATACGCGACCCCCGCCGTAGTCTTTGTTGGCTACGCAGAGGTCATTATTCCGCCCATCCGCGTTCACGTCAGTGCCGTCTACCGCATTATACGGGCGAGCAGAGGCCATCTGAATAATTGGATTCACTTGAAGGCCCAAAGGAAGATCAAACACACCGGAGAAGACAAAGCGATGGCGCTCGTCCCTTCCGGTCGGGCCATATTCCCGCGGATCGAAAACGTTTAACTGATCGTATGTGGCTCTGCAGCCGAACTCGCCTGTGCAGCCTCCCCAACCCTGTGCCTTCGAGAGGTTGTATGAGGTCTGGAAGCTCATCCGGTGGGAAAGGCGCTTGCGCACGCCGATGTTGAGGCCGTCGTAGCGCGAGCGGTTTACTGAGCTTTCGCCGGTAACTCCCGCCAGGGCGCCGGGAATGCCTGCCGCACTAAATGCAGCCGCAAGCAGGCGCGGGTTGGTCCCATTGGACTGCGGAACTTTAGGATTAAGCTCCATGCGCCGGGACTCTCCAGTGTTCAGCATGTGTGTGTAGTCAGCTTCCAGCACATAGTCCTTGCCGAGCTGATGCGAGAAGCCGATGTTCGACTGCTGCGACATCGGGCTCTTATAGTCCGGATCGATGATTCGACCCTGGGACCCGACGGGGAGATCAACCGGCCCCGCAGGAATCGGCGGCAGAGCATCGCCGAGCTTGAACTTGGCCAGATCGCCGTTGCCAATGCTGCTATTCGACAAATCGACCACGGTACCGAAAATAGTGGCATTGGTTTGCTGGATCGCAAACAATGGGATGTTTAGAAATACCTGGTCGAAATACATCCCATATCCCCCGCGGATAACGGTTTTGCCCGCGCCGGTCAGATCATAGGCAAAGCCGACGCGTGGGGAGAAGTTGTTAGTGTCATCACCGGCAATCCTGGAGACCCAAGGGTTCGTATATGAATGGTTGGCCTTCTTCAGGATAAGATAGGTTCGGTTTTTGTCGGTATCCTGCGATCCGACGAGGTTGATATCGACGTCGTAGCGCACGCCGAGATTTAAGGTAAACTTGCGGCTCAACCTCCAGTCATCCTGGACATACCAGGCAAACTGGTGAACCATGTTTTTCAAGTCAAACCGGGGATCCCCTGAAGTCGCCGTCAGTGCGCTCACGATGCCAGGCGTGTTGAAGCCTTGCGGATACAGCCCTCCCTTGTTACTGAGGATAGCCGTTGGGTCGTCGAAGAAGGTGAGCGCCGGAACCGGATTGTATCCGAAGAACCCGCCCAGCAGTGGTTCCATGATCTCGTCGAACCCGAATTTCCAGCTATGGCTGCCCTTGTTCCAGACCAGGGCATCCTTGATTTGATACTTTTTCTGATAGGACTGCTGCGGCACGTTGGTGTTGGTGCCAAAGCCGGTGGTCGGGAAATAAACTGTGACCTTGGTATACTGGTCGGTATCGATGAGATTGTTCCAGTAGGAGTGACCAATTACGAGCTGGTTCACCATCTTGGGGGAGAGGGTTGAGTTCAACACGGCGGAAAAGATGATGTTCCTGTTCTTGTTGAAGTTTGTGCTGGTGCCGTCTGTAGCACCCTGGTCGTTGAGATTGTTGTCCTTGCTGTTGTTCCAGGACATGTAGAAGTTATTGCTGTTATTGACCAACCAGTCGACACGTGCCGTCCAGAGATCGCTCCGATAAGGTTGTGGTATCTGCGCCAGCGGTTCCGGCTTGGCGCCGTAGAATGAAACGTTGGCACTCGCCAGGGCCTGAAGTTGGGCAACGTTGCTCGGCGACACGATCGCGAATTGGTTTTCTTGGAGCCGCTCATAGGTAAAGAAGAAGAAGGCCTTATCTTTCTTTATCGGACCACCGATAGATCCTCCGTATTGCCAGCGACGGAAATCCGGTTTGCCTACACCGCCTTTTGTGGAGAAGTAGTCGTTGGCGTTCAGGCCCTTATCACGGAACAGCGTGAACCAGGAACCATGAAGGGTGTTCGAGCCGGACTTGGTCACGATCGAAACAAGACCGCCCTGCGAACGGCCGTCAGCAGCCGAAAAACGCTGGGTTTTTACGGCAAACTCCTTGATGCCTTCCAAGGAGATGTTCTGCACCCAGCCGCCCACGGTGTTGTCCTTGTTGTCGATGCCGTCCACGGTTGTATTAATGTTACGGCCTGGCCCGCCGGCTATGGAAACGGCACCAATACGTGTCTTGGTCGGATCCCACGAGGCGACCGGACGGGCACCCGGGATCAGAGTCGTCAGAGAAGAGAAGTTCCGCCCGTTGAGCGGCAGATTGTCGACCTCACGGTTGTCCACCACGCCGCCGACGTCGGTCTTGGTGGTTTCGACTAAAGGTGCAATCCCAGTGACGGTGACCGTCTCCTGGGTTCCGGACGGTTCGAGCTTGATAAATACATCCGTCACGCGCCCAACGTTCACTGTTACGTTCTCGACAACAAAAGTCGTAAAACCGGTTGACTGCGCCTTGAGAGAATAGTTGCCGGCGCTGAGGTTGGGGAAAACATAGGCCCCGTTACTCTCGCTGGCAACTGCACGCTCGAAGGCGGTCGCAAGATTCTTGATGGTAATTGTGACACCCGGGACAACAGCGTCGCTCTTGTCCGTTACGATTCCCTGAATGCCACCCGTCTGGCCGCCCTGCCCAAGAGCCATGGGCGCGGCAACAAGGGCCAGAACAATGCAAAAACACCAAATGCGCGCTTTGACCATTCACACCCCCTGCTTAGGAGAAGTAACACAATTCAGTTTTAAAGTGATGCCACGGAGTGAAACTTCTGAGCAATCTCATTACCCAACCAACCTGTACAAGTTAGTGAAACCACCTCCGAACTCGAATCACTGGAACTAGGCCAGAGTTTGCTCAATACGACTTGCCAGGGATGACTTCATACTAAACGCTTCGCTCACCAGCAGCAAGCACATTGTGAAAGCCATGATGATTTGCATAAATATTAGTTAATACTAATATTCTTGCTGTTCATGTCCGGTTGGGAGTGCCACCTGCGCAGTTTATCTCTCGTTCCTGGAAACGGGGAGACCGCTTTCCCCGGGCTGATTTCAACCCATCGTCTGCGATCTCTGTACAACAAACAGGTAAAACTCTGCTGTTTTGACAGAGTTTTTGTGCGGCCATTATTGTGGCCTTGCCTCATCAACAAGTATTCAGAGCCGCGACCGGCAGGGAGCGGGGGTGTGACACAATACTGTTCATCATCCCCGCTTGCTTCGCACGCGGCTCTGAACGATCCATAACCGGACCGCGCAGCCATTGTTGGAAATACATCCAGCTGAGGGCTGATAGCTGAAGGCTGACCGCTCAGCGCGGCCGGATTGGGGGCTAAACCGCCCTATTTGGTTGCGGCCGCCGGCCGCGCTGTGATCTCTGTGGTGTCCTCTTAGAAAACACCACAGAAACTCCGGGAATGCAGAGAAAGCCGAATGATTTGTAAAGCCGCGAAAGTAAGGGGGCACCCGCCGCAGGTTCCAGCTACGGGCACAAAGGCAGGCTTTCACGCCACATCTGCTCAAACCGGGGGTCTTTCGAATCCAGGCGCCGGGAGACTTGATTCTCGTTGTAGACCAACAAATCCACCGGTATCGGAAGGTCAAAATAAGGATAAAACACGCGGACCCACTCCAGTGGATCGCCCTTTTCGCCGCCGCTCAGGACGATAAGCACGTCAACATCGCTCGTACCCACCTGGTCTCCGCGCGCGACTGAGCCGAAGATGCGAATCGAACTTACCTCGGGATGCAACTTGCAGACTCTCGCGGCAATAGCTCGCAGCGCCGAGATTACCTTGTCCCTGTCAATGAAGATTGTCTTTACAGAACCGAATGATTTCAGCTGCAGCATCTGCAGCCTCCCTGGCCTTCCGCGGGTTGAAGTAATCGGCTGGTTTGCCTTCCGGAAATCCATTGGGATAACGCGTCGGAATGTAATAGGCATCCAGCAGTTGCGCGGATTGCACGATCTGATCCGGAGCCTTCAGTGTCTCCAAATGAGCGAGCATGGGCGTGATTGCGTGTCCCCATGCGCTTACGCCTCTATTCATCAGCAGCGCCTTGACCGCTTTCTCTGCCGCCTGCTGTGAAGTAAAGCACGCCCACTCCCAGTACTCGTATTGAATATCCAGAGTGGCTCGCTGCAGGTCCCGCTCCGCCTGATCGAGCCAATCTTTCCAGCGATTCATGCTCCAATCCTCAGATTGCCCGCACGCATCAGTGTGGCTCAAATATGCTCCGCAAGCAACAATCGAATGCGCAGGCTGGTAATCCCTCAGTTACGCCCGAGAGGGGCGCCGTCGGGCTGCCGGCGCCCACTTGAGTGCCCCCTAAACGAAACCAAGCAGGTCCCGGCCGCCGGACGGGAAAAATCGGGGACATTCCGAATTTCCCGACTTGCTCAGCTGAATCGGACGGATCTACCACCGGTTGATCTTTTCTATTCAGCGGAGGAAAGCTGGAAATTCGGAATGTCCCCGATTTTTTCACAGCTTCTGCGGGATTACGCAGGCTGGTGTCAGGTCTGGAAATTCTGTTTTCCCGGGAAAAGCCGGGTCTTCTTAAGGCTTATCTGGAAAACTAAGTTTTCCAGACCCGACACCAGTATGCTAGGATGCGCGGTTTCAAGGGGTGAGATCTATGATACAAGCCAAACCAACGATGCGGCGCCGAGAGTTCGTGCAGTTCCTTTCGGTGCTTTCAGCCGGAGGCACGATCTTCGGAGATGCAGTATTGACGCTGGCCCAGGAAGGGAAAAAGATCACCAAGGAAATGGTCATTCAGGCCGAGGAACTCGCCGGCGTTCACTTCACCGACGCCCAGCGGGACCTCCTGATTCCGAACCTGCAGAACTACCTGCAAAACATTCAAAAGGTCCGGGAGATGTCCGTTCCACCCGAGGTGGCTCCGGCACTGTATTTCATTCCGGACACAGATGGGCTTTGGAGTCTCAAGCGCAAGCAGGTGAAGGAGGGCTAGACATGCAGACGCCGAAATCCAAACCCAAACCGGTATCTAATGACCTGGCCTTCATGAGCGTCCAAAAGCTGGCGGAGCTGATCCGGACGCGCCAGGTGTCGCCTGTAGACCTCACGAAGCTCTACCTCGACCGCTGCCGCACCTACGATCCCAAGCTGCACTGCATTGTCACCTTCACCGAGGAACCGGCAATGCAGCAGGCGAAGAAAGCGGAGGCCGAAATTGCGAAGGGCAGCTATCGGGGTCCGCTGCACGGAATCCCGTGGGGTGCGAAAGATCTGCTGGCAACCAAAGGAATCCCGACAACCTGGGGCGCGAAGCCTTATGAGAATCAAATCTTCGATTACGACGCGACGGTCGTGGAGCGCTTAGCCAAGGCGGGCGCCATTCTCATCGCGAAGCTTTCGATGGGAGAGCTGGCGCAGGGCGGACGTTGGTTTCGCGAGACAACGCGCAATCCTTGGGACACGACCCGAGGCTCCAGCGGCTCGTCCGCCGGCCCCGGTGCTGCGACCTCGGCCGGCCTGGTGGGATTCTCCATCGGCACCGAAACGCTCGGGTCCATCATTTCACCTGCCACCACGTGCGGCGTCGTCGGCCTGCGTCCGACCTTCGGCCGCGTGAGCCGGCACGGCGCGATGCCCCTCAGCTGGAGCATGGACAAGATCGGCCCCATGTGCCGCACCGTCGCAGACTGCGCCACGGTGCTAAAGGCGATCTACGGCCCAGACGGACAGGATCCGACCGTCGTCAACACGCCATTCCGCTGGGATCCGATGCTCCCGGTTTCGAAACTGCGGGTTGGTTACGTTAAAGCGGAGTTCGAGGCGATCCAGGACGAAGAGCCGAAGAAGATATTCGGCACCGCTCTCGATGTGCTGAAGAACGCCGGAGCCAAGCTGGAACCCATCGAGCTGCCGGACTACCCATACCAGGGAATTGTTTCCATCCTCTCCTGTGAAGCCGCAGCGGCCTTTGACGAATTAACGCGCAGCGAAAAACTCGATCAACTGGTCGGACAAGGACGGGGAGACTGGCCGAACACCTTTCGCACCTACCGCTTGGTTCCAGCTGTGGACTACATCAAAGCCCAGCGCGTTCGAACCATGCTCATACGCGATGCCGCCAAGGTCATGCAAAAGATCGACGTGTTCGTTTCCCCCGGAAGTAGCTTTATCCCGAGGCCGCTCCGGTCTCCTCCTCCGGAACCGCCGCCGGCCGCAGAGAGAAAACCGGCAGGGCCCCCACGCGGCGGCGGAAATCGCACACTCGTGATGACAAACTTGACAGGACATCCTTCCGTTGTAGTTCCCTGCGGTTTCCGTCAGGGACTGCCAATTGGACTGATTTTCACGAGCAATCTCTTCGACGAGGGTGCGGCGCTTCGATTGGCGCTCGCCTACGAGTCCGCTACCGAGTGGCATAAAAAGCGTCCGCCCATCTGAACATCCTCTTTGTGATCTTCGTGTCTTCGTGTTGTCTTTAAAAGAAAAACACGAAGGCACAAAGATCACGAAGACTCACAAAGGATTCTTCGAATGGAGAAAAGGGTCAACGAGCCGGAATTCGTTGAGACTGTCATCACGGTGCGGTATGCCGAGAGCGATCAGATGGGGATCGTTTATTACGCGAACTATCTGGTCTGGTTCGAGGTCGGCAGGGTGGCGTGGTGCCGTGCGAAGGGATTCCACTACCGGGACATGGAATCGCAGGACCGCAGGTTGATGATGGTGGCGGAGGCAACTTGCCGGTACAAGGCTCCTGCCCGGTTCGAGGATGAGATTGTGATCCGGACGGCGGTTGCCAGCGCGACCGACATTGTCATCCGCTTTCAGTACGAGATCCGCAACAGGAAGTCCTGGCAGCTACTGGCAACCGGCGAGACGGCTCACGTGATCACCGATCCGGAGTTCCGTCCGGCGCGAATCCCCGACCAGTATCGGTCTCACTTCCATCTTCCCCCGCGGCAGAAGTCGCACAGGAAATAGCGCCGCGTTTCCAGCAAGTTCTGCCCGCTCGGAGCGCCTACGGGTTCCCTGCCCGAGTTCCCGCAGGCGGATCCGAGCGCCTTCCGGACAGATCCGTCGTCCGAAACCTCTTCCAGCCGCTTTCCAACTCATCGGAACCCTTGAAGAGGACTTTAGGGAGTCAAAAAGGGGACATTCCGATTTTCCAGCCTTGCTTAACTAATCCGGACGAAGCAAATGGTTTGCAGGGTTTCCCTTTTAGTCCGCAAGAGCTGGAAAATCGGAATGTCCCCTTTTTTCTCTGTGACTCTGAGGTGTGTTATCCTGGCGGACCTGACAAGGAGGGTACATGTTAACAAAATGGAGTGTTGTCATCTTACTGGCATTGTTTATCGCAGGATTTGTGAGCACGGCCTCGGCCGGCAAGCCGGAAACAGGATTCCTCACCAGGACTATACTTCTCGGGGGAAAGACCTACCGTTATCAGGTCTACGTGCCTGCTGAGTGGAACAAAAGCAAGAAATGGCCCGTCGTCCTCTTTCTCCACGGCGCCGGCGAGCGCGGCGACGATGGCCTCCTGCAAACCCAGGTGGGTATCGCCACCGCGATTCGGCTGCACAAGGATCGCTTTCCCTGCATCGTCGTGTTTGCTCAATGCCGAAAGGATGCTTGGTGGACGATGGACGAAATGGAAGCCCAGGCGATGAAAGCCCTCGAGCAGTCCATAAAGGAATTCAAGGGCGATTCCGACCGCGTGTATCTCACCGGTATCTCCATGGGCGGCTACGGCACCTGGGATCTCGCCTACAAGTATCCCGGCAGGTTCGCAGCCTTTGCCCCCGTTTGCGGCGGCATTCGCCCTCCCGGCAAAGTACCGATGCCGAAGACCGGTCCGTTTGCCGACCCTAATGTGGATCCCTATGCGCTTGTGGCGGGGAAGGTGGGAAAGACACCTGTGTGGATATTCCATGGCGGAGCGGACAACGTGGTACCTTCATCGGAATCCCGCAAGATGAACGACGCCCTGAAGGCTGCAGGAGCAAACGTCAGATACACCGAGTACGAAGGAGTAGGTCACAACTCGTGGGACCGCGCCTACGCCGAATCGGAATTCATGACGTGGCTCCTCGCCCAGCGGCGCCCAAAGTAGAGCCGCGAAACGAGGATTGACGATTTATGATTGACGATTGAAGAACTCTCGGAGCGCAGTGCTAATCCCGCATGCTTTTGAATCGTCAATCGTAAATCGTCAATTCCTAGAAAGATCCAGCAGCATTGCCATAAATAACTCGCCCATCAAAGACGGTCATCACTACTTTCGTTTTGTACATTTCCATTGGGTCGATCTTGAATAAGTCCTGACTCAACACAATCAGGTCCGCAAGCTTGCCCTTTGCCAGAGTGCCTTTCACGTTTTCTTCGAAAGACGCATAGGCGCCGTTCTGCGTGTAGGCACGCAGGGCGGTCTCGACACTCACACGCTGCTCGGGGATCCAGCCGCCCGGTGGATCGCCATCGATGGTTCTGCGATTCACCGCGCAGTGAATTCCCCGCATCGGGTCGACGCTAATGGCAGCCGGCCAGTCACTTGAAAACACGAGGCGCGCACCTGCCTTCTCCAAGGAGTGCCAGGCGAACGCGCGCTTGCAGCGCTCTTCGCCCACGGCTGGGATCCAAACGCCATTGGTGCCGGGATCGGCATGGATGGGCTCCATCGACGGCAGGATGCCCAGACGCGCGAAGCGGGCGATGTCCGACTCGGCGATCGTCTCGATGTGCTCTATCCGGAACCGAGCGTCATGCGAGCCGTTGAGCCGGAGAGCGCGTTCATAGGCGTCCAGCGCCATTTGGACAGCACGGTCGCCGATGGCATGAGTGTAAATCTGAAGTCCTGCCTGATCGCACATCTCGACGAGCCGATTGAGTTCGCCTTGAGAATAGGACGGGGTGCCTGATGTGTCCGGGTGGTCGCTGTAACGGTCCAGCATTGCCGCCGTGTGAGACTCGATGACGCCGTCCAGGAGGATTTTGACCGCGTGCACGCGCAACAGTCCCTCCGAGTACTTCTTTTTGAGCGCCACATATTGGTCGACGTCCGCCTGCGCGGTCTTAGGGCTTACCGACATGGCAACCGACACACGCGCGGTGAGCTCATTGCGATTGAGCAATTCCTCGTACAGAGAGAGCTCTTCGGGATTACCATTAGCGTTCTGAAAGCTTGTGATGCCGAGGGAAGCCGCAAGCTGAAGACCTTTGCGCAGCGCTGTCAGCTTTGTGTCGCGGGAGGGCGCAGGAATCTTACTCCGAACCAGGCTCATCGCGCCTTCCTTCAGTATCCCGGCCGGCTCGCCAGTTCTCGGTTCGAGGACGATTTCGCCGAAACCCTGGAACTTTTTGTTGCGGGTTATTCCGGCAAGCTGCAGCGCCCTTGTGTTCGCCCATCCGGTATGCCCGTCGTAGGCGCGGAGGAAGACCGGCCGGTCGGATACCACCGCATCAAGCGCGGCACGATTCGGCAGTTCCTTTCCCGGAAGATAGGAGTACTCCCAGCCGGCCCCGGTGATCCAGAGCACCTCTGGGTGAAGCCGAGCGAATTCCTCAACGCGCTTCTGAATTGCCTCCAGCGAGCGTGCGCCCACGAGGTCCACCTCAAAGAGGCCTAATGCGCCGCTAAGGAAATGGATGTGAGCATCGATGATGCCGGGGACGGTCAGTTTTCCGGCCAGATCGATGACCTTCGTTCCCTTACCGGCCAGCCCTGCGATTTCTGCACTTCTGCCGACCCTTGCGATCCGGTTGCCTTCAATGGCAACAGCCTCTGCCCATGGCGTTTTGTCGGTGCCGGTCCAGATCCTGCCGTTTTTCAGAATCAGGTCCGGTTCGCGCGCCCAGCCGTTCCATCCTGCCGAGAGAAGCAGCAGAGTAAGCAGACAGGTCAAGACCAACCGCACCGATTTAGACATGGATTTAAGTTGGATCATCGGACTCCCCCCCGTTAACCCGAATTACACCAAAAAATCTGCCACAAATTACACAAATTACACGAAATTAATGAAAATTCGTGCAATTCGTGGCAGATTTTGGGCGTGCCGATTTGACATGGAACGGTAGTTAAATTAACCTATTTGCATCTCATGCCTGTCATCACGCAGAATGAAAACATGCGCGCCATTCTCGCCCGCATCAGTACCATTGCAGCCTCCGACAGCTCTGTCCTGCTGATCGGCGAGACCGGGGTAGGCAAGGAAGCATTCGCCGGGACTTGGTTGAGTCTGCTGCCTTGCTCAATTCGCTGCCAAAAACTTATCTGGTCACGGTTTCCATTGCGCAGATGCAACCGATGTACATGGAACTTTCCGAAAAAGTTCGTGAATCTCTGCCGGCCATCGAAGACGCCGTCCACAGCATTCTGCAAAGAATTCGCTAAACCGCCAAGTAGGGGCGGCCGGAAGGTCGCCCGGGCTACTGATCCAAAAAGGCTGCAGGGGCGACCTGCCGGCCGCCCCTACTGTGCTCTCCCCGTCTCTGTGGTATTGTTTTACTCATGCACGAA
>Ga0315277_10003127_pt1 | contig 22631 bp, 12 predicted proteins | sample YL17G05_15_MG_FD_203695 | JGI IMG/M metagenome (GOLD analysis project Ga0315277, IMG submission 203695) | Sediment microbial communities from Yellowstone Lake, YNP, Wyoming, USA - YL17G05_15 | ecosystem: Environmental > Aquatic > Freshwater > Lake > Sediment | place: USA: Wyoming | collected...
GAAGAACGTGCAGTTCTTCAGCGGCCGAGCGCGGTTTGAGGAAGTGACCTGCCCTCCTGAGCCTCCCGGCGAGTTGGTCGCCTGCGTAGATGAGCCGCCAGGGACGGTGGTGCAGGTCTTGCCCCAGGTTTCCTACCCGTTCGAGGGCGCCGGGGTCAGCCGCGAGCAGTTTGAGAGCAGCCTCGAACAGTGGTTTGCAGGAGCCAAGCCCGACCTGAGCGACCAATACGGGAGCGGTGCGCTCGCTCTCTACGCCCTGGCTAGCTCGTCAGCAACCGGGATGGTCGGCGAGAGGGCCCACGCAATTGTCTCGGGGATCGTCGATTGGCTACCCGACATGCCTCCACCTGCCGAGCGCGCGGTTCTCTTCTTCACCTGGCAGTTTCTGGATGACCGCTGGCAGCTCATAAGCTCTGGGAGCGCGCACCCGCCGGAGTACATCCCTGACTGGCTCTCCGGCCAGTGCGCCAAGTGCTACGACCACTGGGAGCGCTGGGAGGGCAACCCGTGAACATCGACGGCCTCAACAACATCGCCGAGGATGTGCTGGCCGCCAGCCGATGCCCGATTCAGATAGGGGGAAGATTTGAAATCTGCCGCTAGCAACCTCGATGCGATTGTAGAGGGCGTCCGCGCCCACTTCGTCTCCAAGAACCAGGCGCGTGAAAAGGCCCTCCCTCTCTGCCGCGAAGCCATTCGTCACTCCGCCAACGCCATCCGCGCTGTGCACCGGGGGGAGTTTGAGACGGCGCAGGAGCTTGTAGACAGGGCGGCTGGCGTGCTCCGTGAGGCCAAGGATGCCCTGCGAGAACATCCGGATATCTTTTACGCCGGCTTCGTCCACGATGCCCAGAAGGAGTTCGCCGAGGCCAGCCTGACGCTGGCCCTGGTGGCTGGCCGCCCGATGCCCACGCCCGAGGAGCTGGGCGTGGTGCGCGCCGCCTACCTCAACGGCATGGGCGAGGTGGTGGGTGAGCTACGCCGGCACCTCCTGGACAGCCTTCGCAGCGGCGACGTGGACCACTGCGAGGACTGCCTTACCGTCATGGACGACATCTACAGCGTCCTGGTCACCTTCGACTACCCGGATGCCATGACGGCCGGCCTCCGGCGCACCACCGACAGCGTGCGCGGCATCCTCGAGCGCACACGGGGCGACCTGACCCTCGCCGTCCGCCAGCGCGACCTCGAGCGCAAGCTTGGTGAGTTCGAGAAGGGTCTCCAACGCTAGCAGCGGGCTTCCCTTTCACCCCGGCTCTTCTCGATTAGCGGGGTGACGACGGCACTTCGTGCCGCGGATGCTTGATCGCTATGAACGGCCTTGTTAGACTCCGCACTGGGGGAGGCGCTTGGCCTCCCTAATGTACGCCCTGAGCGCTGGATAAGGGCGTAGCGGGACAGTATGGAGGACGGTGGGATATGCAGCTCATCTGGATGGTACCCGCTGCTGGCCTCGCGGGCGTGGTCTTCGCCCTCTGGCTAGCCTGGGACGTGCTGCGGCGCGACACGGGCACGGATGCGATGCGCGACGTCTCTTCCATGATCTTTGAGGGCGCCATGGCCTTCCTAAAGCGCCAGTACCGGACCATCGCCATACTGGCTCTGGTGACCGGCGTCCTCATCGCCGTTATCGTTGGCGCGGTCTCAGAGGGCGTCAAGGATATCATCCGCAACCCCTCAGGAGAGGTCGCATATGGGGAAACGGTCGTTGGCCACTGGAGGGAGGGCCTCCTTACGGGCATCGCCTTCCTGGTGGGCGCGGCCGCTTCCGCCCTCTCCGGCTTCATCGGGATGTATATCTCCGTGCGGTCCAACTCGCGCTGCGCCTCGGCGGCGACCCGCAGCCTGAAGGAGGCGATCACCGTCTCCCTGCGCGGGGGGGCCGTCTCCGGCTTTCTGGTGGTGTCGCTGAGCCTGCTGGGTGTGTCGAGCATTTTCCTCACGTACAGCCGGCTACTGGGCAACCCGCCGACCATCGCGCCGTTCCTCATCGTCGGCTTCGGCTTCGGCGCCAGCTTTGTGGCCCTCTTCGCCCAGCTAGGCGGCGGCATCTACACCAAGGCGGCGGACGTGGGCGCCGACCTGGTGGGCAAGGTAGAGGCCGGCATCCCCGAAGACGACCCGCGCAACGCGGCCGTGGTGGCCGACCTGGTCGGCGACAACGTGGGCGACTGCGCCGGCCGTGGCGCCGACCTGTTCGAGTCGATGTCGGCCGAGAACATCGGCGCCATGATCCTGGGCGTGGCAATCTACACCGTGACCGGTAAGATCGAATGGATCATGTTCCCGCTGGTGCTCCGGTCGTTCGGCATCCTTGCCACGATTGTGGGGCTCACCTCCGTCCCCTTCTTCGCCCGCGATGACGGCCGCCAGCACCCGATGACCCCGCTGAACTACGGATACTACATAGTGTCGGCCCTCTCCGTGGTGGGGTTGTTCATTGCCACCAAGGTGATGCTGGGAGATGCCTGGCACTGGTACTTCCTCTGCGGCCTCGTAGGCATCGCCACGGGTATCGCTTTCGTCTACATTACCCAGTACTACACGTCAGGCTCATGGCGACCGGTCCAGGAAATAGCCAGGGCCTCGCGCACCGGGCCGGCGACGAACATCATCATCGGCACCGCCGTAGGATATGAGACCACCGCAGCGACCGCCATCACCATCGGCCTGGCCCTGGTGATCTCCTTCGTCCTCGGCTCCCACGCCGACATCGCCGGCGTACCGGGCTTCAGTAGCGGCGTCTTCGGCACGGCGGTGGCCACCATGGGCATGCTGATGTCGGCCGCCTACATCCTCGCCATGGACACCTTCGGGCCCATCACCGACAACGCCGGGGGGATCACCGAGATGGCCGGCGCCCCGGAAAGCGCCCGCCACATCACCGACTCCCTGGACGCCGTGGGCAACACTACCAAGGCGCTGACCAAGGGCTACGCAGTGGCCTCGGCCGGGCTGGCCGCCTTCCTGCTGTTCAGCGCCTATCTGGACAAGGTGAAGGAGCGGCTGGACATTCCGCTGACCCAGGGCTTGCCTATCGACCTGTCAAACGTGGACGTGTTCGTCGGCGGGCTCCTGGGGGTGATGCTGGTGTTCCTGTTCAGCTCCCTGGCCATCCGGGCCGTGGGCAACACGGCCTCCGCCATCATCGAAGAGGTGAGACGGCAGTTCCGCGAGGACCCGGGCATCATGGCCGGCACCTCTCGCCCCGACTACGCGCGGGCGGTAGACATCACCGCGCGCGCCTCCCTGCGCCAGATGGTGGCGCCGGGCCTCCTGGCCGTGGGCATGCCGATAGTGGTCGGTCTCATCTTCCGCTTTACCAGGACAGAGGACTCGGGATGGCTGGCCGTGTCCGGGCTGCTAATGATCGGCACCATCGGCGGCATCATCGTCGCCACCTTCCTGAACAACGTGGGCGGCGCCTGGGACAACGCCAAGAAGTACATCGAGGCGGGCAAGCTGACGGTTGAGGGCGCCAACCCCGGCGAGACCGTTGTCCTGGGCAAGGGGACCGACGCCCACAAGGCCGCCGTGGTGGGCGACACCGTGGGCGACCCCTTCAAGGACACGGCTGGTCCGTCGCTGCACGTGCTGGTGAAGCTGCTGAGCACCGTGACCCTGGTGATGGCGCCGCTGTTCATCCGCTAGGGCCGACCCCAGCATAAAGCAACGAAGGCCAGGCTAAAGCCTGGCCTTCGTCTATGGGGCTGTGCGACATGCGAACGTAGAGGCGCACGGCCGTGCGCCTCTACTCGGGCAGGCCCAGGGCCTCGCGCATCACCTGGAAGATGTGGGTGTTCTCGTAGGATCCGCCCAGGTCGATAGCGTGGGGACCGGCGGCCGTCACGGGCACGTCCTCTCCAGTGTGGCTGACGGTGGTCCAGTCAAGCCAGAAGTTGGCGCCTCCCCTCTCCTCGAAGGGGCCGTCCTCGTGGAGGGCATTCTTGCACTCGCGCGGGTCGGCCGGCAGGGGCTCGGGGCAGGCCTCGTCCTGGGGCAAGTCCTCGATGGCCAGGCCGCCGGTGGCGTGGTCGGCGGTGACGATGACGAGCGTGTCCGGGTTTTCGGCCTGGAAGTCCAGCGCCGCCTTCACCGCCTGATCGAAGCCTACCGTGTCGCCGAGGGTGTTCAGGGCGTCGCTAACGTGGGCTGCCGAGTCGATCTGGCCACCCTCCACCATGAGGAAGAAGCCCTCCGGGTTATCGCTCAAGATATCGATAGCTTTGGCGGCCATGTCCGCCAGGCTGGGGGCGTAGGGCCTGGTCATCGCGTAGTCGGCGAAGGTTCCCAGGAGCTTGTCAGTTGTGCTGGGGTCGACGGCACTGAAGTCGGCCTCGTTGCAGACGTGCGTGTAGCCCTTCGCGACGGCCTCGTCGATGAGGTTGCGGTTGTCGGTGCGGTCGCCGTCGTCGGGGTAGCAGCCGGGCGTTCCCACCGGCAAGAAGTAGTCCTCGCCGCCGCCGAGCAGCACGTCGACGTCGTGGTCGAACATGTCCAGGGCGATGCCGAGATAGTCATCGCGGTCGGCGTTGTGGGCGGCAAAGGAAGCGGGGGTGGCGTGAGCTAGCTGAACGGTGGTCACCAGCCCCACTGACTTGCCGGCCTCCTGGGCCTTCTCCAGGATGGTCTGCACCGAGTTCCCGTCGGGGTCGACGGCGATGGCCTTGTTGTAGGTCTTGACGCCGGTGGCCAGGGCGGTGCCGGCCGCCGCGGAGTCGGTCACCACGCTCTCCGTCGACCAGGTGTGGGCCAGGCCGGCGGTGGGCAACGTGTCCATGGCCAGTTCACCCTCGCGGCCGACGGAGTAGAGCCGGGCGGCGGTGCGGTGAGAGGTGCCCATGCCGTCGCCGATGAGAAGGATGACATTCTGGGCTGTGCTGTGGTCGCCCCCGGCCCCGGCATCGGGGGTCTCCTCGTCTCCTCCACAGGCGCTGGAGGCGGCGAGAACCAGCGTGAGTAGAAAAGCCATCGCGACGGCTGGGCGGCAAGCAAACCTTGCGCAGAGCATGTTCATGACCTCCTGTCGTCACGCCGGCGAAGCAAGCCGCCGGCTTCACGGTGAACACGACGAGATACGTGTGAGGGCCATCGGCAGGCCCTTCACATTATGCGCGCACTCGTGTGCGCTGACCACACGGCCCGGCTACGCAAGGCTGCGCGGGAACGCCGTCAGAACAGTGCGCCCCTCTGCGGTCACCAGCACCGTGTCCTCCACTCGGACGCCGAAGTCGCCCACGTAGAGCCCGCAGTTGCCTATGGCGATGACCATGTTGGCTTCCAGCGGCGGCGGCTCCTTCTCGCCGTGGAAGAAGGCATGGCCCGGCGGCAGGGGAGACTCCTCGAACTCGATGCCCACGCCGTGCATGGGCGGCCCAAAGATGTGCTCGCCGTGTCCCGCCTCCTTGAGCACTCCATGGAGGGTCTGCTCCAGCTCGACCATCCCGACTCCCGCCTTGACTCGGGCGATCGTGGCCTGCTGAGCCTTCAGGTATAGGTCATAGGCGGCCTGCTGCTCCGCCGTCGGTTTGCCCACGCAGACGGTGCGACACATGTCCGCGCTGTAGCCGTTCACGATGGGGTGGATGTCGATCATCACCAGGTCGCCGGTTTCCAGCTTGCGCAACGTCGGCAGCCCGTGGGCGATGTTCGTGCGTGGGCCGGAGGACACGTAGGTGCGCCAGAACTCCTCGGCGCCGGCCTGTCGCATGGCGTACTCGGCCTCGGCGGCCACCTGGCTTTCCGTGATGCCCGGCTTGATCGCATCCACCGCTGCCCTCATACCTGCCTCGGTTACCTTGGCCGCGGCTCGGATGCGTTCGATCTCCTCGCTATCCTTGACGATGCGCAGTCCGGACATGATGTGTGTGCAGTCCTTGACCGCGACCTTCTCCGGCTTGGCATGGGGGTGGGTGAACATAGCCATCATGGACTGGGTGAGGAAGGTGTACTCCAGCCCCACCGCGCCCTGGCGGATGCCAAGACGCTCGAAGTAGTGGGCGATGGAGTGGATCATGCCCACCTCGTCCTCGAAGCCGGCGATGTGGTCGAAGTGTGCGACCTGCCTCACGTCATCGACATCGGTCTTCGGCACGCCCAGGGCCACCTTGCCGTCCTGGGTGATCATGGCATAGGCGCACAGACGGCCGTCGCCCGTGAGATAGAACATGTTTGAGGGTTTCGACAGGAGGAGCACGTCAATGCCGGCTTCCTTCATCAGCCGGCCGGCTTTCTTCAGCCGTTCCTTGTGCTCTGCCATCGGTCACCTCCTTGTTACTACCATGTGCGGCCCGTACTACGTTGTGAGCTTCTCCTCCGCCAGCAACGGTGGCAACTGCACCTCTTCGCCCACCGTAGCTGGTCGGCGGAAGCGCAGCTTGGCCGCAAGGTGTGCCACTTCGCCGCGAGAGGGTGAGAGCCAGCGATCGGCAGAGGCCCATCCGTCCTCTCAGGCAGACCAGGCTGCCCTGAAGACCTTTACCGGTAGACTAGCACGCGCGTCAAGGGGTGGCAGCGCCCCGCTGCGGCCCTAGTCCAGGCTGATCCCCATCATGGCACGAGGATAGAGGATGAAGGGATTGTGCTGCTTTTCCTGGCCGATGGTGCTGGTAGGCCCGTGGCCCGGCAACACCAGGGTCTCGTCGGGCAGGACGAGGAGCTTGTCGCGGATGCTGTGCAGGAGGATGCGGCCGTCACCCCCCGGCAGGTCGAAGCGCCCGATGCCCATCTGGAAGAGCACGTCGCCGGTGAAGACCACGCCCTCACCGTGGAAGCAGAGGTGGCCGGGGGCATGGCCCGGGCAGTAGAGCACCTGGAAGCGCAGGTCGCCGACCGCCAACTCGTCGCCCTCGTCGATCAACTGTTCGGGCTCGACTATGGGCGGTGGAGGCTGCCCCACCATGTACGCGGCGAAGCTGGACTGACCGCCGGCGGCGGCGAATGCGTCCTGGTGCATGGCCAGGGGCGCCTGGGTAGCGTCTCGGAGGGGCTGCACCGCCCCGATGTGGTCGATGTGGGTGTGCGTGCAGGCGATGAGCTTGACGGTGAGATGGTGACGCTCGAGGGTGGCCAGGATGGCGTCCAGGTCGTCGCCGGGGTCGACGACAAGCGCCTCGCGGCTGCGTTCGCACCCCGCGATGAAGCAGTTCTCCTGGAAGATCCCCGTGACCAGTCCCTGAAGTATCATGGGTACCTCCGGCTATTTTGCCTTCTTATCCTCCGCGGAGCAATCCCGCCGAGCGCGGCGGTGCTGGAGATACACGTGCTGGCGGCCCTGTCGCTCCAGTGCGCCGCTGGGCAGACCAGGAGCAAGGTTGGGCGCCAGGCAGCCGGCGCCAACAAGAGTACACGACGCCCACTGGCGAGCCGTTGGCATCGACCGATGGGCAGATTCTCTTTCATCCTCTTGGTCAATGTGCATTCGAGCGAGCCGTGCCGAGAAAGAAGCAGGAGGGAGGTCCGGCCCTGGCCAAGCCGTCTGCTGATCGCGGCGGACGGGCCTTGGGGCTGATCCTCCATCGCGACAGTAGGTGCGTATCCATCTCGCGAGGCGTCCCGACAGATGCAGAGGTGATCGCAGGAGCCTACCCTGCCCAGACTACCTTTCGCAATCCCGGCCTGCCGTGAGAATGGCCGACCAGGAGGAAGAGTAGCGCCAACCATGTTTGGTTGGAGATCGGCCCGCGGGCGAGCCCTCTTAGCAGGGGCCGTCTTCATGCTGCTCCTGGTAGGCATGGTGACTGTGGCGGTCTGGCGCGCCCGTGACGACCGGGAACGACACAGCTCACTGGAGCGCAGGACCACTGTAGTTTCCGCCCTAGACGATGCCCGCGCCCAGTCTTACCTGGCCGCAGCCTCGGCCGCCATCGCGGCAGTGGCAGACGACCCGTCCCCCTTCTATGATTTGTACCGGCAGGTCACCCAGGCTACGCAGGAAGACCTCGACCAGGCGCGGGCTGTGTTGATCTCCTTGGGTGCGAAGGAGCAACTCGATGCGGTCGGCGAACTGAACAAGCAAAGGCAGCAATTGGCCCAAGAGCTGGACACGCTTTGGGTCTCTTCGCTTTCCGCCGACAGGAGTGCCCGTGTAGAGACGGCGCAAGAGCAACTGCCACGACTATGGCCTCTCGCCGAGACTTTCATCCTCGGCCTGGAGCAATTGGCCGAGGGACAGCAGGCCAAGCTGGCGGCCGAGCGAGCGGCAGCGGACCGCGCCGCAGATGCGACCGTCACGCTGTTCATCGCCTTTGGACTGGTCGCCCTCGCAGGTGGAACTACTACGATGGTGATGCTGATCTTGTCAGTCGTGCGTCCCCTGGCTTCGCTGCGGAAGAGCGTGAGGGCCATCACATCGGGGGACCTGCAAGCGAGGGCAAAGGTGTCCGGCCCGGAGGAAGTGGCTTCCCTGGCCCACGACTTCAACGAGATGATCAGCGCACGGGGGCTGGTGGAGTATGCACTGCGGGAGCGGACCGAAGTTCTCGCAGAGCGGGCCAAGGAACTCAATTGCCTGTTTAGCCTGTCCGATCTCGCTCAGAAACGCGACGTCTCCCTGTCACAAATGCTCCAGGCAACGACCGACCTCCTGCCTTCGGCCTGGCAGTACCCGGAGGCTGCGTGCGCCCGCATCGTCTTCGAAGAGCAGGTGTTCGCAACGGATGACTTCAGGGAGACCCGCTGGAGACAGACCTCCGACATTGTTGTCCGCGGGCGGCCCAGCGGTACCGTAGAGGTTCGCTATCTGGACGAGAAGCCAGAGTGCGAGGAGGGGCCCTTCCTCGATGCCGAGAGGCGCCTAATCAATGCCGTTGCCGAGCGACTGGGCCACATAATTGAGCGGGCGCAGGCGGAGCAGGCGCTGCGCGAGAGCGAGGAAAGATTTCGGCTAGCGATCAATGCGACTGAAGAGGGCCTTTGGGAATGGGATATTCAAACCAATCAGGAGTTCTTTTCCCCTCGCTGGTGTGACATTATCGGATACTCGTTTGATGATCCGGCATTGCCTCATACGTACACTTCGTGGGCATCAAGAATCCACCCTGATGACTACGATCGTGTGGTCACCGCTATGAACAACCATCTTGAAAAGGCCACGAGATACGATGTTGACTATCGGCATCGGCATCAATCGGGCAAATACCGCTGGCAAAACTCCAAGGGCCAGGCGGTTTTTGACGAGAGTGGAAAGCCCATCAAAATGATCGGGTGTATCTCCGACATTACCGATCGCAAGCAGGCCGAGGAGGCGCTGCAGGAATCAGAAGCCAGGTACAAGGCGCTGTTTGCAGGCGCCCCAGAGGGAATGCTCGTGGCCGACTTGCAGACGAAGCAATTCCGCTATGCCAACCCGGCCATGTGCAGGATGTTCGGATACACTGAAGAAGAGTTCTTGCGGATGGGCGTGGCGGACATTCACCCAAAGGAGTCCTTGGACTACGTGCTGGCCGAGTTCGAGGCCCAAGCGCGGGGTGAAAAGCTGTTGTCGCCTGACCTTCCGTGCCAGCGCAAAGACGGCAGCTTATTCTACGCTAACGTCAGCGGCATTATGGTGGTCTTAGACGGCCGTAAGTGCAATGTGGGCATTTTCACCGACGTCACCGAGCGCAAGCAGATGGAGGAGGCACTACATGAGCGGGCGCGGCGCGACCCGCTGACCGGCGTGCTCAACCACGGGGCGATCGTGGCCGAACTGCGCAGCCTCATCTCCAATGGCGGCGACGGTACCTTGCACACCGTGACCATGGTTGACGTTGACGATCTCAAGGCCACAAACGACACCTACGGCCACCAGCTCGGCGACGCCGTGCTCAAGGCGGTGGCTGACGCGCTCTCGAGAGACGGCGCGCTGGTGGGGCGCTACGGAGGCGATGAGTTCGTGGCGATCCTCCCGGGCGCCAACCGCCAGGAGGCCGAACGGTACCAGGCTGCCGTGGTCGAAACCCTGGCCGGCGCTGGACTGACCGAACCAGAGATGAAGGCAAAAGTGCCCGTCGTCGTCAGCATCGGCCTGGCGACCTACCCCACTGAAGCCGCGAGGGTGGAGGAGCTGATCAGGCTGGCCGACAGCGAGATGTACGCGGCAAAGCGGCAGCGGCCCGTCGGGCGCGCCAGCATGGCCACCACGGACCCTCTAGACGCTGATCGCACCGCGAAGATGCTGGGAGAGATCGTGCCACTCCTAACGTCCCGCGGCGAGCTCAACGACAAGCTGCAACTGGTGGCCCACCGGCTGTCCATAGGCGCGGGCTACGAGGCGGTCAATTTTCAAGTGTTCAGTGATTCATCCCAGGCCCCAACAGCGCAGAACACGTTCGCCCGGGTGCCCGACGAGCTCGTTGAGGCGTGGACCAGCGCACAGCGTCAGGCCAGGGATGTCCCGATGCGCCGGATCCTGGAGCGTACGCACCGCCCGATCATCGTGGACGACCCCCAGCACGACCAGCGGCTTACTGGTGGGCAGCGGGAACTGCTGCGTGCTGCGGGGCTGAGATCGGCTTTGGTCGCGCCGATGATCTGGGGAAATGAGCTTATCGGCCACCTGGCGGTCGCCAGCAAGCGGGAAGCAGCTTTCGGGCCCGGTGACGCTCAGTTCTTGATGGCCGTTGCTACCCAGGCCACGGCTATCGTGCACATGGCGACGCTGGTTGAGGAACTTCAGTCGGCCTCGGGCCGCCTCGAGGAAGCCCACACCGAGACGGTAATGCTGCTGGCTTCCGCCGCTGAAGCTCACGACCGCACCACCGGTCAGCACCTTCAGAACGTGCGCGCCATCACCGAGGCGCTGGCCGCCGAGCTCGGCCACGGCGAGAAGGAATCGAAAGAGCTAGGCTTGGCGTCTGTCCTTCACGACATCGGCAAGGTCCGCGTGCCTGATTCCATTCTGGCCAGCGTCGGCCGGCTCACCGACGAAGAATGGGAACTAATGAAACACCATACCACCTGGGGCGCCGAGTTCCTGGCCGGGCGGCCGGGCTTCGAACTGGCGGTCACCATCGCCCGCTCGCACCACGAGCGCTGGGACGGCGGCGGTTACCCCGACGGCCTGGCAGGCGAAGCCATTCCTGAAACCGCCGCCATCGTCGCCGTGGCCGACAGCTTCGACGCCATAATCAGCGACCGACCTTACAGGGCAGCCCGGTCCATCGCCGCGGCTATGCGGGAGATCGTGGCCTGTTCCGGTAAGCAGTTCAGCCCCAGGGTTGTGCGAGCCCTGGTGCGGCTCCACAAGGGAAAGATGCTGCCTCGCCTGCACCGGCACGCACCCGAGGAGAAGGCGGCGGCGTAGCCGCAGGCAGCCACAGACCCCGAAATCCTTGCGCTGAGCCTCCACCAAAACGCCGCTCGCCGCGGCTTGGACACCACCGGTGAGCCATCCATCCTGTGCGCGTGCGTCCCTTCGGCTGGCAATTCAGGGACACATGGCCCTTATCGTCGTTTCAGGGCAGGCCGCAACATAGCCGTGCCCGATGACGGTCCGCGCAACGCTCGATCACATGGTCCAGCAATGCTGACCGTAGAGTCTTGTGGAGGTGCGACATGCCGGCAAGGAGCACCGGTTCGAAAGACCAGCCAAGCAGCGCACAGGGCCGCTCTTGGGCCGACACCTACCGGGACAAGTGGAAGTGGGACAAGGTGACCTGGGGCAGCCACTCGGTGGACTGCTACCCCGGCGGCTGCTCATTTCGGGTCTACGTACGCGACGGGAAGATCCTTCGTGAGGAGCAGGCTGGCGTCCTGCCGGTTATCGAGAAGGGCATCCCGGACATGAACCCGATGGGCTGCCAGAAGGGCGCCTGCTGGTCCTGCACGCACTACAGCCCGGACCGGGTGACGTACCCGCTGAAGCGGGCGGGGGAGCGTGGCGAAGGCAAGTGGAAGCGGGTCTCCTGGGATGAGGCTCTTACCGACATCGCCGACGCCATGCTCGATGCCATCAAGGAGCAGGGATCGGAGGCGATCATCAACCTGATGACCCCCGAGCCCGGCGCGACGTATAGCCGGCTCTTCTCAGGGGCCCTCAGCACGCCCACCACCGATGGCAACGCCGAGTTCCACGACTTCAGCCCCGGGTTCCACATCACCTGGGGCAAGTTCAACCCGGTCTCCTCCATGGATGACTGGTTCCTGGCCGAACTGATCCTGATCTGGCATGCCAATCCTGTCTACACCAACATCCAGTGGTACCACTACCTCGCCGAGTGCCGCTACAACGGCGGCGAGGTGGTCACCATCTCCCCGGAGTACAGCCCCTCTACCATCCACGCCGACTACCACCTGCCGGTGCGCATCGGCACGGACACGGCGCTGGCTCTCTCCATGTGCAAGGTGATCATCGACGCGGGGTTGCATGACCGGCGCTTCATCCAGGAGCAGACCGACCTGCCCCTGCTGGTGCGCAGTGACAACGGCCGCTTCCTCCGCGGCAGCGAGGTGAAAGACGGAGAGCCGGAAGACCAGTTCTTCTGGCTGGACAGCAGGACCGGACAGGTGATTGCCGCGCCTCGCGGCACCCTCGCCATGGGCGACGTCGACCCTGCCCTCGAGGGGAAAGCCACCGTCACACTGGCCGATGGCAGCAAGGTAGAGGCCCAGCCGGCCTTCGAGCGGCTGAAGGAACGCCTCAAGGACTACGAGCCGGAGGCGGCGGCCCGCATCTGCCAGGTCCACCCGAACCTCATACGCTCTATGGCCCGCAAGGTCGCCACCAAGAAGACCAAGATCTTCATGGGCTGGAACTCGGGCAAGTGCTATCACGGTGACTTGATGGAGCGGTCAGCGGCGCTCCTGCTGGGTCTCACCGGCAACTGGGGAAAGAGGGGCACCGGCACCCGCTCCTGGGCCATTGCCGGGTTCGATGGCATGTCCTTCATGTCTGCCAAGGGCCGGCCGGGACAGGAGGCGGCCCGCGAATTGTACCAGGGGATGCTGGGGCTGCGCCGGCTCCTGTGGCAAACCGATCCCACCATGACGGAAGAGATGGCGATGGAGCTGGGCGCCCGGCTGCCCGCTGGAGCCGCCATAGGCGGCATGGGACGCATGACGCCGCCCGCCTTCCTCTGGTACTACCACTACGGCTTTCATGACCGCTGGAATCGCAAGGACTGGCACGATCCCTCCATGAAGCGGCCGTTCGACGAGTACATGCAGGAAGCGATGGACAAGGGCTGGTGGGATCTGGCGGGGGCCAAGATATGGCAGCAGGTGACGCCTCGTGTGCTCGTCGAGGCCGGCGGCAACCTTCTGCGACGCCAACGTGGTGGCCAGGTGATGCTCCTTGAGCACCTCTGGCCCAAGCTGAAGATGATCGTCTCCATCGACTATCGCATGACCACCACCGGCCTCTACTCGGACTACATCCTGCCCGCCGCCCAGCACTACGAGAAGATCGGCACCAGCATGCAGTCCTGCCATCACCTCAACACGGTGCTGGCCGACAAGGCTGTGGACCCGCCCGACGACGCCAAGGCGGACCGGGTAATCGGCGTTATGCTCCTGGAGGCGCTGGAGGAGCGGGCCAAGGCGCGCGGCATGAAGGAGTTCACCAAGCTAAATGGCGAGGTGGTCAGCCTGGAGGGCATGGTGGACCGCTTCACCATCGGCGGCTATGTCCGGGACGAAGAGCGTTTCTGGGATGAGAGCATCCGCGACAACGCCGCCTACGGCATCCTGCCGGAGGGAACCACCCTGGAGACGCTCCGTCAGAAGGGGGCGGTCCGCTGGGTCGGCTGGGGCTTCATCGGAGCTGGCCTGGCGCAGGCGTCCACCATCCGCCCAAACGAGACACACACCGCGTTCCGCTGGCACACCGAAGACAAGATGCCGTACCCCACGCTGACCCGTCGCGCCCAGTTCTACATCGACCACGAGTGGTTCCTGGAGGCAGGCGAGGAATTGCCCGTCCACAAGGAGACGCCCAAGCACGGCGGCGACCGGGAGTTCCTCCTTACCAGCGGCCACAACCGCTGGAGCATCCACTCCATGAACCTGACCAACAACATCATCCAGAACACCCACCGCGGCGTCCCGTTCATGTTCATGAACGACGAGGACGCGGCCAAGAAGGGGCTCAAGGACGGCGAGGAGGTTCGCGTCGTCAACGACGCAGGGTCAATGCTTATCTCAGTGAAGTTCTCCCCTTCGGTCCGGCCTGGCCAGGTCATCGTCTACAACGGGTTCGAGCCCTACCAGCACCGCGATTGGTACGGCCAGGCGGACGTGGAGCCGGGGATCGTCAAGTGGTTGGGCCTGGCCTCGGGCTACGGTCACCTCCAGTACCGGCCCCTGGCCTGGCAACCCGTCCCGGTGGACCGCGCCATAGGGGTGGACGTCGAGCGCCTGCCCCAGACGCCCCGGAAGAAGTAAGGGCCGTCGCAGCAGGAACATTAAGGGGGAAGGCCATGACAGAGAAAAAAGCCATGACGTCCCGGCGCCAACTGGCCTGGGTCTTTGACCTGAACAAGTGCATCGGCTGCCAGACCTGTTCCGTGGCCTGCAAGGTGCTCTGGACGCAGGACGAAGGCACAGACCACATGTGGTGGATGACCGTCAACACCGAGCCCGGACGGGGTACGCCCCGCGACTGGCAGAAGATGGGCGGCGGCTACGTCGACGGCAAGCCCGTCCTCGGCAAGCTGCCGACGCCGGAAGAGTTCGGCGGCGGCTGGGACTACAACTACGACGAGGTGCTGTGGGGCGGCAAAGGGCGCAGCGTCTTCCTGGAGAAGATCGCCGGCAGCAAGACCTGGGGCCCCAACTGGGACGAGGACGAGGGCGGCGGCAGGTTCCCCAACGCCTACTTCTTCTACGTCCCGCGGCTCTGCAACCACTGCACCAACCCCGTCTGCGTCGAGGCCTGCCCCAGCGGGGCCCTCTTCAAGCGCGAGGAGGACGGCCTTGTCCTCCGCGACGAGGACCTCTGCCGGGGCTCGCAGCAGTGCGCCCGCGCCTGCCCGTACAAGAAGATCTACTTCAACGCCGTGCGCAAGGTGAGCCAGCACTGCATCGGCTGCTTCCCGCGGATCGAGCAGGGCGTCGCCCCTGCCTGCGTGCGCCAGTGCCCCGGCCGCGGCGCCTGGATCGGCTTCCTGGACGACAATTACGGCCCGGTGGCACAGTTGGTGTCCAAGTTCAAGGTGGCGCTCCCGCTGCACCCGGAGTTCGGCACGGGCCCCAACGTCTACTACGTGCCGCCGCTGGCGCCGGCGCCCCTGAATGAGGACGGCAGCCCGAACGAGAGCGCCTCCCGCATCCCGCCGGAGCTCCTGGAGTCGCTCTTCGGCCCGGCCGTGCACGGCGCACTGGAGAGGCTGCGGGCGGAGATGGAGAGGCGCCGCTCGGGGCAGCCGTCCGATCTGATGGACATCCTCATCATGTACCAGTGGAAGGAGGCGCTCGGCCCATTGGCCCGCGACCCGGCGGACATCGTCTGGACATAGGTGAAACCGACGGGTCGTTGACCGCTGCCTCCGCCGTAGCGCCCCGAGAGGCGCATCCCGAGAGCCTTTAGTCGGAAGGCCGGCCCGCAGGGGCCGGCCTTCCGGCTACTCCCCTTCCCGCCGCCCACCCTCTCAGTCCAGTGACCGGGCCGCGTAGGCGAGCGCCGCCATCTTCATCGCGATTGCGAAGGGCATCCCCATCAAGAAGTGGCGTTGACAGGCCGACCGAAGCGGCAGTACAGTTTCTTCGTCTGCTGCACAGATGAGCATACAGGCGGTGCGGTGTCTCGACCGGGCGGATCCCTAACCTCTCATCAAGGCGAAGCCGGAAACCACGGCGAGCGCCGCCTCTCCTACCAGCCGGCACTCGACGGTATCCGCGCCTTGGCCGTCGGCGCCGTTCTCGCCTACCACGCCGGCCTTCCCTGGGCTCGCGGCGGCTTCCTCGGCGTCGACGCCTTCTTCGTCCTCAGCGGCTACCTCATCACCAGCCTCCTCCTCGTGGAGTGGCGTGCCCGCGGTGCTATCGGTCTCTCCGCCTTCTGGGCGCGTAGGGCCCGCCGGCTCCTCCCGGCGCTGTTCCTCATGCTCATCGGTATCGCCGGCTATGCTGTCGTCTTCGCCGCGCCCGAGGAGATTGGAAAGCTCCGCGGCGACGCCCTTGCCACCCTCGGCTATGTGGCCAACTGGCGGCCCCTGTTCTCCGGACAGTCCTACTTTGACCAGTTCTCCGTGCCCTCTCCTCTTCGCCACACCTGGTCGCTTGCCATTGAGGAGCAGTGGTACGCGGTCTGGCCGCTGCTGCTCCTGGTCCTTATGCGCCTGCGGCGCAGCTCGCTGGGCTCGCTGCTCGCGGTATCGCTGCTCATGCTCGCGGGGTCCGCCTTCCTCATGGGCTGGCTGTACGATCCCGGAGCCGACCCCTCGCGCGTCTACTACGGCACCGACACTCGAGCGCAGTCCCTGCTGATGGGGGCGGCGCTGGCGATGCTGCTCCTACAGCGCGGTCCCCTGCGCTCCCGCCCCGCGAGAAATACACTTCAGATCGCCGCGCTGGCCTGCGCCGTCGGCCTCGGCTGGGTCTGGGCCACGGCCTCCGGCGACAGCGTCTTCCTCTACCGGGGCGGCTTTCTCCTCCTCGCCGCCGCCGTCGCCGTCGTGATCGCCGCTTCCGTGCAACCGAAGGCCGGCCCCATCGGCAGGCTCCTCTCCCTCGCGCCGTTACGCGGCCTCGGCCTCATCTCCTACGGCGTCTACCTGTGGCACTGGCCCGTCTACCTCGTCCTGACCCCTGATCGGACGGGCTGGGACGGCTACGGGCTGTTCGCGGCGCGTGTTCTAGTAACCCTGGCGATCGCGGTGGCCTCCTATCGGGTCATCGAGATGCCGGTCCGCCGCGGTGCCCTCCGGCAGTGGCGAGCCTCCTGGACGCTCGCGCCGGCGACCGCTGCGGGCCTTGCCGTTGCCCTCGTCCTCGTCACCCGCGGCGGCGCGCCGGTCTTCTCTCTTTCCACGTCTCCCTCCGCCGCGATGCCCCCAGGCGCCTTGATCTCCCAGCCGGACGGCACGGGAGCGGCCGTTTCGGCGCCCATACGGGTCATGGCGCTGGGCGACTCGGTCGCGCTATCGATGGCGTGGGGGCTCGAACGAGAGGGACCGGCCCTGGGCCTCTCCATATCGAACGTGGCTGGCCTTGGTTGCGGCTTCCTGCAGGGCGACGAGGAGCTCGACAGCTACGGCAAGTGGTCTACGGCGAAGGCGGATACGTGTAGGGAATGGCGGAGCGCGTGGTCGTCCCAGGTGGACGCGTTTCAGCCCGATGTCGTTCTGCTCCTCTTCGGCCCCTGGGACACCCTCGACCTGAAGGTGGGAGACCGCCTCCTGGAGGTCGGCACCCTGGAGTGGGAAGCCTATGCGCTGAAGGAGCTAAGGCATACCGTCGATGTGCTCTCCGCACGCGGCGGCAAGGTCATGCTCCTGACATCCCCCTGCTTCAAGCCACGCGATCTGGGGCTCGACGCGACGGCGCGTGTCCAGCTCAATCCCGAGCGTGTCGGCGAACTCAACGACCTCTACTGGGAATTCGCGCGGCAGCATCCGGATCAGCTTGTCATCGCCAACCTGAACCGCTTTGTTTGCCCGGAAGGCGAGTACACTGACGTCACCATCGACGGCATCAAGCTGCGTGAAGACGGCGTCCACTTCACCGCCGAGGGTGCGGACCTCGTAGCGCGGTGGCTGGCGCCCGAGATCATCGCCGCCGCCCCGGAAGGGCGCACCCCGACCCGTGGCGCAGGCGCATCCCAGGGCGTAGGCGGCGAAGGGGAGTCATTGGCGTGCTGGCTCGATCTGGGGTCGACCTCCCTTTTGGGACCCAGCGGAAATCGTCTGGACATAGGTGAAACTACGCTCCGATAGGCGTTGGCCGAGGCAACGGAAAGGCGCGGCTTTCGGCTTGGCGGAGTATCACCCCGAGCAGGGCTATCACGCCAGCGCCTAGACCGACCGGCGCGACCATCGCAAAGCGGGGCGCCGCCCACTCCTCAATCCGGTGCTCGGGCCGCGTAGGCGAGCGCCGCCAGGCCGACAGCGTAGCTGACGCATCCCATCCAGAACGCCGACGATATCCCCCATGACAGCGCGATGAGCACCGCCAGCACCGACGCACACACCGACATGGCACCGTTGATTCCCCACAGGAACGCCGTCGGCGCGTTCGGCCGCAACGACGCCATCTTCATCCCGATTGGGAACGGCATCCCCATCAGGAAGCCGATGGGCACCAGCATGGCCGTGGCCACTGCGATGCGGACCGGTGTCGTCGCTGAGTCGAACCGGGAGATGGCGAGAGGCGTGACAAAAGCAAAGGCGACGAGCAACGCCATCAGGGGCACGAACGGCCACAAGGTAGACCGGCGCGGATGCGGATTGCCCAACCGCTGGGTGGCCAGGCTGCCGATGCCGCTGGACAGAAGAAGCGAGAAGAGTACCACCGACAGGGCGTAGGACGGGTGCCCCAGGAAGATGATGAGCCGCTGCAACTGGGAGACCTCCACCAGCATGAAGCCGAGGCCGATGCCGGAGAAGAACACGAAGAAAGGCAGCATGCCCCTCAGCGCCGCCTTGTTCGTCGTGAGGGCCAGCGGCAAGACAATGCTCAGAAAGGTCAGCGATAGGACGGCGATGGCCAGCGAGAACAGCACTCGCGTTGGCCTGGTAAGGTAGTCCTCCCAAACCGACACGCTATCGAAGACGTCCTGGAGCCGGACCATCTGAAAGAAGAAAGGTCTATTGTCGGTCGGCGGCGAGATATCGAAGGGGTAGGTGGCGGCGAAGGCAGCCGGGTCCTTCGCCTCCATGATGGAGCTGAAGGTGGGGTCGGCGGCGTGGTCGGGCGCCAGCATCACCTCGAACTGCATCTGCCGCGCAACGCTTTCCAGCGTCGCCAGGTCCTCCTGCGAGAACGGCTGCGGGCTGACGAGGATTGTGCCCACAGGGATGACAGGCGCCGGGCCCATCACCAGGAAGACGTGCTGCCGGGGGTCATCGATGCCCCGGTCGCGCAGGACCTTCGCCGCCAGCGCCGTGAGGCGATAGGCCTCCCACGGCCGGTCCGGGACGTACCAGCGGGAGACGGTCAGCACCCCACCCGACGTCAGGTGATCGAGGAAGGTCTGCCACGCTTCGACGGTGTAGAGGGAGTTCTCGGAGAGGGCGTAGGCGCCTGCCGCCGTGGCCGCCCACGTGTCGATGAAGGAGATCTGGATGATGTCAAACCTCTCCTTGGAGCGGGCGATGTAGCTCCTTGCCTCGTCGTTGACGAACCGGACGCGCGGGTCGCGGTCCAGGTGACCGGTGAAGTCGCCATAGACGTTGTTAACGGCGTCCAGGATCTGCTGGTTGATCTCGACGCCGGTGACTGAGCGCTGGTCGAAGGCGAGGGCCGACAGCACGTCGCTGCCGCCGCCTACGCCGACGACCAGCACGTCGGCGTTGCTCCTGATGTAGTGCGCCAGGTTCACCACCTGGTATTTCAGGTGCTCCACCGTCCGCGGGTCGCCGTCGTAGTAGGTGAGGACCGTGCCGGCGCCGGCATCGATGGTCATGCCGAGCTCGTGCGCCTGGAAGTCGGGCGGAAGGGTAGGGCTCATGCCTCCCCCGACCGGCCTGGAGAGCACGTCCGGGTCGCCCGTCACCTTGATCCGGGAAAACGAGTTCCACTTCTCATAGAGGCCGGGCTCGTCCCGCTCGCCCTTGGTCCACATCAGTCGCAGGATCGGCTCGTCATGCCGGTAGGCGACGGCGTTGGTGATGGTGAAGCTCAAGAGCAGGACGGCGGCACCGGCGGCAAGCCACATTGTGCCACGCGTCCCGGCATCATGGGCGAAGAGCACGGCGCCGACGCAGCAGAGGGAGGCGATAGCGACCACGGCGGACGGGCCGTCGACCACGTCGAGGAGCCGAAGGAGGGCGATGGTTCCCAGAGCCGCACCCACCAGGTCTGCTGCGTAGAGCTTGCTGACCTGCCGGCTGAACCTGGTGAGGGCCAGGCAGACGCAGATGCCGCTGAATACGAAGGGGACAGAGATTACCAGGTAGGTGAGGCCAACGGAGTAGACTCCCAGGAGCGTCCACTCTGGGTTGAAGGGGATCGACAGTTGGGTGAGGAAGCTGACAAATATCGCGACGCCGAAGAGAAGCGCGAACAGCGAAAGCCGCTCCTTAGCCCTTTCGACTGGGAAGCGGTCTGCCAGGAGGTGAACCAACAAGGCGCCGACGGTCATGCCGAAAAGGGCCACCGAGACGGCAACGAAGGCGAAATGGTACCACATTGTCACGCTGAATATCCGCGTCAGCAGGACCTCGTACATTAGGGTGCTGAAAGACACCATGAAGAGGCCGGCGTAAGTGCCGGCCGTGGCCTGCGAGCGGTTGACGGCGTCCCCGCCCGACCTCCTCAGCAGGCCGAGGGGTCGCCCCAGCGCCCCAAGCGTGTCCAGGAGTCTCGTACTGCCCGCTGCCAATGTGTGATACCCCTGTCCGCCGCCCCTGTTTCTTGGACAAGCACGGCCTATTGTAAGGCCCCAATACGCTTGTGAGCACTAGCCGAAAGGACGGCCGTTGCCGACCGCTGTCTGAATGAGCGCGGCTTCCGGCTCTCTGGAGACGCAAGTTGCTACTCGGGGTCTGGTCAGATCGTCTTGAGGAGCTCGCGCACCAGGAAGTACACGCCGAACGCCGCCATGAATAGCCCGAACGGCTGGCGCAGGTGTACATGTCGCAGCCACAGGGAGAGCCGCGCTCCCACGTATGTTCCCGGTATGACGCCCAAGCTCAACTGGAGGGAAAGCCAGCCATCAATGTGCCCGAGCGCGGCATGCGTTATCGTCCCAGGGACGGCCAGAAGAGCGATGCAGGGCAGAGACGTCGCCGCGGCCCGACGCACGGTGGCGCCGAAAAGCAGAACAAAGGCTGGCACCAAGAGGAAACCGCCTCCGTTGGCCAACAAGCCGGACAGGAAGCCAACGGGAATCGCCACCGCAAGCAGCCTGGTCCCAGGCGGATCTTGCCAGAGACGCTCCCCAGGCCCCAATGCGTCTGGTGGCACGGGGGAGCGTATCATCTCCACCCCAATCACGAGAATGGCCGCTCCAACCATGATCATGAGGCCCTCGGGCGGCGTCCACCGGGTCAGCAGCGCGCCGACTATCATGGAGGGGACACCGCCGGCCACAGTCCAAGCTACGACCCGGATATTGATGAGCTTCTGACCCTGGTAGACGAGTGCCCCAGCCAAAGCCGTGGGGAGGGTTACGGGTAAAGGCGAGGCTAGAGCGATGAGAGGGGGCGTGCCAAGGAAGATGCGGAGGAGGGGGGTGCTGATGCTGCTGCCACCCACTCCAAAGAGGCCAGAGAAGACACCGATAAGCAGGCCGAGAGCGGCTACAGCTCCCCAATCCGCCATGAACATTCCAACATTGGGCCTGCGCGCTCGCCGGTCGCCGAGCTTCTACGTCCGAAGCCTGGGGTCAAGTGCGTCACGCAGGCTATCGCCGATGAAGTTAAAGCCCATCACCACCAGCATGATGGCCGTGCCTGGGGCGATGCTCTCCCACATGTTGGTCTCGATGAACTGGCGGCCAGTGTTCAGCATCGAGCCCCAGGCGGGCGTAGGGGGCTGAGCCCCCACTCCCAAGAAGCTGAGCCCCGCCTCCGCAAGGATGGCACCCGCCAGGGCGAGAGAGGCGAGGACAATGACCGGCGACATGAGGTTCGGCAGGACGTGCTGGATGATGATCCGCGGCGTGGAGGCACCCAGGGCTCGTGCCGCATCAACGTACGGCTCCTCGCGGACCGACAGCACCGTTCCCCGCACCAGGCGGGCAAACCCCGGTGAGTACGTTATGCCTATCGCAATGAGGGCATTATTGATGCTGGGCCCCAGCGCTACCACGATCACCAGCGCCAGGACGAGAGGGGGAAAGGCCATCATTGCATCCATGACGCGCATGATGAGCAGGTGGTCCATCCAGCCGGTGTTATAGCCGGCTATGACCCCCAGGGGCAAGCCGATTCCCACAGCGATGACAATAGCGATGCAGCCGACGCGCAGAGAGACGCGGCTGCCGTACACCACGCGACTGAAGGTATCGCGACCTAGCTGGTCGGTGCCGAGCCAGTGTTCCCTGGATGGTTGGGCATGCACGTTCCCGAAGTCGGCCTCCACAGGGTCGTGGGTGGCGATCAGGGGGGCAAACACGGCCAGAACCACGGCCAGCGCCACGATGGCTGCGCCTATCCAGCCCAGCCTTCTGCGCCCAAAGCGGCGGATCATCGCTCGCCAGCGCCGCTCGGGGGCCGGCAGTTCGGCGAGCGCTATCGCCATGCTGTCGGAAGCCAGGTACGCGCGCTCGTTCATCCTCCCTCACCTCAGACGGATGCGGGGGTCGATGAAGGCGTAGGAGACGTCAACAACGGTATTGACGAGCAACACAAGTATCCCTACAAACAATGCCACGCTCTGCACGACCACGAAGTCTCGGCTGTAGATGGCGTCTACCAGGAGGCGCCCCATGCCCGGTATGGCGAATATCGTCTCCACCAGTACGGCTCCGGCGAAGATCATCGCCACCTGGAAGCCGAGCACGGTCATGACGGGGATCATGGCGTTTCGGAAGGCGTGGCGAATGACCACTG
>Ga0315277_10003128_pt1 | contig 22625 bp, 23 predicted proteins | sample YL17G05_15_MG_FD_203695 | JGI IMG/M metagenome (GOLD analysis project Ga0315277, IMG submission 203695) | Sediment microbial communities from Yellowstone Lake, YNP, Wyoming, USA - YL17G05_15 | ecosystem: Environmental > Aquatic > Freshwater > Lake > Sediment | place: USA: Wyoming | collected...
AGTCTCAGAGCGTGAGCCACCTCGGCCAACGTCATAACCAACGATCCATCGAGCAGCTGGCTGACAAGTGGGAACATCTCTTCCAGAACGGTTTTCGCTCCTATGCCATCCACGAAGCTCGGCGTGTAGGCAACTTCCCTAGGGACGCCAGCAGCTAGCGAGGCTGCGAGGGGAGCGCCCGTTTCCACCTCGCAAGCAAATACCCTTGCCTTCGCTTTGATGGCACGTACCGCGGAAGCAATCCCCGAGCTCAGCCCCCCGCTGCCGTAAGGCACAATGATCGCGTCCACGTCAGGCAAGTCCTCGAGGACCTCAAGACCAATGGTGCCATTGCCTGCCATGACAGCTCGGTCACTCGAGGGATGGATGAATAGTCTGCCCTCCAAGGGCTCATAGCGGTGGTCAATCATCACCTGCCACCATTCTGCGTACGGCACCTTGATCAAACTCGCCCCCAGTCGAGTAATCGCCGCCAACTTGGTCTCAGGAGCGTTATCCGGGACGACAACGGTACAGGTCAGGCCCAAACGGCGTGCATTCCAAGCTACCCCTTGGGCCATGTTCCCGGCGCTCGCGGTATACACTCCTTTGGCGAGTTTCTCGGCTGGAGCAACCGCAATCGCGTTGCTGGCTCCACGTATCTTGAACGAGTTAATCGGTTGGAGGTTCTCTAGCTTGAGATAGATGTCCGCGGGCGCATCGTCAACATTCAATCGCACAAGGGGCGTCCGAATTGCTGCCCCCTCTATCCGCTTTCGCGCGGCCCGAATCTCTCCAAGAGTAATCTGCTTATGAGGTAGCATGACGATTTCCTCCAAGTTCGACAAGCGTGCCCATGTTCATTTCAACAGCTTTCTTGTACACATGATGTGCTGCAGCCAGATCCTCCACCGCCAGCCCCAAGGACTTAAACAGGGTGATCTCATTGTCCGAACCTCGTCCGCTCACTAGGCCCAATATCAACTCACCGACCTCCCCTTGGATGTGGCCATTTCCTATTGCCCCCTCCTTCTTGGGAATCAGGAAATCCCCGGCCTCGTTTATGGTTGACTCGCGCCGGTCAACGTAGAGGCGCGATCTCACCATCGCTTCCGTATCGAGCTCCCGGGTGAAGGCCACACTTGACCCCACAGCGTTGATGTGTGCCCCGGGCGATATCCAGCGCCCAGCGAGAACTGGCTCACGTGCAGACGTGACGGTGCAGATGATGTCTGCATCTCTGACTGCTTCCTCGGCATTGGGCGAGACCTCAACCTTCATCCCGTGTCGCTTGGACTCAGACTCTGCAAATTGATGCGCTTGCTCCGCAGGCAGGCTCCACACTCTGACTCGCCTTATCCTCCGCACAAGGAGCAATGCTTCAAGATGTGCGCGTGCCTGAACGCCCGCCCCAAGTATGGCCAGGTCGCCCGCCCCTTCTTGGGCAAGATGCTTGGTAGCCACTGCACTCACCGCTGCGGTACGTATCCCCGTGATCGCAGTGGCGTCCACGATAGCGAGTAAGCGCCCATGCTCAATTTCGAACAGCAGAACCGCGCCTTGGTGAGAATCGTAGGGGGTGCCCATGTTGCCCGGAAAGACACTAATAGCTTTCAGCCCCATACACTTGATGTCCGCAAGATAGGCAGGCATCATAGTCAACAGTCCAACGTTATCTGGCAACGACATGGTCGGCCGGAGGGGCATCAGGGCTTTCCCGGAGGCCAGCATGCTTAGTGTCCGGGCCATGACATCAATACACTCTCTCATCTTCAATAAATTGGAGACTTCGTCTTGATTGATTACGAGGACTCGCATGTGGTGCCTCCTTCGGCAGAATGTGCCAATCGGCCTAGCGAGGAATTCAGCCCAACAAAGTCTCTAGCAGGCTGCGGAAGAATCTGAGACGAAGAAACGGATGACGTGCATGGTAGTCCTTGATCTCGCCCTGAGGCGGTCAACCGCCCAAGTCAGGGCTCCCGAAGAGCCTTCTCGGGGAGTTCATCTGCCTTGGATCGTCGGTCTTGCGAGCGCCTGGCGACTATGCTCACGCCGCTTCGAGATTCCTGATGCGCAGCAGGTCGAACGCTGCCAGACAGAAGATGAAGATCCAACCCACGCGCGGCGCACCCCGGTGGCGCGTCTTCCTCAGCACTCCCACCGTCTTCATCCAGCCAAAGACCTTCTCAATGAGTTTGCGCTTCCATTGACTGATCTGGTATCCCTTGTGCCGAGTGGTGCGCCCATCAATCGCGCTGCGGCGATGGCTGTCGTTTTGGGCCACATGAGGCGTCACCCCCATCTCTCGCAGCGCCGCCACAAAGCCCTGGGTATCGAAGCCCTTGTCACCTCCCACCGTCAGCCGCCCCCGGTGCCTTCTTTTGGCCGCCCGCACCATCTCTTCTGCCGCGTCCCGCTCCGCCGTCCCCGTCGCCTGCGTCAAACGGGCATCCACCACCAGTCCATTACGGTTCTCCATCAGGACGTGCCCCAGGTAGCACAGCTTGGCTTCTTTCCCCGCACCCTTGCGATACAGCCGGGCCTGCGGATCCGTCGTGGATTGATGGGTGGCATTCGTCCGTTTCTCGCGGTGGAAGTCCTCTCCCGAGCCGGCCCCCGGTTCATCCGGACCTTTGCTCGATCCCTCGTGCCGCCTGCGATAACTCTTGTTTCCTGCCCAGGCTTCGATCAGCGTGCCATCCACCGTGAAATGCTCGTCGCTCGTGAGATCCTTCTCCCCCGCCAGATCCAGCACTTCCTTGAAGAAGGCCTGGGCGATCTTGCCCTCCAGCAACCGCTGGCGGTTCTTGGTAAAGACCGTGGGGTCCCAGATCATGTCATCCATGTCCAACCCCACGAACCAGCGGAAGAGCATGTTGTAGTCCAACTGCTCCATCAACATCCGCTCGCTGCGGATGGTATAGAGCACTTGCAGCAGGAGAGCCCTCAGCAGCCGCTCCGGTGGAATCGACGGTCGTCCCACCTTCGAGTACAGCTTGTCAAAGCGCGGCGACAGCCGGTCAAGGACTTCGTCGACCATCTTGCGAATCGGCCGCAGGGGATGATCCGCCGGGATCCGCTGTTCCTGCGAGACATACGACCACATCCGAGTATCGTCACTATCGTTTCCGCGCATGGCCCTCGACCTCCGTCATCCTTTGATGAATACAACACCCGGTCGAGGGTCAGAGATTCGTTTTCGATGGCTTCAGTCAGATGTTTTTCCGCAACCTGCTAGACGGATGTTATGTGCTTGACCTCTGTGCATCGTGTGTCTTAGAGGAAAGAGGCACAGTTCTGAGTGATGGGCGCCTGTCCCAAGAAGGGTGGCATGAAACAGCATCGACCCACCGTATCACATCTTGGCGTCGAGAATAAGAACGATTTGCGGGCAAATCCCAAACGGAGGTTCATACGAACTCCTCTCCCAGCGCTTGACGCACCTCCTCAAGCAAGGCCCCGCTCTGAATCAATTCGGCCAGGGATTCAATGTTGGAAGAGGTCTCGCGGTCGTGCTCCAGGAACGGCACGCAGCGGCGCACAACGGCGTACGCGGCGGCAGTGCCGCGTCCCAGATGCTTGGGTCCGTCCTGGCGCAGATCGACTCCCTGGGCGGCGCAGAGGAGTTCAATGGCGATGATGTAACGCACATTGTCGACGATCTCCAGCGCATGGCGAGCCGCGTTGGCGCCCATACTGACATGGTCTTCCTGGTTGCCGCTAGAAGGGATGGAGTCAACGCTATCCGGGTGTGCCAAAGTCTTATTGTCGGAGACCAGGGCAGCTGCGGTGTACTGAGTCACCATCAGGCCGCTGTCGAGACCGCTGGATTTCACCAGCATGGATGGCAGACCATCGCTCAACTCAGGAGTAGTTAGACGGAAGACTCTTCGCTCGGCGATGGAGCCAACATCGGCCAAGGCAATGCCGAGGAAATCCAGCCACATGGCCGGACCCTGGCCGTGAAAGTTGCCGCCCGAGATAGCCCGCGCCCCTTCGCCATCCGTGTTGAGGAAGATCAGCGGATTATCGGTGGAGGCGTTGAGGGCGCAGGTGAAACGCTGCCGCAGGAAGGCCAGGGCGTCTCGAGTGGGCCCGATCACTTGTGGCACACAACGCAGGCTATAGGCGTCCTGAATGCGTTCGGGACGCGAGTCAATCAGGGAACTGCCCTTTATCAGGAGGCGGATATTGGCGGCGGTGTGGGTTTGACCTGGTTGACAGTTAGCCTCGTGCAGCGCCGGGTCGAAGGCGGAGGACAGTCCGAGAAGGCTCTCCAGGCTCAGGGCGGCGGCGATCTCGGCGTGTCTGACCAAGTTCTCGGCATCGTGCACTGCCAGGGCTCCGGCAGCGACCATCATATTGGTGCCATTGGTGAGCGCCAGACCCTCTTTTGCCTCCAGGATCAGACGTTCGATCCCGGCCTGCGACATAGCATCAGCGCCGCTCAGCAACTTGCCGCCGTACCATGCCCGGCCACTGTAGCCGCTGTCGCTCTCCTCGAGGTCGCGGGTCAACACAACCGCGATGTGAGCCAAAGGTGCCAAGTCGCCGCTGGCGCCTAGCGAACCCTTGGCGGGTACATATGGAATCACTCCTCTATTGACCATCGCAATCAGGGTTTCGGCGACGACAGGCCTCGCCCCAGAGTTGCCACGTGCCAGTGTGTTTGCCCGGATAAGCATCATCCCTAGCACCACTTCAGCCGGCAGGGGCGTGCCCACGCCACACGCACAAGACAGGATCAGATTGCGCGACAGCTTGCGCGCTTGATCGGCGTCGATGCGGCTGGTCGCCAGCGGGCCGAAGCCGGTGTTGACGCCGTAGATTATCGCCCCCTTCTGGCGAATGGCATCATCGACCCATGACTGACTTGCCCGCATGCGCTCTCGGGCCGCTGCCTCCAGCGGCTCAATGCTCACCCTCCTGCGTGCGACCGCTGCCACGTCTTCGATCGTGAGTGACTCTCCGTCCAGGTGAATCATGCACAGGTTCCCTTCTGCTTGAAACGCTAATCCAAGGGATGGCAGGCTGCAATCCCGTCAATTCCTGTATCCGAGGGCTAATGTTGGGGAATGTAGCCCAGGCATCTATTGACACATTTATGACTAATGTCCTTTACTCTGGGCAGGAGCCAAGCCATGCGACCTTCCGGAAGCCCAAATGAATTGGAACGGCGTCGAGTTCGTGCGATCCGGCTTCTCCTGCAGAGCCATCCACCCTTCGAGGTGGCGCCGCTGGTCGGGGTCGGCCGGCGCAGCGTTCGACGCTGGAACCAGGTCTACCGAGAAATCGGTGACGATGGCCCCCGTGCGAAGGCCGCTCCAGGCCGTCCGACCAAGCTGGATGCCCGGGTCAAAGAAACGGCTCGAGCGGGTCCTGCTCAAGGGCGCCAGGGCCGCCGGGTTCCCGACGCATCTGTGGACTTGCCTCCGCGTGGCCCAGCACGTCCGCGATGGCTTCGGTGTAACCTATTACGTGGACCATGTGGGGTGTCTCTCCTGCGCGATCTCGGTTGGAGCCCCCAGAAGCCACAGCGCCGGACGGTTGAGAGGGACAAGCCCGAGATCCAACGCTGGGTCAAAGAGGAGTGGCCTCGTGCGAAAAGAGCCATCCGCTTGAGAGCCTGCCTCGTCCTCCTCGACGAATCCGGCCTGCTGATGACCCCCTTTGTCCGACCAAGCCGGGCGCCCCGCGGCCCAACTCCCCTCCTGTCTCAGCGCACGCGCGCTCTCTAGCAGCTCTCCATCGTCGCTGCTCTGTGCGTGTCCTCCCGCCGCGATCAGGTCCACTCGTACTTCCGGCTCCGTCCCCAAACAAGTACCGCCACACCCCAGGATATCGACTTCTTGTGCCAGCTTCGCTGGCAAGTCTCTCCCCTTGCAGTGGTCAATGGCTTCGCGGTTAAGGGCGCCTCGCCACCTCACCAAGTTAGCCCTCCGGAGAGGTGGGTCCTCACTCAACCTGTGATAGTGGGTCAGTGTTCAACCGGCGTTGCCAATCCGCAAACAAGCGGCAAAGTGCCCAGGCCGAACTTCGACCAAAGCCACCCTCCCTTGCAGGCAGAAATCTTTAACCATGGGACATCTGGACGCGAAGCGACAACCCTCGGCATTTTGAGATGCGCTTGAGATCTCGCCCTCCAAGACCATCTGCTCTCGACGCGCCTCGATTGCAGGATCGGGTATCGGAACGGCAGAAAGCAATGCGACCGTGTAAGGATGCAGCGGATTGCCGAAAAGCTCTCGCTTGTCAGCCATCTCCATGATCTGGCCAAGATACATAACGGCCACTCGATCGGAGATATGCCGCACCATGCTCAAGTCATGGGCAATAAACAGAAAAGTCAACATCAACCTAGCCTGCAGTTCCATAAGCAGATTGACAATTTGCGCTTGGATTGAAACATCCAGTGCCGATATCGGTTCGTCGCAGATGACGAAGGAGGGCTCGCTTGCCAACGCCCGTGCAATGCCTATGCGCTGACGCTGTCCTCCAGAGAATTCATGCGGGTACCGAGTCGTGTATTTCGGATCGAGACCGACGGTCTCTAGCAGATAGTGCACGCGGTCAGACAGTTCTCTTCCTTTGGCCAGTCGATGCACCCGCAGGGGTTCACCGACGATGGCTTGCACCGTGAGACGGGGATTGAGCGAGGCATAGGGATCTTGAAAGATCATCTGCAGACGCCGTCGATGCCGACGAAGCTGTTGCCTATCCAGACCCGCTAAATCCTGACCCTCAAATATCACTTGACCCGAAGTAGGCCGTTCAAGCTGCGCGATTGCCCGGGCTGCGGAGGTCTTCCCGCACCCGCTCTCGCCCACCAGCCCGAAGGTCTCTCCTCGCCGCACCTCGAACGTTATGCCATCGACAGCTTTCACGGAGCCGATTTGATGTCGGAGCAGGCCGCGTGCGATTGGAAAATGGACCATTAGGTCTTCGACGCGCAGGATTGAAATGGAGCCCTCGCAGTCAGCCATCGCGTGGTCCCCCCCGGTCCATGTCCCACCAACACGCGACGTGGTGCCCGTCATCGACCGGAAGAAGCCTTGGGGTCGCGTCCCTGCAACGATTGAAGACATAGGCGCAGCGAGGGCCAAATGGACACCCCTTGGGGGCCCCCAGCATATCTGGAGGGGAGCCGTCGATGTTCTGCAACCTATCTGTGCTGGCGTCGATCCTTGGCAGTGATCCCAGCAAGCCTTTTGTGTAGGGATGCTGGGGCCTGGAGTAAAGGCGGCCAACAGGAGCTTCCTCAACTATCAATCCAGCATAGAACACGGCCACCCGATCGGCCAGCCCAGCCACTACCCCAAGATCATGTGTTATCCAGATAATGGCCATGTTCGATTCCCGACGCAGCCGCTTAACGAGCTTTATGATCTGGGCCTGTATGGTCACATCAAGGGCTGTCGTCGGTTCGTCTGCGATCAAGAGCTTTGGAGTGCAAGCAAGAGCCATGGCAATCATGACCCGCTGACGCATCCCACCTGACAATTGATGCGGATAATCTTTCAATCGATTCCGTGGCATCGGGATGCCAACCTGCGTAAGCAGGGCAGTCGCCCTCTCTCTCGCGGCATGCTTATCTAACTCAAGATGCTCTTCAAGAACCTCCGTCACTTGACTGCCAATCGTAAGCACCGGATTGAGCGAGGTCATGGGATCCTGAAGGACAACTGCGATTTCCCGGCCGCGCACCTTTCGCATCTCTTCCGAATCTAGTCCGAACAGATCACGGCCCAAGAAGACAACCTCTCCCGACTCGATGCGTCCAGGTGGCACTGGAATCAATCGCAGCAACGACATCGCGGTCACGGACTTACCGCATCCGCTCTCGCCGACAATCGCCAACGTCTCACCCTGTTCAATCTCGAAGGACACCCCGTTCACCGCATGTACTATCCCATCGCGCGTGTAGAAGTGGACCACTAGATCGCTTACCCTCAAGAGCTTCTGCTCTATCATGGCAAACTCGCTGGCCGACGATTCCAGTAGCACGCCGCTTCTACATCTTTGCCCTTATCACGTACATCTCGAAAGAGATTGTCTTCGCCCACTCGAGAGCTTTCTCCCACCGTCAGCCAGAGAATATCCACGGTAGGCGATCCAAATCCGTGTTTCCCCCAGAGAGGATGATACCGACTCGTTGGCCTTCTAACCCAACCTTGTTCCCCATCATTGCAGCGACGGGGACAGCGGCAGAAGGCTCGATAATGATTTTGACACGTTCCCAAACAAACCTCATTGCGCTGACAATCGACTCTTCGCTAACAGTGACAATCTGGTTGACATGCTTCTGAATGATGGAGAAGGTCAGGTCCCCCAAGGATGTGCGTAGACCATCCGCGACCGTACGAGGTGGCCTCGCGGGAAGGATTCTCCCCGCCATCAACGACTGGTATGCATCGTTCGCCATCTCGGGTTCCACGCCAATCACGCGCGTCCGCGGCGACATTTCACTGACTGCGATGGCAATGCCACTTATCAGTCCCCCACCCCCCACTGGAACCAATATCGCATCCAGGTCCGAGACCTCCTCCAAAAGTTCAGTGGCTACAGTTCCTGCTCCAGCTATGGTTGTAAGCGAGTTGAACGGATGGACGAATGTCGCGCCCGTCTCCTTGCCAATCCGATCCGCGGTCTTGTCAAGGGCTTCCAGTGTCCATTCGCAGAAACTAACTCTCGCCCCATAATTGATCACCGCTGCCTTCTTCACCTCAGGAGCGGTCTCGGGCATGGCGATGTGAGCGACGATACCTCGCAGTCGAGCCGCCAAAGCAACCCCCTGAGCGTGGTTCCCGGAGGAGCTTGTCACGACTCCGCGTGCTGCCAGGTCATCAGGCAGCGACATGATGGTGTTGCAGGCTCCCCGGATCTTGAAAGCCCCGGTCCTTTGAAAGTTCTCGCACTTGAGGAAAACACGGGCGCCAACCAAGCCGTCAAGCCCGGAGCAGGTGAGAACCGGAGTGCGGTGGATGTACGGGCCTATTCGCTCAGCTGCCTTTCGAATATCGGCCAGCGCGATTCCAATGTCGGTCATACCCCTCGCTTCCGTCGTCCTCGTGCGCCCTCTTCCAGGACCTGACAGGTCCTAACGATCCCCCCTCTCAATCAAGGTTGTAACGGACCTGTCAGGTCCTGCTCGACGACCGCGCAACTTCTCGATCAGTTCTCTAGTCCGCGACCGACACTCCCCTCATAGACATTGACTCGGTGGGCCACGGAGCAAACCCGGACACTCTCTTGTTCATCCCTACGAAGTTGTACACCTGCCAAAGCGCGATGCCAGGTGGGTCTTCCTGCATCAATCGCGCCACCTCGTGATAGATCTTCTCCCGCTGAGCCGGATCCACGATCTCCGCTGCCTGTTTCAGCAGTCTCTGCTGTTCAGGGCTATCCCACGTCGCCCAGCAGTTGTTGTCTGTGATCATGATTAGGTTCACGGGGTAGCTTGGATCTCCGAAACGATCCCCCGATCCATCAAAGAACATCGGGTCAAACTGGTGCGCACACTCCAAGTCCCAATGAGTGTTCGCCTCGCGCACATTGAGCGTGATGTCGAGCACCTTGCTCAGATACCCGACGATTGCCTGGCCGGCCTGCACGTCATTGGCATAAGCACCACTTGGGACGGCGATGCTGGTCTTGAAACCATTGGGGTAGCCCGCCTCAGTGAGCAGTTGCTGGGCTTTTTCCGGATCGTAGGGTAGCGGAGCCAAAGTGGGGTCGTAGCCGAACTGAGTCGGGCCGATGAAACTGCTCAGCACCTTACCTTGGCCCTGGAATACCGTGTCTACGATTGCCTGCCGATCGATCGCGTAGATCAGGGCTTGGCGCACCCGCTTGTCCTCAAGAGGAGTCCCCTTCCCCGAACTGATATTGTCGAAGAGCACGTAGAATATGCGTGTTCCCAGAGCCCGGCTCACTATGAGATTCGGGTGATCCATCAGAATGCCGATTTGCCCCGGCGGCACCGCCGTGGCAATGTCGATTTCACCGGCCTCAAGCGCAGCCACCCGCGAACTCGCCTCTGGGATACTCTTCCAGACAACGAACTCCACCCGGGCAATATCTGGTCTCCCCCAGTAGTCTGGGTTGGCTTCATAGACAACTTTCTCTCCCGCCACCCATTCCTTGAACTTAAATGGGCCTGTTCCTACCGGGTTATTCGCCAATCCATCAGCACCAACCTGGGCGACATACTTGGGAGGATAGATTGGCGCTAGGTATAACGCCAATCGTTTCAGGATAACGGGATCGGGAGCTTTGGTCGTGATCTTGACGGTAAACTCGTCAACCTTCTCGACGCTTTTCACAGTCTCCCACGCCCAGATGCGGGTGCCGGTTTCGTCGGCCTTCATGAAATCAAAGGTGGCTGTCACCGCGTCGGCATTGAAGGGCTCTCCGTTGTGGAATTTGACACCGTGCCGAAGATGAAAAACGTATGTCGTCGGGTCAACGACATCCCACGACTCTGCCAGCAAGGGTTTCACCTCCCCTGTCGCACCGTCCAGGAATGTCAGGGTCTCGTAGGGTGTTGCAGCAGCGTTCTCTTGCATGACTTCAGTTGCCAACGCCGGATCGAGTGTCTCAACGACCGACGGGACGCCTATCGTCAGGGTGCCCTTGGGTCCCTCGACAACTTGCGGCAGGGCCGTGACTACGACCTGCTCGACGATGGTCTGCGGGGTTGGGCTGACCGCCGGGGCACAGGCAGAGACGAGGAACATGACCGTCATGGCCAAACCGAGCGATCTGCAAAGCCACTGCGCTTTCATTGTTCCCTCCATGTGGTGTTTATGCTGACCAATAAGGGTGATCTTCCGCTTTCCGTTCCAAAGGCGAGCCTGCTTTATATGTCTTCGCTATCTCTCCTCCTCCCCGCACAATCCCAGCCAGCGCGCGGGCCGCAATAGCCCCTCTCGCCAAGCAGACAGGAGAGGTCAACACGCCGGTCCTCCTATGCATCCCAGACCTTCCGAAAGACTCGCAGAAGGTTTCCGCCCATGATCTTGGCCACATCGGCCTCGCTGTATCCGCGCCGCAGCAGTTCAAGCGTTAGATCTGGCAGCAGCGCCACGCTGTCGAGGCCCCGTGTGCGGAACGCCCAGGTCTCATCCCACTCTTCGACAGGTGGCCAGTACTCGGGTTTGAAGATGCGGTTGTGCCGCTCGGGAGGGAAATCACGGTCCGACATCACGCCATGCTTCGAAAAGGGCCCCTGAAACTCAATCAGGTCCAGGCCGATTCCTACGTGCTCGGCTCCAACCAAGCGCACAACGTAGTCCACATGATTCACGAAGTCTTCGATCGTCGAGGGATTGTCCTTGGTTGGGCCATCCTTCAGAAACATCGCTTCCGCACAAAGGCCCACCACTCCGCCTTTGCGTGCCACCATCTCGATCTCCTCATCGTCAATATTGCGCGGGTGCCTACATAGCGCACGGGGATTGGAATGGGAGAACACCACCGGCGCCTGAGATATTTCCATCGCCTCCATGCAAGTGCGCTTGCCCGTGTGAGAGAGGCTGATTACAATTCCGAGGTCGTTCATTCTTTCGATGACCTGGATCCCAAAGTCACTCAGACCTGCATCGGAACGCTCCAAACATCCGTCCCCTACTAGGTTGCGTTCGTTGTACGTCAACTGCATCATCCTCAAACCCAGGCGGTAGAAGATGTCGACCATATGCAGATCACCATCAAGGGGAAACGTGTTCTCGAACTCCATAATCACACCGATCTTGCCACACTCAACCACGGCTTCGATCTCTGCAACGGACTTGACAAGTGCCGTATCCGCGGCCGTGGCTTCCAACATTGAGAACAGGAAAGCAATATCGTCCAGCGTGTTGCGGGCATTCTTCATCCAGCCGATTGGCACACTATACGTATCCACGGCGCCTTTTCGTAACACTGGAATATACTCGGGTGTAAGACCCGACCCGCTGTGGGCATCGACGATCAAGAGGTCATTGTGGAAGCTTGATCCCATTGGAGGCTCCTCCGCCCGAACTTCCTCGCACTCACTTCGTTCCACGTGACCTTGGATCAATGGTGAAGCGCAACCAGTCACCCGTCAAGTTAATCCCCAGCGCAAGCAGTGCGACAGCGAAGCCAGGGAATGTGGCTAACCACCAAGACGTGCGTAGATAATCGCGGCCCTCGGCCATCATGTTTCCCCAACTGGGGATAATTGGAGAGACGCTCAGCCCTAAGAAACCCAGACCTGCCTCCCAAAGAACCATAGCGGCCATTTCAAACGTCGCCATGGTGACTACTGTCCCGATGATGTTAGGCAAGAAATGCGTCCACAGGATCCACCACGGCCCCGCTCCGGTGCATTCGGCGGCCTCGACAAATTGGCTCTCCTTCAGCGAAAGCACCTCGCCACGAACTAGACGCGCAAAGAGGGGAAAATCGGCTACGCCAAAGATCAAGATGACATTGCCGAGACTCGGACCAAGTATGCTGGCCATGACCACCACGAAGAGAACGTAGGGCACCGCAAGAACGATGTCCACCACCCGTGCAATAATCGCATCGACCCACCCTCCCAGGTACCCGGCCATCAAACCAAAGAACATACCCAAAACGCTCGCGAGACATACGCCGCCTAGCCCCACCGTCAGAGATACTCGTGATCCGAATATCACTCGGCTCAGGACATCTCGACCGATGTAGTCCGTACCAAGAGGGAAGTCCGGCGACCCTCCTTGCATCCACATTGGCGGTAACAGAGCCCTGCTCAAGTCCTGTTCGAACGGGTCATGGGGCGCAAGGTACCGGGCGAAGACTGCGGCTCCCACAGCGGCCGTGAGGCAGAGCAGCCCCACAACGATTGTCCAGCCAGGAAACCGCCTCCGCAGTAACTGCCGGCCTGGCTCGTCGCTCGTGCCCGATTTCGCCTCGGTCTGCCCAATCGGCTCGCTAATACATTCCATCATGGCCTTCAGCGATCGTGACCGTAAGAGACGCGAGGATCCAGCACACCGTAAAGGAGGTCGATAAACAGACTGAGAACCAGAACGACCCAGGAGGTAAAGAGCGTGATAGCCTGTATCAAGGCAAAGTCACGGGACTGAATTGCCTGGAATGTCAACCAGCCTACACCTGGCCATGAAAAGACGGTCTCGATGACAACCGAGCCGCCCATCATGTACCCAAAGTTGACACCGATCAACGTGACAATTGGGATTGCGGCGTTGCGCAACGCATGCCGGAAATTCACCCGTTTGGTCCGCAGTCCTTTTGCATGGGCAACTAGGATGTAGTCCTGGCGCAGCACATCGCGCATCGTGGCGGTGGTGATGCGGGTCAACTGCCCAACGCAAGTGAGGCTCATGGTCACAGCCGGCAACACTAGGCTCTTAAGACCAGACCGCCCCGCAACAGGAAAGATATGCAGCTTGACGCTGAGCAGCAGAATGAGGAGCAACCCGACCCAGAAACTTGGCGTCGACAGACTCACGACACCCAGGAGATTGGACAATCCCGACCAAACAGAGCCCGGCTTAGCTGCAGCGAGAACGCCGATCGACACTCCAACCAAGACAGCCAAAGCTAACCCAGCCAAGGCCAACTCCATTGTTGCCGGAAGGCGTCCCAAAAGCAGGCTAATCGCTGGTTGCCTGGTGCGGACTGAGACGCCAAGGTCGCCCTGCGCAATTCGAATGAGATAGTCCACCAACTGCGATGTGAGAGGTCGGTCGAAGCCCATTTGGTGCCGAAACGCCGCTCGCGCTTCTATGGACGCTTCCTTGGGCAACATGGCGTTCGCCGGATCGCCCGTGATTCGCACCATGAAGAAGACAAGGACGATGACGCCAAGACCCGCGATGAGACCCTGAACCAGGCGCGCTAAGATATACCGACCCACTCTGCCATCTCCTAATCGTTCTCTTCTCACCCTCAGATGGCCAATAGATGTCCCGCATGTTCGTTGATCGACATCGTGGCCTATGCTTGTTGCCGCCCTTCCAAGCCCTGAACCAAATCCGCTTGGTCCTACAGCGGAAGGGCGAATGTGCTAAATCACAGCCCCCAGCGTCTCGACAAATCGCACGTTCTGGACCGGGCTGCCGACTGTCACGCGCAGGAAATCAGGAAGATCGTATGCGCCGCACGGTCTCACTATGACTCCTTTCGCTAGTAGCCGCCTGTGAACATCTGCTGCTTTCGGTCCAAGCTCAACCAAGATGAAGTTCGTTTGGCTTTCAACAAACCGCAAACCTAACCTTCTCAACTCACCGTACAGGTACTCTCGCCCCGATCTATTCATGGCCACCGACTTCGTGACGAATTCCCGATCGCCAAGGGCCGCTATTCCGGCAATCTGAGCAACCGAATTGACATCAAACGGCTCTTTCACCTTGCGCAGTGGCAAGAGGATCTCCGGCCTAGCGATCGCATACCCGAGCCGAATCCCCGCCAACCCAAACACTTTGGAAAAGGTTCGCATTACCATTACATTCGTCCTGCCCTCTCGGACATAGGACACCGTGTCTGGGAAGTTGTGCGCGTCGACCATCTCGTAATATGCCTCGTCGAACACAACGAGGACATTGGTGGGCACCCTCGCCATAAAGGCGTCCACTTCAGAGGCTGTGACGATTGTCCCGGTTGGGTTGTTCGGGTTGCAGACAAAGACAAGCTTGGTGTGGTCGTTGACCGCCCGCGCCATTCCATCCAAGTCGAGCCTGAAGTCCTTCAATGGGATCTTAGTCAGCTTGGCCCTCATGACCTTGATATAGATGTCATAGACGGGAAACGAGGAGCAACTTACCATTGCCTCGCTTTCCTCATCAAGATACGCCAGGCAGACCTGCATGATGATGCCATCAACGCCATTGCCAACTGCCACCTGATCTGGTCCAATCCCACCCGCAATGAAATCTGCGAGCGCCCGCCGCAAGTCGTGGCTCAACCCATCAGGATAGACGTTTATCTTGGAAAGTGCCTTCGCTGCGGCGGTGAGCGCCATCTGCGAGGGGCCCTGCGGGTTCTGATTGGAGGCTAAATCGATGACGTCCCCGGGGCCATATTCCCGTTGGACCCGTTCGACAGACATGGAGGGTGTGTAGGGGTCAAGTTCGTCAAGTCCCCGTTGCGCTCTTACAAAGGGTGCCATCTATTGAACGCTCCTGGGTTCCTCTTCGCTGGCCACGAGCTTTGGGTTGTCCACAGCCCATGCAGGCTCTTGCATGTGCGCTTCCTCTCTCGCCGCGCTCTTGATCGCCACCAGTAATCCATGTGGACGTCCGGGTTTCTTCAAGTTGGTCATCCTACTTCTTTGCCTAGCTCCTTTGTCAGCGCCTCCAACACAGTGTCATCAATGCGATACGTGTGCTCAGGGCCGGGAAAGGTCCCCGCCCCAACCTCCTCGACATAGGTCTTCACAGCATCCAGAATGGCGGACCTTACTGTCGCGAATTGTTTGACGAACTTGGGAAGTGGGCGATCGAGAAAGCCGATGAGGTCGTAGAAAACCAGCGATTGTCCATTGCAACTTGGGCCAGAACCAATTCCGATCGTTGGGATGGTGAGGCGCTCAGTGATTAATCCGGCTACGGGGCCAGGCACCGCCTCAATCAGCAGGCTGAACGCGCCAGCATCCTCCAGGGCTAGGGCATCGTCCACGAGGGCTTTGGCCGTGGCGAGATCTTTACCCTGCACACGGTAACCACCGAGCATTGAGATAGTCTGTGGTGTCAGGCCAATATGGCCCATGACCGGGATGCCCACATCCACGATCGCCCTCACGGTGCGGGATATCTCAAGTCCACCCTCCAACTTGACCGCATCCATGCCCCCTTCCTTGAGAAACCGCCCAGCGTTGTGGATGGCTTCTCCTATGTCCGCCTGGTAGGAGAGAAAAGGCATATCGCCGATTAGCAGGGAATGTCTGGCCCCTTGCGCCACCGCCCGACAATGATGAAGCATCTCCTCCATGGTCACCGAGACGGTATGCTCGCGACCAAGGAGCACCATAGCCACTGAATCGCCGACCAGAATCAGGTCAATGCCCGCCCGGTCTATGATGGAGGCAGTGGGGCAATCGTAAGCCGCAAGCATTGTGATCCGATGGCTGCTTAGTTTCTTTTCCCTCAAGTCAAGTATCGTGATCTTATGGTCAAGAGACATCAGCTTTCACCTCCTATCAATTGGCCGCGGATGAGTTACGGCACGCCTACTCCCATGTCTCTTACCCAATAGAATGGGGGATGCCCATGCGACCTCCGACGGACCGCTTGGCTTCCCCAAAGCAGCCTGCTCGGGGCGGGCCGGCGAGGGCTACAGAGAGTAACAACGCGGGACTCTGGCGCTGATGCCGCAAGTGACCTCATGGCAAATCGTCCCCCAGCGTTTGGCGATTTCCTCGGCCGAGATTCGCTCCTGTCCTTGCACGCCCAAGAGCACGACTTCATCTCCGACGTGCGCATCGGGAATCTCGTCCAGCTGCACCATGACTTGGTCCATACACACACGGCCTACGACACTAACCCGCCTGCCGCCGATCAGCACTTGGTTACCGCCCTGCCGGCGGAAGCCATCGGCGTAGCCGACCGAAACGGTCCCAATTCTTTCCGTCTTGTGCGTTGTGTAGGTGTGTCCGTAGCTCACCCCGCGCCCCGCTTGGAGAATAACTACTCGAGTCAAGAGCGCTTTCCATGAGAGCGCTGGTCGATACTCATCTGGAAGTGCGAATTCATGCGAAGGCCGCAACCCATACATGGCAATTCCAAGCCGGACCATGTCGAAGTGCGATCGCCGCAAGGTCAAGGTGGCGGCCGAATTGGCAGCATGCACCCACCTCGGGTGCAAGCCGGCTCCCTCGAAAGCGGAGAGTACCCTCTCAAAACAGTCCAGCTGCCGCTCAGTGGGACTCAGATCAGCATCATCAGCCCGGGCGAAATGCGTGAACAGACCCTCGAAGTCGAGATGTCGGCAGCCGCCGATAAGCCGCGCTATCGTGAGCGCCTCCTCCGGTTCCGCGCCCAGGCGACCCATCCCCGTGTCGACCTTCAGGTGCAGGCGGCCGACACGCCCGGTGCCGGCGGCAGCATTCTCCGCCATTGACACATGCTGCGATGTCCAGACCGCGATCGAGACATCTTTGGATATTAGCTCTCTCATCAATCCCGTAGGGGTGTGCCCCAGCATTAGGATGGGTGCCGCCAAACCATCGTTGCGCAGCTCGAGGGCTTCTTCGGGTCGGGCGACGCCACACCATACTGCCCCCGCTTGTATGGCACTCCGTGCGATTGCGACAGAGCCATGTCCATACCCGTTAGCCTTAACGACCGCCATGACCTGAGCCCCGGTGCGTTTCCGTGTAGCTTCGACGTTGTGCCGAATCGCATCCAGATTGATTTCAACCCAGGTGGCGTGCATCTCTTTTGTTTGCGTCTCTTGACGGCCCATCCCCAATTGCCGCCCGTCAGCCGGGATCTACCCGGAATCTACAAGGCCCGCGGAGATATCGCAGGGAGAGTCACTTCTGATTTGCGCCACGCAGAATGTGGGCAATCTCCTCACTGACACTGGTGGGAAGCAATTCGGGCTTGTGGCTCTCCAAAATGGCGATCGTCTTCTCTTGCAGACGCTTGCCCATCCTTTTCCCGCCCTTGCCAATCCATTGCTCAAAGCTTAGCCTTGAGAACAGCTTGGGCTCCCATAACAGACGGAAGTTCTTGAGGGTGTGATCAGTGGTCAAGTGATCTTTGCCCGGGCCAACTTTGTGAATCGTGTCAAGCGCCAAGGAGCGCTCGTCCAAAGGGATACCTTCCATGAATTGGCGCAATTCGCTGATGATCTCAGCGCTCATGACGACTGATTCCGGCGAATGCGTCATGCCTTGGTCTACATAGCCGATATCATGCGTCAGGTTGTTGCCTGCCAGAAGGGCCACGAAGATGCTGATGGTGGCCTCGATGGCAGCCTGCTCGTCCAGTGTGCAGCTGTCAGTGTCCCCTGCGTAACCCCACGTCGGCATCCCGTAGTAACGACCTAGCTCAGCAACGGCAACGCGAGCCAATTGAAACTCCGGTCCGCCGAAAATTGCCCTCATCGTCTTCATGTCCAAGTGATGCATGCCAAAGCCATAAACCATCGGTGCACCCGCCCGCTTGAGCTGGTGAATCACGAGGCTTGACAGCGCTTCCGCGTTTGCCTGCGCGATTGCTGCAGCAAGGGTAACGGGTGCTGTGCCCCCCTGCACTGGTGCAGTAGAGTTCACTATCGGAAGTCCTACCTCCGCCATGTAGAGAATCTTGTCCGCGGCGGTTTCCGATAGCCGGAGCGGGGAAGAGGGCTCCGTATAGAGCAGGATATTGGGGCTGTTGCGCAATTGCTCCATACCCCCCGCAATCGCGGCCGCCATCGCCACTATGGCTTCGCAATCCGCGCGGTCATCGCAAACAAACACCACTGGTTTTGTCGTATGCTGTAGCATTGTCGCCGCTTGCTGCCGGTAGACCTTGCTGGGCTCCACATCCGCAGGTCTCATCATGGACATCGTGAAGGTCATTTCCGGCACGGCATCCACGACGTGGACGGCGTCCTCGTGATCGGCAACAGTCGGCAGCCGGCGCTGGCCCGTTCGGGGATCCAGGTAGTAGGAGCTATCCGAACCGGTGCCGAAACACACCTTCCGGCCTTCGAGAGGGACGACGACCTCATCTCCGCCTCGACGGCAAAGGGGGATCCGTCCCGGCACTTGCGACAAAGCCCACTCCACGATGTGGGGAGAAAACCGAACCAAATTGTCGTCCGTTATCAATGTGTCGGCCGATCGCAACAACTTGAGGGCCTCTTTGTGAAACACCCGAACCCCGGTCCGACGCAAAATCTCGAGAGAAGCCCTGTGTATGGTTTCACAGTCTTCCCTTTCCATCATCGCGAAACGCGGTCGGGCGACTTCGCCGTTCATGCCAACCCTCCGATCATGATGACTAAAGCCAGGGTAAGGTTCTGTGCGAAAGACGAGATCGTCGTCTGAACGTCGATCACAGTTCCTTCCGGGTTCTCGTCCAAATCAATCTGACGCCTCTTCATCCAGGCAACCTGCCATACCCCAGGACTTATCAGCACCTAACGGTCACTTCGCAATTAGCGCCTTCGCCAGTCGGGCTGCCGTACCGGCATCTGCAGCATAGCTATCGGCCCCGATTTGATGTGCGAAATCCTCGGTCACGGGCGCGCCGCCAATAATGACTTTGACTTTCTTCCGCAAGCCAATATCCTCGATTGCCTCTAGAGTGGCGCGCATGTTCACCATCGTGGTCGTAAGCAAAGCCGACATGCCGACGATGTCCGGAGCGTGCTGTCGAACTGCGACGGCGAATCTTTCGGGGGGTACGTCCGTTCCCAGGTCAATTACCTCGAAGCCGGCACCCTCAAGCATCATTGCGACGAGGTTCTTGCCGATATCATGCAGATCGCCCTTAACTGTCCCGATTACGACCTTGCCCAGCGCCTTCACGCCGCTTTCCGTCAAATGGGGCCTAAGGATGCCCAACCCGCTTTGCATTGCCCGTGCCGCGATGAGCATCTCTGGAACGTACATCTCGCCGCTCTCGAATCGAGTCCCAACCTCGTCCATTGCCTCGATAAGACCGGCGCCAAGGATCTTTTCCGCTGGAATCTTCTCGCTTAGCGCAGCTCTCACACTTGCCACGACAGCTGCCGTGTCTCCCGCAAGCACTGCATTGTAGGTTGCACGGATTTGGTCCATTCCACATCCCTCAGCTCTCTTCAGAATTGCGTCTCTGTGCGTGTTGGCATGCCTTCGTCAGGCAACCCGACAGATGCTTCGAGAGGTCTTGAGACAACCTCAGCCCTCCCAGTCCAGCGGGAATCTCTCAGAGAGCCGCCTCACCTCCTCTCCTACGCGCCGCAATGTCACGCCGTCATCGGGACTTCCCAAGACAGCCACAATGAGTTCGACCGTCGCGATCATTTCCGCCTCGCGGAACCCCCTAGTTGTCATCCCCGAACTCCCCAACCGCAATCCACTGGTGATTGCCGGTTTCCTCGAGTCGAACGGGATGAGATTCTTGTTTGTGACAATTCCCGCGCACTCGAGCGTTTCTTGGGCCTGCTTTCCCGTCAGTCCCTTTTCCCCGAGATCGACCATCACTATGTGGCAATCGGTCCCGTTCGTGACGACACGAAAGCCATGATCCTGAAAAGCCTTTGCCATGGCACGGGCATTGGCAATTACCTGTTTGGCGTAGTGTTTGAATCCCTCAGCCATAGCGAGGCGATACGTGACTGCCTTGGCCGCCATCATCTCGGCATGCATGGTGCCTTGTGTACCAGGGAAGATTGCCGAATCAATTGCCCGACCATGGACGCCCCTGGCGAGAATGGTCCCGCCGGGACAACCCCTCATCGTCTTATAGGTCGTGAATGTAACGAAGTCACAGTGGGGGACCGGAGATGGATATGCCCCTCCGGCGATGAGCCCGGCATAATGCGACACATCGGCGAGGAGATAGGCTCCCACCTCGTCGGCAATCCGGCGGAATCTTGCAAAGTCGATGACTCGGGGATAGGAACTTCCGCCGCACACTATCATCCGCGGCTTTTGCTGGTTGGCCAATGAACGGACCTGATCGTAGTCAATCAGCTCCGTCGATGGGACCACCCCATAGAATGAAGCCTGATAGAACCTTCCGCTTGTCGTCGCGGGGTGGCCGTGGCTCAGATGCCCCCCTTGGGCCAAGTCCATACTCAGAATTCGGTCTCCGGGTTTCAGGACGGCGAAGTAAACCGCCATGTTTGCATTGACACCGGAGTGAGGCTGAACGTTGGCGTACTCGGCGCCGAATAGTAGCTTCGCCCGTTCTCGGGCAAGTTCCTCCACACAATCCAAGTACTTGGTGCCCCCATGAAAGCGGCGCCCCGGATAACCTTCGCAGCGCCTGATCGCGAAAATGCTACTCTGGGCTTCACGCACTGCCTTGCTGGGAAAGTTCAAAGCCGCGATCAGATCGATACTGGACGCGACGCGTTCTTCTTCGTGTTTGACCAGCTCAGCCAACTCAGGGTCTGCGCTTTGGAGTCCGCGTGTCATCCCCGTCACCCATTCCCAGCTTTCGCTGATGCACTCCGAAAGCAGTCCAATTGGGACGTCACACAATCGGCTGTGAGTTACTCTCCATTGATTGCTGGATCAAACGAAGCGAACCGTCTATCGAGCGCATGGCACACTCAACCGCCAATTGGGCATTGCCTTGGCGCAACGCTGCGACGATGTCCATGTGCTCATGCCTCATGGTCGATGTGTCCGGGCGCATCCCAAGGTTCATATGTTCCAACCGAAACATCTCTTCCATTACACTCCGCACCATTCGGACCAATCGTCGGTTGCCCGAGATAGCGGCGATCTTCACATGGAACTCGACATTCGATTTGTGCCACCGGATGTGCGACTCAAGCGTATCGAGTGGATGTGTCTCCCCCACTTGCGACTCGATCTCCCTCAACTGCTCTTGGGTTGCGAGCTCAGCGGCGCGATGGACAGCGGCCGTCTCAAGGATCCGACGCAAATTGAATAGCTCCCAGACATCTCTTGTGGTCACCATCGTGACCGTATTGCCGACGCCAGGGATGGACTGAATTAGGCGTTCCTGCATAAGCCTCTTGACAGCCTCCCGGACCGGCGACTTGCTCACGTTGAAATTGCGCGCAATGTCGCCTTCGAAGAACATTTCCCCAGGAACTAGCTGACACAACAAGATTTGCTGCTTCAACGCCTCATAGACTTGGCTGGACAGAGTTTTTCTTGCTCGCAATCCAGCGCCCTTCGTCAGCTGGACTCCGCCGGACAGCGTCCTCATGCCTTGAACTCTTGCTACTTTCGCTAACCCAATCTGGCTCTCCATACCTGTCTCCCCCATTATTGGGAATTCGTGGCCACGTCTGCGTTTCCCTCATGTCTTTGGGATCAAAATGGCCGAAGATGTCTCTTGAATCGAGAGGTCCTGTATCGCACTTAGGTCATCTCTACTCGGTGCCTGAGTTCCGCCACGCACGATCGTCATCTACCCATCCCAGCCTCTGTGCCGCAGCCCCTACGCGGAAACCAGGCCTCAAGCGCGTTCTCAGAACCGACATCGAGAAGGACCGTTGGCCGATGCCCAGTGGCATCTAGATCGCGAGCTATGGTGCGACAGGCATCGAGTCTCAGAAGGCGTAGGGGGCAAATGCGCCGTTTGCCCATATTCCGTTGGGCAATTTGATGACATCATTGCCCGAGTCGTCCACTCGGCAAGTCATCTTCTTATCGTCAGTTCATGACATAATAACGGTTATATGATAGGCTGTAATACTTGATATCATAGGCACCCTGAAATGTCAAGTGGCGCTCCCGCCACTGCTATTCAAAGTTGAAAGGTGGACAGTTCAAGGCTGAAAAGTGGACAGGCCCTGATACCCTCCGGCAAACCACAGGGAGGGAGCTATGGGACAAATTCACAAGCGATTCACGAGCGAGCAAGTCAGGTTCCTCTTTCGGGCTTACACCCAGGGCAACATGAAGCGCACCGACGTTCAAGAGACGCTGGGGATTGGCAAGAGCCGGTTCTTCTGCCTACTCAAGGAGTACCGGCAGGCCCCTGAGACCCTTGCCATCT
>Ga0315277_10003129_pt1 | contig 22616 bp, 15 predicted proteins | sample YL17G05_15_MG_FD_203695 | JGI IMG/M metagenome (GOLD analysis project Ga0315277, IMG submission 203695) | Sediment microbial communities from Yellowstone Lake, YNP, Wyoming, USA - YL17G05_15 | ecosystem: Environmental > Aquatic > Freshwater > Lake > Sediment | place: USA: Wyoming | collected...
CAGCCCTTTCGAGCCACTGTACGGCCAAGCCCGGACGGTTGATCAGAGCATAAACTGCGGACACGGCCACACATAAGCCAGTGTCGTTGTGTAGAAAGGGGATCACCTTCAGTTCAAGCTCTCCGAGAGCCTGATCCAATTTTTCCTGCCTTGCGAAAACCATGGCCTGAACCACGTGTGAAAAAGGTGATGTTTCACCGTCCTGGAATCCTTTTTTGATTTCCACCTGTGCGCCGGTCAGATCGTTCTGATAACAGCGAACCAATGCGATGTAGGTGTGGAGATCCGAAGCATTCGGTTGAAGGGCAAGTGCCTGATCCAGCTCCTGCTCGGCCTCTGAATAATGCTTAAGTCCTGTTAGAACCAGGGCTTTGCCGATGGAGGCATTGAGCATCTTCGGATCGAGTTCAAGCGCCCGACTGAACACAGCCAGGCTGGGAAGGTACAATCCGTATTCGGACAGCACATTTCCAAGTCCGAACCATGCCTCCTTGAGGCTGGAATTGAAAGCAATGGCTTTCCTGAATTGTTCCTCGGCCTTCATCATATCTCCAAGGCCGAAGTACACTTGTCCGAGCATGCGTCTTGCATCGGCGCATGTCGAGTCCATTTGCAGCACTTTGAAAGCCGTTTGCTGCGAGAGGTGGAACCACACCATGTTCCGGTCCCATCCGCTGTTGTAAATTTGCAGATAGGTCTCTCCGAGCGCCAGCCATGCAGGGACGAAGGTTGAATCTGCACGAAGCGTTTTCTTAAAATTCTGAACAGCCAAGTCGGCGGCAAGGCGATTGTTTTTGTCGTAGTAGCGTTTTCCTTCCATGTACAGGTTGAGAATGTCATCGGGTACGTTGCCGGCAGCGTAAAAGCCTGGTGTGCTTGTATTCATGTTCAGTTGGATCAGCACAGAATCGGAAATGCATTTTGCCATGCCGAACATGGAATGGAGGTCGGTATCGAATGTTTTCTGCCAGAGGTGGGTGCCTTTTCGCAGATCCACAAGATGGCAGGTCAAGGTGATGCTGTTCTCGCGAATTTCGCTATCACAGGTAAGCATGTAATCCGACGTTTGTTTTTCTGTCTGAGTGAGGTTCCAGGAGGACGGTAAGAGCACTTTCAGTTCCCTGGCGCATGCCAGTTGCCGCATGGTACAATCCGTCAGCTCTTTGAAAATCGTGGCATAGTCGCCTGGAGTGGACGGCGGTTTTCGAAAGGGTTGGACAACCAGGGTTTTGATCCAGTCGACCATGGGAACCGCTGTGGAGATGGCCATTTCTTCGTTTTGTTGTCGGACGTGCTCTTTGGATCCGGTTTTTTTACCGCAATGGGACCAAAAAAACATTGCGGCCAGAAAAAGGAGACAGCATTGTGTGGTTTTCATTTTTCCCCCGATCTTCGACTAGTTCAGGCATTTGCGAAGAACGTCCAGATATTGGTCTATTTCCTGTCTGGTGCGTTTTTCCGTAACGGCAACGAGCAGCATGTTTTTAAGCCCCAAATCGAATCGGCCCAGATCGATTCCCGCAAAAATACGGTGCTTCCGCATGGTTTGTAAAATCCTTTTCACCGGGATGGGACATCGGACCGCGAATTCTTTGAAAAAGGGTTTGGCCGAAAGCAGCTGAAATCCTTGTAGTTTGGTGATTCCCCTGGCGAGGTAATGGGCTTTTTGAAGGCAAAGTTCCGCGACCCTTGGAAGACCGGATTTTCCCATCAAGGCAAGGTAAACCGCCGAAGCCAGGGCGCAAAGTTGTTCGTTGGTACATATGGACGACGTGGCTTTTTCACGCCGAATGTGCTGCTCACGCGTCTGAAGCGTCAGTACAAATCCGCGCTTTCCATCTACGTCCTGAGTGACTCCCACGAGTCTGCCCGGAAGCCTGCGCAGAAATTGCTTTTTAACCGTGAATATGCCGACGTAAGGCCCACCAAACGAAAGCGGATTTCCCAGAGCCTGTCCCTCCCCGGTTGCCACATCCGCGCCGTACTCTCCGGGTGGCTTCAGGATACCCAGCGAAATCGGATCCACCGAAACACCGAACAAGCCACCGGCCGCGTGGATGGTTTGTTCGATCTGCTCGACTTCTTCCAGAAAACCAAAGAAATTAGGATGCTGAATCAGAACACCGGCTGTTTTGGAATCCACCATGCGGCAAAGGACGTCCAGGTCCGTGACGCCGTTGGTCATCTCGAGTTCCTTCAGTACGATACCGGCGCGATGGCAGTATGTCGATACGACTTTCCGGTAAAAGGGATGAACGGTTTTGGATATCAGGATGGATTCTCTGCCCGTCTGTGACTGTATCAGCAGCGCCGCCTCGGCCAAGGCCGAGGCTCCATCGTACATGGATGCATTGGCTGCATCCATGCCGGTAAGCTCGGCGATCATGGTCTGGTACTCGTAGATGGATTGCAGATTGCCTTGGCTTACCTCCGGCTGGTAGGGGGTATACGACGTATAAAATTCGGGTCTGGAAATCACGTGGCCCACTGCAGCGGGGATGAAATGGTCATAAGCTCCCCCACCCAAAAAACAGGCATGGGTTCCCGCATGGAGGTTCCTAGTGGCCATTTCCTGGAGCAGCCTCGTTACTTCGTATTCGGACAGAGGGTCTGGAAGATTCATTTTTCCTTTGAACCGCTGTTTTTCCGGTATGGATTTCAACAGATCTTCAAATTTTTCAACACCGATGGTTTTGAGCATTTCCCGCCGGTTTTTTTCAGTCATGGGAAGGAAGGGCATATCGTCTACTCCTTGATGATGTTCCGAAATTTGCTAAAAATAGCCCGCATTGTCAACAAAAACCTGATTTCCCGGACGGTCTGAAAGCCGTCCATTCGACCGGTTGGATGGGATGGCAAAATTTTCTCAGGGATCATTCCGGAGGTTTTGAACCGAGCCCGAATCCTCCGACAGGCAGACTCGTTTCGCCGCGGATTCGCCTGCAAGCCAACCCGTCGAAAAAGCAGCCTGAAGGTTGAATCCACCTGTGTCCGCGTTCACATCCAGAATTTCACCGGCAAAGTACAATCCCTTGACCACCAGAGATTCCATGGTTCGAGGATTGAGCTCTTTCAGGTGAATTCCTCCAGCCGTCACGATGGCCTCGGACATGGGTCGAGGTTTTTTGACCTGGAACCGAAAGTTCTTGAGCCATTTCCCGAGCCTTCTGCGTTCCTCCGCGGAGATCTGATGGACCGGTTTTTCGGGATCCAAGCCCACCGCTTCCAAGGCGACAAAAACCAGTTTTCCGGGAAGCAACCGCTTGACTAGGCTTTTTGCCTGCATGGCTTGATGTTCACGAATGTCACGTAAAATCCTCACATCAAGCCTCTGTTCGTCCAATGCCGGTTTTAGGTCTATGGAAAACTCGACCACCCGTTTTTCCCGCAGGGCATCCACCCCAATCTGGCTTAAAGACAGGACAACGGGACCGGAAAGTCCAAAATGGGTGAAAAGCATTTCTCCAAAACGGCTTGCTTTCCGTTTGCCGTCGATTTCGATCGAAAGAGTCACGTTTTTTAAACTCAACCCCTGGAGCGCAGCGGCCGTTGGTCCCATTGTTTCCAAGGGAACCAATGCTTGGCGAACGGGGATTACGGTATGTCCCACTGCCTCGGCGAGTCGGTAACCGTCACCGCTGGACCCGGTTCCGGGATAGGACACTCCCCCCGTAGCGAGGACCACCGCATCCGCGGGAACCGTGCAATGTTTTGTGTAATGATCGATTTCCACACCGGTCAATTTTCCGGACTCCACGATCAGTTCGATCACCTTGGTGCGCGCGCGGATGGAGACGCCCGATTTTTCATTCCACCTGAGCAGAGCATCGACAATATCGGAAGCCTGCTCAGACGATGGAAAAATGCGGCCTCCACGCTCCTCAACGGTTTTGATTCCCAGGTTTTCCAGAAGGTGGAGCAGATCGCTGGAAAAGAAACGGAAAAAAGCCTGCCGTAAAAAATTGCCGTTTTTACCGAAATGGGCGATGAAATCATCCACCGAAGCGATGTTGGTGATGTTGCATCTCCCCTTACCTGTAATGGACAGTTTGATGCCCGGTCTGTCCATTTTTTCGAGCAAAATCGCTTCCGATCCCAGTTCGCCCGTTCTGGCGGCGGCGGTCAATCCGGCAGGGCCGCCACCAACCACGATGACTTTTTGGTGCGATCGATCGGGATGCAATGGAAACCTTTCGTGCGTGTGCAACCGTTCCTGTAAAACCGGATAGCAGGAATGCTCAGGCGTAAACCGGGATTAAATTTTTTTAAATTTTCGAATGAGCATGATGATGATGGGAAGGCATGCAGCTGTTGAAACCACAAACCAGAACATCCTCGTATTGTTGGCGAACGGGATGACGAGGTTCATCGAAAAAATACTCACCCAAAGAGTCGGAACCATCAAACTGATCATGATGATGTTCAGGGTTTTCATCAGCACGTTGAGGTTGTTGCTGACCACGGAAACGCGGGCATCCATCAAGCCCGATAGCACCTCCGAATATATTTTGGCTTGCTCATAGCACTGGCTGTTTTCGATGGCAATATCGTCCAAGAGCTCCAAATGTTCCGGGGATAAACCCATCTTGGTTGGATTGAGCCGGAGTTTTTCGATGATTCGACCGTTGGAACCAATGGCATTCAGATAATACACAAGGCTTTTTTCTAGGGTGAACAAGTTCAGCAGCGTTTTGTTTTCCATTGCCGTGTTGATCTCTTTTTCCAGATCGTCGCTGCACATGTTGATGACTTTTAAATGTTCTTCAAAGTGGAAAATGGAACGGTAAACAACTCTCAACAGAATGTCCTGCAGCGAACCCACTCGAAGAAATTGACGGCCTTCAAAAAGCGGGATCTCTTCAGCCAATACGATGGTCAGGTTGTCCTTGAACAGAAACAGACCTACGGAGGAGATACCGAATAAAAAATTATCTGTCGGACTGTACCGTCTCGGACGTTTGAAGATCAAGGCGGTATGGTCCACTGAAAATTCGATACGCGCAGGTTCATTCGGATCCAGGGCCGAATTGAGCGTGTGTTCATCGATTTTGCGTTCTTCCATCAGGTGTTTTTTTTCTTTTTCATCCGGAATGATAAACAGATGAATCGGACACTGCGCATCGCTTCCATCCGTGATACGGTTTTCAGTAATTTGCATGAATTTCAGCATCAATCCTCTGCTTTCTCTTGGTTTGTCTCCTGAGAGCGATCCGGTTCGGTCTTTCTGTAGGCCAGATAAACCTTGGAGTGCGGATAGGTTTTCCAAAGAACGAACGGTCCGTAGTGCTGTCCAAGTCCCGGATTCTGTGCCACAAGCCATGCCAGATCCTGTCGGTCTCCTACGGCGAGAAATGCCCGCCTGGTATTTTCGACTTTGTAATCGGCGATCCGGCCAGGGGTGTACAAAATCTGGTAGTAATTTAGGGAATACTGGGAACTATACCACAAGCCGACAAGCGCGGTTTTACCGTCGCAGAACGGGGCCACGTCTTTGCATACGGTTTCAGGATTGACCAGCGTAGTCCTGTCTTCCTCTATAAAATATGGCCGCTTTAAAACCACCGTGGCCGAATCCACAGACACAACGGTGCAAAGCACTGCCACAAGTGTGCCTGCAACATGCCGGCAGATTTTCATGGGAAACCACTTCGGGATATCGGCCAGGCCTAACGAAGCCGAAACCAGAACCATGGGTAGAACAAAAAGCCAAATCCGTGCAAAGAGGACAATCCGTTGCAGCAGCGTGCACACGACCAACAGAACGGCAGCGATCAACGGCATCCAATAAAATAAATCTCTTTTTTTAATTCCAACCAGCATGGAACTGGCGAGTCCGACAGCGAGGAGCACCGCATACAGCCAGGATGTGTCCCGGAACCAATCCTTCAGCAGCATGGAAAAGGTTTCGGGTATGCCCGAAAGTACGGTTGAAAACGGGTGCGGTTTCACCCAGGGGAATGTGAAAAGGGAATGAAACCCGTTTTGCAGAATGACGGGCAGATACAAAAGCCATGTGATGCCGATGCAAACGAACACCGCCAATCCCCAGTTTTTAAAAACATGTAATTTGTGCTGGATTTCCGTCCGGGAGAGTGCGGTTTGAAGGATCACCATAAACGAGAAAATGGCAGCTGGATACACCATGATCGGGATGGTCCACATTCCGAGAACCAAGGATGTCGACCACAGGATCCACATTCGACAGCCCGATTTACGGCGAGCAATTTGCACGGATGCAAATCCCATCAGTAGGCTAAAAAAAAGGACCATGGTGTATCCCCGTGCATTGACGGAGAAGGCCACCAGCACACTGGACGTGGACAACAGCATGGCCGCAAAAATGCCCGCAAAAGCGTTTTTCCCGATCGAACGGGCAAACAAGCCACCCGCCGCGATGATCGCCACTCCGGCGAGGAATGCTGGTATTCGGACGGCAGTAGGTCCGCTCCCGCGTAGTTTTGTGGAAAGAATCGCCAGGAGGGAGTGGAAAATATGATTGTTCGTATCCGTATAGTTAAACAACGCTTTGAATGAATTCGGCATGACGTAATGAAAATAGGTGGCGGATTCGTCACCCTGCATCGGGTGGTGGCGGTGAGAGGCGCGGATTGCAAAACCCGCCATTGTGAGGAGGATCAATGCAATCCAAAAAAGAAGCGGGGAATGGGTTCTACCATTCCGTGGACGATCGGATTGGTTGTTGTTCTGTTTCTGGGTCATCCCGTAAGGCGCTTTTTCTAGACGACCGCCACGGAATTTTCACATGCACCGTACGGGGAAGGCACATATTTGTCAGCTATCCAATCGTTTTCCCACAGGGTGTCGTCGATCAAATACCGGTATTGGTATTGTCTGCCCTTCTGCAATTCCAGGACGATTTTGAAGGAACCGTCCTTGGATTTTTTCATCGGAGTGGCATGGATCTGCCATTGGTTGAATTCACCCACCAAATGTACGGTTTTGGCGTTTTTAACAGCTTCCTTTGGAAGGGTAAACGTCACCTTGCAAACAGGTTTTGTCCTTGAATATTGTTTTGCCAATGCCATGGCGGCCTCCAGTCTTTTGCATCATTTGAATCCATCATTATACAAAAATTGATTCAAACTATCAAGAAAAATACAAATGGGTAACTCGGTTTGTTCGTCCCTATGCTTTTAACGCAGGACCATCCAGTTTGAATACGATTCGAATCAATGTGCCTTTACCCTGTTCCGATTCGGCAATGATATTCCCGTTGTGATCCTCGGCAATTTTCTGGGCAATGACCAAGCCCAGGCCAGTACCTTTGTTTTTGGTTGTAAAATAGGGCTCAAACAATCGATCCAAAATCGGCCGGTCCATGCCTTGACCATGGTCTTCAATTTCCACGATGATTCGTTTGGGATTTTCTTCAGACAGTGTGCGGATCCATACGGTACCGCTTTCACCGGAGGCTTCGATCGCATTTTTTATCAAATTGTGAAGCATGCGCTTCACCTGTTCCCTGTCCGCATCGAGGACCAATGAATGGGGAGACAATTCCGTTTTCAGCTGGATGGATCCCGTTTCGTTTTCCAAGGTGCGAACCGCCGCCGCCACCGAGTCGTTGATGTCCAATTTACTCTTTTGAGGTTGAGGCAAACGAGCGAATTCCGCAAAAGCAGCCGACATGCGTTCCAGGGAAACCAATTCCTCTTCCATGGTTTTCAAGTTCTCGAGAAACTGTTTGGGAAGCGTTTCACGCTGGCCGGCCGTTTTGATTCGGCGAAGGGAAATGAAGATGGGTGTCAGGCTGTTTCGCATCTCGTGCGAAATGCGCCGGGCTGCTTCCTGCCAGGCCGCCCGCTTTTCGGAATGAAACAATTTTTCACGGGTGTTTTGCAGATCCTTCGTCATGGTGTTGAACGAATCCACCAGAAATCGGATTTCGTCCTTAGCCTGGGTTTGGACTTCGTTCGTAAAATCTCCAGAAGCGACTCGATGCATTCCCTCCACCAGGTCTTGAATCGGTTCGCTGATCCCGCGTGATAATCTTTTTGCCGAGGTCGCGGCCAGCAAGGCCAGAACCATGATGAGCAGAGAAGCGATTGCCCAGATCAATTTTTTCTCAATAATACCTTCTTTGAGAAGCGTCATGGTGTTGTACACATTCAATGCATGGGTAATTTCCGTTTTTGCCTTTACCACCGAAAGCGAGACGGCATAACCCACCACTCCGAGAGCAGCGTCCGGGTATTTCGTGCAAACGGATATCAGGGGTTCTCCGTTTGAAGGTATCATGCAGCTGGGCTGCATTGTACCTGTGGTATCTGTAAAATACTCCCGGTTGGGAAGCCAATTGTGCGGAACGGAACATTCCGGTAGCCGGATCACCCGGAGAACCCGGATGCTGTCTCCTGTCATCCGGTAATGACCGGTAAACAGGATCCCCTTTTGACGCAAGGTTTGTGCGTCCCAAGTGTTTGGGTCAGGGTGGTTTACAAAGAACATCCTGCCTTTTTCTTCAGCCTGCAATCGGATGGTTGCAAGCGATGTTTCCAGGGCATTTCCGATGCCAGGAAGGATCAGCATGTCCGCACTCTGCGTCAGGACATTTGCCACAAAAAGAGTTAGAGGAATGGTCGGAATTAAAATGAAAAGCAGGAACAGGACAGTCAATTTGGCTTGAAACCGGGATTGCTTTTTGTTTTTCCTCCAGAGCATCAGACTGTATACAGCAAGCAAGAGCCCGGTGATACCAATCCAAATCAAAAAGACGGCCATGTTATCCCCCAATCCGTTTTCTCATGATCAGATAGCGGAAAAGTGCATCCGCATACGAGGAGGAGGTCGTCATCGGCACGTAGTCGATCCGGTGTTCGTGGCATTGCAGTTTAAACCGGTTCATCCAGCGCTGAATGCTTTTCCGGTAATCGGTTTGAATGAGCCATGGCTGGGTCTGCACAGTTTCCCGGGTTTCCATGTCCGTAAAAACGGTCTCTTTCTCGAACGCCAGATCGGTTTCCGACGGGTCCAAAATGTGAAACACGATCACCTCGTGCTTCTTGTGCCGGAAATGTTTGAGTGCGTTTAGGATTTCTTCGGGATTGTCCAGGAGGTCGGACATCACCACAATCAGTCCGCGGCGCTGGATGCGTTCGGCCATGCTGTGAAAAATGCCGGCGATGTGCGTGTCGCCACCCGCACGAATGGAGCTCAATTCCTTCAGTAAAACGTGAAGCGTGTTGTATGCCGAACGGGGAGGGAGGTAGGCCCTGAGTTTTGTGTCGAACGCGGCCAATCCGACCGCATCGCGCTGTACGAGCATGAGATAGGACAGGGCGGCGGACAGATACGTTGCATACTGTATTTTTGTCAGCGATCGGGATTTGTATCCCATCGATCCGGAAGCATCCACCAGAAGATAGGCTTTTAAATTGGTTTCTTCCTCAAATTGTTTAACGTAATAGCGGTCGGTCCTGCCGAGAACCTTCCAATCGATGTTTCGGAGCGGATCCCCCGGTATATACGGCCGGTATTCCGAAAACTCGACCGAGAACCCGTGGTAAGGGCTTCGGTGCAGGCCGGTGATGAACCCTTCCACCACGAGGCGGGCGACAAGGTCCAACCGAGAGAGGCGGGATACAACCTCGGGTTCCAAATAATTGCGGTAATCGGTCGGGTGGGTTGGCGATACAATCGTCATGGGCGAATCGGTCTGGGTTTGATTCACATGGTTGAAAGGGCTGCTTGCTTCACTGTTGTTCCAGCAATTTATCGATAATGTCCACCGCCTGTACGCCCTCGGCTTCGGCATTGAAATTGGTAACGATGCGGTGACGCAAGACTTGTTTTGCAGCGGATCGGACGTCCTCGACTTCCGGGGTCATTCGACCATCCAGTATGCAACGGCTTTTGGCGGCCAGAATCAAATACTGGGATGCGCGAGGCCCAGCCCCCCAACTGATCCAGTCCTTGATGAAGGGTGGGGCCAGCGGATTGTTCGGCCGCGTCCTTTGCACCAGTTCAACCGCAAATTGGATGACATGATCTGAGGTGGGCACCCGACGGACCAGGTGCTGCAATCGGATGATTTTCTCTGCCCCCAGCACCGGAGCCACATCCGGTTCGATTCCGCCGGTTGTGGAGCGGACGATTTCCATCTCTTCTTCCCTGGTCGGATAATCGATCCAGAGGTTGAACATGAAACGGTCGAGTTGCGCTTCGGGCAAAGGATACGTGCCTTCCTGTTCGATCGGATTCTGTGTGGCTAGGACAAAGAAGGGCTCGCCAAGTTTGTACGTTTCCCCGGCGGCGCTGACCTCGTGCTCCTGCATGGCTTGAAGCAGTGCGGCCTGGGTTTTCGGAGGTGTCCGGTTGATTTCGTCCGCAAGCACGATGTTGGCGAAAACAGGACCTTGAACAAACCGGAAGACCTTTCGTCCCGTGGTGCGGTCTTCTTCGAGCACTTCGGTACCGGTGATGTCCGAAGGCATGAGATCGGGAGTGAATTGGATTCTGCTGAACTTCAAATCCAGGATTCGGGACAGGGTGGAAATCAACAGTGTTTTGGCAAGACCGGGAACGCCGATCAACAGGCAATGCCCTTTCGAGAAAAGCGAAATCAACAATTCATCGATGGTCCGCTTCTGTCCGATAATGACCTTTTCTATTTGGCCTATAATCTGTGTTCGGCCATGGTGCAGTTCTTCGATCTGTGCCAGGTCGGAATCGTGTTTGAATGTGTGTGAAATGTTTTTTTTGGGCATTCGCTGCTCCACCATCCGAAAAAATAACCACCGGGATTGTTCTATGTTGAATGGTTGATGTGTGTTCCGCTGTTCGGATACATCGAATCCGTGGCCTTGTTTCATTCCCGTCCGGGAAATGGATCGTAACAACATCCGTCTGATTCCCTCGGCAACAGTATACATAGAATATGAGTGAAAATCAACAGCAAATAACTTCTTGACTTTGTATTAATTTGATGCTATTTTTTTGTTCATCAATTTGATCATCATGGGTGCTTGCAAGGCGTATGAAGGATGTTCTTTTTGAAAAATTAAAACGCTCGGGCAATCTGCCCAGGCACATCGCCATCATTATGGATGGCAATGGACGATGGGCCAAACAGCGCGGCTTGCCCAGGATCGCCGGGCACCGTGAAGGTATCCATTCCGTGCGCGATATCGTGAAAGCCTGCGGCGAACTTGGGATCCAGGTGTTGACATTGTACACGTTTTCGACCGAGAACTGGCGGCGCCCTGAAGACGAAGTGTCCGCATTGATGAAGCTGCTTCTCGGGACCATTCGTAAAGAAATCCATGAGCTCATCAAAAACAACGTTCGGTTGCGTTTGTCGGGAGACATTCAAAAACTCCCGCCGAAAACGCGCGAGGCCATGCTTCGTGGCCTGAGTGACACAGCCCGCAATACGGGACTGGTTTTAAACCTGGCATTGAACTACGGCAGCAGAGAGGAAATCGTCAATGCGGTACGAAAGATTGCCCAACAGGTCAGGGATGGAAACCTGGATCCCGCCGACATCTCTGCGGAAACCATTCAATCGAATTTGTATACCAACACCCTGCCGGATCCCGATTTGCTGATCCGGACCAGCGGTGAATTCCGGATTTCCAATTTTCTGCTCTGGCAGCTTGCATACACTGAAATTTACGTCACCCAGGTTCTATGGCCGGATTTCCGGCGCGAGCAACTTTGCTTGGCCATCCTGGATTACCAATCCAGAGAGCGGCGCTTCGGAAAAGTCAGTGAACAGGTCTTAAAAAACCGCATCCCAAGAAAAGACAAAGGAACCCATTCTCATTTCAAGCGTCTATAATACAACGGGGAACGCATTAGCGGTTTCATCTTTTTAACCTGTCGTCCGTGATTTCGGTGTAATCGATCAAGCGTTCCCCTTCGTCATTATAACAATGGTTTTCCAATACGTGAAGCGGAAAAGAAAATGGATTCTGGTACTGCCCGCAGCGATGCTTGTTCTCGCCGGCATCGGTGTGGTGATTCAAAAAGCCACCAGAACCAACGAGATTCTAAAGCAGCAGCTTCTTGTCAGGATTCGTCCGTTCCTGGATCAGGGAACAGACATCCGAAAACTGGATTTTTCCCTGAGCAACCTCCATCTGAGGGGTGTAAAGCTGGCCCCCAAAAACCGTACTTTTTTGCTTGAGATCGACGATCTGAAAATCGGTTATTCCCTGTGGAATGTCATTCGATACGGTTTTGATCCGAATAAAATTGCCTATGAAATCGTATTGCAGCATCCTGTTTTTACCCTGAAAAAACAACAGCCCGCGCAGGAAGACTCCTCCCGACGGAACGGACGAGACACCTTCAGAAAAACGATCGATGCGTTCGGATCCATTCAACGTTTCACCGTGTCGAATGGCGATCTCCGACTGGAAAACGACATCGGGCAGCATGTGCTCCTGGCGCATCAACTGGACGGGCATTTATGGACCCAGCCACCGGATTCTGGAGATTTGCGCCTAGCCGGATATTTGTTTGATTCAAAAAAGCAGAATCTGCGCTTAAACGGTAAGATCAACCTGCTGACAGGCGCCCTGGTCCGGCTGGCCGCAGGCATTGACGAATCCGAGCTTTCTCAGGAGATCCCCCTGCTTGTTCCCGGTTTTATGGCCATACGGAGCGGACGTATCAAGGCCGCTCTGCAGCTGGATCCAGATCGCGGTGTGAAAGGTATTTTTGAATTGAGGAATGGTTTTTTCTCCTTGAAAAAAGCCCCTATGCAATTCGATGGCGTGGAATTGATCGGAAGCATCGCTGATTCAAATCTGGTCTTTCATGGCACGGTTCAGCGGTTTAACGGCTCCCACCTTTCGATTTCCGGGAAAATGCGCAACTGGCTGCGACCGCGTTTTGATGTATCGGTCTCCTGTCCGCGGCTTAATTTAAACTCCTTCATCACGCACATGTCTCCGACCGCCGGTTCCGCGGTATCCGGAGAGGCAATGATGAACCTTCGCCTATCCGGAGTGGCCCAAAATCCCACCTTGGATGGCCGCTTCTTCTCCGATCGGTTTCAACTGTATGGCGTGTCGGTGAACCGATTGGAAAGCCGATTCAGCCTGAGGGACAGTGTTCTGACGCTGAATGGCAGCACTTCACCGGACGAACCTCTCGGAGTCCTGATGCAAGGTCGAATGGATCTGACCGACGATCGTAAAATGACGCAATTGGCGATTGCGCTGAAAGGCGATTTCCGGAGCGGTGCGCCGGGTTGGCTTCAAAAAAGGGTGGAAACCCTAACCGGCAATCTTGAAGGCCGCTTTGATGGAGCCTTTGACAAGATTGCCGGCAGCGTTCAAGGCAAATTGGCGGTTTTCCCGAAGGGGAATCCGCAAACGGTTTTGTATCCCGAACTCATCTACCTAAACAAGCAATTCGCTATTGCATTGCGTTCGAATCAAGATTTTAAAATGGACGGCAATGTATCCAATTTTTTTCAAAATGATATTCAATGGAACATCACCGCTGAGGGAGCCCAATGGCTTTTGGATTTCCTTCCCGAAACGGGCCTCGATCGCTGCGGCAAAGACCTTCAGATTCAACTGGTATTCAACGGCTCCCAAAAGGAGTGGTTTCTGGAAACGAAATGCATTCGGTCCCGAAAACCTTCTACCAAAACCCTTGAAGGCAAGCTGGTTTCCAAGACCGGATGGAAAAACCGCAAGGAATTCAGCCTCAAGGCGAATTATTTCGGCCCTGCCGGGGATGCCCTGCCTGTTGAAGCCCAGTGGATTTTAACGCCGAATTCCATGACCGTGCGACAGTGCGAAATCGGCAGTTGGATATACGCACAGGGCCAGATCCCTCGCAGTGATTCCGAAGGCCTGAAAGCCGACATTCGGATCGACAACCTGGTTTTTGAGAAGCTCCATTCGGTTTTTCCCGGTTTAAAACCCTTTGTCGGGCGGATCAACGGGCGGATTCAATTTTCGGGTACCCGTGGAAAGCCTTTGTCGCGTGTGGAGGCGTCTCTGGACAAGGGCAATTTCAACGGTGTGAACGGATTTGAGGGCGAGATGAATTGTGATTGGACCGGCAAAATTTTTCGGTCCGGGGACATCGAAATTCGGAAAAACAACATCCCCCTACTGGTCGGCCACTTCGCTCCCTCAAAAGGTGATTCTGTCACGGGAAAAATCCAGAGCGGCAACCTTCAATTTTCGGAGCTCACCCAGGCATGGACGGGCAGAAAGAACATGTTCAACGGCGAGGGGGCGTTTGAATTTGGCATCCACGGATCCGGACTCGCGCCGTTGGTATCCGGCCGGATTCGGATCCGGAACGGTTCGGTAAAAACGATGACTTTCTCGGATTTCAGCGCAGACATTACGGACACGTTGCAGGATCAAACCGGTCTGGCCGGTGGCATCTGCCAGATCCGGAACGGGATCCTGGTTCGTGATGACGGTCTAAACGTCGAATTCTGGGGGGACATACCCCACGGCAAAACAAAAACCGGTGATTTTTCGGTTATGGCAAAAGGAAACATCCTGGGCGTTCTCACGGAAGCGGATCCATTTTTTAAAAAGGCCAGCGGTATCGGTGAACTGTTCATGAAGTTCGCAGGCGAACGCGGCGCCTGGACGCCTTCCACCGGGTGGATTAAGCTGGAGAAGGGGCAGCTTGAGCTTTCCTCCATTGTTAAAAAAATCGAAAAGCTCCAGTTGGACGCCAGGCTGGTGGAAGGCAGTCCCTTTCTGCAGATCACCCGTTGTTCCGGACAGGTGGGAAGCGGACTCTTCAGTGTGAACAACGATCAAGCCCGTGGCGTGAAGCCTTTTGTTTTACCGGTGGTGGGAATTGATTTGGGTGTCCTGTATTTTACAAGTCAGGGCAGGGGTATCCCGGTGCATATTCCAGGATTGATGGAACCCGGTGACGAAGGCTGGATCGCTTTTAGCGGATTGAACCGGGGAGAATCCTTCATGATCACAGGACCGGTTTCGTCGTTCGGACTCGTCGGGACCCTGTTTCTGAACGACAACCGAGTCACGTTTCCTTTCCTCGACACCGGTGGAAGCGGATCAGGATCGGACTTTCTCGATCGTATCCACTGGAACCTCAGGGTGGTTCCCCGGAATGATGTTCATTACATACGCAACATTGGGAGTCCGTTTGGAAACGTGTATCTCGATCTGCAACTTCAGAACGGAAACGGCGAATTGAGGTTTGAGGGGGTTATTCAGGACAGCACGTTCAACGTGTGGGGCCGTTTGGTTTCCACGGACGGATCCATTGAGGTGCTTGACCGTTATTTCAAGCCGGAGCGCATCACCTTCGATTATCCGAAGGGTGCCTACACCATGAAGACCGATTCGACGAGCCTGTCATTTCTATCCGGTCGCGCCTACACGACCTTGACCGATTCAACCGGCGCACGGACCACAGTCTGGATGAATCTCGTTACGCCCAACCGGATCACCGGCTACGAAGAAAAAGGGGGCATGCTGGAAAAAGTACAATTCAAATTTTCTACGGACAACCCGAATCTGGGAAGAACCGAGGCGGACCTTCTGGCGGCGCTGGGATATTCAACCAAGGAAATCAAAAACCGAGCGTACGATGCAGTAGGCATGCAAGTGGATAATTATTTTTTCCGGCCGATTTTCGGCCCGATCGAAAGGAGCATGCGACGCTACCTCGGGTTGGACATGGTCCGATTCTCCTCCATGTTCGGACGTAATTTGATACAACTCCGTGAATTGCAACCGATGGGATTTGATCCAAGATGGCTGCTTCGAAGTACCAAATTAACCGTGGGGAAATACCTGGCACCGGGATTGGTACTGACCTATTCGGGTGAAATTCAAAACGAATACGGTTATTGGTTGCACACCGACGGAATCGGTTTAAAACATTCCCTGACTCTTGAATATTCCATCCGGCCTGACCTGTTTTTAGAGATGGAATATTTGTACGACAACCGATTGCTCATGCAGCGAAGGGAAGATGCACGCATCTGGCTTCGGCACGTGTTTCCATTTTGAACCATCCGAAACAGGTTAGGGGTGATCGGTTCCAGATGGAAGAAGGCAGCTCACAGGATGGGAGTGGATGGATTCGGGAAAAATGATATATTTTTTCCTTTACAATATCTGAAAATATTTGTACTTTAAAAGATTAATTTGGAGGACTATGCATTTTCAATTTATGCGAAAAGGATGCTGTGCCGCAGCAGTTTTCTTCTTGTTCATGTCAGCACAATACGGAGCAATCGGGCAAACATCCAAACCGCTCGGGATGTTGTTGAATATCACCGTGGTGGGCAACAAAACCTCGGAACCGAGCGTGATTAAATTGAGTTCCGGATTGAAAGAAAATTCGGAAGTTGTCCCGGAAGACATCCAACGCGCCGTGAAACAACTATGGGCTCTCGGTGTCTTTTCCGACGTCCGCATCCTCCTTGACCATCGTACGCCGGATGGCGTGTTTTTGACCATCCACGTTCAGGAATATCCGAGACTCGAAAAAACCGTGGTGGAAGGCAACAAAAAATTGAAGACAGATGAGATAGAAAAAGAAATCAATTTTTTCCGCGGTCAAGTGATCAATCCCAGCCAAATGGCGAAAGCCCGGAAACAGCTGCTCAAAGTGTATGGGGGAAAGGGATACACACTGGCCAAAGTGGATTTGAAAACGGAAAAATCGGATAAAGACGATCGGGTGGTTCTAAAAATTCACGTTGAGGAAGGCAGAAAGGTCCAAATTAAAACAATACAATTTCATGGCAACAGCCATTTTACGAACAAGAAACTCCGGAAGCAGATGAAAGACACGAAAGAGCACCATTTCTGGGGAGGCGGTGATTTTGATACACGGAAATATGCGGACGACCAGGAAAAAGTTCTTGCTTTCTGCCGGAACTCCGGTTATCGCGATGCGGAGGTGCTTCGCGATTCGATCTATTACGATGCAGAAAAAAAAGACATGTTCATCGATATTTGGGTGAACGAAGGCCGGTGTTATTACATGGGGAAAGTGACATGGGAAGGCAACACGCTGTTTCCGAACCGGGCATTGGAATCGCTGTTGGAGCAAAAAACCGGGGAAGTGTTCAACCAAGAAAAATTCGACAAATCCATTCAGGAAAAAATCGGGGGCGCATATTACGATCTCGGGTATATCTATGCGGCCATCACCCCCCAGGAAAACATCCGCGGTAAAGACACGGTGGATGTGCATTTCGCGATCCGAGAGGGCAATCCCGTCAAGATCCGGAAAATTCTCATTGCGGGAAACACGCGAACAAAGGAACGGGTAATTCGACGCGAATTGCGGGTGAAACCCGGAGATGTGTTCAGCAAAGAACTCCTGATGCGGAGCAACCGTGAACTTATGATGCTGAATTATTTTTCCAACGTGATTCCCGACGTGGTTCCCGTCGATGAAAAAAACCTGGATCTCTCGTTCAAAGTGGAAGAAAAATCCACGGACACTGCAAACCTGTCCGCCGGATACAGCGAGCTGGACAAACTGATCGGAAATGTGGGCCTGGGCATGAACAATCTGTTCGGAAACGGGCAACGGCTTTCCCTGGATTGGAATTTCGGCCGGTTTTATCGATCGTTCAATCTTGGTTTCACCGAGCCTTGGTTTCTGTCGACTCCAACCCTGATCGGAGCCGATGTGTACGATATCAAACGGGATGCCTATTACATTGGGTACAGTCAGAGAAGCCAGGGTGCATCCCTTCGGTTCGGTCGAAGACTCAATTGGCCGGACAATTACTTCCGAGGCGACTGGATTTACAAGATCGATAAAACCCGTCTCGGGGATTTTTCACTCGACATGATCGCAGCCAATCCAAACAACATTGTGAATGAAAAATGGCCGCAAACGTCGAGCGGCATCACACAGATCATCTCCAGGAACAGTTTGGATCAGCCTGAATTTCCTACACGCGGATCGTCGTTCAGCCTGACAACCGAATTGGTCGGGGGACCGTTCGGAGGAAACGTCGGATACCATAAACACACTTTCAGCGCGGAGTATTTTGTCCCCACGATTTTCTCGAAATTGATACTCCTGTCGCGTGTGCAATTCGGGTTTATGAATTTTTTAACAAAAAAAGATTCGATCATCTCTTACCTGGATTATTTTTTCATGGGCGGTAGCGGCATGTCCCGCTCCACCCCTCTCCGGGGATACGACGATCCCCTGGTCAATGGTTCGTATTATTCCGAAGGCGGAAAGTCCATGTTTAAAACCACGATGGAACTCCGTTTCCCGATCATCAATCAACCGACCATGTACGGCCTGCTTTTTGCCGAGGCCGGGAACACCTGGAGCAATCTGAATCGTACCGATCCGTTTGATCTCAGGCGGTCCGTGGGTGTGGGCGCGCGCATTTTCATGCCAATGGTGGGCATGATTGGTTTTGATTATGCCTACGGATTTGACAATGTCGACTCCTATGGCGCCAAGAAGGGCGTGTGGAAACCGCATTTTGTTTTCGGAAGAAGCTTTTAGGGGGAATACCATACGGATCGCCATGGATCCGTGCAGGTCTGCCTGTGGATGGCCCTGCTCGTGGAAAATTGTCGAGAACAGCTCTGAATGCACAACACATATCAATCGAAGGAGGATATCGTGAATCGCAAACACAAACTTGTTCTTCCCGGTCTGGTTTTGATGCTGATGTTCATTGTCGCAATCAATGGGTTCGGCCAATCGAAACTTGCGTACCTCAATTCCCAGAAAATTCTTGAATCGTTTGCACCTGCCCAGGATGCCCAGAAAAAACTCGAAGCCCAGAACACACTTTGGGGACAGGAAATGCAGAAGATGAACGATCAACTCAAGCAGTTTCAGGAGCAGCTGGAACAGCAAAGCCTGCTTCTGAGCGAGGCCAAAAAGCGTGAAAAGGCTCAGGAAATACAGAACCTGGCTTTGAAGGCCCAACAATACCAGCAGGAAAAGTGGGGAGAGCAGGGGGAATTTTTTAAACGGCGCGACGAGTTGATGAAGCCCATCATCGATCAGATCAACCTGGTCATCAATAAAATCGGACAGGAAGGCAATTACGATTTCATTTTTGATACCATCAGTGCCAACATTCTTTATGCCCCGCCGAAATACGATCTTACCGAAACGGTGATCGCCAGGCTGGCGAAAGAAAATCCGGCTGCTACAAAAACCACTCCAGGCGGAAAATAACGTTTCATGCCCCTGAGGCTGAAAGAAATCGCCGATCTCGTGGCCGGCGAACTCTTGGGTGACGGCAACGTGGCGATCGCCGGAGTGGCCAAAATCGAGGAAGCCGGAGCGGGTGAAATCACCTTTCTGGCAAATCCGAAATACACCCGCTTTTTACACGGGACCAAGGCTTCTGCTGTCATCGTTCCTCTGGAAATGACCGAACGGGTGGACGTGCCGGTCATCCGGTCGAGCAATCCCTATTTTGCATTCATGAAGGTGGTCTCGGTCTTTTTCCCTCCCAAGCCCTTGATCGAAAAGGGCGTTCACGCGACGGCCATGATTGGGGATAAAACCAAACTCGGCGTGGATCTTTCCATCGGAGCCTATGCCGTAATCGGCAAGAACTGCAGCATCGGAGACCGAACGGTGCTGATGCCCGGTGTCGTGGTCGGGGATGGTGTGGTCGTCGGGAAGGATTGTGTTCTGCATGCCAACGTCTGTCTCCGGGAATATGTGGTTCTGGGGGACCGAGTTGTCCTGCACAACGGCACCGTGGTGGGATCTGACGGATTCGGATTCGCGCCCGAAGGCGGAGCGTACCATAAAATTCCCCAGGTCGGGACGGTTGTGATTGAAGACGATGTGGAAATCGGCGCCAACACCACGATTGACCGCGCCACACTGGGTGAAACGAGGATCCTGCGAGGTGCCAAACTGGATAATTTGATCCAGGTTGCCCACAACTGCACGATCGGTGAAAATACAGTGATCGCGGCGCAAACCGGTCTTTCCGGCAGTACACACATCGGTAAAGGAGTACGTGTCGGAGGTCAAGTCGGTTTTGCAGGGCATATGCAAGTCGGCGATTTTGCCGCGGTGGGTGCACAAGCCGGTGTATCCCGTTCGGTTCCTTCCCGTGTGATGGTCTCCGGAAGTCCGGCTCGGCCGCACCGCGATGAGCTCCGGGTGGAAGCTGCCATGCACAAATTGCCCGATTTGTTAAAAGAAATCAAACGGTTGGGAGAAAGAATCGAAAAGCTGGAACAGGAGCTGAAAAAGGAATGCTGAAGAACCAGAGGACCATTGCAAAACCCTGCTCGTTGTCCGGAATCGGTCTACACACGGGTAACAAGACCACCATTACGTTCAAACCATCCCCGGTAAACACGGGCATCCGGTTCAAACGACTGGATATCCAGGATGCTCCCGATATTCCCGCAGACATCGACCACGTGGTGGACAATGCACGGGATACCACCATTGGAATTGATAAGGTGATCATACGGCAGGTGGAACATGTTCTTGCAGCCCTGTACGGGCTGGAAATCGACAACATGCTCATCGAGCTGGATTCCAACGAGCCACCGGTTGGGGACGGCAGCGCCATGCCGTTTGTGGAAATACTGCAGAAAGCGGGATTTGTAGAACAGAATTCGCCCAAGGATTTTCTGGAAATTCAGGAAACCCTGGTCTTGTCCAACAAGGACAAAGGGATCGACATGGTTGTGTTTCCATCGGACGAACTCAGGATCACGTTCATGGTGGATTATCAGAATCCAGCGCTGGGGACCCAATACACGTCCATGTACTCGATGACCGACGAATTTGTGAGGGAATTTGCGGCAGCCCGGACGTTCTGTTTTCTGCACGAGGTTGAGATGCTTTACGACCAGGGCCTCATCCAGGGAGGCAACCTCGACAACGCCGTGGTCATCATCGACCACCAGCTCTCGGCCGAAGAAATGAAAAATCTTGCAATAAAATTTAGAATCAAAGAAGATATTGTTCTCGGTAAAAACGGGATCCTCGGCGGTAAAAGCCTTCGATTCTACAACGAACCGGTCCGGCATAAAGTCGTGGATCTGATCGGTGACCTGGCGTTGCTTGGCGTTCCCTTGAAAGCCCACGTCATGGCCGCACGCTCGGGTCATGCCACACACGTCGAATTGGTCGAACAGATACGAAAAGTCTACAAGAAAAAGCAGATCACGAGCAAATACCAAACCAGACCCACTCCCAAAGGGGTTTTTCTGGACATTCAGGCCATCGAACGGATTTTGCCTCATCGGTACCCGTTCCTGCTGGTAGACAAAATTCTCGATCTGGTTCCGGGTGAACGGGTGATCGGTGTAAAAAACGTGACCATCAACGAACCGTTTTTTCAAGGGCATTTCCCCGGCCATCCGATCATGCCCGGTGTTTTGATCCTGGAGTGCATGGCGCAAATCGGCTCCATTCTCATCCTGGACTCGCTTGAAGAACCTGAAACGAAATTGGCCTATTTCATGGGCGTCGACCAGGTCAAGTTTCGAAAACCGGTTTTGCCCGGCGATCAACTCCAGATTGAAGTGGAAATGGTTCGGGCCAGGCCTTCCAATTGTAAAATGGCTGCACGCGCCTTTGTTTCTGGCGAGTTGGTTTGCGAAGCCGAATTCGTGGCAGCCATTGTCGATCGATAAAACAGGAGGACGTTTGTCCGACATCCATCCCTCAGCTGTTGTGGACCCGAAGGCGAAGATCGCGGATCGGGTGAGCATCGGTCCATTTTCGGTCGTTCATGGAGACGTGGAAATCGATGAAGGCGTCCAGATCCATTCCCATGTGCTGGTGGCCGATGGGGCGCGAATCGGAAAGAACTGTCAGGTGCACCATGGATCCGTAATTTCCACGCAACCGCAGGATTTGAAATTTGCCGGAGAAGCAACCACACTTGAAATCGGAGAAAACACCATCATCCGGGAGTTTTGCGATTTGAACCGAGGTACCCGGCATCGGGGCAAAAGCAAAATCGGGAAAAATTGTTTTTTGATGGCGTATACCCATGTGGCCCACGACTGTTTTGTCGGGGACAAAGTCATTCTGGCAAACGGAGTTCAGCTTGCAGGACACGTGACCATTGAGGACTGGGTCACTGTAGGCGGTCTGGTGCCGGTGCATCAATTCTGCACAATCGGGCGCCATTCCTTCATCGGAGGAGGATTCCGTGTGGTCCAGGATGTTCCACCGTACATCCTTGCCGCCGGTGAACCGCTGGCATTTAAAGGATTGAATATCATCGGCCTGAAGCGAAGGGAATTCACTCAGGACGCGATTGCCCAATTGAGAAAATGCTATCGTCTGCTCTATCAGTCCAAATTAAACACCAGCCAGGCATTGGAAAAAATCCGTGTCGAGGTCAGCATGATACCGGAAGTGCAGGCTGTTATGGATTTCATTGAGAAGAGTGAACGGGGTTTTATCCGATAGAGGTCGGGCATGACCGTCTGGCGGTGGATTGAAACCGGGCATACCGACGGGGCTTTTCACATGGCGGCGGACCAGGCATTGCTCGAAAACGTGTCGGAGAACCGACTGCCCACCATGAGGGTGTATTCGTGGAACCCCGCCTGCATTTCGTTGGGAGCCCATCAATCGGTTGAAGACATCGACCTTGACCGGTGCAGGAAGGACGGCCTCGAAGTGGTCAAGCG
>Ga0315277_10003130_pt1 | contig 22613 bp, 19 predicted proteins | sample YL17G05_15_MG_FD_203695 | JGI IMG/M metagenome (GOLD analysis project Ga0315277, IMG submission 203695) | Sediment microbial communities from Yellowstone Lake, YNP, Wyoming, USA - YL17G05_15 | ecosystem: Environmental > Aquatic > Freshwater > Lake > Sediment | place: USA: Wyoming | collected...
TTCTCCCGCCCGCCAGAGGCGGGCAAGCCTGCGGCGGGCGCAGTGAATCCGCCTTGCGTTCTTAGCGTCTTCGCGGTGAAGTCGTTTGCCGTGAACTCCTGGTCCCGGCTATGCCGGGTTAGGGCAGACAGGGAGAAGGGGGGAGGAGCGTGAGATGGTGAGCCCACTCAAGATCGAGTCGCGCATGGAGGGCGGAGACATCGGCATCCTCTTGCTGACGGGCGAGGTGGACATCGCCACCAAGGAGAGCCTGCGGGAGTCCGCCCAGCGCCTCCTTGCCGACGGCGCCAAGAAGCTGCTGGTGGAACTCAGTGGGGTGGAGTACATGGACAGTGCGGGGCTGGGGGTGCTGAAGGGGCTGCGCAGCCGGCTGGTGGAGTCCGGGGGGATGGTGGCGATAGTCGCCGCCCGGCCCCCCGTCACCAAGCTCTTCGCACAGACGGGCCTGGACCAGGTGTTCCCGATGTTCCCGGACCTGGCCGCGGCGCTGGGGGAGGTGGGGAAATGACCGCCGCCACACCCACACGCATGGAGCTTCGCATTCCGCGCAAGCCGGAGTACGTGCGCATGGCGCGCAGGACCAGCTGCGCGCTCGCCGCGCAGCTCGACTTCACCTATGACACCGTCAAGGATATCGAGCTAGCGGTCGGGGAGGCCTGCACCAATGCCGTTCGGCATGTGGAGAAGGCGCGCAGCGACGAGATCCTGGTCCGGTTCACGGTGGAGAGCAATCGTCTGATCATCGAGATCATTGACTACGGCCAGGGGTTCCAGCCGGAGGAGGAGGGCGGGGAGGGTCTCGGCCTGGTGGTGATGCGCTCCGTGATGGACGAGGTGGAGATTCGCTGCGACGCCGACACCGGCACCTGTGTCCGGATGGTCAAGTACCGGGATAACTCATGAGCGCAGAGGCGAGCAAATCCCTTAGATCGGAGGGGGAGGCGGTGGGACAGGGCGAGGCCGTGGAGCAGGCGGCGGCGCCGGCGCACGCGCCTGGCCGCGATGCCGCCACCCCGGAGCTGTTCGAGAAGTACCGGCGGGCGAGGGACCCGCAGGTGAGAGAGCAGCTGATCCTGGCGCATCTCAATCTGGTGCGCTACCTGGCCCGCAAGTTCGCCAACCGGGGGGAACCGCTGGAGGACCTGATCCAGGTCGGCACCATCGGCCTGATCAACGCCATTGACCGGTTCGATCCGAGCCGCGGGATCCGGTTCGCCACCTACGCCACTCCCACCATCGTGGGAGAGATCAGACGGCACTTCCGGGATCGCGGCTGGGCGGTGAAAGTGCCGCGGCGGCTGCAGGAGCTCAGCCTCGCCGCCGGCAAGGCCTCCGACCAGCTCAGCCAGCAACTCGACCGAGCCCCCACCATCGCCGAGATCGCAGGCCGGCTGGGCGTGGACGAGGGGCAGGCGCTGGAGGCGATGGAGCTGGGGGAGATGTACGAGCTGCCGTCTCTGGACCAGGACATGGGTGGCGACGACTCCGAGGAGTCGCGGGCAGTGCTCTCCGACTACGTGGGGCAGGTAGACGCGGAGATGGAGCAGTTCGAGCGCCGGACCCGTCTGGCTCAGGCCCTCAAGGCCCTGCCGGAGCGGGAGCGGGAGATCATCAAGCTTCGCTTCCTCAGCAACCTGTCTCAGACGGAAGTGGCACGCCGCATGAGCATATCGCAGATGCACGTGTCTCGACTCCAGCACCGCGCCCTGGAGCGGCTCCGGGAGCTGGTGAGAGACGGGATGGAGTAGGTGTGGCATTTGGCTAGTGCTCGGTTAACCAAGAGATGATTTCACCGCAAAGGCGCAAAGAACGCAAAGAGCACCTTTCTTGCCCGCCCGCCGGAGGCGGGCAGGCCTGCGCTACTGGCCACAGGCTGGGAGCCTGTGCCACTGGGGCAGGCTCAGGGTCGCCCCTACAGACCATGGCGAACGGAGGGAATGGGTGGATCTACCCACTGCGCTGATCGCATTCGTGGCGATTGCGGTAGTGGCCTACCTGGTCACGGTAGTGTACGTGGCAACCATGCGCATGCTGCGGGCGGGGGAGGAAGCGGCGCACCCGGAGGCGCGCCTGCTTGCCTGGCCGAAGTGGTTGTCGGCGCTGGTGATCGGGCTGCTGGTGATCTGGTTCCTCTACCAGGTGCGCAGCATCCTGCTGCCGTTCGTGGTGGGGGCGGCGCTGGCCTATGTGCTCAACCCGGCGATTGATCGGCTGGAGCAGCGCAAGTGGCCGCGGCCGCGGGCGGTGGGGCTGGTGTTCGGCCTCTTCCTGGTCGTCTTCGTGGTGGGCGGCCTGCTGGTGATCCCAACGGTTGCTTCGGAATCCCGCAATGTGATCGCCAACTACGAGACCTATGTCAAGCAGGGGCAGGAGCTGGCGGATCAGTTCCGCGCCTTCGCCCAGAAGTGGGGCGGCCGGGTGGGCTTCCTGCCGGCGGATGTGGAGCAGTGGTTTGCCGGCATCGGGGCCAGAGCGCAGAGCTATGCTCTTTCTCTCCTCAATGCCGGCCTCTCCTGGCTGCGGGGGTCGCTGGGCATCGTCTCGCTGCTGGTGATCACCCCGGTGGTCACGTTCTGGTTCCTCCGGGACTACCACGTGCTCGCCAGGCGGGTGCTGGGCCTGGTTCCCGAACGGCAGCGCAACTCGATCATCGCCATCCTGCGCGATGTAAACCGGGTGGCAGGCAGCTACCTGCTGGGCCTGCTGACGATGGCGATCGTGGTATCGCTCTACGCGATGCTGGTGCTCACGGTGGCAGGGGTGCGCTTCTCCGTCCTGCTCGGCATCGCCGACGGGCTGCTGGGCACCATCCCCTACCTCGGCTTTCCGACCGCGCTGGTGATCATCGCGCTCACCATGGTGGTGACCGGCAAGGGCTTTGCCGCCATCCTGATCGTGGCGGCCTTTCTGGTGGCTGGCAACGTTCTGTCCGACTACGGACTCGCGCCGCGCATCATCGGGCGGCGGGTGGGGCTGCATCCGCTGTGCGTGATCTTCGCCATCCTCGCGGGCGGGGCGCTGTTGGGGTTCATCGGAGTGCTGCTGGCGGTGCCCGCGGCGGGGGCGGTGAAGGTGGTGCTGCTGCAGTACTGGCCGGAGGTGTTCGGGGCGCAGCCGGCTGAGGCGGCGTCCTCGTAGGCCGCTGGGTGTGGCCGTTTCCTTCCGGCTGGGGTGCCTGGGGCAGGTGCTGAGGCAAGCTCCCAGAGCGCGCCTGTCGGGGCCCTGTAGCGCAGGTTTCCTAACCTGCGACGGCGCCGCAGGCGCCGCTGGAAAGCTGGTTGGCGTGGCTGCGCTACCGGCCACAGGCTGGGAGCCTGTGCCACTTGGCCGCAGGTCGGGGGACCTGCGCTACGGTTCTCATAGGGTATCGCTCCCTGCCTGTCGGCCAGAAATCCGGGGCCACACCCGACCGCCGCGGCAGCCCACAACTCCCGCCCTGTTCTGCTATAATACCCACGCGCCCGGCCCACCGCGGGCGCAACCGTTACGGAGAGCTACCCCATGAGCAGGCCCATCGGGAAGCTGAGCGCAAGCCGGGAGCTGCGGCGGAGCTTTCTGGACTACTTCGCGCAGAAAGACCACCGCATCATGGCCAGCTCGTCGCTGAAGCCCAGCGACGAGACCACGCTGTTCACGTCCGCGGGCATGCAGGTGTTCGTCCCCTGGTTTCGCGGTCTCATCCCCGCGGCCGCGCCGCGCGTCGCCACCTGCCAGAAGTGTTTCCGGGCGGACGACATCGAGCACGTCGGCGAGACGCCCCGTCACCTCACTTTCTTCGAGATGCTGGGCAACTTCTCGTTTGGCGACTACTTCAAGCGGGGGGCGATCGAGTACGCCTGGGAGTATGTGATAGAGGTGCTGGGCCTTCCGCCTTCTCGGATCTGGATCACCGTGCATCCCGATGACGAGGAGGCGCCGGAGATCTGGCGCAAGGTGATCGGGGTGCCGGCCGATCGCATTATGCCTGATCCGACCAACTGGTGGGGGCCGGTCGGCAAGTCCGGGCCGTGCGGCCCGGACACGGAACTCCACTGGGACTACGGCAAGAACGTCGGCTGCGGCCGCCCGGACTGCGACCCGACTTGCGGTTGCGCCCGCTTCACCGAGCTCTGGAATCTGGTCTTCCAGACCTACAACAAGGCGGAATCGGGCGACCTGGAGCCGCTGCCGAAGCCAGGGATTGACACCGGGATGGGCTTGGATCGGGTCGCCGCCGTGTTGCAGGGCGCGCCCACGGTCTTCGACACCGATTTGTTCGTGCCGATCACCGAGGCGGTAGAGGCGAGGGCGGGAGGCGGCGGGCGTGGGCACGCCCGCCCTACAGAGGCAACCACTCTCGCGACCCGGGTGATCGCCGATCACGTGCGAGCGCTCGCTTTCCTGCTTGCCGATGGCTTCACTCCCTCTAATGAGGGTGCTGGCTATGTGGTGCGAAGGGTGCTTCGGCGCGCCTATCGGTTCGGCCGCCAGCTGGGCCTGGGACAGCCGTTCCTGCATACCCTGGTGCCGGCGGTTGTCGAGGTGATGGGGGATGCGTACCCCGAGCTGGTCACCGCGCAGAATCGCATCGCCACCTGGACCAACCAGGAGGAGCGGCAGTTCGAGGAGACGCTGGAGCGGGCCTGGGCACCCTTGATGGATGCCATCGAGATGTGCAAGAGCGCCGCAGGGCAGATGCTCGGAGGCATGGAAGCGTTCCGGCTCCACGACACCTATGGTCTGCCGAAAGAGATCGCGGCTGAGGTTGCCGCGGAACACGGGCTGGGGTTCGACGAGGAGGGGTTCGCGCAGGCGATGGAGCAGCAGCGACAGCGGGGCCGCGCCCGCGCCGAGCAGGACTTCGCCTCCGGCGTTCGGTCGGGGTACCATGGCTTCGTGGGGAAGACGCGATTCCTGGGGTACGACACCTGCCGCGCCGAGGGGACGGTGATCGGCATGGTGCGCGATGGCGAGGCGGTGGAGGCTCTGTCCGCGGGTGAGGAGGGGGAGGTGTTTCTGGACCAGACGCCGTTCTACGCGGAAAGCGGCGGCCAGGTCGGCGACCGCGGGCGGCTGGAGAATGAGGGTATGAAGGCGGAGGTGGTCAACGCCAGCCACGCCGTGGAAGGCGCACACGCGCATCATGTTCGCGTTGCGCAGGGAACGATCAAGGTGGGGCAGAAGGTTTCCCTTGCCGTGGATGCCGGCCGCCGCCAGGCGATTGCCCGCGCTCACACCGCCACCCATCTTCTGCATCACGCCCTGCGCACCGTCCTCGGCGACCACGCCCTGCAGCACGGGTCGCTCGTTGATGCCGACAGGCTGCGCTTCGACTTCTCCCACTTCGCCGCACTCACCCCGGAGGAGAGACGGCAGATCGAGGAGCTGGTTGTCAAGCGCTCTCTCGACGACCATCAGCTTGTCATCCAGGAGATGTCGCTGGAGGAGGCGCGGGCGATGGGCGCCACCGCGCTGTTCGGCGAGAAGTACGGAGAGCGGGTGCGGGTGGTGATGATCGGTGACTTCAGCAAGGAGCTGTGCGGCGGCACGCACCTGCCGCGGGCGAGCGCCATCGGAGGGTTCGCCATCGTCAGCGAGGGCTCCATCGGCGCCGGGCTTCGCCGCATCGAGGCGGTCACAGGCCAGGAAGCCTCTGCCCTTGCCGCTCGGCAGCGCGAGCTGCTGCACGGCCTCGCCGAGTCTCTGGGCGCCAAGCCCGAGGAGCTGCCCTCACGCATCGAGTCGCTGCAGGCCGAGCTGCGCCGGGCGGAGCGAGAGGTGGGCCGCCTTCAGCAGAAGAGCGCCAGTGCGCTGGCCGGGGATCTGGCCGCCTCTGCCGCGGAGGTAGGCGGCGTGAAGGTGATCGCAGCCCCGGTGCGGGGCCTGGGCGCGGACGCCCTGCGCGGCCTCGCCGACCAGCTCATCGGGAAGCTGGGCTCCGGGATCGTGGTGCTCGGCTGCGAGGAGAATGGCCGCGCCCAGTTCATCGCCATGGTGTCTAAGGACTTGGTGGATGCCGGCTATCATGCGGGCAATCTGGTGCGGGAGGTGGCGAAGATCGCCGGGGGTGGGGGAGGGGGTCGGCCCGATTTCGCGCAAGCCGGCGGGAAGAACGCGGAGCGGCTGGAGGAGGCGCTTGCTAAGGTCAGAGATCTGGTCGCCGCGCAGAAGCGCTAGCCGGCGAGAGGGTCGCCGCCTGCTGTGCATCTCCCTGGCCTGCAGCCTTCTCTTCGTGCTGTGCGCTGGAGTCAGTGTCGCCAGCCTGATGCCGGGAAGCGACGAGCCTCGACATCTGCCCTCCGGTGACACCGGCCCGCGCACTCTCATCATCGCACTCCCGGGCGTGACCTGGGCGGATCTCCGCCAGGCTGACATGCCCAACCTCCACCGTTTGATGGAGAGCGGCGCGGTCGGGCTGATGCCGGTCGCGGCGCCGAGTGACTCCGACCCCAACCGGACGTGGGCCACGCTCTCGGCCGGCAAAGGGGCGGTCGCCGGTCCTGAGCCGGGGAGTGTCCGACCATGGGGAAAGGGTGGAGTACAGCTCGACCTCGGCCCGGTGAGAGAAGCCAACGCCGCCGCTCGCACGGGGGCGGAGGTCGGGATGTTCGGCAGTGCGCTTCGCGGCGGTGGTTTCTCCACCGCGGTGCTGGCCTGGGATGGCCCTGACGTTGATCGGCTGAACCGTCTTTCTGTGCTGGCGCTGGCGGATGGCATGGGGCGGGTGGATGGCGGACAGACAAGTGAGATGCCCGGAGGCAGCGGCGAGCGGGAGGCGGCGTTGACCAGCTTGGTAGGGGCACGGCATGCCGTGCCCCTACAGGGATCGCAGCGCCGCATGGCTCTGGTCGCGATTGGCGGCATGGGGGAGGAGGACAAGCGAGAGGCCCTGCAGGGAGCGGACGATCTCATCGCTGAGGCGCTTGCGCTGCTGAGTGACCACAGGACTCTAGTCGTGGTGCTGTCGCCGGTCGCTCCGGCCAACGATGACCCCGACCTCCGCAGTCTTGGTCCGATCATTGTCTATGATACCGCCGCCAAGTTCGGCGGCGGCATCCTCAGCAGCCCCAACACGCGCTGGCCGGGCATCGTCACCCCAGCCGATGTGGCGCCCAGCGTCCTCAACTGGCTGGGCATTCACGGCCTCGGCTTCGAGCTGCCCAAACATGCCGAGGAGGCGCAAAGGGACTACCGCGCGATGGACGGGCGTCCCATGCAGGTTGTGCCTGCTGCGGATGCTCTGTCCCGCATTGACGCCCTCGGTCCTCTCCTCACCGACCGCCACCGTCTCCGCGTGGTGGTGGGGGAGTGGTATGCGGGCTATGGCCTTGTGGTTGTGCTGCTCGGGCTGGCGGTGGCCTTCGCCCCGCCTGGTCGTGTGCGCTTTGCCGCGGGGCCGGCACTGGCACTCGCCCTGGTGCCGGCGGGCCTGGCGCTGGCGGCGCTGGTGCCGCCGGGGAGGGATGGAATCCATCTGGCCGTGACCGGGATGGTGGCGGCTGGGCTTGCCTTCGTCGGGACCAGGAGCCGCAAGCCCGAGCGCGGGTTGGCGGCGGCGCTGCTGATCGCAGCCGCGCTCATCGCCGGCGACACCGTGTCCGGTTCGTGGCTGATGCGCCGCTCGGCCCTGGAGATGGGGGTGGTGAACGGGCTGCGGTTCTACGGCATCGGAAACGAGTTCATGGGGTGTCTGGTGGGAATGGCGGTGGTCGGGGCGGCGGCGCTGGCGCAGTTCGGCCCCCGCGGCGGGCGGGCGGCGGCGGTGATCGGCGCAGCGGTGGTGCTGGTGATCGGCGCGCCCTTCTGGGGGGCGAACTGGGGTGGGGCGGTGACCGCCGCGGCGGGGTTCGCCAGCCTGTGGCTGCTGACGAGGGAGCGCATCCGGCTGCGCCATGTTGGGTTGGCCGCGGCGATGCTGGCGGCCGGAGCGCTGGCCCCTGCCGGGCTGGACCTGCTGCGGCCGGAGTCGGCCCGCAGCCACATCGGGGCCAGCGCGGCCGCGCTGCTGGCCGGGCGGACGGGCGAGCTCGGAGACGTCGTGGCGCGGAAGCTGGTCCAGAACTACGGGGTCCTGCGGCAGGCTCCGTGGAGTCCGCTTGCCGCGGCGTTGTGCGCGGGGGTGTTCTGGGCGCTGCTGCGTCGCGGCGGCGCCGGCCGGCGCGCCCTAGAAGGCAAGCGATGGCTTGCCATGGGCATCTGGGCCTCGCTCATCGCGGGGTTAGTGGCAATGGTGGTAAACGACTCCGGGGTGGCGGCCGGCTTCGGATGCATCCTCGCCGCGCTGGGCGCGGCCGTCTTCGCGGCCGCGCGGCCTGAAGAGGTGGCCACGTGACCGTGGTCGGCCTGGACTTCGGCGAGCGCCGCATCGGGGTCGCGGTCAGCGATACCCGCGGGCTCACCGCGCAGCCGGTGCGGGCGATTGAGCGGTCCGCCACAGGCGGACTCGCCGAAGACATCGGCCGCATCAGGGAGATCGTGGAAGCGAGAAAGGCGGAGAGAATCGTGGTCGGTCTGCCGCTGAACATGGATGGGTCGGTCGGGCCCGCGGCGCGGCGCGCCCGGCGGTTCGCCAACCGGCTCGCCCGGGAGACCGGCCTGGCGGTGGTGCTGCAAGATGAGCGGCTCACCACCACAGAGGCGGAGCGTTCGCTTCTCCTCGCCGACGAGTCGCGCGCCCGCCGCCGGGAGCTGCGAGACGCCGTGGCCGCCGCCCTCATCCTGCAGGCTTACCTCGATTCCCAGGCCAGGAGGCAGCAGTGAGCCTCGCCCCGAAGCGAAGACGACCGAGGAGCAGGCGCTGCCGCCTGGTCCTTTGCGCGGCGGTGGCGGCGGTGGCCTGCGCGCTGTGGACGGTGATCATCCCCGCCGGCTCCGGTCCACCTCAGTTGATCAGCATTCCCGAGGGATCCTCCGCCTGGCAGGTCGCCTCCATGCTAGGCGAGAAAGGGATTGCCCGCAGCTCGATGAGCATGGCGGCGGCCGCCTACCTAACCGGCAGGTGGCGCCGCATCCGTGCCGGCCGACACGAGGTGGCGCCGGCCATGAACGCCCTGGAGATCCTCGCCCTCCTCTGCCGCGAGTCCAATGACTCCTGGGTCTGGCTCACTATCCCAGAGGGCTACACCTTGCTCCAGATCGCCGGCGCGGTTGACCGGGCGGGACTGGGGGATGCCGACACCTTCAACGGGGCGGCCCGCGAGGCAGGCCTCTCGGACTCCTTTCCCATTCCCGGGACTGGGCTGGAGGGCTTGCCCGCCGGCCGTCTCGAGGGCTACCTCTTCCCCGACACCTACCGCGTGGCCCCCCCCGAGCGGGAAGCGGACATCATCAAGCAGATGCTCCATCGCTTCGAGGAAGTGGTGTGGCAGGGCTTGTTCGGCGGGCAATCGTCCTACCACGGCCGCTCCCTCAACGAGATCATCATTCTCGCCTCCATGGTGGAGGCGGAGGCGAAGCATCCCCAGGACCGGCCCGTCATCGCGGGGGTGCTGATGAACCGACTGCGGGAGGGCCAGCGGCTGGAGTGCGACGCCACCGTCCAGTATGCCCTGGGAGACGGGCGCAAGGAGCGGCTGAGCTACGCTGACACGCAGGTTGATAGCCCCTACAACACCTACCTGCACGCCGGCCTTCCCCCGGGGCCGATCTGCAATCCCGGGGAGGCGAGCATTCGCGCGGCGATGAACCCCGCCGATGTGCCATACTTCTACTATGTGGCACGCAGGGATGGGTCGCATGTCTTCAGCAGAACGCTGGAGGAGCACCAGGCCGCCATCGCCCGCATACGCGGTGGCGCAGGCTCCCAGCCTGCGAACACGAAAGCACACTTGTGAGCAAGTGGCCCACTAGTCCAACGCCGCCTCGACATCCCACCAGCATCGGCCAGCGGCCCGCCCGAGGCGGGCGCCCGACGCGTTCGCTGGCCCCGCAGGTCTTGCAGTTGCTGTTGATCATCCTCTTCCTGGTGGGTGGCTACCACCTCACCATGTGGTTGTGGGTGGCGACGGCGCCCAAGGAGGCGGCTGTTCCAAGCCTCGCTGGTCTCACCAGCGAGGAGGCCGGCAAGCTCCTCCAGGCCAGCGGTCTCGAGCCAGAGGTGGTGGCGGAGAAGCCGAGCGAAACCGCCCCTGCGAACACCGTGCTTGCCTCTGATCCCCCGCCGACCCGGAAGGTGAGAGTGGGCCGCGTGGTCAGGCTGACCCTCAGCACGGGGTCAAAGTGGGCGAAGGTGCCGGACGTTCGGGAGATGTCTGTGGATCGCGCCCGCGCCCTGATTAGCGAGGCGAAGCTGGTGGTTGGCAAAGAGAGAGCTCGCTATGACAAGAAGGTGCCGATCAGTTATGTGATGGAGCAAGCGCCCAAGCCCAAGGAGACCGTGCTTCGTGGCTCCGAGGTCGAGCTGGTGGTGAGCCGCGGCCCACGGCCTTCTCCGGAGGTGATCGGAGAAGAGACGCCGCTCCCCCAGATCCGGAGCACGGAGATCTCCTTCGAGGTGCCGCCAGGCCCCGGCCTGCAGGAGGTGCGCATCGTGGTGCAGGACAAGCACGGCGAGCGCACCGTCTACACCGGCTACCACCAGCCGGGCGAGACGGTGACGCGCACCGTCAGCGGCGAGGGGCCGAATATCACCGTTCAGATCTACCTGAGTGGCATCCTGGCCGAAGAGCGCAGCATGTGAGGCCGGGCGGCATGGTGATGCCAAGCTACCGCATCGGGATAGATGTCGGAGGCACTTTCACCCATGCCGTCGCCCTGCACACGAGTGACTACTCCCTCGCCGCCCAGGCGAAGACGCTCACCACGCACGGCGCCGCGGCGGGGGTTGCGGAGGGAGTGGTGCAGGCCCTCCGCGGCTTGCTGTCAGAGTCGGGGATCGCACCTTCAGAGATCAGCTTTCTCGCCTACAGCACCACCCAGATCACCAATGCCCTGCTGGAAGGCGATGTCGCCTCGGTCGGGATCGTGGCGATCGGATCGGGGCTGGAGGGCAAACGCGCCCAGTCGGAGACTCGCCTCGGCGACCTCGAACTGGCCCCTGGCCGCTCTCTGCGTACTCTCCATACCTATCTCGACCGGGACCTCCTGACCGGTGGCGCAGGCTCCCAGCCTGCGGCATGCTGCCCCGCGGCCCTCGCGGCGGTGAAGGAGCTGGCGGCAAGTGGCGCGCAGGCGATCGTCGCGGCGGAGGCCTTCTCTGTTGACGATCCCTCCCGCGAGCAGATGGTCATCTCCGCCGCCCAGCAGTGGGGCCTGCCGGCCACCGGAACGCACGAGATCTCGGGGCGCTACGGCCTGCGAGTCCGCACCCGCACCGCGGTGATCAACGCAAGCTTGCTCCCCAAGGCCATCGCCACCGGGGAGATGGTGGAGCGGGCGGTCCGGGAGATCGGGATCGGCTCTCCGCTGATGGTGGTGCGCAGCGACGGAGGGGTGATGACCGTGGAGGACCTGCGCCGCCGGCCTCTGCTCACCCTTCTCTCCGGCCCCGCCGCGGGTGTCGCCGCCGCCCTCATGTACCTCCACATCAGCGACGGGATCTTCCTCGAGGTGGGAGGCACCAGCACCGACATCACCGCCATCCAGCACGGCCGCGCTCTGCTTCGCACCGCAGAGGTGGGCGGTCATCGCCTCTTCCTCCGCACCCTCGATGTGCGGACCATCGGGGTGGCCGGCGGTTCCATGCCGCGCCTGTCCACTCACGCCATCTCCGATGTGGGCCCGCGCAGCGCACATCTCGCCGGCCTGCCCTATGCCTGCTTCTCCGACGCGGCCGCGCTGAAGCCTCCCGTGCCGTCCGGCTTGAAGCCGGACCCCACTGCTCTGCTGGTCTCTCCCGTCCCCGGCGATCCGGGGGACTACGCGGTGGTCGAGCTGCCATCCGGCCAGCGCGTCGCGGTCACGGTGACCTGCGCCGCGAACGCACTGGAGCAGGTGCCCGCGGATGACTGGGCCTTCGGCGATGCGGAGGCAAGCCGCCTCGCCTTTGCCGCCCTGGGTAAGCTCATCGGCAAGCCAGCCGAGCAAGCCGCCGAATCGTTGCTTTCGGTGGCGGCTCGGAAAGCGGCGCGCACCGTCGAGCAACTGCTCGCCGACCGGGGCATGAGCAGAGACACCACAGACTTGATCGGGGGTGGGGGAGGGGCGGGCGCGCTGGTGCCCGCGGTGGGCAAGCTGCTCGGCTTGCCGGTGCGCCTGGCCCCCAATGCCTCGGTGGTGTCCGCCATTGGCACCGCCCTGGCGCTGGTGCGTGAGGTGATCGAGCGCACCGTGCCCAGCGCGGCGGAAGCAGACATGCTCGCCATCAGACGGGAGGCGGCGGAGGCGGTGATCCGCGCCGGCGCGGCGCCGGACAGCATCACCGTGGAGCTGGAGTACGACTCCCGCACCGCCGTGCTGCGCGCCGTCGCCACCGGACAGACCGAGCTGCGAGAGCGCGACCTCGCTCGCGCTCTGGCGACTGACGAGGAACGATTGGCGGCCGCGGCGAAGTCTCTGCGGGTCACGCCAGACCAGGTGGTGGAGGAGGCGGATTCGGGCCTGCTCCGGGCCTACCGTGCGACCCGTCGGCGGAGGCGCCTTCTGGGCCTGGTGTCTGAGGGAAAAGCAATCATTGCCCTGGTAGATCAGCAGGGGGTGACTCGCTTGCTGCTGCCGGGAGGGATAGTGGGCGCGGCGACCGCCGTCGGCACGCGCGAAGCCATTGCGAAGATGCTCGACCGGCACACTCGCTATGGAGACGCCGGAGCGGAGCTGCCCCAGGTGTTTCTGGGAGTGCGCGCCAGGATGGTCAATCTGTCGGGGCTGGCCACCGCCGACCAGGTGATGGCGCTCGCCCAGGCCGAGACCTCCGCGCTGCCGGCGGAGGAGATGGTGTTGATCGCGGTGGTCCCTAGGTCCGCCGGGGCGGACCGGGATGGCGGCTCGTAGAGCCTAGCCACGCCGCGGGCGGGATAGCGGCGGGGGCGCCCTTCAGGACTCCGAGGCGGTCCCTCAGGGTCCGCGAGGGGTCAGTGGGAGAAGCAACGCACGCGAGGAGGAACAGATGGCCGAACCGGGCCGGTTGAGCAAAGAGGAATGGGACGACCTGGAGCCTCGCCTGGTGGCTGCCGAGCAGGAGGCGCATGACCGCTTCATGGCCAGCCCCGAGACCCGCAAGCTGATCCGGGAGGGCGACAAGACGCCGGGCTACCTGCTGCTTCAGAAGCTGCGGGAGATCAACGACGCGGAGGCGGTCCGGCTTTTCCGCGGCGTCGAAATGTACTATCATGAGCTCACCCGCGCCGACATCACCGCCGCCTTCCTGCGCGGCAAAGAGGTGGGCCGGGGGGAGTGAGGACCGACGGGGACCGGGACCTAGTGCTCGGCATAGTTGGAAACGACCTCACCGCAAAGACGCAAAGGACGCAAAGGGTGATTGTCGTGTCCGCCTGCGGCGGACAGGCCCCAGCTCTCTGGGTTCTCCGCGGCTTTGCGGTAGGCCACGATCTCCTTTAGTGGGCACTAGTGTACCGTCTCCGAGATAGGTCTGCGGTCGGCGAACCCTTCTAGGGGCGACCACGCCGGAGGCGGGCAAGCTTCAGCGGTCGCCCGGTCGTTCAGGCATCAAGGGACCCCCGGGGGGGCTCCCCCACAAATGTGGTCGCTCTTGATATTGGAAGGATTTGTCGGACACGCTACACTGGATTCGATAGGAGCGAGATGTGCGCACCAGCCAGTTCTTTGCCCCCACCCTGAGACAGATCTCTGGAGAGGTGGAGCTAGCCAGCCACCGACTGCTGCTCCGGGCGGGATACATCCGCCAGGTTGCCGCGGGCATCTACTCGCTGCTTCCGCTCGGCCTGCGTGTGATCCGCAAGATCGAGAACATCATCCGGGAGGAGATGGATGCCGCCGGCGCGCAGGAGTGCTTCCTGCCCGCCCTCCATCCCCTGGAGCTGTGGGAGAAGAGCGGCCGCGCCGAGTACTGGGGGCCTGAGCTGATGCGCCTGAAGGACCGCACCGGGCGCCCCTTCTGCCTGGGCGGCACCCACGAGGAGATCATCACCACCCTGGTCGCCGGGGAGGTGCGCTCCTACCGCGAACTGCCGCTGAACCTGTATCAGATCCAGACCAAGTTCCGCGATGACCCTCGCCCCCGGGGCGGCCTGATTCGCCTCCGCGAGTTCACCATGAAGGACGCCTATAGCTTCGACCGAGATGTCGCCGGCCTCGACCGCTCCTACGACGTGATGGTGGAGGCCTACCGGCGCATCCTCAATCGCGTCGGGCTGCCGTATCTTGTGGTGGATGCCTCCGGCGGCGGGATCGGGGGCTGGGACACCAAGGAGTTCGAGCTTCCCAGCGATACCGGCGAAAGCCACTACCTCCGCTGCGACCAGTGCGGCTACGCGGCCACCCCGGAGGTGGGGCAGCTCCCACACGTTCCCGCCAAGGAGCGCGAGCCCCAGCTGCCGCTGGAGCGAGTGGACACGCCCAACCAGAAGACCATCGAGCAAGTTACCGCCTTCTTGGGGGTGCCGGCCACCAAGCTCGTCAAGACCCTCGTCTACAAGATCGGCGACCGGGTCGTCGCCGCCCTGGTGCGCGGAGATCGGGATCTGAGCGAGGACAAGCTGAGAGAAGTGCTCGGCGTCCGGAAGCTGGAGATGGCCGACGAGGCGACCATCCGACGCGTCACTCATGCGCCGGTCGGCTTCGCCGGCCCGGTGGGGATCACCGGCGTTGACATCATCGCCGATGACGAGATCAGAAACGAGGCCAACTTCGTGACCGGCGGCAATGAGGTGGACCTCCACCTCCGCAACGTGAACTGGGGAGGCGACTTTGAGGTCTCGATGTGGGCGAGCCTGCGCAATGCCGTGGTGGGCGATCCCTGTTCCAGGTGTGGAACGCCGATGGGCGAGTATCGCGGCATCGAGCTGGCCCACGTGTTCAAGCTCGGCACCGTCTACAGCGAGGTGCTCGACGCCTACTTCCTCGACGAAGACGGGGTGCGCAAGCCGATGGTGATGGGCTGCTATGGCATCGGCAGCACCCGCATGGCCGCCGCGGTCGCCGAGCAATGCCACGACGAGAACGGCCTGATCTGGCCGCCCTCGGTGGCGCCCTTCGATGCCGTCGTCATCCCCGTCAACCACGATGACGCCACCCAGCGCGCTCTCGCCGAAAGCATCTACGAGAGTCTAGCGGCGGCAGGCATGGAGGTGCTTCTGGAAGACCGGCCGGAGCGGCCGGGGGTGAAGTTCAAGGATGCCGACCTGATCGGCATTCCCGGGCAAGTGGTAGTGGGCCGCCTGGCGGGAGAGGGAAAGGTGGAAGTGAGGCGGCGCGGGGGGGCCAGCGAGGTGGTCGCCGCCGCCGAGGTGGCGCCGACGCTGCGCCGACTACTGTCGTCAACGTGAGGTGACACCATGCCGTTCCCGCTCGAAGTGTTGGTCAAGCTCGTCGCCGCCGTCGTGCTCGGCGGCATCGTGGGGTACCAGCGGGAAGTGCGTGAGCGCCCGGCCGGTCTGCGGACCCATGCGTTGGTGTGCGTGGGGGCATGTGTCTACACCCTCGCAAGCATGGGGTTCGGGCGGTACGGCTCCGATCCCGCCAGGGTGGCCGCGCAGGTGGCCACCGGGATGGGGTTTCTGGGCGCGGGGACGATCATCCGCCACGGCAACGTAGTGCGAGGGCTGACCACCGCCGCCAGCCTGTGGGCGGTGGCGGCGATCGGGCTGTGTGTGGGCCTTGGCGGGGAGGCGTACTGGGTGGGCATCCTCGCCACCTTCGTGGTGCTGTTCACCCTCAGCCTCCTGCAGAGATTGGAGCACAAGCTTGGCGTCCACAGCAGCCACGCTGCCTGCACCTTCCACCTGCCGGGCGGCCCGCAGCAGATCGTACAGGTGCAGCAAGCGCTCCGCGCCCGAGGCATCAGCATTGACTCGTGCGACGTGTCCCCGGTGGAGCCGGGCGGCATCCATGAAATGCGGTGTTCTGTTCGCCTGCCCGCCAACGCCGACCTCGCCGCCCTCACCAGGGACCTGTCTGAGATCCCTGGCTTCGTCGCCTTCCAGAGCGAGTGAGGGTACGAGTTCACCGTTCGTGAGAAGGAGAACGAAGTCGGGGGAGATTCAACCGCAGATGAACGCGGATGGACGCGGATAGAGGCAAATGCCTTTTCCCGTTGGCGGGCATCTTGAGGCCCGCCAACGGGGATCTCCCTTCTATCTGTGTTCATCGGCGTCCATCGGCGGCCAAAGACTCTTCTCACCAAGCGTGAACTCTAGCCCCCCAGAACCGCCTGTTGACTTTCCCCCTCGGCTTCGGGTATACTAGAGGGTAGCAGGCCTGTCGGCAGACGGTAACCTACTGCCGTCTGTAGCCGCGGGTTTGGGAGCAAAGGCGACCATGCCATCGTATGCTTACTTCTGGGGGTGCTATGTCCCCGGGCGCCTGCCCTTCATGGAGAAGGCGACCCGGCTGGTTTTCGAGCGCCTCGGCGTAGATGCCGTGGATGTGGACGGCCTCACCTGCTGCCCTGAGAAGACCATGATTCGCAACATGAGCCCCCGCGCCTGGCTGCTCACCGCCGCCCGAAACTTGAGCGTGGCGGAGGAGGCAGGGCGGACGTTCGTCACGCCGTGCACCGGGTGTTTCTCTACCCTGAAGGGGGCGGCGGTGGAGATCCGCTCCGACCCCGCGCTCCACGAAGAGGTGAACCGCGGGCTGGCCCGCATCGGGCGGAGCTATCGGGGGATCGCCGACGTTGTCCATGTGCTGGACGTGCTCTACCAGGACATCGGCCCCGGCGAGCTGAGGGCGCGCCTTCGCTATCCCATGACCGGCATGAAGATCGCCGTGCATTACGGCTGCCACCTGCTCAGGCCCAGCCAGGAGCTGCTCTTCGACGATCCGTTCTGGCCCACCAAGCTGGACCAGTTGGTGGAGGCGCTGGGCGCGGAGAGCGTCCCGTACGCCTCGAAGATGGAGTGCTGCGGCAACCTGCTCCTGCGCGCGGGAGAGGAAGAGAGCGCCCAGGCGATGTGTCGGTCCAAGCTGCTCGATGCAGTGGCGGCCGATGCGGACGCGCTCACGCTGGTGTGCCCCTCCTGCATGATGCAATACGACAGCATGCAGAGCGTGCTGCAGCGGGCGGGAGAGGACCTGAACCTCCCGGTGCTGTACTACCCCGAGCTGCTCGGCCTCGCCCTCGGCATCGAACCGCAGGAGCTGGGTCTGGGCCGCCACCGGATTGACGTCGCGCCCTTCTTGCAGAAGTGGGAGGCTCGCCGCGCCAGCCTCGATCTGATCTGCCGCCACTGGGACTACCAGCTGCTTGCCGCTTGCGCAAGGTGCGGAGCCTGTGTCGAGGACTGCCCGGTGGCGCGCGCCGATGGCACCTACAACCCGAATGCCCTCATCCGCGCCCTCGCCGCGGGCGAGCTCGACTCTGTGCTGGAGTCTCCGGAGCTGTGGAAGTGCGTGGAGTGCTACACCTGCGCGGAACTGTGCCCGAACAAGTACGACCAGATGACCATTCTGCGAGTGGCGAAGAACCTGGCGATCGCTCGCGGCCGTGCCCCCGCGGCGGTGGCTGAGGGGATACGAACGTTCCGCGAGAAAGGGCGGCTGACCGATGCCTCCGTCTCCCAGCGGCGCCGGCTGGGACTGCCGGAGGTCCCGGAGCCGCCCGTCGGGGAGCTTGCCCAACTCCTCAACCACGAGTCCGGCGACGCGGACAAGCCCGCCATACCGCCGGCGGACAAGGAGTCGCGCTGATGAGCACGGGTGGTTTCGACCGCGGCAACCGCATGATCTCCGGGTGCGGCCTGAGCGGCATGATCGGCCTCACCGGAGAACGCGTGGATGGCCGGGCGATTCGTTCCTCCATCGCCCTGCTTCACGACCGATCCAACGGGCTTGGCGGCGGCTTCGCCGCCTACGGCATCTACCCGGAGCATGCCGACCACTTCGCCCTCCACCTCATGTACTACACCCCGGAAGCCCAGGATCGGGCGGAGGAGATCCTCTCCGATGACTTCGAGATCGCCCTCGACGAGCGGATTCCGACCCGGCCGAACCCGGGGGTGGTCAACCCGCCCGCGCTGATGCGGTACTTCGTTCTTCCTCGACCGAGCGCTCTTCAGGATACCGGGCTGCCCGCAGAGGACTTCGTGTTGCAGCGGGTGATGCGCATCAACGCCGGAGTTCAGGACGCCTATGTCTTCTCCAGCGGCAAGAACATGGGCGCGTTCAAGGCGGTTGGCTACGCGGAGGACATCGCCGACTTCTTCCGGCTGGACGAGTATTCGGCCTACATCTGGATCGGCCACGGCCGATTCCCCACCAACACGCCCGGATGGTGGGCGGGCGCTCATCCGTTCACGCTTCTGGACTGGGCGGTGGTGCACAACGGGGAGATCTCCTCCTACGGGATAAACAAGCGCTATCTTGAGATGTTCGGATACCAGTGCACCATGCGCACCGATACGGAAGTGATGGCCTATCTGCTCGACCTGCTGATCCGCCGCCACAAGCTGCCGGTGGAGGTGGCCTGCAGCGTGCTGGCGGCGCCCTTCTGGGACCAGATCGAGCGGATGGGGCCGGAGGCGCGCCAGCTCCACACCACGCTCCGCCAAGTCTACGCCAGCGCCCTGGTGAACGGCCCGTTCGCCATCATCTTCGGCTGCCAGGGGCAAATGGTGGGGCTGAACGACCGCATCAAGCTCCGCCCTCTGGTGGCGGCGCGCAAGGACAGGTGGCTCTACCTCTCCAGCGAGGAGGCGGGCCTTCGCGCCATGTGTCCGCACCCGGACACGGTGTGGGCGCCCCGCGCCGGCCAGCCCGTGATCGGCCGGCTCGGCAGCGATGTGGTGGTGGGCCAGCCGGGCAGCGAAGAGGTGATGTGAGATGAACCGCGCCGCACGCGTCCCCATCTTCAGGCCGAGCGAGTTCCTGTGGACCCACGATCCCGAGCAGTGCGGGCGGTGCAAGCGCTGCGTGCAGCAGTGTGGCTTCCAGGCGATCACCTGGCAGGACGGCCCGGTCGGCGATCCCGCCAAGTGCGTTGGCTGTCACCGATGTGAGGCCTTCTGCCCACAGAAGGCGATCGTCATCCGGCCCAACCCGCAGTACCTCCGGCCCCACCCGCTGTGGACCGACGCCCACCGCCGGAACCTGTGGCTGCAGGCGGAGACCGGCGGCGTGCTCCTCACCGGCATGGGCTGCGACCTGCCCTATCCGGTGCTCTGGGACCACTTGCTCCTGGACGCCTCCCAGGTAACCAACCCTTCGATTGACCCGCTGCGGGAGCCGATGGAGCTGCGGACCTTCCTGGGCCGCAAGCCCGATCAGGTGGAGGTGACCGGAAGCCCCTCCGCGGCCGGCACCAGCACTCGTCTCCCCCCCAACCTGCAACTCGAGACCCCCATTGTGTTCGCGGCGATGTCCTATGGCTCGATCAGCCTGAATGCGCAGAAGGCGATCGCCATGGCGGCCACCGAATGCGGAGTGATGTGGAACACCGGCGAGGGCGGCCTTCACGCCGACCTCAAGCCCTACGCCCACCGCGCCTTCGTGCAGTGCGCCTCCGGCCGCTTCGGGGTTCACGCCGGATACCTGAACGCGGGCGCCGCCATCGAGATCAAGATCGGCCAGGGGGCGAAGCCGGGGATCGGCGGACACCTTCCCGGGGAGAAGGTGTCCCAGTCGGTGTCCGAGACGCGGATGATCCCGCTGGGCAGCGACGCCCTCTCGCCGGCCCCGCAGCACGACATCTACTCCATCGAGGATCTCCGCCAGCTCATCTACGCCCTCAAGGAAGCGACTGATTATCAGAAGCCGGTGTCGGTGAAGATCGCGGCGGTGCATAACGTCGCCGCCATCGCCAGCGGGATCGTGCGCGCCGGCGCCGACATCGTCTACCTGGACGGGTTCCGCGGCGGGACCGGCGCCGCCCCCACCATCATCCGCGATCACCTCGGCATTCCCATCGAGATCGCCATCGCCGTGGTTGACCAGCAGCTCCGGGACGAAGGCATCCGCAACCAGGCCTCCATCATCGCCGCCGGCGGCATCCGCTCCAGCGCCGATGTCGCCAAGGCGATCGCGCTTGGCGCCGACGCGGTGGCGACGGGCACGGGCGCCTTACTGGCGCTTGGTTGCACTCTTTGCCAGCGCTGCTACACCGGCAAGTGCTCCTGGGGCATCACCACTCAGGACCCCGCGCTCACCAGGCGGGTGGACCCGTACGTCGGCTCGCAGCGCCTGATCAACCTCGTCAACGCCTGGAGCGCGGAGCTGGAGGAGATCCTGGGCGCCATGGGGGTGAACGCCATCGAGAGCCTGCGCGGCAGCCGGGAGCGGCTTCGCGCGGTGGGCCTGGACAAGACCACTTGCGACATCCTGGGGGTCAAGCCCGCGGGCGTCGGCGCGTGAGGCGGCGGGGACGGGGAGGAAGAACATGCGCATTGACGCAGCCGATCTCCACTATCGCGAACTCAACCAGCAAGTGCGCCAGGCGGTGGCCGGAGGAGAGCGCGCCTTCGAGCTGGTGAACGTGAACGGCCAGCGGTACATCGCAGACGGCCTGCAAGGGCCGATCACCTTCGCCATTCACGGCGTGCCCGGCAACGATCTCGGCGCCTTCATGGACGGCCCCGTCGTCACCGTCCGCGGCAACGCTCAGGACGCGGTCGCCAACACCATGAACGCGGGCCGCATCGTCGTGCACGGCCACGCCGGCGATGTCCTGGGCTATGGCATGCGAGGCGGTCAGCTCTTCGTGCGGGGGAGCGTGGGCTACCGCGTCGGCATCCACATGAAGGCGTACCGCGATAGGCTCCCGGTGCTGGTCGCAGGGGGTGTTGCCGGGGACTTCCTTGGCGAGTACATGGCCGGCGGCGCGCTGATCGTGCTGGGCCTCGATCGCCGGCCGGGCGATCCTCTGGTGGGAGACTGGTGCGCCACGGGCATGCACGGCGGGGTGATCTACCTCCGCGGCGAGGTGGACCCCGCCCGGGTCGCCACCCGGTTCGTCGCCATCCGCCAGGCAGATGAGTCCGACAAGGCGTTGATGCGCCCCCACCTCGAAGCCTTCGCCTCCGCCTTCAGCCTGAACGCATGCGAGCTGCTGGATCACGACTTCCTGCGGATCGCGCCCATCTCCCACCGTCCCTACGGGGCGAAGTACGCGGCGTGAATGACTGGGCCGTCCGGCCACGGCCGGAGGCGCAGGCGCTGATCCGGGCGGCGTGCCGGGCATTGCGCTACCTCTCTCGGATGTGGTAATATCCGAGTGGAAGGTGGCGCTGACTTGGCGCCAGTGCAGCTAAGCCCGCCCTAGGCGGGCCGCCATCTCCCTAGGCCTCCGGCCGGGACGGCGGTCTGCAGGGGCAGACCTAGCCGCCGGGCCCGTGAAGGGGCCCAGGGGCTGAGGGGAGTGGAAATGCGCGTGCTGCATGCATGGCCGTTCGCCTGCGCTGCCGCGCAGCGCCGTGCGCTCATCGCGCTTCTAGGCGCGGTCTGCCTGATCCCTCTGGTCGCCGGCTGCGGCAGCCAAGCTGCCCTCCATCCGGCCCTGCAACTCGGCCCCGAACAGGTGGAGAAGGCGGAGGAGCGCGCGAAAGGGCTGATCCAGACCGGCGCTGATCCATCCCACATTTTCTCCCGTCTTACGCGAGACGCGAACGTGCGCGTTTCCGGCAGCGTCGTCCTCCGCAAGGCGGCCGCCTGCTGGCCGCAGCAGGAGCTGACCTTCGAGATCGCCCAGCAGGGAGACGACTCCAATGCGGGCATGGAGCGCGCGGCGGGGCAGGCGCTGAAGCGCCTTAGGCGAGAGATCAAGTTCGTCGCCTTCGTGGAGATGCCCATCGGCCGGGATCCGGCGACCATCACCTTTGCCATGCGGACGAGCCGAGATACTGTGGAGTACCCGCCCACCGCCGTCTCCCCACCGGTCCACCTTCGCGACCTGCGCTCTGCGCTGGATCCTGACGCTCCTCCGGCCGCGCTCTGGTCCTACGAGATCTGGTTCCCCATCGCAGGAGGCCCGGGCTACCCACCCATAGACGAGAGCGTGGCGTCCCTGTGCCTGGTGGTTAGGGATAGCGAAAGCGCGGCCGAATGCTGGTTCGACCTGCCTATCGCCACCAGCAGTGGGAACATAGGCTTCTAGGGCCGGTCCTGGGGGATCCGGCTGCGGGTAAGTGCCTAGGCCACCGAGATCGCCACCTCCGGCGGGTGGCGCAAGGTGTTGTGCACCAGGCACTGCTCCGCCACCCGCTGCAGGACGGTCTGGTTCTCCCCAGTGACGGGCTGAGGCAGCTTCACCGTGACCTTCATCTGTCCCACCCGCCGGGGCGCCTCCGCGATCTGGTAGTCCACCTCCGCGGTCAGCCCCTCCACCGGGATGCCGTGCCGGACTGCGAACCCCACCACATATACCGCCACGCACATCCCCAGGGATGCCACAAACAGCTCGGCCGGCGTCATTGCCGTGTTCTGGCCCCCCTCTTTGGCGGGCTGGTCGCTCACCACCTCCAGGCCCCGGTGCCGCGTCACGAACTTCATGCCCCCTGCATACTCAACGATCATGCTATCCTCTCCTCCACAGATGATCAGCCGCGGCGCCTCCCCGGCCTGGGATCACG
>Ga0315277_10003131_pt1 | contig 22612 bp, 19 predicted proteins | sample YL17G05_15_MG_FD_203695 | JGI IMG/M metagenome (GOLD analysis project Ga0315277, IMG submission 203695) | Sediment microbial communities from Yellowstone Lake, YNP, Wyoming, USA - YL17G05_15 | ecosystem: Environmental > Aquatic > Freshwater > Lake > Sediment | place: USA: Wyoming | collected...
GCGTGGAGCAGACCGCAGGCGATGGCGAGCTTCTGCTTCATGCCCCGCGACAACTCCACCGGCAGCGCGTTGCGCTTGTCCGCAATCTCCAACTCCTCCAGCAACGCGCGCCCGGCCGCTTCATAGACGGCAGTTTGGTAGATCCGCGCCGTGAGGACGAGGTGCTGCCAGACCGTCAGGTAATCGAACAGCCGCGGCTCGTCGGTGAAGAACGCGAGCTGCCGTTTGGCGCCAATCGGATCGCGCGCGAGGTCGCTTCCGCAAATCTGAATGGCCCCGCGCGTCGGTGGGATGATGCCTGCCAGACATCGCAGTGTCGTCGTCTTGCCCGCACCATTGGGTCCCACCAGGCCCATCACCTCGCCGGGCCGCACGCTGAATTCCAGTTCGTTCACGGCCACGAAGTCGCCGTAAAGTTTCGTCAAATTCTCAACCTGGATCATCGCCGTGTCAGTTTCATTCCGCCTCAGCCGACCGTCCCGCGCATGGAGGCGCACCCTACCGGCTGACCACGGCGGAGTAAAGCCCGGTGGCACGATGACCGGCGGCGAGGATTCAGGTCCGGGGGTTCTTGACGTGATTCTCCTTCTCAGCCAGCTTCAATCGTCCTTCGATTCAGCATGAGCCGACCGACTGAAAGCGACAGCGATCCAACACCCGGTGATTACGAGGACCAGCCGGCGGAGCCGCGCGTTGCTGCGGCCACCCAAGCCTGGTTGGAAAAGCCGGGAGGGGAATGGGTGCCGGTCACGGGAAACATGTCGCTCGGCCGGGCGGGAACCAACCAGATTGTCGTGACCGACGAGCGGGTCTCGCGGCGGCATGCCACGATTCATTCCCGCGGCGCGGGCGATTTCTGGTTGGTGGACCTCGGCAGCCGCAACGGCACCTACCTCAACGAACGGCGCGTGCAACAACCCGTGCGATTGCGGGATGACGACCGCGTGCGCCTTGGCGGCTCGGTCTTCATCTTCCGACAGCCGGAAGCCGCGGCCTCCGGCGAAACCTTTGCCGGACATTCCCAACAGACCATGGCTGAGGTCCGTTTCGACGAGTGCTGGTTGATGGTGGGCGACATCATCGGATCCACGCAACTGGCCCGCCAGATGCCGCCCGATGAACTGGCCAAAGCGATGGGACAATGGTTTCTCGAATGCCGCCAATTGATCGAGGCCGCCGGCGGCACGATGAACAAGTATCTCGGAGACGGTTTCCTTGCCTTCTGGCACAAGGACCCGGCCACGAACGAGCCCATCGTGAAACTCACCGCGGCCCTGCGCAGCATGCAGCAAACCGCGAAACCGCCGTTCCGATTCACGCTCCATCGCGGCCGGGTTTTCCTTGGTGGCGCGGCATCCCTGGGCGAGGAAAGTCTGTCCGGGCCGGAGGTCAACTTCGTGTTCCGCATGGAAAAACTCACGAGCAAGCTCGGCGTCACTTGTCTGTTCAGCGAAGCCGCCGCAGCGCGCCTTGGCGACGGCGCGCCGTTGACCGCGCTCGGCCAGCACAGTCTCGATGGGTTCGAGGGCGCGTTCCCGTTTTACACCGCTTGAGGCAACTCCAAGCCGCCGAAGTCAAACCGACTTCGCCACCGCTCGCAATAGTCTCCCGCCGCTCAACCTCAAGGCGTTCGCACAAACCGCCCGTAACGCAAGGCCAGCGTCGGTAGCACCAGCAGGTTCAGCGCGGTGGAGGTGATCAAGCCTCCCAGAATCACAATCGCCATTGGGCCTTCGATTTCGCGGCCGGCTTCGCCCGAGCCAATCGCCAGCGGCAGCAAGCCCAGCGCCGTCACCAGCGCCGTCATCAGGATCGGCAGCAGCCGCTCGCTCGCGCCGCGGATCGCCGCAGCCAGGCCCCAGGTCATGCCTTCTTGCTCCACCAGATGCTCGAAGTGCGAGACGAGCAGCATTGAGTTGCGCATCGAAATGCCGAACAACGTCACGAAGCCCACGAGCGACCCGACCGCCAGCGCGCCGCCGGTCGTGAACACCGCCAGCGCGCCGCCCACCAGCGCGAACGGCAAATTCGCCAGCACCAGCAGCAGGTTGCGCCCGCTGCGAAACACAATCGCCAGCAGCAGCACGATGCCCGCGCCCGCGATGACCGAGTGCAACAAAAGTTCGCGGCGCGTCCGTGCCTGTTCCGCCGCGGCGCCGGCATAAACTGGATAGACGCCGGCCCGAAAGATCACTTTCTCCGCGACGCGCTTTTTCAATTCCGCCACGAAGGAGGCCACGTCCCGGCCTTCGACGTTGCACGTCACCTGTTGCCGCCGCTGCGTGCCCTCATGCACGACGGCGAACCGCCCGGTCGTCAAATAAATTTCCGCCAGTTCGTGCAACGGCATCCGCAAGCCTGCTGAGTTCCGGAGCATCAAGCCGCCGATGGCTTCCGGCTCTTTACGCGTCGCGGCATCGAGAATCACCGTCACGTCGAACACGCGGTTGCCCTCGAACGTTTGTGCCACGTCCGCGCCTTGATACGCGGTCTGGATGGCGTCGAGCGCGTCCACGGGCCGGAAGCCAAACTGCGTCAGCCGCTCGGGTCGCAGCCGCACGACCATCTCCGCCATGCCCGGCTGCGTTTCCATCTGCACGTCCGCTGCGCCGCGCACGCCCACCATCACCTCGCGCACGTCTTCGGCCATCGCGTCCAGTGCGTTTAGGTCTTCGCCGAAAAGGTTGACAACCACCGCCGCGGTCGCGCCCGAAGACACTTCCTGCATCCGCTCGATGAGAAACGTCATCACCTTGAACGTCACACCGGGAAATTGTTTAAGTGTGTGGCGGATTTCGCCCACGACTTTTTCCGCCTCCCCGCCGCCTAGCGGTTTCAAGTCCACGTGAAACTCGCAGTAGTGCGTGCCCCAGGTGTCCTCGCCGTTCTCCGCGCGCCCGGCCTGCTGCGACACCGCGCGCACGTGCGGATTCTTCAGCAACTCCGCCGTGACCTGCCGCCCCATGCGCAACGTTTCGGCCAACGACGTGCCCGGCAACGCCGCCATGTGAACGATGAAATGGCCCTCGCGAAACTCCGGCAAGAATTCCCCGCCGAAAAATGGCAACGTCGCCGCCGCCGCCAGACACAATGCCGCCGCGCCTGCCAGGACGATGCGCGGGCGTTTGCTCAGCGACTCAAGCGAGCGCCGATGCCGCTCCTTGAGCCAGCGCACATAACGTGGTTCGACGTGCGGCTCCGTGCGCGACAGCAAGGCGAAACACAACGCCGGGGTCAAAGTCAGCGCCACCAGCAGCGACGCGAGCGTGGCGAGAAGGAACGCCGTGGCCAGCGGCGCGAAGAGCTTTCCCTGCACGCCCGTCATCGTCAGCACCGGCAGGAACACCAGCGAGATGATGAACGTGGCATACACGATGGGGCTGCGCACTTCCAGCGTGGCGTCGAGGACGAGTGCGAAGATCGGAGCGCGGCTGTCCCCAGCCGCAGCAGCCCCGGATCGCGGAAGCCGCCCGGAATTCTCAACGTCGTGCCCGCTTTCGGACGCGCTGTGGCTGGGGACAGCCGCGCTCCGGCGCTGTTCACGAACCCGGCGTAAAACGTTTTCCACGCCGATGATCGCGTCATCCACCACCACGCCGATGGCGATGGCGAAACCGCCCAGCGTAATCGTATTGATACTCACGCCAAACCGGTCCAGCACGATGACCGCCGCCAGCAGCGACAGCGGAATCGAAGTGAAGGAGATGAACGCCGTCCGCCAGTCCAGCAGGAAGAAAAACAACACCACCGCCACCAGCGCCCCGCCGATGAGCAGCGATTGGTTCACGTTGACAATCGAAGTCTCGATGAAATTCGCCGGGCGGAACAGCCTCGGATGCACCGTGATTTTCTGCGCGTCGAACGCCGGCTGCAAATCCGCCAGCGCGGCTTCCAGCGCCTTCGTGACTTCCATCGTGTTCGCGCCGAACTGGCTGGACGCCAGCAGCAGCACCGCGCGCTCGCCCGCCACTTGCGCGTCGCCGAACTTCGGCTCGCCGCCCTCAACCACGTCCGCCACGTCGCGCAGGCGCACGCTGACGCCGTCGTGATGCGCGAGCACGACCTCGCCGAGTTGCGCCGGCGTGAGCGACTGTCCTTCCGTCCGCACGACCACGCGCTGGTTTTCGTTCTCCACGAATCCCGCGCCCCGCACCGCCGTGGACTGCCGCGCCGCCGCAACCACGTCGTCGAGCGACAAGCCGTAAGCGATCAGCCGATCGGGTTTGACCTGCACCTGCAATTGCCGCACTTCGCCGCCGAAGATTTCCACCTTCGCCACCCCAGGCACGCCGAGCAACGCGGGCCGCGCCGTCCAGTCCGCGAACGTGCGCAGTTCCATCGGCGTGCGTTCCTTCGAGGTCAAGCCCACGACATACATCAGGCTGGTGGACGAAGTGAGCGGCCCCATGGTCGGCGGCTTCACGCCTTGGGGCAAACTGCCCGCGACCTGCGACAGCCGTTCGGCGACCATCTGGCGAACCCGAAAAACGTCGGCACGATCGCTGAACACCAACGTGATGGCGGACAAACCCTGAATGGATTGCGAGCGGATGGAGACGAGTTCTGGTGCGCCGTTCAAGCTCTGCTCAATGGGCCGCGTGACCAATTGCTCGACTTCTTCGGCGGACAAACCCGGCGATTCGGTCTGCACGATGACCTGCGCCGGCGCAAATTCGGGAAAGACATCGAGCTTCGCGTGCGCCGCGACGAACAGCCCGTAGCCCACGATCACGCAGGCCAGCGCCATGATCACGCCGCGGTAACGCAAAGAGAATTGAACGATGGACTTCAGCATCGCGCCCCTCAATCACCCATGTGGATTTGATACTTCTGCTCCTCGGAAAGCAGCATTTGCGCGCCGGCGACGACCACGGCGTCGCCAGCCGTCACGCCGCGCGTGGTGAACCAGCCCTCCGCCAGAGGCCGGTCGAGCGTCACTTCGCGCCGCGTGAACGTCTGCTCGCCGGTTTGCAAATAAATCCACGGCTGGCCATTGAACCGCAGCACCGCGCCACGCGGAATGAGCACGCCGCTCTGCGCGTCGCCGCCAACGTTGAGAAAACCGATCACCGCGCCGCCGGGCTTGAACGACAGCGCGTGCGCGGCCACGAGGAACAAGAATCCCTGCCCCTGCGTCTGCGCGTCCACATTCGGCGCGGTCCCGAGGAATTCCGCTTCGACGGGTGAGTTGTCATCGGCCAAGACGAACACCCGCGCGCCCGTCGGTTCATTTTTCAAAACCTCGCCCGCCCGCAAATCCAATCGCACCAGTGCGCGCTCACCCGCCGCCAGTGATTTGACAAACGCGCGCAAATCCTCGCGCCCGGCAATGGCCTTGCCCCAGGACGTCACCAAACGCACACGCACGGCCCCGGCCAGCGCCTCGTCCCGTTGCGCGGCGGCTTCGGCGGCTTCCAGCGCGCGGGCCGAGGCGTTGTTTTGTTCCACGAGCGCTTTGAGTCGCGTGAATTCTTTTTGCGACGCCTCGGCTGCCGCGTGCGCGCTCGCGGACTCCGCCGCCACCGTTGCAAGTGCCGCGGGATCGAGCACTTTGCCGAAGGCCTTGACTTCCGGCGCAAGTTGCGCGGCGGCCAGCGGCGCGGTCTTCAATCCGAGCCGCTGCTGTCCTTCCTCGGTGAGCGTGAGGACGGATTCGCCGGCGGCGTTGCGCGAGACTCTGGATTCGGCGGCGATGGGTTTTTCCCCCTTGGCCTCCCGCGCGCGTTCCTGGCTCATCTCGCGGTAGGCAAAAATCACTGCCGCCGCGGCAACGGCAGTGATGACGACAAAGAGGATTTTTTTCATGGCCTGGCCTTTTCTTCGCGCGGGTTGATTTCGAGATGCTCCGGAGGCGGCGCGGCGATGACGCCGTCGCGGCGTTCCAGCAACTGCTGGAGCGCGTCCTCTAACTGCCCGAACGCCTGCTCGGAGCGATAGCCGGTTTCGTTCTCCAGCGCCAGACCGTTGAGCCGCTCCAGCTTCACGGCGAGCAGGTCAAGCGTGTCCGCCGCGCCGGCACGCACCTGTGCCTCCACTGCCTGCTCGTGCTTCAACTCGGCCACGATGCCGTGCTGCAAATCGAAATGCCGCTGGCGCGCACGCTGGAAGCTCTGCGCCGCGGCGTCAATGTCCGCGATGACCTTTGCCTGCAACGCAGTGAACCGGGCGGCGGTTTCGTCGCGCTTCGCTTTCGCTTCGGCGATGGGGCCCTGGTTGCGGCTGAGCACCGGCAGTTCGAGGCTCACGCCCAACCGCCATTTGTTAGCGCCTTGGTCGTATTCGTAGTTCGGATTGAAATGGACATCGGGATATTGCTTCGCGATTTCCAGCCGCAAGGCGGTTTCGCTCGCGTCGTATTCCGCCAGCGCGGCGAGCAAGTCTGAACGGCGGAGCAGCGCGCTGCTCTTCGCCTCAGTGATTTGCGCGCTGGAAAGTTGCGGCGTGTAGAGCGTCATTTCCCTGGGGGTGGTCGTGATTACGCGCAATGGAATGCCGATGGCCTCGGCCAGGCGCGCTGCAGCAGCGTTTGCATTCTCCCGCGCAAGGTCCAGCTCCGCCTTCAGCTTCTCCAGCGCGACCCGCGTCGGCGTGACTTCGGCCTGCGAAATCGCGCCCGCCTGCAGGCGTCCCTCCAGCTTCGCAACGATTTCCTTTTGCAGCGCGACTTTCTGTTCAAGCAGACCGGCCTGGCTTCCGGCGAAGCGGCACGCCGCAAGGCTGTCGCGCACGTTGGCGCGCACCTGCCAGGCGGTCGTGAAGAGATTGAACCGCGCGGCGCAGGCCAGTTGCTTCGCTTGGGCAACGCGCAAGCCGCGCTTGCCGGCGGTTTCGATCGGCCAATCGAAACCCGCGGCCATCAGCCATGGCGTGACACTGGACTCGGCGTTCGCAGTCAAACCCGGCGCGAAGCTGACGGTCGGATTCGGTCGTGCCCCGGCGCTGATCGCCGCCGCCTCCGCCACGCGCCATTGCGCGCGGGCGACGTCAAGACTCGGCTGGTAGTAAAACGCCGCGAGCGTGAGTAATTCGAGATTCCACCGCGGCGGCGGCCAAGCGGGCAAAGCGCGATGCAGATTGGTCTCGGCGAACTGACGGAGGCCATCACAATCCAGTGTGCGCTGCTCAAGAGCTTCAGCTTGTCTCGCGGCGTCGAGCGGCGCGGGCCAGTAGTGCGCGCATCCGGCGAGCATCCCGGCGGTGATCATGAGCAGCCAGCTTTTCATGCGGGTTTCCCACCGCCAGAATGTCGGGGCTGAAGTGGAGTGGCAATTGTTTCCTTCCCCAGCTCGGAGGCAAGTCGCAGCTCCCCGCCGTGCGCCGCGGCAATCCAGCGCGCGGTGATCGAGCCGTTTGCTACCGAATCGGCCTGCCCCCGCCTTGCGTTATCTCCGCCAGATTCAACAGGTCTTTGTACGCCTCCTGAAGGTGGGGCAGCATGAAATCATCAGCGAAGGGTGCGACCTCCTCGATGATGGCGATACGATTGACGATCAACGGAACATCCTGTTGGCCGGGCCGCTTTGGATCGGAGAGGCCATCCTCGTTCAAGTCTTCCATGAGGTCCTCGCGTTCCTTTTCGGGCAGCTTTGCATCATAGATCGCTTCGAGCCAGTAAGCTTCCGCGTCCGGATCGGCACCGACGAGGCTCAGGGCTGCACGCGCCAGCGGATCCTGGAGTTCGGGTTTTTTCTGTGCGCGCGAGGGTTGTGGTGCCAGAGGGTTGGTCGGCTGGAGTCTGGGAGCCGGCGGCGCACTCACTCTGGAACTTGCAGCTTCCGGCCGGACTCGCGCGTCCGGAGTTGTCGGCGGCGACTCTGATTCCTGAGGCGAGGGCGGTGGAACCAGGCGAGGATCCGCCCCAGTTGTGCTTGCAGCAACAGGCGCAATTCGACGCGATTCTGCGTGCCGGTAACTGAACATCACGCCGACAACCGCTGCGCCGGCAACCAGAATGGCGCCCACGGCGAACAACGACTTGGTGTTATTCATACAGTTCCTCCGGTGCCGGTGCAGCGCCTTTGGTGACAGCGGCGCTGGTTCAATTGCCTTTCGCCACGAAGCCGTGCTTGACCAGCTTCACGACTCCGTCCTGCACCAACCCGATCTCCGGCGCGTAGAGCTTGTAGCCAACGCCCGGTTCGAGCGGCGTGGTCTCCTTGACCCGGAGACAATTCTCGAACGTGCCGGCGGGTGTCTTCACCTTCTCGGTTAGGGAGACGGTTTCCGCGCGGTCCAACGCGACCTTCGGCGCCTGCTCCTGATAATATTTGTCGCCGACCTTGTTCTCCACGGGCATCGCGATGCCGTGTTTCGCGCCGTTCACCCCAGCGAGCCACGCGCCTTCGTGCGACACCACCTTGCCGTTCTTGTACATGTCCACGTCCTCGCCGAAATAATAGACGTTCTTCGTAGCAGCGCCGATGGCGAAGTAATTGAGCGACACTTCCACGAGTTTGCCATCCGCGCTCTCGCGTTCCTCGACAACGCGCGTCTCCACGCCGGCAACCTGCTTGGTTTCGTTGAGCACAGTGATGACGAGGTCCACGGTTTTGCGGCCTTCCTTGCCTTGGTAAACACGTTGATGGCCCGGTTCGAGGATGAAGAATCGGTTGCGTCCGGTCGCGGACATAGCCTCTGCCTGGGGCGACAGCGACGCTTCCCACGATTTCCCGGTCTTAGCGGTCGCCTTTTCGCCAGCCGCCGCCGAACCCGTCCCAGCAAACAATCCAACGATGGTGATCAACCCGATGATGTTCCTGGTTTTCATAATTCCCGTTCTCGTTCGTTCCGCCGGAAACGCCGCCAACCTGCGCGCGTCCGCGCCGCGTCGCGACACTGCCGCGTCGGAGTTGCGGAAGTTTCGCACTTCCCCTGCCAACGTGGAAGTCCTATTTCTCCAAGAAATCGCTTGGCATTGCTGCGCCGAGCGCATACCAAATTGCCGTTCTTTGAAACGCGGCGGATGATTTCCGTCGCAGAACACTGCCGGATGACAGGGAACCCCGTGCGAATCGGGGACGGTTGCGCCACTGTAACGGACCACGAACTCCCACACGCCACTGTTCGGCCCGCGTTGCGGAACGAACGGGAAGGCCGGAGTGAGGCCAAAGTCCGAAGTCAGGATACCGGTCAGGCAGTGCTCGTCGGTCCCGCTTGCGGGACAACTTCTCCGCCAAAGAGAAGGATGAGGCCGGTCCGGCGAAACCGTTTTTCGTTGGGATTCGTGGAATACCTTCATTCTCCGTCTGGCGGAGGGTGAAGGTGTTTTTGTCTGAAGTCCCCTTCCCTCTCCGCGCTGGTCTCGAAAAATTGGACCCACCGCCGCGCTCGTCGCGGCGAAAACACAAAGACCAGCAGATGCAAAAACTTGTTTCGTCCGCTCTCGCCGCCTTCACAGCGGCATTCGCCGCTTCCGCCAACGCGCAGGAAACCGCCGCTAGTTTCGACACGAACACCGTACCGACGATGCCGCCAGTCGTCATCACTGGCACGCGCATCCCGACGCCACCCGAAAATACCGCCAGCCCCGTCACTGTCATCACGCGCGACGAAATACTCGCCACGCAACAGCGCCTCGTCGCCGACGTGCTCCGCGCCGAGACCGGTGTGGACATCGTCCGGAGCGGCCAGCCGGGCGGCAACACCAGCCTCTTCCTCCGCGGCGCGAACAGCTCCCACACGCTCGTCCTCGTGGACGGCATCCGCGTGAACAACGGTTTCAACAACGCGTTCGACTTCAGCCAGCTCGCGGTGGACAACATCCAGCAAATCGAGATCTTGCGTGGCCCGCAAAGCACGCTCTACGGTTCGGAGGCGCTCGGCGGTGTCATCAACATCGTCACGAAACGCGCCGAGGGCCCGCCCACAGGCAGCGTGCAAGGCGAATACGGCTCGTTCAACACCTGGCTCACGCGCGGCTCGTTTGCGGTACGCGAGGGCAAGGTTTCGATCTCCGCCGACGCCAGCTATGCTGCCAGCGACGGCGACCGCATCAACAGCGATTCCGACGCCCTCAATCTTTCCGCTCACGCCGGCTACGACTTCTGCTCGAAGTTCCGGGCCAGCGTGCTCGCCACTTACCTGAAGTCCGACGCCGGCGCGCCAAACGACCGGTTCACCGACGACCCGAACGACCGGTACAAAAACGAAAACTGGCTCGTGGGTCTGACCCTCGAAGCTGACCCCACGCCGTGGTGGAATTCCAAGCTCGTGCTCTCGCACGCTCGCGAACGCGGCACATTCCTCCAGCCGCCACCCAACCCGCCGTTCATGTTCGGCGACTATGCCTCCGAAACCGTCGCCTACCGCGACCAGGCGGATTTCCAAAACATCTTCACGCCCGCGGACGGTCACAAGATTCTCGTTGGCGGCACATTCGAAGATGCGTCGGCGGATTACACCGACAACTACAACGCCTTCGACCGCAGCGTGGATACCCGCTCAGCCTACGCCCAATACGAGTTCTCGCCGCACGCGCGCGTGACCCTCACCGCCGGCGGCCGCGTGGACGACTCGGACGCCTTCGGCACGCACGGCACGTATCGCTTCGGCAGCCGTTACACCGTGCCGCGCACCGAGACGATCCTGCGCGCAAACGTCGGCACCGGCTTCCGTGCGCCGAGCATCGCGCAGCTTTACTATCCATTCTACAGCAACCCGGATTTGAAACCGGAGGAAAGTCTCGGCTGGGACGTGGGCTTCGAACAACCGCTGGCGAAGGAAAAGCTCCGCGTCGGCGCGACGTTCTTCCACAACGACTTTGACGACCTCATCGCGCCGTCCGGATTCACGATCAAGAACGTCAGCCGCGCCCGCACGCTCGGCATCGAGACCTTCGTCCGTTGGATGCCGCTGACGAACCTCACCCTTCGCGCCGCCTACACGTGGCTCGACGCCGAAGACCTGACCACGGGCGACCGGCTGATGCGCCGGCCCGAACATCGCGGCAACTTCTCGGCGAACTACGCCTTCCTGCCCGGCCTCACCGCCAACCTGAACCTCGCCGTCATCGGCGAGCGGCCCGACTCCTACTTCGACAACACCACGTTCGCCACGACGAAGGTCCGCGTGCCCGGCTACACCAAGCTGGACCTCGCGTTGCGGTGGCAGGCCACGAAGCATCTCGAGGTTTACGCCCGCGCGGAAAACCTGCTCGATGAGGATTACGAAGAAATCTTCGGCTTCCCGGCGCTGGGGCGGTTTTTCGGGGCCGGTGTGACGGCAAGGTTCTGAACCGCAACGCTTCCCCTCCCAATCACTGACGGCGTGGCGATAGTTCGCCCAACCGCGTCCGACGGGGCTACTTTGCTTCCCGTTCCTCCGGCGATTTGAAAACGGCTTCCTCCGGATTCTTCAGAGCGGAAAGGATATTCTCGGCAACTTTCTCAACCAGTTTGCTGCCCCAGAAAGGATCGGTCACATCGTAGTAGATGACGCGAATGTGGTGCAAGTCGAACGGGACATCCGCTTCGTTGGAGGAAACGAGCACAACTGGCTTGCGCAATGCGTGCGCGAGGCCGAGTTCGTAGAAGACGTTTGGATTTCTGGTTGTCAGCTCCGCTACCAATACCTTGGCGGCGTTGATCCCGCGCCACACTTGGTCAATGATCTTCCCGGTTCCGAAAATTTCAGCGTCCGCTCGGACTGGTTGTAGTCCAGCTTTTTCAATGGCTGGCTTGAAAATTTTCTCGTAGTAGTCCCCAAACGGCGGCGCGAATGGCTGCATGACAAAGCAGGTGTCGCTCGCCTTGACCGCCACGGCTGCGCCGAGTTTCTTGAGACGCTCAGACTTTTCCTCCGGCGGCACGGCATCTTCTGAAACGTCAAGCACCCGCAGTTTGTCGCCGTGCTTTGCAAGAAGTTTGGCCTTCTCAAGAGACTCCAGAAAGACTTGCTTGAAGTCCGGAACATCGGATTCCGGTATTCGGAAAGTGTCAACGAGAGTGTTCCTGAAGAATGTGTCATCTGGAATGTTCTCGCCCCGATAGTGCTTGTACACGTCGGCCAACTCCGGCGCCTGAAGCACAGCCTCGCGATACCCCTTAACTTCATCTTCCGGGCTCTTTGGGCGGAGAATCCTGCGCGCAAGCTCAGTCGGCTGAATCTTCCCTTCTTGTGGACGCTCAAGGAACCCGTACTTGGAGGCAGATCCAATCTCAACGGCGAATGGTCCCTTTGGGCCAACGCCGAGGAATGCTGCTGCCTGTTCCGGTGTGCAGGACTTTCCCGCATTCTGCTCCAGGATCGCCTTTGGAATTCGGAGTGCCCTCTCTACAGGGTGCCGAGGGTACTTCGCGCGCGTTGCCTTCGCCTCTCTTGAAGACTTGACTGTGTTCTTCTTCGCCATGGTGTTGTCTCCTTAGTCGGTTATCTGCCCCAACAGCTACGTCGACGGCGTGGACTTACCGACTGATTGTTCACGCGTCAGTTATGGTGACCGCTCGCATGTGTGTCAATGCTGCGTTTGGCGAATCGGTCGCGTGGGAATTGTCGTTTATCCGGCGCTACGACGACCGGCGCGGCAGGTGTCCTTGTGAGAATTCACAGCGCCGCCAGACCTCCAGAGCGGGAGGGCCGCCGCCGCTTCGTTCAGAATGCCGGTGCTCCGTTGCAGCGCCGCGCTTTCCTGCGCGTCGAGCGTGGACTGCAAGGTGGTCACGATGCCGCTGCCGCCGAGCACCCGCGGGAGCGAGAAGCGGATCGGCGCCAATCCCGGGCACGCCCCAAGCGTTCGGAGTTCCGCGTTTATGCGGTTTCCCCCGGGCGTCAGAAAGCGAACCTCCGGCCCCACGCATGGCTCCGTTGGCGAGGCACACCGCTCGTGCCCGATGGAAGCGTCGGAGACTTGCGTTTTCTCCCGGAACAGACAACTCGCCGGCGCTTGGACAATCGCCGGCGCGTTTACACAAATGGTGGAGTGGTGCGCATGGCAGGACTTGAACCTGCACGGATTACTCCACTACCACCTCAAAGTAGCGCGTCTGCCAATTCCGCCACATGCGCAGTCAGGTGAAGATAATCAACCAACCCGCCGGCCCTTGCGCAAGGCAATTTGCGCCCCATGCTCCGCGTTGCCTCCGACCCGGGGGGATGAGCTTGAAAAACCCAGGTCACTTTGTCTTGAGCCAGAGTTCCTCCATGTTCCAAGTCAGCGGCGTGGCCGAGAGCACGGCAGGCCGGAGGTTGGCGAGGTCCGCCCGGACCGCCGTGTGCAGAATCGGTGTTACGGTGTAGATCATCGGCATCTGCTCGCCGAGGATTGCCTGCACTTCGTCGAAGCATTTCTTCCGCGCAGCGAAATCGAGCGTGCGCATCTGGGAATTCATCAACTCATCAATCCGCGCCTCCCACGCCGTGCTCGGCGTGGGCTCGCCGGGGAACCACTGGTGCATCGGATCGTCCGACCGCAGGACGCCGAGGTGCGACGCCGGGTCCGAACCGCCGCCGCTCAAGCCCATCAACGCGGCTTCGTAAGTGAACTCCTCGTTGACCTTCCGTTCGAGCAGCGCGAAGGGTACGAGCTGCACATCGAGTTTGACGCCAACCTGCCGCAAGTCGTCCGCGATGAACGCCGCGATGCGCTCGCGCGCCGGGTTGCCGGCATTCGTAAGCAACGTGATTTCGCAGGGCCGGCCCTCGGCGTCTTCCGCGACGCCATCGCTGTTGCGGTCCTGCAAACCCGCCTGCGCCAGCAACGCCCGCGCCCGCTCGCGATTGAACCCGAAGCGCGGCACCCCGGGGTTGTTCCAGCGCACGGTCTCCGGCCCAAGATAGGTTTCGCACGGCACGGCACGGCCGCCAAAGACTTCGCGGACGATGCGCTCGCGATCCAGCGCGCGCGCCACGGCTTGGCGAAAAGCCGTGTTCCGAAACCAAGCCAGCTTGTGCGGCGCCACGAACGGCGTGCCGGCGATGCGGTTGACGTTCGTGTTTTGGTTGAACCATAGGAAGTCCCGCTCCGCGCCCGGTCCCAGCTCGACAAGCCGGAAGCGGCCCGAGGCAGCGGCGGCTTGCAGTGGCGCGAATTCCTCGGCCCGGATGCGCTCGCAGGCGTCGCTTTGGCCAGCCAGCATTTGCACGACGGAGTTGGTCACGACCAGGTGCAGTTCATCCAGATACGGCAGCCGCCGACCCGCGCGGTCCGTTGCCCAGAATTCCGGATTACCCTCGAGCACCGTGAGCTGGCCGGGCCGATGTTCCTTCAAGCGAAACGCGCCGGCACCGACGATCCGGTCCGGGCGCGCGTCCACGCCGTACGCGGCGGAGAAATTGCCGCGCTTGGCGGCGTCGCCCAGCGCGTGGCGCGGCAGCACCGGCACGGTGCCGAAGAATTCCACAAACGGCGCGAAGACTTCCGGTGTCACCACCGCGACGGTGCGGTCGTCGGGCGCCGACACGGTGAAGTTGCGGTTGCCGATGCGGAAGACGGCGGCAAGCGGCGCTTTGATGCGCGGGTTGTAGATGATGTCGTTCCAAGTGAACGCGACGTCGTCGGCAGTCAGCGCGTGGCCGTCGCTCCAACGCAGGCCGCGACGCAGCTTGAAGGTCCAGGTTTTGCCGTCTGGCGCGACCGACCACGATTCCGCCAACCCGGGCACGACTTCCTGCTTCGCAAAGTCAAATTGAACCAACCCGGCGAAGAGCAGGCGCGTGACCTGGTCGGAGGGAGCGTCCGGTGCGAAGACCGGATTGAACGTGCGCGGCGGCGTGGTCACGGCAAGGGCGAGCCGCCCGCCGGGCTGGCCGGGTTCGCACGCCGAAACATACGGCGGCTCCGGCAACGCGTGCGGCGTGGAGGAAGTCGGCCCCCGTGATTTGCCACAGCCCGCGAGCACGACCGTCGCGATCGCAAGCCAGCAAAGCGGATTCGTTCTCATGCGGAGGAAAATCGCCTTCACAAACCGCGGAACAAGCGGAACAAACCGCGCGAGCGGAATGGGCTTTGCGGGTGAAGCAGCACAGCCATGGTTTTCTCGATGTCAATCTGTACCAGCACGCCGATGCTGTGCGCCCCGCGCCCGTTGGAGCGCAGCGCGTCCACGCCGTAGCCGTAGCCGACGACCACCTGCCACGGCGCGCACCGATACAACAGTCCGCCGCCCACGCCGCTCTGCCAGTGATCCGGTTCTTCCAGGCCGGGCAGATAGTCCGCCGCCGTCGTCGCGCCCACGACGACGAAGCTCCAATGCTTCCGCGCGTCCAAGGGCAGCGAATACTGGCCCGCCGCCAGCACGAACCGCTGCGCGCTCAATTCCTGGTAGTAGTAGCCCGGCAGCGTGAGTGCGAACTCCGACGCCAGCGGCAGCACCGCGCCGAGCCGGTAGGTATTCAGCCGGTCCGCGCCTTCGCTCCAGCCGCCGGTCAAGCTCAGGGAAAAACTGTGTCCCGATTCCGGCAGCGTGTAGGCGAACAACGCGCGGCCCCACACGAGATGCGTTTGCGCTTCCAGGTGGCGGTCGCCCGCGAAGCCGTACGGCCCGGAATCGAAACGCGCCTGGAACTCGTACCACACTGAGAGTTCGAGGGCCCTGGCTGGCAGGAGCACTGGTTCCATGCCGCCCCAGCGGAAACCGGCGCGGCAATGAAACGTGGTCCCGTCATCCGGCACGCGAAACGTTGCCGCCGTGTCCGAATCGGCTTCGTACGCGGCGTAGTGGGCCGCGACCCGGAACACTCCGTTCAGCGGAATGCGCGCGCCGTCGTTGAACAGGTGGTAAACGCTTAGCGAAGCTTCGCCACCATGGCCGAAAAAGGATTCGTCCGGCAGGAACCGGCCGCTGCGGACTTCGTTATAGCTGTCGGCGAAACCACCGCCCGCCAGGCCCAGTCCGAGGTCGGTGTGCGGCCCGAGCGCGTCGCGCACGCCGAGTTCCGAGTCGAGATACACCGGCGCCAGCGCCAGGCGGAGCGTGAGGTTTGAGAGCACGAAGGCCGGCTGGTTGCGATAGTAAAACGCATAGCCGGAAAACGGCGCGTGGCCTTCGAAAGGCTGGTTGTAGCCGAGCTGGACCAGTTCGCGCCGAACCGGATCAATTTGCGCCCGCGCGGTCAGCGCCGCGGCAAGCGGGAGGAGCAGCACCCAACAGTTGCGGTAACGAAGCACCCAGACTTCCTAGCCCAGCCTTGGGGCGCGGGCAAGTGGATTGCCTGGCGATTTCTTGAATTCGGGTTTTGCCCCGTTTCCGGCGTGGGCTATTCTCCGCGCATGGTAATGGCAAAGAAACTCCTGCACACGCGCTACCGCGTCAACGACCTCGAACGCACTTTGAAATTCTACCGCGAAGTCCTCGGCCTCGCGGAAGTGCGCCGCCACAAATCACCGCGCGGCTCGGAACTGGTTTTCCTCAAAGCCCCGGAGAGCGAGGAACTCATCGAGCTTTGTTGTTTCCCCGGCAGCGGCGAGGTGAAGGTGCCACCGGACTTGACGCATCTCGCGTTCGAAGTGGACAGCCTCGCCGAGTTTGAAAAGCACCTTGCCAGCCTCGGCTTGAAATATTCCGAGCCGCCGCACGTTCGCGAGGACGGCAGCGGATTCGCGTTTCTCGACGCGCCGGAAGGCTACGAGATTGAGTTGATGCAGCGCGGGAAGGGAGGAGCACAGTATTGAAATCCGAAGTCCGAATGGCGAAATCCGAAGGAATGCCGAATTCCGAATTCCGAAATGGAGTGAGGAAGGGCGGCGTGGTCTGTTTCGGATTTCGAGTTTCGGGTTTGTTTCGGATTTTTCCTGCATGATCTTCCGCGCCCGCCGATTCACGTTCGCGTTTCCTTGCCCGGCGCTCGTCATGGGCATCGTGAATGTGACGCCGGATTCGTTTGCCAACGGTGGCAAGTTCCTGGATCCCGCGAAAGCCATCGCGCACGGAATCGAGTTGGTGCAGCAAGGCGCGGCCATCCTCGACATCGGCGGTGAATCCACCCGGCCTAGCGCGGCGCCGGTGGCGGAGACGGAGGAACTGCGGCGCGTCCTGCCGGTCATCGAAGGGCTGGCGTCGCGCATGGATGTGCCGCTTTCGATTGACACGATGAAACCGGTGGTGGCCCGCGTTGCCTTGCAAGCCGGCGCCAGCATAGTCAACGATGTTGCGGCAAACCGGACCAGCGATGCGATGTGGCGGATCGTCGCGGAATCCGGCGCCGGCTACGCGTGCATGCACATGCAAGGCACGCCGCAAACGATGCAAACGAATCCGGTTTACGGCGACGTCGTGCGCGAGGTGGGCGAGTTCTTCGTCGAGCGCCGGCAGCGGCTGAACGCGGCGGGAGTGGCCGAGGACCAAATCGTTTTCGACGTCGGCATTGGCTTTGGCAAGACGCTCGAACACAATTTGCAGTTGCTCCGCGGGCTGGCGGGTTTTAGAAAACTGGGGCGACCTCTGCTCCTCGGCGTCTCGCGCAAGTCGTTCATTGGGCGGTTGGCCGCGGCGGAAGTGGATGCGCGGTTGCCGGGGTCGCTGGCCTGCGTGTGCTGGGGGGTTGCGCAGGGTGTGCAAATCCTCCGCACGCATGACGTGGCGGAAACCGTGCAGGCCGTGCGCCTGACCGAGGCGTTGCTCAAAACATGACGGTGAACTGGTCACAACTCGCGGACCTTTGGCGTCCGGCGCTCGAAATCATCATCCTCGCGGTGGTGATTTACGGCGCCTTGCGCTTTGTGCGCGGCACGCGCGGCTGGCCGGTGGTGACGGGGTTCCTCGTCGCGCTCCTGGCGCTGGCGCTGGTGACCTACGCGCTGGACTTGCAGGTGTTGCGCTGGTTGCTCGGGACTTTTTCGGCGTTCGTAGCGGTGGCGGTGCTCGTGATCTTCCAGCCCGAGTTGCGCCGGATGCTGGCCGAACTGGGCAGCCTGCCTTTCCTCGCCGCGACGCACGAGCAGCGCGAGGACATCGAGGTCATAATCCAAACGGTCGAGCGCCTGGCAGACGTGCGCATCGGCGCACTCATCGCCATTGAGCAGTCCATCCAGCTCGAAGAAGCAGTCGAGTCGGGTGTCGTCGTGGATTGCGAGGCGACGGCGGAGATGTTGGAGACGATATTCTTCCCCAACAATGCCATCCACGACGGCGGCGTGTTGATCAAAGGCGGCCGCATCAGGCACGCGGCGTGCATTTTCCCCCTCTCGCAGCGACAGGACTTGCACAAGTCACTCGGCACGCGGCATCGCGCGGCGTTGGGATTGAGCGAGGAAACTGACGCCGTCATCGTGGTGGTGTCGGAGGAAAGCGGCGCGATTTCCTACGCCTACAAGGGTCAACTCGTGCGCGGCGTGTCACTCGAGGAATTGCGGGCGTTCCTCACCAGCACCCTCATCCATCAGGTCCCGGCACGCGGCATCCTGGCGTGGTTGCGCTCGCTGTTCGTGGAGAAGCCGAAACCCGGCCCTGTGGTCGTCACCCGCGCTGACGCCGCCGGCGCAAATTCCGCCTCCGGCAAATGATGGCCTTTGTGCGCAACGCGATGGTCCGCGACTTGGGCCTGAAAGTCGTGGCGCTCGCACTGGCGGTGCTAATTTGGAGCACGGTCCATTTCGCCGGACCGCAAGCGACACGCACGTTCCGCGACCTGCCGGTGCGCGTGGTGTCCGCCTCGGCGGACGCACACCAGTTGCACGCCGACCCGGCCCTCGTGACCGTAACGCTGCGCGGCGACAAGGCCACAGTGGACCAGCTCAACGCGAAACTCATCCACGTCACCGCGGACATCACCGGCATCCGGCCCGCGCCGCGCCTGCGCCAGCGATTGGACGTGGCCATCCCGCCAGGCGTGACGCTCGTGCGCGCAACACCCTCGGAGGTTGAGGTCGTTGGCCCGACGTCGCCCTGAGCACACAGCCCGGATCGGAATTTTTCCTTTCCGGGTTCGCACTCTGCCGCTAATTTCCTCCACGCTTGTCCGGTGGTGTAATGGTAGCACAAGGGTCTTTGGAGCCCTTTGTCATGGTTCGAATCCATGCCGGACAGCCACACGACCCGGCTCTCACTGGCGACTTTGATGAACGAGTGGAACATTCAGGGACGCGCCCATGCGTGTCAGACGTGCGGCAATGCGTTTGCCGACCAGCAGCCCTATCACACGCTGCTCTTCGACGACCGGAGTGACTACCGCCGCCTCGATGTCTGCCCCACCTGCTGGGAAACCCGCCATCGTGACAACGACTGCGTGGCCAAAGGTTTCATCTCCCACTGGCAGGGCGTTTATGAAGCGCCGCCGCCGCCCACCGACCCGATTCACAAGGACACTGCTGAATCGCTCCTGAGAAAGCTCATCGAGCGGAACGACCCGCGTTACGCGCCAGCCGGCTACATCCTCGCCGTGATGCTCGAACGCAAGCGCATCCTCAAGGTGAAGGAACAGCTCCAGCGCGGGGGCCAGCGGGTGTTTGTTTACGAGCAACCCAAGACGGGCGACCTCTTTACCATCGCAGACCCGAACCTGCGCCTGGATCAACTCGACGCCGTCCAGCGTGACGTGGCCGCACTACTCGAAAGCGGATTGCCCGCGCCAGAAGCAACGCCGCCTGTAGTCGTCGAACAACCCGGCGAATCCAATGCTCCGCCGGCGGAAGTTGCGCCTGTGGCAACCGCGCCCGAACCTGCCGCTGCGCCGCAAGCCGGCTGAACTCTCCTTCGTCCCGTGGCCGATTACGACGAGCTTCAAACGCGACTCGGCTACACGTTTCGCGACGTGGCCCTGTTGCGCCTCGCGCTCACGCACCCTTCCGTCGCGCACGAACTCGGTTCGCATGTGCAGACGAACCAACGCCTCGAATTCCTCGGTGACGCCGTGCTCCAACTCGTGCTCACGCGCGAGCTTTACGACCATTTCCCGGAGTTTGGCGAAGGCCCGCTCACCAAAGCCCGCGCTCGGCTTGTCAACCGCCGCTCCCTCGCCGAACGGGCCCGCTCGCTCGGATTGGGCGAGCATCTCACGCTCAGCCGCGGCGAGGAAATGCACGGAGGCCGCGACCGTCCCTCGGCGCTGGCCGACGCCTTCGAGGCGGTGCTCGGCGCGGTGCTGCTCGATGGCAGCTTCGACGCCGCCCGCGAATTCATCCGGCGCGAATTCCAGACCGCCGTCGCCGGCTTGGAGGTGGCGTCCATGCTCGACAACCCGAAGGGCGAGTTGCAGGAATTCCTGCAAGCCGTGTCGCCGGAAGCCCCGCGCTACGAATTGATCTCCTCCACCGGCCCGGACCACGACCGCGAGTTTGAATGCACCGTCCACCACGGCGGCAAGGAACTCGCCCGCGGTACCGGCAAGAGCAAGAAGGCCGCAGAAAGCGACGCGGCACTGGCGGCGTTGAGCAAGCTGAAAGCGGAAGCGAACCAAACTGCGGATGTGGGACCAGCACCATGAATCACTTGTTCGATCTCGCTCCCAAGATTCTCATCGGCGTCATCCACCTCCGCCCGCTGCCCGGCGCGCCGCGCTGGAAAGGCGGGTTCGGTGACGTGATTGACGCCGCCGTCTCCGACGCCCGTGCCTACCAACGCGGCGGTGCGCACGCCGTGTTCATCGAAAACTTTGGCGACGTTCCGTTCACCAAGTCCGCCGTCGGGCCGGAAACCGTGGCCGCGATGGCTGCCGCCGGTTGCGCGGTGCGCAACGCCATCAAGCTGCCGCTCGGTTTTAATGTCCTGCGGAACGACCCGTGCGTTGCGCTCGCGCTCTGCGCCGCTTGCGGCGGGAGTTTCATCCGCGTGAACGTCCACTGCGGCGCGATGCTCACCGACCAAGGACTGATCGAGGGCAACGCATACGCCACGCTCCGCTTTCGGCAACGCATCGCGCCGGACACGCAGATTTTTGCCGACGTCCACGTCAAACACGCCGTGCCGCTCGGCAACTGGTCCATCGCGGATGCTGCGCGCGACACCATGGAGCGCGGCTTGGCGGACGCACTGATCGTTTCTGGCGTTGGCACCGGCATGGCGACTGACGTGGCCGACGTGCGCCGCGTGCGCGAGACATGTCCGAAAACGAAGATTCTCCTCGGCAGCGGCGTGACCGTGGCCAACGTCGGCGAGTACCTGTCGCTGGCTGATGGTTTCATCACTGGCAGCTCGCTCAAGAGGAACGGCAAGTTATCCGCGCCGGTGGACGCTCGCCGCGTTGCAGCGTTGGTGAAAGCGATGAAAAAGCCCATCGGCAAATGCGCGGCGTGAGGAGTCAGTCTTTCACCAGCTTCCCGTCCCGCTGGAGTCGGTAGCGCTCGCCGCGCCATTCGATCCGGTTGCCCGCGAATGCAAGCAGCCACACCGCCGCCTGCATCAGGTCCTTCACCGGCACAAGCCAGAAGGATACCGCGTGCTCATTCGACCGGGTTAGACGGCTTTGCAGGTTTTGGGCGATGACAATGCGGAGTGCCATCAAAACGCACCCCAGCACAATCCCCGCGGAAAAATGAATGACCGCGAAAGTGGCCCCCTCGGCGACGTGGTGGGATTCCACGGAGATTCGAGGGATTGAGGCCAGCGCCCACACCAGCGGCCAAAGTGTTGCATTGCTCAGGATGCTGAAGAAATACGGCAGCGGCTGGCAAACCCGAATGGTCCGCGCCCAGCGGAGTTGATGCACCCAAACCTGCCGCCACGATTTCGCCGGGTCGCGGCATTCGACGACCACCGGGCAAAGCTCGATGCGCCAACCCGCGAGAGCAACGCGGTTGCCGAGCTGGTAGTCGTCGGCGAGATGGTCCGCGAAAGCCGCGAAGCCGCCGATTTGTTCCAGCGCCTCGCGCCGCACCGCCATCACCGCGCCGAGCGCGAAGTCCAGCGGCTTGAGATCGCGCGACTGCAAAACCTGGCTCCAGAAATCCGCGTTGACGGCGACGGCCTCGCAACGCATGGCGCTGGTGGAAGGATTGGCGAGCCGGTAAAAACAGTTCGCCAAACCGACCGGCAATTGCCCGCTTTCCGAACGTGCTGCCGACGTCCCGTCGGCAGAACCATTCGAGATCTGCCGGCAGGATGCCGGCAGCACGCTGAACGCCGCGACGATGTTCGCCAACAAATCCGGCGGCACGAACACGTCGGCATCGCTGACAACAAGGACATCGTGTTTCGCCAGCGGCTGGAGTTGAGCAAGCTTTGAGACTTTCCCATTCGTGCCGAGCCGTTCCGGGCAGACGACGAGGCGCGCGTCGGCGTGCGGAAACTCGCGCAACAGTTTGTTGACGACTTCGCAGACGGGATCGCCCGCGTCCGCCACGGCGAAAAGCAACTGGATATCGCCCGGGTAATCTTGCGCGAACCAACTGCCGAGGCAGGCTTCGGTGTGTTCATCCGCGCCTTTGAGCGGTTTGAGCAACGTGACGGGCGGGAGCGCCGAACTCCCGCTCGGTGCGTCCCCGGGCAAGGGTCGTATGCCGCCCGCGCCGAACGGGGGTTCGGTGCTCCGTTGGTGCAACGGGAAACGCCGGGCAGCGAACCATTGCCAGAGCGCGAGGCCCAGGCTCAAGAACGCGAGTGTCGCCAGGATGCCTTGCAGAATCACCGCCTGTTCCTAAACATCGCCGCCGGCTGCCGCAAGCGCGTTCTTCACGGACTTGGGAAAGGCTGGGTAGATCGTGACCCCCCTGTGGTGAAGATCAAAGTGTTGAGCACTCGACGCA
>Ga0315277_10003132_pt1 | contig 22608 bp, 17 predicted proteins | sample YL17G05_15_MG_FD_203695 | JGI IMG/M metagenome (GOLD analysis project Ga0315277, IMG submission 203695) | Sediment microbial communities from Yellowstone Lake, YNP, Wyoming, USA - YL17G05_15 | ecosystem: Environmental > Aquatic > Freshwater > Lake > Sediment | place: USA: Wyoming | collected...
GACGACAATGTCGGCCGACAAAAGGCGCTTGCCATCGTGCGTGCGAAAGAACGAGAACTGCAGGCAGGTCACCCGGAGTCCATTGTCATTGAGGAATCCGGCGGTCTCTCGGATCTCCGGGGTTATCATCTCGCCAACAACAACGATGCGCTGGCTCTTATTGAAGGACACGCCTTCTTCGGGTGTCAAGGCGAAGTAGTCGCGATGGGCTTCAGCCAGACTCAGACCGTCATCGTCCTGGTACTGGCGGGCAAGCCCTTCTATCTGGACATAGTCGAGTTGTGCGGCATAGGCCGCGTATTCAAGGGCTTGGGCAATTGTCTCCCTTGGCGTTCGACCTCGCTTCAGTTCGATAACGACCAAGTCCCCCCACCGATCGATGGCAAGCAGATCAATGGCTCCGCCGAGACTCGTCTGGACCTGCCTGCCTATTATGAAGAGCTTGCTGTCCTCAACAATCCCGTCTGGATTGTTTTCAAGCCAGTCTTCGAGTACGGGTTCCTGATGCTCGTCTCCGAAACCGATCTTTACGTACTCGGCAAGGTCTCCATCTTGTGATACGCCAAATAGCCGCATGAATGTCCTCTATTCCTCCGAGTCGAACAAAGATTAGATTGATCCACACAAAACGCGGAACTTGGGTTTCCGGTCTGGATAACACGCCGTTGTTGCGGCGGTGACTGAACCGATTGCTCTTTCAGAATCAGCGCTTTGCGTCTCTTGGGATGTTTTATCATGGCCTCTTATACGGATCGGCATAAGAACCTCTGCGATGACCTCAAAGTCCGGCGACGGGGCTGTGAACGCCGGTCGGTCCACGGTTGAGGACAAGGTGCCAGGCCGCAACGACCGCCCGGCCCCGCTCGAACGCCTGGTTGGATTGCTCTTGTTCACGCGTCTTGAAAATCCTGCCAGTCAATGCCCAATTGCCGTACTGCGGCTCGAACCGTTCCTATCTTCAGGTCGCGGCCACGCCAATCCGGTATCACGGTTGCCTGTTGGCTATTGGGACTGAACCACTTTCGATGCGAACCGCCAGCCCTGCGAGGCAGTTCCCGGCAGCCAAGGGCCGTCAACTTGCGCGCCACCTCCGCGATACGTCATGACGCCGTCACCAGGGTTTCGAACCACAGGGGAGCGTCTGAATCCGGAATCTCAGCGTTCCTCGGCAGTGACCGACCCAGATCGTGATAGGTCTCAACCACAGCGGCCAAGGCGTCCTTGACGTTGCGGAGCGCTTCCTCCACTGAATCGCCTTCGGTGACCAGCTCTGGCAAGAGCGGCGACGTGACCGTGTAGCCTCGGGCTGCGGCGTCAGAATCAGCGGAATCTTGTAGTTCATGGCCGTGTCTCCTCCATCCACTGTCAGAGTACGCACGCAGCGGTGCCCCTGTCAACAGCGCGATTGGGCTTCCACGTGGACCGGCAATCCAACGCCGGCGCTGAGCGGCGCGGCGGTTGCAGCTTGTTGCGGCAAACCATCGAACTTTTGCTCTTGACGTGTTTTGTGCATGGGGGATACAAGTCAAGTGTAGTCGGGCCAAGGGCGGTTCAGTCTCTCAGCATCGGGAACAACATCGGGCCTGCGCCAATCGGGATTCAATGGAGCGCAGCCATGAAAAGATTCCGCGAGCGACGATCCGGGCATAATCGGCGCGACTGGGATGTTTTTATCCATCCGGATCGCCGCTATCACCGCGACCGACGCACCGGGGTGGACCGCCGGCAATCCACGGAACCTTACGTCGGACCGGAACGACGTCGCGTAGGTGAGGTTGCGACTGCCACCCCGCCGCCGCAGCCGGCTCCCACGAATCACGCGGGCGAGAAAACCTACTACACCACCGCCGAGGTCGCCGAGACGACCGGTTTGTCGCAAACCACGCTTCTTCTCTGGATCCGCAACAAGATGATTGACGGCAGCCGGATCAAGCGATCCCTCGAGGGAAAGCGGCTGTGGACGCGCGACGACATCGAGGAGATCAAACGCGTCAAGGTGCGCAACGGTTGGGTGACGTAAGCGAAACTCGTTGGTCGTTCCAACGCACCGATCCGCCAGACAAGCAACCGACAAAGGGGGAAGGAGTTTTTGCCTCGTTCCGGGTAGCCCGCACGGGACCGAAATGGGAGACCGAAACCGATGCCGCGATCTTGCCGGCGGTTGGTTTGTTCTTGACGGTCGCGATCGGTTCAGCGACACTTTTTTAGTGTTCGTTCAAGAGCAAAAGGTGCGTGCCTCAATAGGGTTTTTGCCATTGCTACAAATACGAACTCACCGGGCACTGGCAGGCACAGGGGGAAATCCACTTCCGGCGTTTTGGGCTTTGCCGTTCCGCACTGCTCGCCGAGCCTGCAAACGTCCAAGAAAGAGTCTGGAAGCGTGATTGAGAGAGCGGAACGGAACCGCGACAGAGAGAAACGGCTGGATGTGGTATTGATCCGTCCGGCCAAGTATGACGATGACGGCTATGTGATTCGCTATTGGCGGGGTGTTCTTCCCAGCAATACCTTGTGTTGCCTGTACGGTCTGACCGACGCGGTGGCCAAAAGTGGACGGTTCGCGGGCCGTGCGACCATTCGCATTCATGCGTACGATGAAACGGTGCAACGCGTGACGCCCGAGAAGATTGCGCGGCGTCTCAGGCGGCGGTCCGACTGCGTGCTGGTCTGTCTGGTTGGGATCCAGAGCAACCAATTCCCCCGCGCCGCCGACCTGGCTCGTCGCTTTGTCGCTGCCGGCTGCAAGGCGATGATCGGAGGGTTCCACGTCAGCGGCTCTCTGGCCCTGAGCCACCAGATGCCGCCGGAATGCCAGGAACTCCTGGACGCCGGGGTGACGCTGGTCAAGGGCGAGGTCGAGGATGTCTGGGGCGACATGCTCGAGGACGTGATCGAGAATCGCGTGCGGCCATTCTATGACATCGTCGAGCGGCCCGATTTGACCGCCGCGCCCACGCCCGTGATTCCCCCGGGATACATGCGGCGATTCCTCTTCAAGAGATTTGGGACCATAGACACGGGTCGTGGCTGTCCGTTCGATTGCAGCTTTTGCACGGTCATTAACGTGCAGGGGCGCAAGATGCGATTTCGCTCGCCCGAGCGGATTCTCCAGCGCATCCGCGAAAACTATCTCAGTGACGACAAGATCATCTACTACGTCATCACCGACGACAATTTTGCGCGCAACATTTACTGGGAAAAGATCTTCGACGGCCTGATCCGCATGCGCACCGAAGAGAACATCATCATTCAGTTCATGATGCAGCTGGATGTGAAAGCCCACAAGTTGCCCAACTTTGTCCGAAAGGCCGCCGAGGCCGGATGCACGCAAGTGTTCATCGGAGTTGAAAGTCTCAACCCCAAGAATCTCGAAGCAACCGCCAAGTCGCAAAACCACGTCGAGGATTACGCGGGCATGGTTGAAACCTGGCACAGCGTCGGAATCCAGGTCCATGCCGCCTACATCACCGGTATGCCCTACGACACGCCTGAATCCATCGTCGCGGATGCCGAACGCCTGAGCCGTGAGATCAAAGCCGACCAAACTTCCTTCTTTATGATGACACCGTTGCCCGGTTCGCGCGACCATGCGGAAGCCATGGCCGCCGGCATGTCCCTGGACAGGGATCTGAACCGATTTGATTCGTTTCATGCGGTTTGGGACCACCCTAATATGTCGCGGGAACAGTGGTTCGCTGCCTATCAAAAGGCTTGGGAACGATTCTTCACGACCGACCACAACAAAGAAGCGCTGCTGCGCACCAACATTCACAACTACTGGGGCATGTTTAAGGGGCTGCTCTGGTATCGGGGGGCGATGATCGAGAGCGCTCACCCACTGCTCACAGGGTTTTTCCGAATCAAAGATCGCAAGGAGCGACGGCCGGGCTACCCGATAGACTCGCTGTGGGTCCATTGGCGAAGGCGGTGGCGCGAGGTCAAAACGTTGCTCAAGGGATGGGGCAAGCTGTTCTTCGAGATGCAAGAACTCTGGCTCCAAACGCGCATTCCCACGGAAAAAGCCAAAACATCCGGGGCGTGGCGGGAGTCTCTGGGTGAGTATCTCAGCGAACTCAAGCGCCGCCTCCACTCCGCTCGCGAGAGGCTGAATCTGACCGTGGGTTATGTGAAAACGTCGCTGGAACAGAACATTGGAGCCTTGCGCAACAGCCTGCCGGGCCTGTCGTTGCCCGAAGCCGGTCGGCGAGCCGGTCGGCGTCTCCAAGAGACCGGTCAATTGTGGTGGCATCGTTTCCTGGAGAGAATCTCGTCGCTGGCGGTTCGTGGGGTTTCAACTCGCCGCCATCTCGATCGTTTCTGGCAACAGACCACAACTTTTTGGAGACAGAGGACTTACTGGCGGATCAATCCCATTCTGGTCTTTTGGAATTTCCTCCGCGATGTGCGACTTTCGTTCTCGTTCGCCTTTTCCCTGTTGGCCGAGCAAGTTTTGTGACCGCGTGACGGACGAGAGGGCCAACCGCTGCCTGGGACGAGCGGAAAGTCGCGGGTTTGGGAGATCGGAGCACGTCGAAGACATATTTCGGTTGACCCGGCGGTTCGTGGCCGGGCATAAGCAGTGTCCCGCCGAGGAGAGGGACAACACCAAGGCGGCCCATCCAGCAGGCGGGGAGGGGTATGATTATTCTCAGCGAGGCGGCGGATGAAAGGCGTATTGATCGCTGTCGAGGGACTCGACGGTTCAGGAAAATCCACACAAATCCATCTGGTGAAGCGCTGGCTCGAACTTGAGGGCTACAAGGTCTTCTTCACCGAATGGAACTCATCGGTGCTCGTCAAGAGCGCCACGCGCAAGGGCAAGAAGCGTCTGCTCCTGACGCCGACCACCTTTTCGCTGATCCACTGCACCGACTTTGCCGACCGGTATGAGCGTCAAATGCTCCCCCTGCTGCGCGCGGGCTACATCGTTTTGGCCGATCGGTATGTTTATACGGCCTTTGCCCGCGACGCCGTGAGAGGGTGCGATCCGCAATGGGTTCGCAACCTTTACTCCTATGCGGCTCCCGCCGACGTGACGTTCTTCTTCGACCTGCCGCTCGAGGTGGCGCTGGGCCGCATTCTCGGCGCTCGGCCAAAACTGAAATATCATGAAGCGGGCATGGACCTCAATCTTTCGCCCGAACCGATCGACAGCTTTCGGATCTTTCAGGGACGCATCTGCGAGGAATACAAGAAAATCGTTCAGGAATATGGTCTGGTGGTCATTGATGCCACCCAATCTATCGAGAAACAGCAGGAACGGGTGCGCCGAATTATCGCCGAACGGATTGATCTGGCGCAATATCGCTGGAGGATTATGCGTTGAGTCCGCGACAGTTCTATGGAACCCCGCCGCCGGGAGCCGATCCCGCTTTGTTGGGCGGCAAGTTAGTCGTTATCGAGGGCGCCGACGGCTCCGGGCGCTCGACTCAGATTGCGCAGCTCAACAATTGGTTGGAGAGAAACGGCCATGCGACCGTGCAAGTGGGATTGCGCCGTTCGACGCTGGTCATGGCCGAGCTGGACCAGGCCAAGAAAGGCAACATTCTCGGCCGCACAACCATGGCGCTGTTTTACGCGACCGATTTTGCCGACCAGTTGGACAATATCATTCTTCCGGCGCTTCGCGCAGGCTTTGTGGTGTTGGCCGACCGATACATCTATACGTTAATGGCCCGCGCGATTGTCCGCGGGTGCGACCGCCCATGGCTCGAATCGCTCTATGGACTCGCGGTCATTCCCGATGTGGTGTTCTACGTGAAAGTTTCCCCCCAGATTCTGGCCGAGCGCAATTTTCAAAAGAACGCCGCGCTGGATTATTGGGAATCGGGAATGGACATCGGTCTTTCGGCCGATATGTTTGAGAGTTTCGTTAAGTATCAACGCCTGATGGAGCGTGAATTCACCCGCATGGGAGAGCAATACGGATTTCAGGTCCTGGACGGCAATCGGAGCGTCAAGGTGATTGCCGCGGATCTTCAGAAACGTGTCGAAGCGGTCCTGTGAGAGAGCGACCATGGCCGACAACAACGGCGACAAACCGCCCGCATCGCAGAAGCCTTCCTCTCCGAAACCATCCAAGCGCGAGGAGAAGAAAGACGCCAAAGAGCGCGGCAGCAAACGAAAAGAGCGCGAGGTGGAGGCCGAACGGGTGCTGGCGGCCGAACTCGATCACCTGCGCCGGATTGTCCGCGAGATCGCGAACCGCTATATGCACCTGCTCGAGAGTGAAATCGCCCAAATTCGCGAGGTGGTCGCGGCCAGCGCCGGTTCCTCCGACCGTCTCGCCCGGTTGACGGCGATGCTCCGGGCGGTCGAACATCTCAAAGTGAAACCGAAGAAAGGGCGCCGCAAGGATCTCAAGCGCATCGAAGCACTGGTGGCCCATCTCAATCGGATCACGCAGAAACTTCAGTAGCCGATCTTGGATTTCGGATTGCGGATGTGGGATTGACCGTGTGCTCGATCGCTTTTCACCCAGCAACGTTTCCATGCCCGTGAACGTGAACGGTTTTTGGGGTTTCGGTTTTTGCATAGCGAGTTCCACGCGCTGATCGCTGACCGCTTCCGTGAGGGAAAAACTATGGCGAGCAAAGCAACGGAATATGTCGTCGGAGTTGACTTGGGGGGAACCAAAACGCTCGCGGCCGTGGTCGGGCCGACCGGCGAAGTCCTGTGCCGCGTCAAGACGAAGACGCCGGTTCAGGACGGCCCTTCCGGCGTGCTGGGGGCTGTGGCGACTTGCGTCGAGGACGCCATCGCGAAATCCAAGATCAACCGTTCGCTGATCGGCGGCGTCGGCATCGGCGTGCCCGGCCCGCTTGATCCCGAAACCGGGGTCGTGAAAGTCGCCCCGAATCTCGGGTGGGAGAATATTCCCGCCAAAACGCTTCTGGAAAAACACCTCAAGCTGCCGGTCTTCGCCGAAAACGATGTCAACGCGGGCACGGTGGGCGAGCACCGCCTCGGCGCGGGCATTGGCGTGAAAGACCTGATCGGGATCTTCGTCGGCACGGGAATCGGCGGCGGTTTGATTTTCGGCGGGCGGTTGTATCACGGCTTCGGCAAGGTCGCCGGCGAGATCGGGCACATGATCATCCAGGTCAATGGCCCGCGCTGTGGGTGCGGCAACCGCGGTTGTTTTGAGGCTGTGGCCAGCCGCACGGCGATTGTGCGCGATCTGACCAAGGCGGTGGACAAGGGCCGCAAGACCATGCTCACCAAAATGGTGGAGGACAAGGATCTCCAAAAAGTCGGCAGCAGTGCTCTGGCAGAAGCCTATAAGGCGGGCGACAAGCTGACCGTCAAGACGCTCAGGAAGGCGATGCGGTATTGTGGGATCGCTGTGGCATCGCTGCTGAACCTTCTCAATCCGGAAATGGTGGTTTTGGGCGGCGGCGTGGTTGAGGCTCTTGGTGCGGAGTATATCAACCGCGTGAAGAAAATTGCGAAGAAACGGACTTTTGAAGTAACGTTCAAAGGCGTGCGCATTGTGCAAGCCCAATTGGGGGACGATGCCGTTCTGCTCGGCGCGGCGTGTTTGGCGCGAGACCGTGCCGCGGCGCAATGAAGTTACAGGTTTCAGGTTGCAAAAGCCCCTACTTGCCGACCGCGGCCTCATTCATCATTCAGCGTTCATCCTTCCGCCTTCAGCGGTAGAGTCGCCAGTGTTGGGCTGGGGCGGCGAGCTGATTGACGACAAAGAGCTGAGCGAGAACCACGCCGAAAGGATCCCCGTTCTGCTGGCGAAGCTGGAATATCAACGTATGGAAGCCCAGTTGTCTCGGTACCTTCAGCGTAACCGTCATGTCGAGAACCTTCGCATTCGGTGTGCGATTTGCCGGAGGGAGCGAGATCGTGGCCGGCGACCAGCCCACGGAGCTGTTGACCAGTTCGACGGTTTGCGATGTCCAAACCGCTGAACCGATGTTCTGAAATTGCACCCGCAACTGAGCGGTTTCGCCCCCGACAAGATCGCCCAGCAACGTGATAGGGCCGCGCGCGGAATCAAAAAGAGGAAGGACGCCCGACTTGCGCGCGTCGCGGCGATACTGGCCCCAGGGGATGACGCCCGCGGTCCCGTTGTTGCACCGATAGAGGTAGATCCCTTCGGAGGTCGTCACGAGCATTTCGCATTTGCCATCGCTGTCTATGTCGCCGATTGCGGGTGAGGTAAACATGAGGCTGGGCGCATCGTAGAAATGCGATTCGTCCACACCGTCGGCGCCGAACACGTGCAACATCCCGTACGCGACCAGAATGATTTCCTGCGTCCCGTCGCCATCCACATCGCCGACTACAGGACCGATGGAACGGTAATTGCCCGCGGTAATCGCAACCGGATAGCCGGCGATGGCGGCGCCGGTTGAACCCTTGACGCCGCAGATTTTGGGCGAGGTGGGGTCGGCCTGGCGCACGAAGACTTCCACGTCGGGATCGTTGTCCACATTGACCAGCGCAGGGGTGGCATAGACTTCGGCGCCGGCGTCATAGACCCAGCAGGTCGTGGCGTTATCGCCGTTGAAACAGAAGATGCGATTGTGCAAGTTGTCGGTCGGGGCAAAGCTCGTCTGGCCCGTTCCATGAATGATTTCCATCTTGCCGTCGTCGTCCACGTCGCCAATGACAGGCGAGGACTGCAGAACTTCCGAAATATTGTCGCGCGGGATATGGTTCTCGCCAAACTCATTGTAGTACCAGCCCGAACCCTCGGGGCGATACGACTCGATGAAAAACTTGCCGGCGCCCGCCGCTCCCCAGTCCAAAAGTCCCGTGGGCGCGTGGAGGACGACCAACAGCCCGCCATTTCTCATTTGATACGGAATCTGGTGTCCCCAGAAGGGACTCCCATCGGGCAGGGAGTGCGCATCGCTGCCGAACACAACTTCATTCACACCATCGCTGTCAATGTCGGCGACGGCGGGTGTCGTCCAAATTGTGTCGCCTGTTTTGAAACCATATTCCTGGTCATCGGTCAGATCATTGTTGAGATTCCACGCCAGCGAGCCGTTGGGACGCAGGGCATAGAGCAGTTCGTCCCACGCGCCGGCGAGAATCTCCAACTGGCCATCGCCGTCGAGGTCGGACAATGTGGGTGAGGCAAAGACCCCATCGGGAACTCCGTCGCCGTTGCGGCAGAGAGTCCGCCGGGCAAAACCGTTGGTCGCCGTTGGATTGCGGCCGGTTGGGTCGAGACGGAACATGAAAATGCAGCCCGGATACTGCGGCTCATTGTAACTGTCGCGTTTGGCCAGCGAAACAACCACCTCTTTTCGCCCGTCGCCATCCAGGTCGGCGACCGCCGGGGAACATTGGCACGGCGTTTGAACCGTTTCGAAACCCGCGAAACTGCGAATGCTGAAGGTCCACATCAGAGCGGCCGTCGAATCGAACCCGTAGATGTTGCCTCCTTCGTCGCCCACCACAATCTCCAGGGTCAAAGGGTTGCCGTCCAAATCCACAAGGGTCGGCGACGAGAACAAAACCCCTTTCGTCGTCAATCCTTTTCGAACGAACGTGAACGTGGCATTGGTCCCCCACGCCACAGCACTCAACAAAAACACACCGAGGAGAAGCCATCCCTTTCTCCGGCCCCCGGCTTGCACTCGATTCTGAGTTTGCCTGAACCGATGCATGATTCGTCACCTTTCATATGCCCCTCCGCCGATATAACCTCGTCTCTCGTCGTTTCTCTCCTTGCCGGGAGTTTATTGTATCAACGGGCTTCTCTGTCAACTCCAACCATCTTGCAGGACATTCCCCAGTTTTGAACGAGCGTTGTTGATGTGGACTGCGGCACGCTCTGCTGCCGCTTTGATTCCAAGGAAAACGCGCTTTCTGGAGTGAAAGTCCGACGGAAAAGCGGCAGCAGAGCGTGCCGCAGTCCACATAGAAACAGTCACAACACCAGACTATCCCTTCCACTTCGAGAAAGCAGTATCGCCAGCATTCGGGAGGGTTCGCCCCTTATCGTCACGGAGTATTGGGGAATGTCCCGCAACCATCTTGTCGTGGGAATTGGCCAGGGACCCGTCAGCAATCAGAGACTTGAATCTCAAGACCTGTCTATGGTTCGACCGAGAATTCGCGCCAGCTGGGTTTTGCCAGCAGATCGGGTTGGAACGCAGAAAGCCAGGCAACCCCTTCGATGACCAGGTCGGGAACGAAAGCATAACGGCCCGCTCGGTCCGAAGCCCCGATTCGCATCGTGACCGTGACCGATTCGCCTTGATCCATGGTTCGCGGCAGCAGGAACCGGCGGTTCTCATAACGGATCATCCGGCCTGTCTGGGGGTCGAGCAGATGATAGGTCAAAAGGACGGCTCGCCAGTTCGGCGGTGCAGGCCAGGCGATGGAGCCCTCATTTTTCACAGCGACCCGAACGGCGAGGGTCTCGCGCGGCTGACAGCGCTTCTTGTAGTCGCCGACCTCGATTCGCACGGGGACACAAACTCGTGGACCCGAAGGATAGTCGCGGTAGGGCGCGGTCAGATTGTGGAAGACGCGGAAGTCGGGCGCCGATGCGACGGCGAAACCAATCCCGCGTTTCTTCAGGTCGGCTTCGAGCCATTCGGCCATGCGAGGACTGGCGATCAGCGGCGCCGGACGGTCGCTCTTTCGCACTGCTTCAGCATAAGGCGGGTAACGCTCGGGGTTGGGATCGCCGTCGGTGCACGCGATCACGCGCTCGCCCGTTTCGAACGCCAGCCGATAGCCGATGTAGTAGCTGCAATAGACTCGATGGATCTGATTGGTCTCCAGAAACATTTTCAGCGGTTCGAGACTCGCCGGCACGCGTTGGCCTTGAACGCGCGGTTGGACCGTCTCGCGTTCGGCCCGGCGATAGCCGCTGACATGAAGGACGCCCAACGCGGCGATGATTGCCGCCGCCCCAACGTAGCGGATGCGTCCACCGGTCCACCATCTCATGATGCCCGCAGCCGCCAACGACGGCAGCGCGCCATACAGAGGCAGCAGAACGCGGGGATCTCTGGCCTGATCGGCGAATGGGCCGATGAGGAAAGCCACAAGCACGATTGCCGAAAAGAGGAGAAGCAACCGAACGCCTTGGGGCGATGGTTGCTTTCCCGCCTCGCGCTTCTTGCCTCTCGCCTCTGACATGGCGAGGCAAAGCGCGAAGACATAAGCAATAAGCGAGAGAAAAACCAACGCAATCCCGAAGGATTGAGCGGCTTCGGTCTGGCGGCTTCCCAGAAGAACAGGAATCGTGATGTGCGTGGTTTCGAGAAGCCGACCGAAAAATCCGGGGCCCTCATCTCCCGCACGAACGGCGCCCCACAGCCACTCAAATGTCCGACCCGGGTATTTGAGATTGTAAAGCCAGAACGGCAGACTGCCAACCACGAAGGAAACCAGGGCAATCCCGAGAGCGCGAAAGTCGCGGCGCAGTGGACTGCCCCACCGAACAATCGCCACGGCGCACGCGGCGATGGCATAGAACATCGTCAGGTGGACCCACCAGCCCAAACCGAGCAGAAAGGCGCCGAGGGCAAGCCACCAGCGCACAGCGCCAGAGGCGAGAGGCGAGAGGTCGGAAGTTGGCGGGGTTTGATTTCCGGCCTCCGACTTCTTGCCTCTGACTTCTTCGTTGGCGCTTGCCGCTCGAAGCGCTCGCAGAACCGCCCAGAACGCCAGTGCCGAAAGGGTCGCGATTTCGAGATGTCCACCCCGCGGACGCAGACTCCACTCGACAAGATAGAGTGGACCGACGGCGGTCAGGAACGCGGCAATGAAACCTGCCCGGCGATCGCGCCCGGCGACCTCGGATGCCAGCAAATAACCGGCCACGACCAAGACCAGCGATTCGATTCCCGCCACCCACTTCATCACGGCGACCGACGATCCGAATAGCGCAAAGCCGAGCGCAATCAGGTGGGCCTGGAGGGTTCCGAGAAACGGAAGGCCGTAAGTGAACAGTTGGACGGAGCCGCCGAGGATGTGGCGCGCCATCAGTCCCTGGACCGCCTCGTCGGCGTGAAGAACGTCTTCGACGCGAAAGTAAACTACGGTGCGCGAGACGACCGCGAGCGCGATCAAGCCCAACCACACCAGCACCGCGACGCCGGTTGAAAGAGGCGCTGTATGGGTTGGTTGAGTGTTGCTTCTCACCGCTTCATTCTTGCCTGAGAGTGTATTGATCTCTTGCTCCATCATGGCTTCCTTGATTTGCTGAACGGCAGAGTTCTTTTGCCAGTGGCGCCTCGAATGCCAGGCTTCATTGTTTTCTCGTCGCTATTTCATAAACAAAATCATCACCGAAGCGGCGGATCAAGGTGTAACCTGTCTCCGGTCCTTGGGGTAGCGAACGATTCATTTTGCCTGCATGGAAAATCAGGTATTTGACGCCCATTTTCCCCAACGTCTCGACAGCCTGAGGGGCGGGGAATTGGTTGATCACCGGGGCCGTGGTGAAATAGTCGGGCGGCACAAAGGCGTTGTAACCGTTGACCAGCCGTTTCCAGTGACTCGTCGAGAAATACTGATAGCGCACATCGTCCCATAGATTGCCCATCGGCACTTCGGCAATAGCGAAGTCTCCCGGCTGGGCGGCTAACCAGCGATAGACCTCCGGGAACTGTTGCTTCGTCGGCACCCTGACTATGGGTACCGGCACGCTGAGCGACTCGATCAACATGCCGCCGAACAGGCACACGCGAACGCCGAGCAACAGACGGGTTCGTCCGGCCAGTCGCCGCTCGATGTCGGCAAAACCATAGGCGGCCATGACCGACAGACCCATCAGGGCCAGGACGGCGATTCGTCCGACGCTCCGAAATGCGTCCAAGCCAGATATGTGTTTGTGCAAATAGTAGTAAGGACCGTGCATCACTCTTTCGCCGCGGATCGTGATGGAAGGTCCCATGGACAGAAGCACGGCGAAAATCACCATCAACAACAAGAAACCGCGATAGGTCTGGCCGGGGAGAAGATAGCGCTTCAGGAACTCCCAGGTCGGGCGCCAGCGAATCGCACCGAGAACCGCCACGCCAATGAACATGACTCGGGCCACGCGCCAAATGGTTTTCGCTTCGAGCGACGCACCCGCCAGCTTGGCCACCAGGAGACCAATGGCGGTGAATCCGACAATCACCACGCCCACCGATAGGGCGAACCGCAAATTCCGTGCCAGTCGAAATGAAAACAATTCGCGAAGCCATGCGCGCAGCGCTCGGAGGTTTCGCGGATAGAACAGGCAGCCGAGTCCAAGAATGATCGGCAGAAAACCGGCGAAAAAGTTAACCTCGGGACGGTAGTTTCGCGTCAGCCAGGGCTCAAACACACGGGGCACCACGGGACCCGAAAGAAACGAGCGGGGTGTGGCGGACAGATTGATGATGTCGCGCTTGCTTCGTCCGAGGTTGAGCGAATCTCTGGCTTCGGCCAACGGTAGGACAAAAGGCAACACGGCGCATGACGCAACCGCCCCTGCCAGGGCAAAGCCGACCCAGAGTCTTCGGTCGCCGATGCGGCCGGCGCCGGCCAGCGCCAGCGGAAACAGAGCGCCGAGCACAAAAATCATGAACACCATGTAGCTGGCAAACGCGAGCGCATTGGCGATGAAGAAGATGCACAGTCCAACCGCGTGGAGGGTTTTCCGTTCGCGCACGAAAGCAATGAAGCTGAGCAAAAGAAGCGGCAACCATTGCGTCTGGAGCACGTTGACATGGCCCAGATGGTCGAATCGGTAGGTGCAAAAGGCGAACGCGAGTCCCGCGAAGAAACTCGCCGTTACACTGGGAATCATATAAAGCGTGAGACGAAACACCGCATAACCGCTCAGGGCAAAACTGAGAAGGAAAAGACAATTGTAAACAAAGAGAAGACTGCCGGAGAACCAATAGAAAGGCAGCCCCAGGAAAGCGAGATACGCCCCATGCTCACCGAGCGCCAGGGTGTTGGTCAGAGGATAGAAGATATTGGCATCCCAGAAGCGCGCAAAATGCCCCGCGAAGATTGTGTGATAATTCCAGCCAATGACCCAGACGTAGAACAGCGGATCGCCTGGGTCCTGGGGGACCGTCGTCATGGGATAAAATGCCGCCGGACAGGTGAGAAGAATGGTGAGACCCAGGAAGGCCAAGAAAACGAGCAGGTCTCGAAGGACGGTTTTACGCAAGAAAGTGGTCCCCTGAAAAAATGATCAGGACTTTCGATCCCCAGAGGAGGAGTCGGCTGCTGTCGTTTTGCGATTGAACTCGGCGGCACGCGCGCGGGTCAGACTCTCGTCCAAGTATTGCAGGACATCGTTGAATCGGACCTCGTTGCCGCTGTCCAGCTCGATCAAGCGTCGGTGGGCCTGGATCATGTGGGCGACCTGATCGGCGCGTGGCATCGCGATTCTGTCGGCCTCGCTGACCTCGATCTCTTGATCGGGTTGTCCCTCGAGGCGGCGTTCGCGGATGTCGAGCACGTGGGTCAGGCCGAGAAGCGACATGGTCCGGCGTAGTGGGGGCGAGACGTTGACGGCGATCAGATTGCCGTGTCCCAACCGTCTCTGCCGCAAGGCGATTCCCGCGACCGCCCCCAGAAAAGTGCTGTCCATATAGTCGCAATCGTCGAGATCCAAGACATAGGAATAGGGGCCGATTCCGCGCTCGCAGACCTCGGCCGCCTTTTCCAAAAAGGCGCTGTTCTGGAACGAGCACCGTCCGATGACCCGAATGACGGCGACCTTTCCGTCAAGTTGAGCAAACTCGACCGTGCCGGGCGCTTTGAGCGGTTCAGTCACCGCTGCCGGCCTCCTGAAGAAACTGGATGAAACATTGGCGACGGCGTGGACCGTCGAACTCGCCGAAATAGACCCCCTGCCAGGTGCCCAATTGCAGGCGGCCTTTGCGCACCGGGATCAGGACGGAACAGCCGACCAACGTGGATTTGATGTGGGCGTCCGAGTTGCCCTCGCCGTGTTGGAAAGGCCAGCTGTGGGGGACGAGGCGGGCCAAGCCCATTAGGAGGTCGCTGGCCACATCGGGATCGGCGTTTTCGTTAATCGTGACTGCCGCCGTGGTATGCGGGACATAAACCAGACAGGCACCGTCTTGAAGGCCCGATTTCTGAACCGCCTCCTCGACTTGCGATGTGATCGGTATCCATTGTTCGCGCTGGGTGGAGCGGACTTCAATGCACTTCATGATTTATCCGGCCGTTTCCTCGAATCCCTTGAACAGACCGTTCTGCTCGCTTTCCAAAACAGTGAAATGGAAAGGGCATGAGGGGTTGTCAACGGCAAAACCGAGCGGAGAGGATTGAAAAAGAGCTTGCGATAATGATTCGCATTCCTACTTATTTAGGGTTGAATTCTGGGGGAATGGCCGGTTGAATCTCTCCCGCTCATCCTGAAGGGGGACTGTTCCCCACCGCAAGACGGCAATCATGCAACAGTTCTACGTCTGGAAACTGTTCGACCGCGTGCTGGCCCCGTTCGAGCAAAGCTATGTCGAACTGGCTGCATTTTTGGGGCTATGCCTGCTGGCCACGGCGGCACTGGTTGTTCGGCGCCATCGGCAGGTCTGGCGTTTTGTCGTGCAGATGATCAGTCTGATTGTCTTCTTCCTGGTCGTGAGTTCATGCCTGGGGGTTTTCGGCCTGATCCGAAACGCCTTCCTCGGCCTCAAGTTGCTCAGCCAACAAGACGATCTGAGCGGATTCTACTGGCTCAGCATGACGGTTGTGGCCCTTGGAGCGACGTTCGTCGGCGGCGCGATTTTTTGCGGATGGATTTGTCCGACCGGTACGCTCCAGGAATGGGCGGCCTGGCTCGCACGGCGCTTCCGTGGGACAGATGGGCAATCTGTCCCACCGACTGGCGGCCACCGTTCCAGCCGTCGCGCAGCGATTATCCTCTGGGTGGTTCTGATTGTTGCCTATCTCACGGTGGCCTATCGGGTTTTCAGCGGGCGACGACCGATCCTGGAAGATTCAGCGACATTGTGGGCGGGATCGCTGAGTGTCGTGGTGGCAATTGTCCTCCTGACGCCCCGACACAGCGCCGCACTCAAGCGATTCCGGACCGTGTCGCTTTTGCTGATCCTGGGATTTACAGTGGCGGGCATTTCGGTCTTCTCGCCCGTTCATTTCATTTTCATGAACGTGCAGGATTGGGCGAGTTTGCTTTCCGCCATTGTCATCGTGGGAGCGGCGATCTTTGTTGCGCGCGCCTGGTGCCGCTATCTTTGCCCGTTTGGGCTGATCTGCGGTTGGGCGGCGCGGCGCGCAATCTTTCAAATCGAAAAGAGTGGAACATGCACTTCCTGCGGCGTCTGCTCGCGCGTTTGCGAGGTTGAGGCGGTTGCGGACGGCAAGATTGACGTGTTGAGCTGTATTGCGTGCATGAAATGCGTGGACCATTGTCCGGAGCAGGCGCTGGCACTGGTAGCGCGACCGTTCGACAAGGGTGGCCAAGCTTCAAGGACAGGTTGCCGACCCGCCCTACTCCAGTCGGCGGGTCGAGCCGCCGTCCGAAGCGGCGCGATCTCGGCCCTCCTTTGTATCGCGGCAACCGCGACGAACGCCGCCACAGTGGACATTCAGTGGAATGGGTTTCGTGGCGACCCCGGAGCGATGGCGTGGCGGCATTTTGAAGTAGGACAGATTGGCAAACTGTCGTCGTCCGGGGTGGACAGGTTAACGACCTATCCTACGACTGAGATACCGGCGACCTGGACATTTCGCGGCGCCAACGTCGTTTGGAACTATACGCCGGGCATCAGCGTTTGGAGTTCACCGGCGGTTGCCCAGATCGGCAATCGCGTGGTTTGCTTCGTCGGAAGCTATGACCATAACGTCTATGCTCTCGACGTGGCAACGGGCCATGAGTTGTGGCGTTATCCCACGGGAAACGGGGTTTATTCGACGCCGGCGGTTGTTCGGCTGAACGGGCGCGATTGTGTCCTGGTCGCTTCGTCCGATCGGACGATATACTGTCTTAACGCCGAGAAGGGTATAAAACTCTGGTCTTACGAGGTTTATGAGTGGCGACAGTCGCTGGGTCGGGCGTTTCTCTCGTCGCCGATTGTCCTTTCCGGCGGCAGTGGGCCAAGCGTCATCTTGGCAGCCTGGGTCTATGATACAGCGCCCAAGCAGGCGACCGAGCGGGCCGATGTGTTGGCGATTGCGCCGGAAAACGGGACAGCCCGATTGCTTTGGCGGCGAACATTTGCCCAAAGCCGCCCAACCCATCCTGTGGCGGGCGAGGTTGGCGGCCAGACACGGATATACGTGGGTTGTCGCGACGGCAACCTTTACTGCCTCGATGGGCGGGATGGGAGCGAGATTTGGCGCCGAACATCGCGATTCCCCATTGTCGGGACACCCGCAGTTGTGGGACAGGCCGGCAACCTATCCCACCCGAGTCTTGTTCTTGTGGGGTCGGAATTCGGCGATATTCGGGCGTTCGACGGAGATTCGGGGGATCCGGTTTGGTCATTCAAGACCGGCCATTGGGTTCAGGCAACCCCGGCAATTGTTGCCGGACCCGACGGCACGAATCTTGCCCTTATCGGCTCCTGCGACGGGTCGGTTTACTGCTTGAATGCACGAACCGGCCAGGCGCGGTGGCATTACCATACAAGTGGAAACATCGTGGCGTCGGCTGCGATCGTTCCGCGCGATCGCGGGTTCGAGGTTTTCGTTCCCTCGGATGATGACATGCTCCATGCGATAGACGGACGAAATGGCCGGGGGATTTGGCAGTTTTCGCCGGGGCCTTTCCTGTGGGCCTATCGGGGGCTGGGAGACACGATCTGGGAGTCGCCCGTGGCCGTGCGGATCGGCGAAGTGGACATGTTGATTGTGCCTTTTTACGACGGCAGGATTCATGCCTATCGGCTGGACCGAAGCCGGGAGTGGCTGCCGCGAACCGGTGATCCGGCCTATGGGCGCGCGATGTTGGCGCGAATCGGCGCGAGCATGATCGGAACACTGCTTGTTGCGTTGGCATTTATCGGAGTAGGAACAAAACGTGCGAGACGGGCTGCCAACCGGTTGCAACTGCGAACGATGAATGAGGAACGCTGAACGATGAATCAATTCCAGTCTTTTCCGCGTTCACTGTTCAGCATTCACTATTTCCTCTTGGCATTGCTTTCGTTCTTCATCCTTCATTCTTCATCCTTCGCCGGAGCGCGGGTCGAAGGCGATTGGATTGTCGTGACCGGGAAGGGCAACACGCTCGAATCGGTGGCGCGCGATGTCGGCGATGGAACGATTCTCTCTTTCGATCCGGAGACGGGTTCCGCCGTATCGGCGCGTTCATTTCGAGTCGCCGGCGAGTTGGCGATTGGCGGGCCGGCAACCAGCGGCTCGATTTATCGTTACGCCAACAGTCTGGAATTCGATGTCGGCAAGTGTGGCCAGGGCCGGATCGTGCTCGCTTCTTCGAATGGGGCAGATTCGCAACCTGTTCTACGCGTCGAAAACGCGCGAATCGCCGCCGTGCGCACCGACGAAGGCAACGATGCGTGCAAGAGCGAGGGCAACGTGGTCGAAGTCGCCGCGGGGCGGCTGCTCTTGCGCCGCGCAAATGTGTCGGGCAACTTCATCGTACGGGCCGGCGGCGGCGGAGTCGAGGTCAAGGATTCGCTGATCAGCACTTCCAACCACACGGGAATGGCTATCGGCGGTCGCACGGGCATCTTGCCTGTGAACATCTCCCAGTTGCAATTGCTCGACCACAAGATTTACGGTATGGAGGTGGGCCCGATAGAACAGGCTTCCAGCCTGTCCAAGGGTCCGTTGCTTCTCGACGATTGCACAATTCGCGGCGGCGGCGCCGATCTTCATGTGCGCGGCAAAACCGAAATCATTGCGCGCGACTGCGATTTCGACTCAATCCGGTTTGCAGGAGAAGGCGGAAGGGTGCGGCGCCAATGGACGGTCGCCGTTCGAACACCCGCCGCCGGCTGCCGCGCCGTCGCCGAGAGCGAAAAAGGCGTCGGCATGCCCGAACGAGTTGAGGCGACGGCGGACACGTCGGGCGTTGCGCGGCTTGTTCTGACCGAGTATGTTGCGCGACCCGGCGGCGAGGATTATTTGCGTCGCGATCAGAATGACTCGACGCCTCACCGGCTGACGGTCTATGCGCCGGACGGCAAGACGGTTTTGGGTCGCATCGGCAACTATCGCGTTTTGGCAAAGGGACAGGAGGTGCGAATTCCATGAAAGGTGGCACGGGCATCCTGCCCGCGATTGCGCGAAGCGTTGTTTACGTTGCGGTGGCGGCGGCGATCATCGGCGCGGCCATTTGGCTCAATCGCATGCACGACGTCGGCTGGGTGCGCTACCATATTGATCCCCAGGCAGCGCTCTCGGTCCCTTCGCACAATCACGCGATCACGGGCACGGCCTGCGAGTGCGATCCGGATAAGGAAATCAAACAGGCATTGGCCGACCGCGCGGGCTACGCCGACACGCATCGCGAGTTGGGCGATAACTTCTATGCGCGCGGCCGTTATGAGGAAGCGCAGCACTGCTATGAGCGGGCGATCGAACAGGACGGAAACAATGTGGCGGCGCAATATGGCTTGGGGCGCGTTCACATGAAACTGGCGCAATTCGCTCGGGCGCGCGCGTGCTTCGAGCGGGCGACGGAGGCCGACCGGCGGTTTGTCAGCGGCTATGTCGCGTTGGGTTTGAGCTACTATTGTCAGGGCGAGTTTGAGAAGGCGCGCGATCAGTGGGAAACGGCGCTGCAATTCGATCCGAAGCAATCGTACGCGGCGGCATTGATTGCTTCGCTACCCAAGAAGTAGCTTAGCCCCTTGTGGGTGTGTTCTGGACAGATCGAACCAACGGGCACAAGGCCCTGAGCTACAGCAGAACAGATCGGTAGTTTAGCCGCTTGTGAGCGTAAACAGCAATGCGGACCGGAAAATGGACAGGGCGACACTCAAAAAATGGTATAATGTGGCGATCGCCGCGGCGCTGGGCGTCGGGTTTGCGCTCGGCTATACGCTTCGCAATCCCGAGGTGACCGGAACGAGTGCGCCGTTGCGCGAGGTGCGGGATTTCGAGCGCGCTTTTCCCGGCTGTCGCCAGGCGCATAAACAGCTGCGCGATCTCTTTGCCCAGGGCGGGCCGGTGCGCGAAGAGTACGAGACCTTGCTCAAGCGGCTCGATGACGCCATCGCTGCCAACCCCGGCTATGTTCCTTTTGCCGCGCTCAAGTCGGCCATTTGGGAAGACCGACTGTGGAACTTGTTGCTGGGCGACTATCCGCCGGCGACCGTTGTGCGTCTGGCGCGGAGCGTCGGCCTGGCGGATACGGCGACGACGGCCACAATCGCCGAAGCCTGTCGCGCGCGATCTTTGCAGGCATGGTTGGCCGTTGAGCCATCGCCCCTTGTCGCCGAACAGGAGAAGTACGGCGACCGTTGGCGCGTTCTCTGGGAGCAAAACGTCAACGCTCTTCGCGAAACGCAAGTGATTCGGACTCCCATGGACGACAATGGGATGGCCGATTTGACGCGGGCGTTCAACGTGTTTGCTTTGACGCGAGATTTCGTTCGCTATCCCAAGAATTTGAGCGGATTCACGGAAGGTTATGCATTCGAGGAGAAGCACATTGCCGACGTGATTCATTGTCCTCAACATCCCGAGGTGGCGTTTCAATTGCCTTGCCTGCCCCATCTGACGCCGCAACGAGGCGGGACCATTCGCGCCGACCTCGAGATCTTTCGCACCGGGTTGCGGATCAACGGCCAGAAACTCGACGTCGAGCCGCGCGCCGCCCGGCAGCTCCACCTGCTGGCCTTCAACACGGTTCCCGACGAGCGCGTGGTGGCGGCGCAGGTACGCATCCTGTATTCCGACCGCAAGGAACAGGTCTCGTCATTCTCTGTGCCGCCGTGGCGACAGGGTGCGACATGGCAACGGCGCGACCCGCTCGAGCGCCGGCGACTCGATCCGGTCCACCGCGATTCCGAGGCCCATCTGGCCGACGGTTCCGAACTCAATCTTCCCTCGTCGCCTTTTTACATGTATCACGTGACAATCGAGTTGGATTCCCAGCGGCAAATGGACGAAATCTACTTCCCGCGCCCCGATCCGACAACAGCGGGTTTGGAAGACAAGGGTATCGGCGACGTGTGCGTTGTTGCACTGACGATCCTATAGCAGAATGATGAACGATGAATGATGAACGCTGAACGAAACACAGATCAGAAAGAGACAGTCATGAGGGCGCTGAATTCATCGTTCATCATCCATCGTTCCTCGTTGCTCCGCGTTTCTCGTTTGCGGTTTGGCGTTCAGGCGCTGTGTTTCGTTTTGTTCGTCTATGCGGGCTTGCTGGGGATGCGGCGGTTGACAATCCTCGGACGTGAACCGCCGTTGCCGACATTGTCGTGCGAGTTCGCAAAACAAAAGATCGTGACGTGTTACCTATTCGATCTCCAAACGTTTCTGACCCGTGGGGCCGCCGATCATTACGTGAGTTTGATTGAACCGACGGTGTTCTTCCTGCTGTTTTTGCTTCTGCTCGGCCGCGCGTGGTGTGGGTGGGCCTGTCCGCTGGGGTTTTTGCAGGATTGCGTTGAGAAGATTCGTGCGGCCTTGGGATTTGGCTTCCTGCGAGCGGGTCCACGCGCCAAACGGATTTTTGCAGGAACCGCTTACACATTGCTGGTGTCGGCCGTATTCCTTTCGATCTTCATCGGGCGGGCGGAAAGCCGGCTGTATCCATTGCAGAACAGCCTGGCGGCGCCCTACTGTCAGATTTGCCCTGCCCGGCAATTACTGCCGCTGGCCCAAGGTGACACCAAGAACCTTTTACTTTACGACCGCTACACGCCGACCACGCGTGTGATGAGTGTCCTGGCGATGGTGGCGGTGGGTTCCTTCTTGCTTCTGGCGCCGGTGATGAGGCGGTTCTGGTGTCGAATCTGCATCATGGGAATCCTGATGCGGTTCCTGCGAGTCAATCGCTGGGCCGTGTTCGGCTTGGTCAAGGAACCGCGCCGGTGCACCTATTGCGGCTCGTGCGAACGCGTTTGTCCGGTGGACATCCGTGAAGTTTTCGAGGAGCGGGTGCGCAAACCTCTTCACGTGGCCGATTGTCATTTGTGTTTGAAATGCGTCGAGGCCTGTGCAGAGGATAACGTCTTGGAGGCGCGCTGGCTAGGCCGGCGCGTCTTTCGTTCAAAATTCGAGTATGCCTATGGGAAGTTGAAATCAGAATGATGAACGATGAATGAAAGCAAAAAGAAAGCCACTAACATCGAAAAACTAAGGAAGAAATCGGTCGGCATGAGACACGACCGCCTATCATCAAGGAAGAGGAAAGGAGATCAAGGATGGAGCGAGTGGTAAGAGGTTTCGCGTTCGGCACAGTGGCGTTGTTGCTGGTCCTGAGCGCCGGATGGGCCGAAGAGACGCGCCCGTCGGCGCAGCCAAAAGAGGCGGTCCGGACTTCGGCCGCGCTTCCACACATGGAGATCTACAGCGACCCGTATCGGCGCTATTTCTCGGGTCACTGGTGTGACTGCTGGCGGAAGGCCAACCAGTCCCCGATTGACGAAAAGGCGATGTTCGAGGGGATCTTGCCGCGCACCGATACGCCGGTATGGCAGCAGTCTATGATCTTCGAGATGA
>Ga0315277_10003133_pt1 | contig 22607 bp, 9 predicted proteins | sample YL17G05_15_MG_FD_203695 | JGI IMG/M metagenome (GOLD analysis project Ga0315277, IMG submission 203695) | Sediment microbial communities from Yellowstone Lake, YNP, Wyoming, USA - YL17G05_15 | ecosystem: Environmental > Aquatic > Freshwater > Lake > Sediment | place: USA: Wyoming | collected...
CGTCCCCCCCGGCCACGATTCCAGAGGAGGTGGCTGGGGCGGCGCTGGAACAGAAGCGCGCCCTGGTTTTCCAATCTTCGACACCAGGCGGTTCCATCGCCAAGGGCGCCAATGCCTGGACCCTGCTGGGCCCCGCCGGCGCCAACGGATCGGAAGGTATAGAGAGCGGCCATGTGTCCGCCATCCTTACCGATTCACGTAATCCCGAGTGGATTCTTATCGCTGCCGGCGGGGGCGGAATCTGGCGCTCCAAGGATGGGGGCGCCGGTTGGCAGCCGCTCGCCGACAATCTTCCCAGCCTGGCCAGCAGCGCACTGGCTCTGGATGAGCGCACGGGCGCTCTTTATTACGGAACTGGCGATCAATGCTGCGATTCGTACGGTGCGGGAATCTTCCGTTCCCCCGACGGGGGCGTCACCTGGATCAATTCTAACGGCTGGGATCAGGACCGCAACAAGCCCCAGTTCGTGGGCGGCATCACGCCGCGCATTCTTGTGCACCCGCTGGATTCGCGAACCCTGTTCGCAGCTCGAAACTCCGGACTGTGGTTCTCCGGCGACGGCGGTGAAAGGTGGGCTCGCCTGGTCCCCGGCTTCATCTCCGACGCGGCCATTGATTCCAGCAACCCGAGCCGCATTTACGCGGCCGTAGGGGCGACTCTGGGTGACGCCTCGAACGGCCTGTACCGCTCGAACAATGGCGGAATGAACTGGGAGCGCGTTCCCGGACTCCCCTTCGGCTCGGGAATCGGCCGCATGAGCATAGCGCTGGCCCCTTCGAATCCGCTGGTCATTTACGCCGCCCTGGTCCGCTCCTCCGATCAGCAATTGTCCGGCGTCTACCGCAGCTCCGATGGCGGCAATTCCTGGACCCGGTTGCCGGCTCCCGCTGCGCTGTTCGATTCCGCGGGCCAGGGACAAGGCTATTTTGACAACTACGTGGCCGTTGATCCGCGCGATCCTAACGTGGTCTACCTGGGCGGCGTCGAGCTCTGGAAAAGCACCGACGGCGGCGCCGCCTGGAGAGTGCTGAGCCTGACTGCCGACGGCCGCACGCGGATCATCCATGAGGACCAGTTTTCAATCGCCTTCAAACCCGGCAACCCCGATACCGTATACGTCGGCAATGAGGGCGGCATTTACAGAAGCCCCGACGGGGGCAACTCCTGGCAGAGTCTGAACACCGGCTTGCCCATCACCCAATTCAATTTCGTCGCGGTCCATCCTCAGAACCCGCTCATTGTGCTTGGGGGCACCCAGGGGCAGGGTCTGGTGCGCTTCAACGGCAGCAGCATTTGGGCGGAGTTGATTCGCGGCGACGCCGGCCAGATCGTATTCGATCCCTCCGACCCCGACGTTGTTTACGTCGCCAAGCAGCGCTTCCGCCTCATGCGCTCGGGGCCGGGCGACGTCTTTACGCAGGTGAGCGCCGGCATCAACAGCGCCGACCGCGTCAGTTTCTACCCGCCCATAACCGTTCAGCCGGGCAATACCCCGGTGCTCTACTTCGGGACCTACCGTCTATGGGCCTCCTCGAACAGGGGAGACACCTGGACCGCGGTCAGCGGAGACCTGACCAACGGGGGCACGCTGACCGCCATCGCCGTCTCCCCGGACGGCAGCATCTACAGCGGCAGCAGCGACGGGCGGATCTCGGTTTCCAACGGGTCAGGATCATCGCGCAGCGGCGGCGGCCTGCCCAACCGCACGGTGACGTCCATTGCCGTCGACCCGCGGCTTCCCGGTACCGCCTATCTCACGGTTTGGGGCTTTGGCACGGGGCACGTTTTCCGGACTGCCGACGCCGGATACACCTGGACGGAAATCAACGGAAACCTGCCGGACGCTCCGGCTAACGCGGTGGTAGTGGATCCCAGCGGCCCCATCTACGTAGCCACCGACATGGGCGTGTTCCGCAGCGACGATGGCGCTTCATGGTCCTCGTTCAACGTGGGGCTGCCCAGCTCGATTGTCACTTCCCTGGCTCTGGATGCGCGATCGCAGACGCTGACCGCCTGCACCTATGGGCGCGGCGTGTACCAGATCAGCCTGCAGGCCGCGCAGGCCGGGCCGGACCTGCTGGCCCAGGGCGTGGTCAACGCCGCGAACTTCCAGGCGGCAGTGGCCCCCGGCGCCATTGTGTCGCTGTTCGGAACCCGACTGGCCGTCTCCCAGGCGTCGGCCCCCGGTCTGCCCTTGCCCACCACGCTGGCCGGCACCTCCATTACGGTCAACGGGCAGCCCGCGCCTTTGTTCTTCGTCTCGCCCACGCAAATCAATTTCCAGTTCCCCTTTGAGGTTACCGGCGCTCAGGCCCTGGTCGAGGTGACCACCTTGGATGGCGCCACAACCCTGGTGGTGCTTGTTGTGCCCGTGGCGCCCGCAATTATCAACGGCAGCATTATCCACGCCGCGACGGGCGCGCTGGTGAACGCAGACAATCCGGCCGTGGCGGGCGAGGTTTTGACCCTGTTTGTCGCCGGCTTGGGGGCCACCAGCCCGGCGGTACCCTCCGGCGTTCCCGCACCCTCCGCTCCTTTCGCTGTCACGGTAGCTCAAGTGACAGTGGTTATGCGCGATTGGAGCGCCAACGTCGTCTTCAGTGGCCTGGCGCCTGGTTCGGTCGGCCTTTACCAGGTGAGTTTTGTGGTGCCCGAGGGAGCGTCGGGAAATGTGTTGCTCACGGTTTCCGCGGCCGGAAGGGTCAGCAGTCCCGTTTTGGTTCCGACCAGGTAGCATCTTTTCTTTCGTGGCCGGCGTTCGCCGGGCGACAAACCCGTATAATCTTCAGACACGGATAAGCGCGGATGATTGTCCGCGTGCATCCGTAGTGAACACAGGAGCACACTATGAAACGCTACCGCTCATGGACCGGCGCCTTGCTCCTTGCGCTGCCGCTCGCGCTCCTGCTCGCGCCGGCCAGCGTTCTGGCGCAAGAGCAGAAGGCGCAGCCGAGGCCGGCGCGGCCGGCGGACGTCGAGAACGCCGCCTACGGCCCGCACGAGCGAAACGTCCTGGACTTGTATAAGGCGAAAAGCGAGCGGCCCACGCCGCTGGTGGTCTTCATCCACGGCGGCGGCTTTGTGGGAGGCGACAAGCGCGGCGTGGCGGTGGCGCTGCTGGAGGCCTGCCTGGAGAACGGCATCTCGGTGGCTTCCATCAACTACCGCTACTCGACGCAGGCGCCCTATCCCGGCCCCATGCACGACGGCGCCCGCGCGGTCCAGTTCCTCCGCTCGAAAGCGCGGGAGTGGAACCTGAACCCCAAAGCGTTTGCCGCCTCCGGCGGGTCGGCGGGCGCGGGCATGTCGCTGTGGATCGGCTTCCACGACGACATGGCGGATGGTGCCGGCAGCGACCCGGTGAAGCGGCAATCGACGCGCCTGTCGGCCATGGGCGTCATCGGCGCCCAGAGCAGCTACGATCCGCGGACCATCGAGAAGCTCATCGGCCTTTCCGCCGCGAAGCACCCCGCGCTGGAAACCTTGTATGGCCTCAAGGGTGAGGAGTTGAAGACCGCACGCGCTTACCGCCTGTTCGAAGACGCCTCGCCCATCACCCACCTGAGCGCCGGCGACCCCCCGGTCTTCATGTTCTATTCCGAGCCCAATGAGCCGCTGCCGCCCGACGCCAAGCCCGGCGCCGGCATCCATCATCCGCGCTTCGGCTTCTTCCTGAAAGAGCGCATGGACAAGCTGGGGATCGAGTGCCAGGTGCGCCTGCGCGAGGAATACGGCGGCGACCGCACGCCGCAAATGTTCCGCGACATGGTCGCCTTCTTCCAGAAATACTTCCCCAAGTAGGGCCGCGCCCGCGGCTGCCTGCAGCGCGGCGGCCCCGCCCCGCGCCGCCGCCTGTCTGTAGCCAAAGCCTCATAACGGTTTGGAATCAGCGACTTGCGGTCCGGAGCCTTTGGCCTGCCGAGGCGGCGTTACGGCATGTTACAACCATGCGTTCATGGTCGAATTCAGGCGACCGTGATTTCATACACCCGCCTGGGTGGTCTCCATCACCGCTACTGCTGGCGCGCTGCCTGAGCGCCGCAAGCTGAAGGCATTGAAGTCGAAGTCGGTTGGCGAGGCAGCGCGATTTGTCCACAAACGCGCCGAGGACGCCATTCCGAGCGTCTTTCGGTCCGACGGCCATGCTGCGGAACGCTTGGATCCTGCCGTTTCACAGCGGCAACTTCGATGCCAGGCATCACCTGCGAGATCCAAAGGAACATGACTTCGTCTTCCATCGGCTGCACATCCTCCGCGATACACTTCTGGCTACACACACCGGTCGAGTTTTTGACTCGCGCGAACGAGGTCGGTGAGAATGGAGCAGCCCGGTCATTATGAAGGAACGGCAACCGCATATCCGAGTCTGGGATATCAGTGGAGAGCGGGGAATAAGGAGGGGCTAGCCCAGCTCAGCAATCTGTCGACCGTCATGTCGCGTGGTCATAGGGAGGTCTTGCCTGTCATGGAGTAGGGGTGGGGCATGCAGCGGCTAATATTTGACATTGCAGATCGGTCGTGCAATATTAAGCTGCGATGTCTACAGGGGCAGCAGAAGTGGTTCGCTCGTCGAAGGTTCCTCTCTGCGATCAGGCGTACTACATGATTCGGGAGCGAATCCTTCGCGGCATCTCGCCGCCCGGAGCAGTCCTTTCCCGCAGGCTGTTGGCGCGGGAACTGGGGATGAGCCTTTTACCGGTGTCCGATGCGTTCCAACGCCTCGAGAGCGAGGGTTTGGTCGAGAGCCGCCCACGCGTCGGCACTCGTGTCCGCACCCCTACGCAAGATGAGGTGCGCGGGCGCTACGTGGTTCGGGAGGCGCTCGAAGCGGAGTCGGCCAAGCTGTGCTGTGCGCGGGCCACCTACCAGGAGAGGCTGGAATTGAGGCGGATGGCCGAGCAACTCGATACACTGTACGCCCGCGCCGAAGCTAGCGAACAGGACACCGATTTCTTGTACGTGGTGCACGACAACCACCTGAATCTGCACATGCGCATTGCCGACTATGCGCGTTGCCCAGAACTGAAAGAGGCCATCGAGAAGAACCACGTGCTGATCTACAACTGGTTTTACGACGTGACGGCCAGGAGACGAAGCTTACCGCCCCGTTTTCACCGCGATTTGATGCAGGCAATCACAGGCGACGACCCGAGGGCTGCCGAGGAGGCGATGCGGCGCCACGTGCAGTGGGGGCTAGAGACCGTGCTGGAGGTGATCGGGCCCCCTTCCGAAGGTGATTGGAGGCTGAAGCGCTGAGAGACATGAAACGAACAATTTGCCTCGTTGTGTCCGGCATTTTGCTTTCCGTTACCTGCCGGGGTGCTGTTCCCGAATCCCAAGCCAAAACCCTGCAGATCCCGGTGCGCTGGGGACCGGTTATGCAGAGCAGAACGGCGGAGGAGAACACGGAAAGCCGAGAGCGGTACGTCGAACGCACTTGGTCTCTTGCTGTGAACCAGACGGCCCTGATCCTGGTCGACGTCTGGGATAAACACAGCAACCGCTCGCACATGGACCGGGCGCTGCAGAATGTCAACACCTGCATCGCTCCGCTGCTGCGGGCTGCGCGGGACGCGGGGCTGTTAGTCATCCACGCTCCATCGCCCGAGATTGCGGTTCGCTACCCGCAGTGGCAGCGGTACGCGGGCGATGCCGGGCGAGAGACAGCCACGGAAAGGCTGCTCCGCCAAACATTCCGCGATGCGCTGCAAGCCTCAGGGCTTCCCGCCGGCATTCAACCCATCGTCGATTCCATACCGCCGGCAGTAAGGGCCATGGCGCAACCGGACCCCGACTGGCCTCCGCCAGATTTTAAGAAGCGAACCGGCGCCTATACGCAATACGCGCGCGAAAGGCCGGAGAGCTGGCGCGAGGAGGGACGATCGAGGGATATCCCGAAGATTGTCCAACCGCGCCCGGACGAATTCGTGATCGCCTCGGGCGATCAGCTCCACCGCTTGCTCCAGGACAAGAAGATCCTCCATCTGCTATACGTTGGGTTCGCCACCAACAAGTGCGTGCAGAACAGCCGCGACTACTCGATGGAGCAGATGGGCAGGAGAGGCTACAACTGCATTCTGGTGCGCGACTGCACCACAGGCATCGAAAACGCGTACACGGTGGAGGGCCTCTGGCTCACCAAGGTCGCCATGCAGCAGATTGAGAAGGCACACGCTTCCGCTCTCTCCACCGACCTACTCAAGGCCTTTGCAGCCGGGCGCTGAACGATCCCCCTGCGGCGCGACATTTCAGACTTGTTCCGGGCTTGACAGGCGGCGTCGGAAGCGAGCGCCGCCCGCAAGCACGCAGCAGGCACTCCGCACGGCCGCTCTTGGAGCGGCTGACCGCAGCCGCTGCCGACCCGATTGCACAGGTGCGATCCGCACTGCCGTGCTCATTCAGGAGGAGTAATCAAGAAGGATGCATTCGTAGATGCCGAGTTTCGGCAACGTTACCCAGGCGGTTTCGCCACTCTGGATCACCGGCAGCGTCGTCCCGGTGCTCAGGAGGCGCGCTCTGTTCAGGCGGCGTCCCCGGGCAGGGCCGAGAGTGAACCGGAGATTGCTTAACGGGGCAACCCAGTCGACCTTGAAGCCGGGCATTTCTCTCATGTCACCCGTGTAGTTGATCAGGTGGAGGGCCCGCTGGTCGCCCCTCTCGGTAAGGCTGGCGACCACGCACGCCGGGCCATCTGTGCGCAACGGGTTACGGCCGCCGGACAGCCACTCGATTGCCCCCGCGACCAAAGTGCGAAGCAGGCGCAAGCCGCACGCGTTGTACAGCAGATCGATCGCCGATGCCATGTACACCACTCTCCCCTTTCCGTATTGACCGGCGATGACAGCGGCGGGATTGTCTTCCGCGAAGCGGATAGGTACAAACTCTTCTCCGGTGTCGCCCAGATAGATTTTGGCAACCGTCTCGCCTCCCGGAAGGGCTGCTACACGCGGGAATGGCTCTCTGCCGCATGGAAGGAGCTTGTTCACCCTCACCCCTGCCGTAACGGGGTGCGCGGCTGAGATCCGCAAGTACGGCCTGCCGTTCCCTAGGCGCCCGAGAGTCAGTTTCTGTTCGCCGCGGTAGCTTGCCTGGAATAACTCCTTCAGCGCGAAATCCGGCCTTTGCTTCCCGTCAGCGTCACACAGGGAACTCCGGCAGGTCGCCAGCAGGCCGCCGCCGGACGCCACGAAGTCCTTGACCGCCGCCACCTGTTGCTCACTTAGGCACATGCTGTTGGGCAGATACAGCACCTGGTAGCGTTTCAACTGCTCGGCCTGAAATCGCGAGTCGTGCAGCACATCGAACTGAATGTGCGCATTCGTGAGCAGCGCGAACGCGCCACGAAAGTCGTTGTTGTTCCAGTGCCCGATCCGCTCGGTCGGGTCTTCGGCATTAGCTTTAACCATCGTAAGTGCCGAGCAGTGGAGTGCGACAAACGGCACGGGATTGAAATCTACATATAGCGGTCCGTGCTTTTTCATCATCGTGAATACTTCGCGGATGCCGTCTATTCCGTCCGGGTCGTAGAGCAAGGCCTGGAGGTTTTCCATGAGTGGCGTGGCGCCGTGCGCCAGTTGCGTTAAGCCGAAGATTTTCGTTTCGAGGTCATCGTAGGTCACGTGTTGTTCATACGGACCGATCGGGCAATAGCACCAGGCCGCCTTGCCAAATCCCACGCCGGTCTTGGCTCGCGCGAGCGCGTTCATGTACGTAGTTGGCACCTTCGAGCCTGCGTCAGTGGACCGCGAGATTTCCGCCGCTAAGGCTCCGTCCGCTGATTCCATGGATGGGTGCCGAAGCACGCGGATGGTGGGATCACAGAGGTTTACCACGACGGGAATGTTTCGAACCGACTTGATGGCTCGCGTGACGGTTTCGGTAAACGAGCGGACGCCGTACATGTGCGCGGCCAGCATTTCACGCCGGAATTGCGGCTCGAACTGGCGTTCCAGGTCCCCAGGCATGTCCCGGCCGAAGAGCTGCCGGAACACCGCGCGGCAGTGCGGGCAGAAGCAGTAGCCCTGCTCGATGCGTCCGTCCGACCTGCGCTTGTCGTCCGGCTCGGCCGGGCCGTCGAAATACATGCCGACCACGTCATAACTCTCGACGATCTCCTTGCAGGCGTTTGCGTACGCCCTGACGTAGTCCGGATTGTTGTGGCAGGCGCGCATCATCAACGAGCCATCGGCGAGATGAATGGCCCAGTCACGGTGCCGCTCAAACGCGACCTGCGCCATCGCTCCGTAGAAGGCGTTATAGGGGAAGACGCCAATGCCGTGTTTCCCACACTCCTCGACCATGTCCCGCAGTTGATTGCGGGAGTTGAGATCGGGATGGGCCGGCAGATACCGCGAGGGGTACATCGTGACCAGGCCGCGGTAGATGCCGACATCACAGCGGATAGCGTTCGCCCCGCACTTGACGAGCACTTCAACGACGCGCTTCACATCCCAGAACTCGCCGTGTTCAAGCGAGGAGATCCGCAGGCTGCGCGCCAGGCGTACCGCATCGTCGGTTGTTTCAGCACCTGGTACCGTCGCTGATGTGGTCAACGCCAAGCCCGCCGCACTCTGCTTCAGGAATTCTCTTCGATTCACGAAAGCCTCGATTAAGCGCCGCGGTTCTTGCGGCCACTCGGGTGAAATCCGTGCGACATGGTTGCGCCCACACTTATGACGAGCCGGAGCCGTGAAGCCAAGCCGGCCGTCGGGACGGATCTAAACGCGCGCCAGCAGTTCGCGTTCTTGCTGCCGCAGGCAGGGTGCCGGCTGGCCGGCCTCTGGGTGCCGCCTTCAGCTCTGACATTACACATAGACAAGCACTTCAAGTCAAGACTGCATTGAGCAGGAGAGTGCCTCTATTGTGGTCGTTGAAGGAGGAAGACCGATGTTGGTGCGGCCACCCGCCGCTGGCCTACCCGCCAGCCGAGGGAGTCGGCGCCTCATCGTAGGTCTCCGACAAGGGCTCGGCAGCCAGTGGGGTCGGGCGGGTTCAGTTGCATGCCCAAAATGCCCAAGATTTGCGGCATTGACACGCCGGCAATTGGTCAGCTAGAATCCGACTGCTATTCCAGTAGCTTGCTATGAACAGAAGAGAGTTCTTGGCCACGAGTCTTGCGGTGTCGGCGTGGCGCCCCGGGTTTTTGGGGGCGCCGGCCAACCGCCCGAATGTGATCCTCATGATGGCGGACGATATGGGTTGGGGCGATCCCGGCTTCAACGGAAACCGCATCATCCGCACGCCCAACCTGGACACCATGGCGAAAGCCGGCATACGCTTCACGCGCTTTTACTCCGGGGGACCGGTCTGTTCGCCCACGCGCGGCACGTGTCTCACTGGGCGGCACTACTTCCGCTACGGCATCTTCGCTTCCAACGTGGGGCACCTGCCAAAGCAGGAGATGACGATGGCGAAGATGCTCAAGTCGCTCGGTTACGCCACGGGCCATTTCGGCAAGTGGCACCTGGGCGCTCTCAGCCAGAAGCATTCGTCGAAGGGTGCGAAGCGCAACGCGGGCGCCAACTACGCGCCGCCATGGGAGCGTGACTACGACGAGAGCCTCGCGACAGAATCCTGTGTGCCGACGTGGGACCCCACCAGCCTGGGCTTCAACGAAACCACGCCTTACTACCACAACGGCAAAATCGAGACCGAGAACCTCGAAGGCGATGACTCGCGGGTCCTGATGGACCGCGCGGTCCCGTTCATCCGCCGGGTTGCGAAGGCGGGGCAGCCGTTTCTGGCGGTCATCTGGTTCCACGCTCCGCACGGGCCGGTCGTGGCCGGGCCACAGTACCGCGCCATGTACGCGCGGTACAGCGAAGGCGAGCAACACTATTACGGCTGTATTACAGCGCTCGACGAGCAAGTGGGGCGCCTCCGGCGCGAACTGCGCGACCTTGGCGTGGCGCAGAACACAATGCTCTGGTTTGCCAGCGACAACGGCCCCGAGGGCTTGACCGGTGACCAAAAGAACTACCGCGGATCCACGGCCGGGCTGCGCGGGCGCAAGCGCAGCCTCTTCAGCGGCGGGGTGAACGTCCCCGCCCTACTGGAATGGCCAGGGCACGCCCAGCCAGGCCGCGTGGTTGATGTGCCGTGTAGCACGCTTGATTACTTCCCGACCGTCCGGGAGGTGACCGGTTTCCGTATGCCCGGCAAGCCACGACCCATCGACGGGGTTAGCTTGGTGCCATTGATCGAGGGCAAGGTGACCACTCGCCCGACGCCGATCTCTTTTCGCTTCCTTCAAACCGAGCGTGCTATGCACGGCTCCCCGACGGTCACGATGATCGAGGGCCGCTACAAGCTGCTCACCAACTTCTCCCAAGATGGTCACGAGGACATGTTGTTCGACCTGGTGGCCGAGCGTGCCGAAACCCACAACATCATCGGGGCGCACCCGGACATCGCGCGCTCGATGAAAAGGCGCCTCCGCGAGTGGGTCGATTCCTGCAAGGCCAGCCATTCAGGTGCGGACTACGATGAACCATTCACCCCGGTGGACCCATTCCCCATTCTGACCGGCACATGGCCTGCGGCCGGGTAGCGGGTCACAAAGGAGCGATCTGCCCGGCGCTACTGATATAGCAGATTTTGCTTGACAGTCTAACCGCTCCCCCTTAGGATTGTTGCTGCCGTGAGCTCAATGTGGCGAAGCGGGTGGCTGATGCAACTGCCGCGTGCAGGAACTCCCGGATTTCGAAATGATCAAGGCGTTGAGGCCGCCACACGGGGCCGGCGCGATTCTCACAACAGGTGGAGAAGCATAGGGAATCCGAGGTTGTGATGCTGGTGGGTGCCCCGCCGTCGTCTTTCTCGTACCGCGCAGAGCGGCTTCACAACAAGGGAGATGTTCGCGATCGATGGCGGAATAACCCTGCAAATTGCCTTAAACAGACGTTTCTTAAAGGGATCTACGAGAGATCTGGAGGTTAAGCCATGCGGAGATTGACAGGATCTGTGTTCCATCTAGCCGTTGCACTCGTAGCGATCGCGCTGCCTCTGCAGCCGCTCCTGGGACAGGAGTTCCGGGGATCGATTACCGGCCAGGCCATCGACTCGACGGGCAGCGTCGTGCCCAACGTCAAAGTTTCTGCGAAGAACACTGCGACGAATGTTTCCACTTCCACCGTTACTAACGCTGCCGGAAACTATACGATTCTTTACCTGATGCCCGGCATCTATGATGTCACCGCGGAATCCGCCGGCTTCAAGACCTTGGAACGCCGGAGCATCGAAGTTCGAGTCGGCGATAAACTGGATATTGATCTCAAGCTGGAGCTCGCCTCGGTTGAATCGAGTATAGTGGTCACGACTGGATCGACCCCGCTACTGGATACACAATCCGCTTCGATCGGCGCCGTGGTCGATCGCCGAAGCATTTCGGAACTTCCTCTGGTTGACGGCAATCCCTTCACGCTGACAAATCTTGCTGCCGGTGTTGTCTTTACGGGCAACGACATGGCTTCCATTCGCCCTTTCGACAACGGCACGACCTCGGGGGTCCGTGCCGACGGAGCGCCGGGGGGAAACGAATTCTCGCTGGACGGCGCGCCCAACACCGGCGTCCTCCGGGGCGTACAGCAAGGGTCAAATGTGGGCTTCATTCCGCCGGCGGAAGCGGTGGAGGAATTCAAGATGGAAACCGCATCTTTCGATGCGCAGCACGGCCATGCTTCCGGGACGAATGTGAACGTTAGTTTGAAAAGCGGTACCAACGCCTTGCATGGGGCCGCTTATGAATTCTATCGGCCTGCTAGTCTCGCAGCCAACGATTTCTTCCTGAAGCGGGTAGGCCAGGAGCCCAGCAGCTTTCTTTATCACCGCTTTGGCGGCACCGTCGGAGGGCCGGTGTTCCTGCCGAAGCTGTACGACGGCCGCAACAGGACGTTCTTCTTCTTCGCGTATGAGAACATGATGCTCGAACAGCCGAGCCCCAAGACGGTCACCATCCCGACTCTGCCGGAGCGGGCAGGAGACTTCTCGGCACTGCTTTCACAGGGAATGGTGATGTATGATCCGCTGAGCGCGCGCTCTGCCGCGAACGGGCGGATTCAAAGATCAGCGTTTCCGGGCAACATCATCCTACGGGATCGGATCAGCCCGATTGCGTCCAAGGTCTTGACCTATTACCCGGAGCCCAACTTGCCGGGCGACGCACAAGGCGCGCTGAACTTGATTTGTGACAACCGCAAGGACAATGTATTCAACTCGGAAACCATTCGGCTGGATCATGTCCTCACGGTCAAACATCGCTTTTTCATCCGGCTTTACCGCAACTTGAGATTGGAGTCAGCGCCCCGCTTTACCGGTGAGATTAACGGTATCAGGCCGGCGAACTCCGTCCTTACACGCGGCAACGGCGGCATCAACTACGACCATGTGTTTATGGCTTCGGCCAGTGGTGTTATCAATGTTCGCGTGGGTGTGAGCCGATATACCGACGGTCATGAGCAGGTTGCGCCGGGGTTCTCTCCGGCAAGTCTCGGCTTCCCAGCCAGTACGGTAGCGCTGTTTCAGGGCGCTGCCTATTTCCCGAGGTTCGGTCTGAGCAGCTACGAATCACTCGGTGCCGCGGCGGGCGATTTTCTGGCACACAAGATCGTCTTCCTCCAGCCAACCTATGTAAGAATCAGCGGAAGACACTCGCTCCACATGGGATATGACCTGCGGGCGTACCGAGAAGACGCCGTGCCGCAGAACAGCCCCGCCGGTCAGTATAGCTTCTCTTCGACCTATACACGCGGGCCGCTGGACAACTCGCCCGCGGCTGCCATCGGGCAGGACCTTGCCTCGATGCTGGTGGGATTGCCTTCCGGCGGGCTTACTGACCGGAACGCCACGCGCGACAACCAGGTCCTCTATCAGGGGCTCTTCGTTCAGGATGATTTCAAGATCTCTTCCAAGCTGACCCTCAATCTCGGTTTGCGCTATGAACACGAAGCCCCGCCGACGGAGCGTTACAACCGCAATATTCGTGGCTTTGACAGAACCAGCCCGAATCCGATTGAAGCCGCCGCCCGTGCGGCCTACTCGGCCAACCGAGACCCCTCCGGGTTGACGCCGGACGCCTTTCATGTGCTCGGTGGCCTGCTGTTCGCCGATTCAAACCATCGCAGCTTCTGGGATACTGGAGCCGGCGTCATTCAGCCGCGCTTTGGACTGGCCTACCAGGTGGCGCCCAAAACCGTGCTGCGAGGTGGATGGGGGCTCTACATGATCCCGTACGTCGTGGGCGGAGTGCAGCAGGCCGGTTTTTCGCAGGTCACCAATATTGTGCCGACGCTGGATGGTGGGTTGACCTTCGTCGCGAACCTCGCGAATCCCTTCCCGTCCGGCGTTCTAAACCCGCTTGGTGCCAGCGGCGGCCTCGCCACTTATCTGGGCCAGAGCATTTCGTCTACACCCATCGATCGACAGACTGGCAAGACCCAGCGATGGCAGATTGGAATGCAGCGCCAGTTGCCGGGTCAGTGGGTGGTGGAGGCATCGTATGCCGGCACGCGCGGCTATGATATGGTAGTGCCATTCAATCTGAACGCTTTGCCGCGCCAGTACCTTTCCACGAGCCCGGTTCGCGATCAGAAAACAATCGATCTTCTCTCCGCCAAGGTTACGAATCCCTTCAACAACTTGGTCACGGCGTCGACGAGTCTGGGCGGGTCTACGGTTGCCCGCTCGCAGTTGCTGCTGCCGTTTCCGCAATTCACTTCGGTGAGCTCCGAACGATACGGCGGGTCTACCAGGTATCAAGGCATTCAATTCCGTGCAGAGCGGCGCTTCCGGAGAGGTTTTACTCTAAACATCGCGTACGCGTATTCCAGGCTGCGTGAGAGTCTGACCCTCTTGAATGCCTCCGACAGCTCCCCGGTAGACCGGGTATCCCCCGACGACCGGCCCCACCGCCTTGCCATGAGTGGCATCTGGGAGTTGCCCTTCGGAAAAGGGCGCAAGTGGGGTGGCAGTTGGAACCGGCTGGTGGAAGGCGTGCTCGGCGGGTGGCAATTGAACGGCGTTTACCTGGCACAGTCCGGCATGCCTTTTGCACTATCCAGTGATCTGTACTTCAGCGGAGACCCGAACTCGCTCGTGGCCACCTACGAAAAGCAGAACATCGGCGCGCCCGCTTTCGATGTCAGCGGGTTTTATTTCCATGATTCCGCCGTCCAAACCAATGGCGTGGATGACCCCGCAAAGCAGCGAAATGATCAGAGGATCAAGTTGGAGAGCCACGTTCGTACGCTGCCTTCCATTCTCCCAAATTTCCGCGGTGACCGCATCTTGAACCTTGATCTGTCGCTGATCAAGACATTGCGTATAAATGAAAGATTCAAGGTGCAGGTACGCGGGGAAGCGCTAAATGCCAACAACCGCGTTCAGCTCAGGGAACCCGGACTCAGTCCGACGGCAGCGAGTTTCGGAATGATAACACAGCTGCGCAACGTTCCGCGGCAACTGCAATTCGGCGTAAAGCTGCTGTTCTGAGCCAGCTTCACGCAATGACCATGTAACGCAGGTGAGAATTCTAAAGAAACTCGAGTGGTGGGGGCGTGCGAGGCAACGACTCGGCCTGGTCGGCCGGGCTACGTGAGGGGTGCGCTGTGGCTCGGAGGAGCTTTCCAGTAGCCGCTCGTAGCTATTCGAAGTAACCGTCCTGCAAGAGGATGAGACGGGAGCGTCCCAGGATGTCGCGCTCAAATTCTCCTGGGCGTTGCGCTCGGCCCGGGGCGCAGTCGGCTTTCAGATCCACGGAAGAAAACCTCACCACCACGTCGTGAAGTTCCGCAACATAAACTGCGCGATCTCGTGAGCGCGGCAGATCGGAGGAATCGGTCATGATGTTACGGCAAACCGCGGGTTGCGCGGCGATCGCGGTTTTGCTGGCCATGCAGGGCCTCGCGGCCGGCGAGCCCAAAATCGAGCGCAACGTGATCTTTGGCATGTACTCCGGCCTGGCCTTGCTGATGGACGTTCACTACCCAGCCAAGCCCAACGGCTACGGGGTCGTTTACATCGCGGGCAGCGGTTTTCATGCGTCGCAGGCTTATAACGCCAGTCCTTTGAAGCAGAGCGGCCAGGTGCTGCTCTTCGCCAAGCCATTGACCGAGGCCGGCTACACGGTCTTCGCGATCTGCCACCGCGCGGCGCCGCGGTTCCGCTACCCGGCGGCCGTGGAAGACGTCCAGCGGGCGGTGCGGTTCATCCGGCACAACGCCAAGACGTACGGCATCCGGCCCGACCGCATCGGGGCGACGGGCGGCTCCTCGGGCGGACACTTGGTGAGCATGTTGGGTGTCCTGGATGGCAAGGGCGATCCCGACGACCCCGACCCGGTAAACCGCGAGAGCGCCAAGGTCCAGTGCGTGGTGGCGCGGGCGGCGCCCACCGACCTGGTGGCGCGCATGCAGGAGGGGAGTACCGGCACCGCGACGATAGCCTCCTTCCTCGGCATGAGACTGCCTGGCAACGCGCCGCCGAATTCGATCGAGGCCCGGACCTATCGGGAGGCGTCCCCGGTGACCCACGTTTCATCGGACGACCCGCCGATGTTGTTGCTGCACGGCGATGAGGATCGGACGGTGCCCATCGAACAATCCGAGATCATGGAGCAAGCGCTGAAAAAGGCCGGCGTCGAAGTGAAGTTGCTGCGGGTGGCCGGCGGGGGGCACGGAGCCAACTTTTCGGGCGTGGAGAATCCGCCGGATTACCTTGGCGAGACGGTGCGCTGGTTTGACCGCCACCTCCGTAAGTAAGAGCCGGGAGAGAGGCCGATGAGCAACAGGGCTCCGATTCGCAGGGAATGAGCACCGGGACGGGATCGCCTCGTTCCGTTACGGCGCGGAGGGCCTAACGAGCGCCAGCACTCCGACGGGTCGGGTCGTCGGATCTTCCGCGCAACGACCACAGGTCCCCGCTGCACGGCGCATACAAGGACGAATGAGGAGAGATGCAATGGGAATCAACAGATTGCAAACAGTAGCTCCGCGCCGGCTCCTCCCGGTTCTGCTGGCCACCACCAGTCTGATCGTGCTTTTTATTTCCCGAGATCATCTTGCGGGTCAGAAGCGGCCGTCTGCAGAAGACAGGCTCCGGCCAGCCACGGCGGTCGAGGTGCCGGAATCAACCGGTTCGATCCGGCTCGAGTTTGGTTTGGCGGTCCAGGAACCCCGGCAGTGGGAGGGGCGCATCGAGAGTTCAGCCGGGGAAGTCCTCTCGACCTGGGGCTGGCACTTCAAGAGCATGGATACGGACCGTATCATCGGCAAGAGCGGCTGGAGCTTGAAAGTCGCTCTGCACCGGGATCCTGCGTTCCGCTACCAGCCGACAGAGATTCCCAGCAAGGTCATGCCCAATGGTGTGACCTGCGTGATCAATGCGCCGGATCACGCGGAATTCGCCGTCAAAACGAATCATGGTAACTTCTCGTTTCGATTGGCAGATTTAAAGGCGGTGGGACGCCTGACATTTCTCGGCGAGGATGTGGCGGCGGCTTATTTCCCTGCCATTCGTCCTCTGACCCGAGGCGATGCGAGCCATCACGACTTTCCCTCGGTGACAGCAGTCGGTGACCGTGTGTTAGTCGCCTGGACAACTAACCACAACGAGCAGAGCTTCGTCTACGCCGCACAGCGTGACCAAGATGGCGGAGAGTGGACGCTCCACAAGGTCGCCGAATCCTGGGGCGACTATTATGGCGCCGCGGTGGCTCAGGACGGCTCCGACAAAGCAGTGGTGGTTTGGAGTGAACACAAAGACGACCACTGGCGGTTGGTATCGCGGAGTTTGGATCTCAAAGCCAGGCGGCCGGGGACAGCGACGTACGTGGCACCTGGCGGCCGGCGCCAATTGCTTCAGCGAATCACCACTGATGCCCGGGGCACGCCGTGGTTAGTATGGCAGGAGTTCACCAATGGGAATTTCGACATTTTCCTGTCCAGCTATTCCGATGGGAATTGGTCTGCCCCGATCAAAGTAAGCGAATCGCGCACCAATGACTGGAATCCGGCTATTGCGGCAGCCCCGGATGGGACTCTATACCTTGCATGGGATAGCTACGACAGGGGGAACTACGACGTCTTCCTGCGCTCTCTGCATGGTGGCAGGCTGGGGCCGGTCGTGCCGGTGACCCGCGGCGAGACCTACGACGCTTATCCTTCGCTGGCCGTCGATCCCAAGAATCGGGTCTGGCTGGCATGGGAGGAGGCGGAACCGAAATGGGGAAAGGATTATGGTGTGCTGGACAAGACAGGCAACCGTCTGCATACAAGCCGCCACATCCGGCTTGCCTGTTACCACGACGGGAGGTTTGATGAGCCAGTTGAACCAATGGAAAACGCCGTCCCGCTGTGGATGAAGAGCATGCTGGAGCAGCCTCAAGTGATTATTGGTGGAAACGGACTGCCCTACATTTTCTTTCGCCATGAGGTGCCGCCCTTGCTTCTGGCTGACCAGACCGTAGAGTCGCGCATCGGCTCTTCCTCTTTGATCAACAACCCCTGGCACGATGTGCTGAAGCACATGTCAACCATTAACATAATCGGCTTCGATGGAGCAAAGTGGCTTCCGCCAAGGGAGTTGCCTGAGAGCGAGGGACGGTGCCACATGCAATCGGGCTTGGCGCTATTGCAGAACAAGGTATTTTTCGTATGGCCCAAGGACGGCAGGACCTACGCCGAGCCTCGTGCGACCAGTTCGCAACTGCAATACGCTGCGTTCGAACTGATGGACAGGCCAGCAACCGCCCGCCGGATGAAACCATTCGCGTCTGAACCGACACCGCCCGCAGAAGTTTATCAAACCGAGCAGCGCGACCTCGAGCGTATTCATGCAGTGCGTTGGGAGGACCGGATTCCTCTTCGGCTTTTCCGTGGAGATCTGCACCGCCATACGGACATTTCCCTTGATGGCGCGTACGACGGGGACATTTTCGATACGTACAGATACGCAATTGACGTGGCCGCGTTGGATTTTCTCGCCGTGACGGACCATAGTTTCCATGAGCGCTGCAACTATTATCAATATGATTGGTGGCGTACGCGACAGATTGCGACAATGTTCAACACCCCCGGCCACTTCATAGCACTCTTTGGTTACGAACGCACGGTCTCCTACCCGGGTGGGCACCGGAACATCATCTCCACCCGGAAAGACGCAAAGCCGTTCCGGATCTCTGATGAAGAATATACCGGTGTGGAACTTTATAGTGATCGCCTGTTTCCATTTCTGAGGTCCACCGGGGACATCGCGATTCCCCATACCACGGCCACGAACGGCGGTACCGACTGGCGGGGAGCCAACGATTCAAAGGCCCAACCCTTAGTCGAAATCTTCCAGGGCAATCGGGGTTCCTACGAAGAACCTGCTGGACCAGGCAAGGCCAACATCAATAATCCGGATGGCCTGGTCTGGAACGCATGGAGAAAGGGAGTGCGGGTCGGAGTCATCGCCAGTTCAGATCACGTGTCAACCCACGAGTCCTATGCTTGTGTGTACGCACCGGAGTTCACAGCAAGAGCCATCCATGACGCCCTGAAGGAGCGGCGAACGTACGGGGCAACGGACAACATCGTCATCAAGTTCCAGGCGGTTAGTGCCAGCGGGCAGAGCTACAAAATGGGGCGCGAGTTTTCCGCGGTTTCCAGCCCGGCTCTGGAGGTCGATATCCAGGGGACCGACGTTTTGAGTCGGGTTGACTTGATCGGAGACGGCCAGATCCTGCTATCGCGGTCACCCCAGAAAGCGGACCACAAATTCACGTACAAGGATAGCCGTTTATTGCGTGGCACGGCATATTACTACGTGCGGGTGGTGCAGACCAACAAACAGATCGCGTGGAGTAGCCCGATTTGGGTGGACTTCCAATGATAGCCGGAACGTGACGTCGGAGTATCGAAGCGATGCGACTGCGCAACTACACATTCTGCCGATGGACGATAGTGTTCACAGTAGTGGGCATGGGTACGTGGCTAGGCTCTACACAACTCCGTGAAGGAGAACTCCGTGTGGCGGTCCGGAGACAGGTACAGTTCGGCCCCTTGAGCCCCGGCATCGCGTGTTTCCGCGCGCAGGACCGAAGCATCTCACTCAACCCCGCTCGAACGGCAATCGTAGTCATGAACATGGTGGATGGGTATCCTTCGCCGGGTCTCCGCGGCCGGCTGAGCGCATTGGCTCCGCGGATGAACAATACGCTCGTTGCGGCGCGAAAGCTCGGGATGAGGATTATCCATGCACCTGGTCTCTCGGCGAATGCGGCTGGCGCTTATTCGAGTGAAGCCGACAAGCAGCACAAATCAGTTCTGGCGATGAAGCACTTTCCATTGCCGGAGGAGTCTCAGAAATTGGACGAGAACTTTCGTCCGGAGAACGTCCCATTCGCGAATGCTCTTTTGAAGGGCGATACTCGCGGGCTGACGCCGTACTCGTCAGCGTATGGCATCCACCGTGGTTTGTCGCTGGAGCCGAGTGACTATGTTGTGAAAAACACTCAAGAGTTGTGGAATGTGTGCAGGAACGCGGACCTCGAGAATCTGATCTACATCGGCGCTGGCGCAAACGCGGATATGCTGTTTAGCGGGAGCGGAATCAGGGCCATGGCAGGGCTGGGACTGAAGTGCTGGGTCCTGCGAGATTTGATCAGCGCTCTTGCTCCTGGCGACATCGATGCTGCGGCCAGGCAATCGAGGCCCTGGGAAACGGCCGAATACGTCAACGCCAAGGTAATTCGCTACATCGAACACTATGTGTGTCCGACGCTCGCCTCCCAGGCATTGCTTGCTGCCGCCGGGATGGTCGAGCCCCAGCCCGTGAAAGACGATCGGTCCGTCGGCCGCATCTATGCGGAGGCGGAGGTGGCGGCGTACCGACCCATCGGCGCGTCCAGTTGCTACCGCCACCTGAACTTGGATTGGAACTGGAATGGCGGGTACCTCGATGATTATTTCCAGCGAGCCGATCCGGTCGAGATCGCCGAGTTTCTCCAGCGCATGAATGTGGACGGCGTAGTCTTCATGAGCGTGCCGCACCACGGCTACGTCACCTTTCAGTCCCGCAATACCCCGACGTTCCCCGCAATCGCTGGACGGGACTTCTACGGAGAAGTGATTCGCGAGTGCCACAAACGCGGAATCGCAGTGATGGGATTCGTTTCCCTGGCACGAAACTGGTGGTACTCGGGCGAGCATCCGGAAATGACGTGGATCCGGACAAAAGGCAAGAAGGTGGAGCCGATGCTCGACCTCAACACACCTTATCTCAAGTACCTGGTAGGCCTCTCCCAGGAAGTGCTGCGCAAGTACCCGCTCGACGCCCTTCGTTACGATACATTGCAGCAGCCACCAGACCCGAAGACGCCGTGGTCCAGGGAGCGTTATCAGCAGCTTTACGACGAGCCTATGCCGCAGGCGTGGAACGAAAGCAACTGGCGCCGGAAGCTCGACTTCCTGCGGGCGGCCACCACAGAAGCCGCCAAACAGCTCTACGAAGGCAACAAGGCGGTCAAGCCATCCATTGAGGTCTGGCAGAACGGCTTCATCCAATCAAAGGACTTCGACCTGAACAACATGGAAGCCGGCCGGTACCAGGATATGGCCTATATCGAAGGTGGAGATCCGTTCCGCCAATTGTTGCTCACGGGTGTCCTGCAGCTCAAGGGCACTATTGTCGGGCACCTCTTTAACATGCCCCGGCAGGTCCAGCGGCTTTGCATGGCACTCGGCGCCCGCGGGTACCAGTTCAAGGCGATGAATAGTGAGACGATACTGCCCGACGACAAGCAGTGGTACTACGATAACGTCGCGCCTTTCTACGGGATGATCAAGCGTATTCAGCCATACCTCGAAAGCGCCCGCCCTGTGCCTTATATTGGCGTGCTCTTTTCGGAAGCGACCCGCTATCGCACGCATGAATATGAGCGAGACTGGTACGTCTACGGCATCCTGAAGCCGCTTTCGATGTCGTATCTCGATCGGTCACGGGTGGTGCAGTTTGTTTCGAACCTGGACCTGCCGTCCGGCGACTTCTCTCACTTGCCGCTCATTGTCGTGCCGGAGACGTCGGGGCTGAAACCTGCGGAGTTGGACGGACTGAAACGGTACGTGCGCGACGGCGGCCAGTTGGTCCTTACGGGTGAGGCGCTGCGGTATGACGAACGCGGTGAACCGCGCGCGGATTTTGCCCTGGCATCGGAGATGGGCGTGTCGTTTGCTGGAGTCCAGGTCGGCGCCTGGTCGTGGCGGCACGCAACTACCAGCAAAGGCCAGCGCGCTGTGCTGCAAGTGACACGCGCCGGCCCTGCAACGCTGAAGCTCTGGATGCGCAAGTCCAACGCCCGAGTCGACCAGATTGTCCTCACTCGAGACAGCAGCTACCAGCCCAGAGAGATCGTCAGTAACACGAAACCCGGCGTCCTGGTGATCGAAGCCGAGGCCTTTCAAAGAAGCACACCCCGCGAGAACTTGGTGTGGCGTGTTCGCAGGGACGTCCCCGGCTTCAGCGGAGAGGCGTCAATCCGAGCGGAGTTGGATCAGGCGGAAGTCCTGCAGGGCGCCACATTCGATGAGACGCCGGCAAAGCTCATCGACGATCCGAAGAAAGCTGCGGAGGTGGAGTACCAAGTCGATTTTCCCGCTGCGGGCCAGTACTATGTGTGGCTAAGGCAGACCCACGAAAACAACCGCGACGACTCGATCTTTGTCGGAACGGCGCCCGAAAACGCCATAGCGATGGACTTCTCCGATCCAAGCTTCACAGCCGAAACTTCGGGACAGCTCGTACCGGCCGAGGGTGTTTCCGGTCCTCCGGTGAACTGGCCTCACAAGATCGATATCAAAGGGCTTGTTCAGGTGCGAGCCACGGCTGGGAACACGCTATGCCGAGTGGTGGCAGGCCAGCGCGAGTTTCCACTGCTTCACTCCAACAGCTTGGGCAAGGGACGTTTCCTGTACCTCTCCACCACACAAGACATCGGCTTGATGCAGCGCGTTATTGATGGCCTCGTCACGCGTTCGCCCTCCCAGCCAACGCCCGGGGACAAGCAGGTGATCCTGACAAGACAAGACGCGCGAGACCGCTGGGTACTCCACCTGCTGGCTGACGGACAGTACACGGTTCAAGTAGACAACCGATTTGCAGCGGCATCCAAGGTAGTCGGCCACTATCCGCCAGACGGCTGGATGTTTCATGTCCAGCGCACCAAGTCAGGTCTCCACATCGAGGTGGAGGGCAGAGCTACCGATCGACTGCTAGTGCTTCAATAGAAGGCGGATTAATCAGGGGTTCGACTTGCGCCCATGGAGAAGGGTCTGGCAGTAGGCAAACGCGATAGCCAACCGACAAGCGGACTGTAGTTTTGGAATCTGCTTAAGACTGCAACGCGGACCGGCCTGATAGAAGAGAGGAGTGGTTGAAATGGAGTTGAGGGAGAAGGTCTGCCTGATTACAGGTGGTAGCGGAGGGATCGGGTCGGCAACGGCCCTTGAGTTTGCGCGGCGCGGCGCGAGTATCGCAATCAACGGCCTACCTGCAGACGAAGAGCTGGCGAGGTGCGTGAAACGTCAAGTTGAATTGCTTGGCCAGCGGTGCATGGTCATTTCGGGGGATGTTG
>Ga0315277_10003135_pt1 | contig 22603 bp, 21 predicted proteins | sample YL17G05_15_MG_FD_203695 | JGI IMG/M metagenome (GOLD analysis project Ga0315277, IMG submission 203695) | Sediment microbial communities from Yellowstone Lake, YNP, Wyoming, USA - YL17G05_15 | ecosystem: Environmental > Aquatic > Freshwater > Lake > Sediment | place: USA: Wyoming | collected...
CCGCGTCCTCACGGGCTGCGGAACAGTGTCCAGTTTGGTTGAGCCTCTCCTCCATTTCGCGGTCCCGTTTGCTTCTCTCAGAGCCGTTGGCATCGACTTGCGTAAGGCGGCGCTGGCTTCTCTTATCTCGTTGGCTCCGGATCTGGATGTATTCTTTCATGTTCACAGATCTCAGAGCCACTCAATCATCATCCTCGGCGCCATCGCTCTTCCGCTCTTGGTTCTCACGCGTAACCGCAAAGAAGCCAGAACGCTCGTTCTGTTTGGAACCTTCGGTGTACTGACGCATCTTGTCTTGGATCTCTTTCAGGCTCCGACACCGCTCCTCTGGCCCCTACTCAACGAGTCGCTAATGGTTTCAGTCCAGTTGAACCTCCAGATCGGAAGCGCTCCAGCGGTCGCAGGCTCCGCCAGGCTCGTCACAGGCGAGAGCACGATCGGGTTCTTCACATCGTTCGACGAGCCTCTACTCACCGCTGAGGGGCTCGGCATCTCACTCGTCCTCCTCGCACCCACGATCTTCACGATCCTACGCCAAGCAACATCCTCCGCCGGGAAACCAGAAAAACGCTAAGAGAGCATCACCCTCACCTCGTCACCGCCGCCGCAGAGGACCTTGACGCGGTCTACAATGCGAACGTAACCGCAACCATGCCTCCACGCACCCCGCAGAGCCAGACGGCGGCTCCGCAACCCCAAGAGAAAAGAATCCGGCGAAAAGGCCTGAACCCGCCGCCTATTCACTAGCCTAACACAGAATCACCCGATCCGGCCGACGTACTTCCAGTTTTTCCGCCCGTACAACCGCCATGCTAATGAGCCGAAGCCCGACCGAGCCAGAGTAATAAGCCCCCTCACCCACACGGCTGCCCTGAAAGCTGACGCGTCCCCTCGGGCACGCTTGAGTTGGCCACACGATGTCCACTGATGAGTTAACCAGAGTCGCCACGAAAGCAGCGAGCGGCGGCCTATACCTATTCATCGGCAACACAAGCTCAACCGTGATCCTCGCGGTCGGAGCCATCATAGTCGCCCGCCTTCTCGGACCGCACGACTACGGCCTCTACACCCTGGCCGTTACCATCCCGACACTTCTCGTGGCGCTCTCCGACGCGGGCATGAACTATGCGCTGGTCAGATTGCCAGCCAAATCCAAATCCGACGGCGACCCCGCCCGAGCATCCAGACTGATCAAGCTTGGGTTCCTACTCAAACTCACCGTCAGCACAGTCGCATTCCTCATCTGCTACGCGGGCTCGACCCTAATCGCGACCACCGTGCTCAGCAGGCCGGATTTGACGCCGTTCATCCAGCTCGCCTCGCTGTTGATCGTCTTCCAAGCCATCTACGACGCGACAAACAACTCCTTCATTGGACAGGATCTGATGCAGTACAGCGCAGCCACACAGATCATGCAGGCGGTCCTCAAGGGTACGCTTGGGCCCACACTTGTCTTCATTGGCCTGGGCATCACTGGTGCGATCTCGGGATTCGTGTTGGCGTTGGCGGCAGCAGGTGCGACAGGTGCGGCGATCCTCTTCACGCGACACGCGCGCTCCTCAAGTCGCACGCCTGATTCGGCTTCGATGGAGATACGCACGCTGCTCGTCTATGGTTTGCCTCTCTACCTTGCCACCGTCGTAACCGTGTTCCTGACTCAGTATCAGAACATAGTGCTCGCCCATTTCGCAAGCAACGTTGAGGTCGGCAACTTCGGCGCAACTTGGAACTTCACCACATTCATGACGATTCTCTCATACCCGATCACGACGGCGATGTTTCCGATGTTCTCGAAGATGGACCCCAAGAATCAGAGGAGTGACCTTGCGAGAGGATTTGTGTTAGCGGTCAAGTACGCGTCGCTGCTCATGATTCCCGCATCGGTGGCGGTTATGGTCTTCTCGCGAAATCTCATCTACCTAACTTACGGCGACGGCTACGCGCTCGCTCCTCAATACCTCGTGCTCTTGGCTGCGCTCTATCTCCTAACGGCGATTAGTTACCTGGTTCTCGGAAGCTTCCTTAACGGGGTTGCTGACACTAAGACTGTTCTCGCGATGAGCCTCCTGACCCTCGCGGTTTACTTGCCGCTCGGTCCAGTTCTCGCCACGCTTTGGGGGCCATTCGGGCTCCTCATCGCATACATACTCTCCAACGCGACTTCGACAGTCTACGGGCTCCGTCAGACTTCAGTGAAGCATGACGCTCGACCCGATCTAAGAGCGAGCGGAAGGATCCTCCTCGCTGCGTTGGGGGCGGCCGTCCCGACGCTAGGATTGATTCAGCTGGATGGTGCGGGAGTTGGCGTAGTCAATCTGATCGTCGGGGGGCTCCTATACCTGGTCGTCTATCTGACCTTGGCTCCAATTCTGGGGGCTGTGGACAAGCAGGACATCGTCAACTTGAGAACTCTTCTGGGCGGTACGCGCATACTCTCAACTGTGGTGAACCCGGTATTCGATTATGAATCGAAGCTACTTTCTGTAATGGGACGGAACTGAACCACTGCCGATCTTAGCGACGTTTCTGGCATGTGTTAGTTCGTAGGCGAGAGTTATGGCGCTAGAGGGTTCGGGTAGTTGTGCGGATCTGTCAGGAGAGGAAACAGTGCGCGGAATGCTCCGTTCACAATCGCCAAGAACAGTAATGCAATAGCTAAGCCGACAACGACTCTAGCGGTGCGTGACTGGCCCACTCTACCATCCAGCGCTGATTTCAGGTGGAGCAAGCCAATGGCGGCCGGGATCTGAAAGGGTGTCAGGAACATGGCGCGAAATATCTGCGTCTCGCCACGGTTCACATCGAGCGGATTGTATCCCATGGGTGCGGCCAGCACGTTGGTCGCGCACGCTGCCACGATCCAAGCAAGGACAATCCAGGACAGCCTGTCGCGTCTACGAGCGAGCACAATGACCCCTAGAATCGAGAGCCCCAGTAGGACTGGATTTAGGAACTGGCTCCAGATTTGTGAAAAGAACACGAGGATCTCCCAGCTGCCTAACCCAAAGTACTTGCTTCCCAGAGACTCCTGCACTAGCGAGAATGCGTTAGCCACTCTCCAGCCCTGCGTTTTCATGAGGGCGAACAAGCTTAGCGCCAAACCCGCAGCGTTAAGTAAGATTACGAGCAGGACCGGGGCGACTTCGCGAAGATATCCGCTTGGTCGAACAATCAGCACGATCACGCAATAAGCGATCAATCCGACAATCATCGCGAGCCAGGTCCATGGATGAATGAAAAGAACAACAAGGGATCCGACGGTAAGGCCGATTATGGAGATGAGTTGTCGGCGACGGCTGTGACTTCCAATTGCAAGAAACATCAGCGACATGATCCAGACAATCAGGGCAATCCATTCTGCAATCGTCCCGGTATACATGCCATCAGTCGTAGATACTGCGACGGCGGACACCAATGCACTCAAACAGGCCAGTAACTTGTTTCGCGAAGCGGTAAAGACTAACACGAAGATCGTCAGACCGAACGCTAGGATGAGGCCGATGTATGCGAAACGAAGCAGCGATTCAACTTCCAGCCCTGAGAGCTTACTCACGGATGCGATTCCTAGAACGACGAGAGGGTGACGCTCCTTCGCGGCAGCAGCTAACCAAGAAGTCGACGAGAGGACTCTCTCTGCTGGCAGCGCATTCCTCCAGTAGATGTCCACCCCAACTAGTGGATAGGCTGGGTCGCGGAAGTACGGGTAGTAGCCAAGGAAGGCTGCTAGCAAGACGAAACAGCCCATGGAAAGAAGCCAGATTCTGCTCTCAGTCGGGTTGGCGGCCTTTCTAGGCCCGTTGGAGCCCGCTACAGGTTTTGGTTTCCACGGTATCTTGGTCAACAGTGGTGCCCAAATCCAAGAGAAGAGAAATGCGGCATACAGGAATGGAACGAGTAAGAACGCAGTATACCACAACTGCATTTCCAGCAACCCCCATCGCATGCCTAGCCCAATACTTGGCCAGAACCCCGATAGGGTGTAGTAGAGTAGTGATCCGATCTCGGCGGGTAGAATCAGCAGTAACAATGTCAGAAGGAAAACGAGCCCGAAGCGCAATCGTTCAGGCACATCGGTCGCTGTGGCCGCTCCAACTCCCGTCAGGGCGCAGCCTGCCAATGTTGCGCATGCTCCGGCGACTGCGATCTGCGGTCCTGCGCCGTCGGCGACGAAGACGGCGCCCAGAGCGGTCCCGCACGACAAGGCGAGAACGGAAGACCAGAACCAGATTCGTCGATTCCTGATTCTCGCGGCGACGATGAATGCAGCTGATGCGCAAGACATGAGCCAAAGAGTCGGGTCGACGGACCGGCTAACATAGATCAGGAAGACTGTTCGCCAGTGAAGCATGTAGAAGGGAATCCGCAGACCGTCAACGAGCATTATCCAACTGAAGAACGCGGCCAAAGCCATGCTCACTGGCACAAGCAGGTCAGCGATGGTCACCAACGAAACACGGTAGGCCCTAGTTGCCGCAACCAACGTGAAGCGCCCTCCTGAGTCGAATTTCGGTCTTCAAAGGATTCAAGGATTCGATTGAGAAATAGCACTTGTGGAATTGAATCCAAAAGAAGTCCCCTCCCCTCCCAAGTTCCACAATCTGCGGGAGTCAATGACTTGCCGGACAGTTGGTTGAGGTATGCTTGGGCTGGGTGGCCCATTTGAGCCTCGGAAGATGAGAGAATCAGGGTGTAATACACTGTGTATTACACCCTAGTTTTGAATGAGTTGACCGCTAACTGGGCCTTGGAGGACCTGATGTGAGGGAAGGCTCCCAGTTGTGTCTCAACGTAGCATTATGCCATATCCCTACGCGAGCCAACAGAGCGCGAATGAAGTTCATGTCCACAGCTCGATGTTTAAGAAGCCACATTCCGGGTTATCCCACTCAACTGTCCGAAATGTCTTTGACTTCTGGACCCAAGTTCCACAATCCGCAGGTCTTAAGTATCCAGACTTGCCAACACGCACACACACGCCTTAACTACCCGGACGTGTGCATGAACGGAGGATTGGTTCGACATGTCGTTGAGGCAATCTATGTTATTCATTGGCAATGCTGATTCCCATACTAGGACTGTGGTCATGCCGGCCATGCTACTGATAGTTTTGTTCTTCGGCTTGGCGCCACTGCAGGGCTTCGCTCAAACTCAAGCATGTGCGACCGGAATTCAAGTGACTTTCGTCTCTGCAAGTCCCGGGTCGGTTACGGTCGGCAATACCTTGACGGTGGACTTCCAAGTCGTTACTTACTCTCTCGAGGAATACCTAGGCTGCGTGAGTAACCCCGTTACGGGACTCCAGACTGGTTCGTTCATTCTCTCGCCGGAAGGCGCTCCTCTAGCCTCGATGCTGGGCGCTCTCCAAAGTTCGCAGGCCACTGAACACAACGATGTCCCACTTTCCCCAGGTGCGAAGCTTGGCGAGTACCTAGCTGAGTTCCAGGTCACGCAGAATGATCCAACAGGCAATGTGCTCGTATACGTTAAGGCCGAGAGCTTACAAACCACGATCAAGGGCACGGTACACATAGGACCCGCTACGAACGTGAGTTCGGTGCAGACCGAAGACACAAGCGACTTTTCGGCAGTCGACGTGAGAGTGAAGGAGCAGCCCTCGGTCTGGGCACAGCTGATGCAGAGCAATGTGCTGCCGCTGCTAATCCTCGCCGCATTGATCATTCTCATCATACTCATCTCCGTCCTTGCCCGCCGCAAACGTAAACCAAGCAGCAAACAGTAACCGACGTTCGATCCGTGGGTACAACTACCCAATCTCTGGCTAGCTTGACCCACCAATAGTGGACAGGTACTCATCCTTCCTGCGCCCACAGTGGCTCAGGTCACGCAACGGAGGGGACATAGGTCTAGTGCTCGCTCGGCTCTTCCTCTAGTATCGAAATCCGCAAGTACTTACTTAGTCAGGCAGCCGAACTAACGGGGACGAATTATGGGAAAGGCGTCCGCGTGCGAAGTCTGCAAGAAGCCTCTGACAGAAAAGAACTATCTTCTCTGTCCAGAGTGTATGCGAGCCTTCACCATCGTGCTTGAGGTACTGCGTGAACCCAAGCCGATAATTGAGAGCTGTTCGAAAGCGCATCCAGAGTTGACGCCTGATGACCTCAACCGCGTGAGCGAGGTCTTCAAGTGGAGAAACAAGAAACTCGGCCTCACAGAGGCGAAGCCTCAGATTGCCAGGCTTAGCGTTCCTGAAACCGATCAGTCCGCACGCGGGCAAGTGGCTAGGACTGATGGGTGTGGCTCGCCCACTCACCATTGACGAGGAGCCCCATCCTCCCCGGAATGCGACCGTCTCTCTGCCGTCAGCCTTATGTTATACGACATGTATACCAAATCATATGAGTTGATGGCCATGACGGTCGTCCCGATCAGATTGACCCGCCAAGACGCAAGGAAACTCGATCTGCTCGTCAAGCTAGGTCTCTACAATAGCAGAACCGAAGCGATGCGAGCGATGATCCAAGCCACGGCCGACGAGCAACTGAACCGGTATATGCTGAACGACCGAGTAAGGGAGGCGCTGAACGAACTTCTCCAAGCTGAGAAGCGACACGGAGAGAACCCGCTGCATATTGCTTCAAAGAAGACAGCGGCAGAGATCGTGGCTGAGAGTAGACAGTAATGGCCACCTACTTGGACACGAGCGTCATCATAGCTAGATACATGCCTGCTGACCCGGCCTTCAACGAAATCGAACGACTCTTCCGAGCATCCACAGGGGCCAGATACATCTCGGAGATATCCGTCTTGGAACTGCACTGCGTCTTCTCTCGACTCATCAGAGGCGGAATGCTGAGCGCTCCTCTCGGGATCTCATCCTTTGCAGATCTTGAGATGAAAGAGAAAGTGAAAGTTGCCGTCGAGCATGCGATCCGAACTTGGCGACTGACAGTGGCGACGCCAGAAAGAACGTATGCTAGGTACCCGCTGTCAAGACAGACGATCGAGACACAACACGAGTTGTTTGAGGCCATGAGGACGGCCCCGGCGCTCGGCCTCAAGACACTTGACACACTACATCTGACCTACGCAAAGACCATAAGAGAAACAGTGCCGGACCTGGAGACGTTCACGACGCTCGACGGAGACATAATCTCACGACGAAACGAGATTGAAAGCGAGCTAGACATCACAGTTGTAAGTCCACTCGACAGGCCCTGAATCTCGCCCATGGCCTGGTCTGCGTGTCGGCAGGGGATTCTCACGGCACCCGGATCTCTCGGTCAGTCTATCTCGCGTCGAGCGTGTTTGCGGCAACTGTCCTGCTAGCGGCTTCGTCAGTGTGTCGACGCGAAACCATGCGTCTTGATTTGTCATTGTGGCGCTTCAAGAGAGGCTCATTGCAACATTTCAAGAAGGTTTCATTGCAACACTGATAAGGTTCCCATGTGCAGTCAGCCGATTGTCTGGTCGCGTTAATGGTTGAGCCGTTATTGCATTTCGTGGTTCCTTTCGTGTCGCTGAGGGCAGTGGGGGTGGATCTCGGCAAAGCCACGTTCGCTTCGTTTATCGCGCTGACGCCGGATCTGGATGTGGTGTTCAATAGTCACAGGTCTCCAACCCACTCGGCGGTAGTGCTTGGCCTCGTATTGCTCGCCTTTCTTGTCTTGACTTGGAAACGGAAGACAGCACGGCCATTAGTGTTGCTGGCTGCGTTTGGCGTGTTCTCTCACTTGCTGTTGGATCTCTTTCAGACGTCCACGCTCCTATTCTGGCCGATTCTGCGTCAGTCCGTCTCGCTCTGGCCGAATCCTAGTTTCCATATGTGGAGCGAAGTGCTTGTCTGGTACCCCGCATCGTGGCTTGATGCACCATTGATCACCGCCGAGGGATTAGGCATCTCACTCATTCTCCTGGCTCCAACCGTCGTACAGATCGTACGGCGTGGACTGGCCGATAGAAAACGTGGCCGCGTCAAGTCCGTGCAATACTAATGAGACTGGAGTCGCAGCACTTAGTCAAACCAGCCACAAATTTGACGGGCCCTTACCGTCGGTTTCATTATCCGTAGATCGACCTTCTATGACCACAATGGGGGGAGTGCAAGCTCCTGTCTTTAGACATGGAGTAAGCGAGCCCTCAGTAGTTTTAAAGGAGTACATTCAGAGGCAGAGCAAGAGATGAACCGCAGCAACCTCTTCGCTCTCGCGCCAACGCGAGAACAGCATCACATACTCCAAGAACTCGGAGTCAATTGTGCGAAGCTGTGGAATGAAGTCAACTACCTTCATCATCAGCAGTACGAGAACTACCTGCGACTCGACTGGAACCCGCGAGTCTACAAGAATTACGTACCACTGGTCGGCTCCGCGACAGCGCAGCAGATCGTCCGCAAGAACAATGAGGCGTGGCGCAGTTTTCTCGCTCTGAAACAACTAGAGCGACGCGGCAGTCTCCCGGCTGGAATGAAGAAAGTAAGGACTCCCGGCTACTGGAAGCGGGACGGACGATACCTCCTCAAGATTCTGTTCCGCTGCGACAGCTACCACATGCGGAATGGCTGTGTGGATTTGCCGCGTGGCCTCTCAATACCGTTCAAAGGCAACTTGAAGTGGACTGGGAAACAGGGGCGATTGGAGGTTGCGTGGGATTCCCTGTCGAGGAAGTGGCGTGTCTTTCAATCCGTACATGTGAAGCCGATCATCACCCCGTTGGGGTCCAAGACATGCTACATCGACATGGGCGTACGCAACTTGGCAACCGTCTGGATGCCTGAATGGAGGCAACCAATCGCATACCAATCAGGGCGCCTCCTAGCAGATTGGTGGTACTGGACAAAACGCATAGCACAACACCAACAGCGACTCCTCACCGTGAATGGACGCAAGAAGTCGAAGCAGCTCGCAAGACTGTACAGGATCAGGAAGAACCGTTTCAGACATGCAGTAGCCACATTCGCTCGACAACTCATCCGAGACCTCTACGCGAAAGGCGTGTCAACGATCGTTATCGGTGAACTCACAGGCATCAGAAGCAACAGCGATCATGGTAGGCAGGGAAACGCGATGGTCCACAACTACTGGAGCCACAAGTATGTCGCGGACAGGCTCAGGTGGACAGCGGAAGAGTACGGCATCAAAATCGAAACTGTCTCTGAGGCGTACACCAGTCAGATTTGTCCACGATGCCATTCACGACATTCACTGCGTGTTCTGCGTGGTTTCCGATGCTTGGATTGTGGTTTGGAGGCGCATAGGGACGCAGTTGGCGTCTTGAATATGGCTGCTCGCTGTGGCGGGTATGCTGTCAGGCCAATGGTTTGGCCTATGCTTCTACGCTGGGATGGATGCGGGTGGAACCGCAACAACGGGATGCCCACCCAAGCGAAGAGGATCAGAGTGGAAGCATGAATCTCCCGACTTCAGTCGCGGAGAGAATCAACTACGGCTCGCAGCGTTACGGTTCGACCTGGACTCATCTACTGAGTATACTACTCTGAAATCCCCGACCCGTGGGATCGAAGTCTTTCAAGTTGCCCTCTACGCCGTATTGCGTTTACGCGCATCGATTATGCCCATCCTGTGTTGCATGCGCGATCGTATGTTTGTTCTCTTCAACTGCGCGTGAAGGCTTATTTCTTGGCTATACGGCGTATATACGATGTTTCGGAGGTTGAACTGTTGGCTGTGATCACGGTTCGCGTTCCTGACCGGTTGAGGAAGGAGATGCGCAAGGTCAAGTCGGTCAATTGGTCCGCGCTCCTGAGAGGCGCTATCCAAGCACGGATCGAGGTGGAGCGGCGCGCCACCGGGAGGGACTGGGAACGAGTGCGCGAAGCCGGCGCTCGGGCTGATACGATCTACAAGGAAATGGCGTCGAAGTACGGTTACATCGATTTCAACAGCGCGGAGACCATCCGATATTGGAGAGAAGCGAGATCCCGCGATACGTCCCAGACGCTTCAGTCGCGGTGAAGTGGTTCATCGAAGAGAAGGACAGCCATCCCGCTCGACGGTTGAGAGACCTCTATCAAGAGGGCGCAATTGACCTAGACACGCCCTCCTTGCTCAAGTATGAAGTCGCGTCAGCCCTGAGGTTTCATCCAGTGGCAAGATTCACCCCAAAACAACTCCGCGGCGTGATGAAATCGCTTGAGGGTCTCCAGATTATCCGCGAGCCGAACGATAGTGAGTGGGCAACCACTTTCGCAGTCTCTCTAGAGAATCCAATATCAATCTACGACGCAGTCTACGTTGCCTTTGCTATCAACGGGCGCTCACAGATGATCACTGCGGACAAGGTTCTGGTGAGGCGACTGAAATCCGCCGAGACAAGACAAAGAACAACCATGCTAGCTGACTTGGCATTGTGAGCAGCTCAGATAGCAGTGCCATGACTTCAGTCGCGTCAGCGAAGTCTTCAAGCGGAGAAGCAAGAAGATCGGACTCGGAAAGGCTAACCACGAAATTACCGCCACGTCGCATTCTTGATGGCGATCGAACAGTACGCGCCTTAGCGACCGGAAACAGTGGGCGCTATCGATCTGGTTTCTCGATGTGCCGGTATCTCTAGGTTAGGTTGAGGCGCCTAGATGTCTTGGAGATGTTGGCAACTTGCCTTGCGCGATTGAGAGCCGCGTTTGCCCTTAGCATTCGGAGGATTTTCACGGCCTCGCTTGGGCTTGGGCCGGTCGGGATCTTTCTGAAGATCAACTCGCGCTTTGTCATCCGCTCGGCAAACTTGTACCTTGCCAAGAACTCTAGGATTCGAACGATGGTATCAGTCGGCTGCCCGAGGGTGTTGGCTAGATCGGCAGGGCTGTAGAATTCTCCGTCTCTCATCAAAGACCAGACGAGATCGACCATGTCAAGGCTCATCGGGGATCACAGACCACACGTTTCCTTGTTCTGCGAGGCGAGTAAGCGTCGTGTGACTGCGTCCGTCAAACATGGGCGACAGAAATCGGGCGCAAGTCTTCTAGAAAGGCCATCAACGATAATAACATAACCTCTATCACCCATCAGACATCCACGCATCACAACCGCACATACTGGAACAGGTTGAGGAATCGCTTGGCTGTTGAGGACAAAGAGGTTGCAGCACTTCGCCGTCTAGGCCTAACCGAATACGAGGCCAGGATCTACCTCGCCCTGATCAGGATGGGTCCGAAGAAAGCGAGCGAAGTCAGCTACTTCGGCCAAGTGCCGCGAACAAAAACCTACGGCTCGATCAGGGAACTCGAACGGAAAGGCCTACTGCGCATCATACCTGGAAAGCCGGAACTGTACGCAGCCACTTCCCCAACTGAGCTTCTCTTACCCGTAGTGACGAAGTTGAACCGCGAAGTAAAGGAGTCCGAAAGCATCGTTCAGTCGCTCGCTGTACTCTTCGAATCAAGCAAGTACACGAAGCAATACGCGATTCCGGAAGATGTCAAAGAGTTCTGGCGGATAGACGGTCGGAAGGACATACTTCGAAAGCTGACCGAGATACTTAACGACGCAACCAAGACAGTCAACTACGCTACAAGCGCTTGGGGACTAGTACGCGTATACAAGACACATTCCGAAGCGCTGGAAGAGGCGAAGAATCGCGGTGTGATCGTGCGTCTGGCTGCGCCGATCTCATCAGAGAACTCTGCCGTTGCCAAGGAATTCGCAGAGGTCGTGGAGTTGAGGGAGATCGATAAGCCATTTGGTCCAAGCTTTGTCTCAGTTGACACGCGGCAGCTTGTGGTAGTGGAGAGTAAGCCTGATGATCTCAAGACTGATCGCGGATTCGATGTCGCTCTCTGGACCACACATGGGCTGATCGTGAAAGCGCATGACGAGCTCTTCGAGCGAATGTGGAACACATTACCACTGTTCAAGGCAACGCCGAGGAAAGAAACGAACTGACATTTCGATCGGGAAGCGGCATCTGATCAACCGGCCGCCCGGCAGTGGTCCGGTGTTGTTCCAACGTGTAGAATACTCGGCTACTGGAAAGTCTCAAACCGCTCGCTAGATCCGCAGCACGGTTCTCATTCTCATGCACAGTCCAAGACGGCGTTCGAGTGAGGCCAGTGCGAATGAGAATAATATTGGCGTCGAAAGCAATGTGGTCAGCACCAACGTGGAGGCAGCAATAGCAAGCAGCCCAAGCGATCCGGCTAGCTCACCCAGCAAGAGCATGGACACAGCGACAAGAAGCGAAATCGAGAAAGCTTTCAGTGTGCGCTTAGCCCCAATCCTCCTTACTCTCAAGAATCGAACCAGGACGACGCTGATCGGGGTCAGGTAGACGAGACCGATCAATGCGCTTGCCAAAATGCCCGCTATCGTGATTGCAAATTCAGGCACAGACTGGAACACGGAGTAGGTCGCGGACGAGAGTTCAAGGATGCCGAGCAGCGGGTACAGCACAGCCCTCAGCGGACTCCTCACAGCATCATGTAGCACGATGAAATCAGCAACTTGAGGACTAAATGAGTAGTACCACAAATTGAAGGCGTCAATGAAAGCAGATCCAGCATGAGTTGAGAGGACAAGATGATCTCTGAAACCTCTAAGAAGCTGAACCTCAGGAGTCGCCTCTGAACCAAATGTTACCGTTGCAATTATGCATGGAAAGGCTGACAGTTCCTTGTAGACAGCAATGTACTTCTCCGGTTTGAGGACGCTCTGCGGAGGCTTGACGGTGCCTCCTGTGCTGTTCTTCCACTCTTGGAAAACGTAGCGCCTGAAGCTCTCGCTCAGGGTCGCGTTGCTTGAGAATGAAACGGATGATCCGGCGTCGAGCCAGAGTTCCGCAGTGTCCGGGACCTTCACTTGGTGAGGCACGGAGTTCAGAACCATTGTCAGAACTGTTCCGTTGCGAACTCCTTTCGTCACGAACGTGACCTGGTACTCGGTTTTCCAGTTTGCCCGTATCGCTTTGGGGCCGTCCATCGTTACGGTTCCCTGTTGACCGCTACCGGTGGCGTCCCCGGACCACTGCGTAAACACGCGGCGCGTATCATTTGCAGTGTCAATGGTCAGCATGTCCACTCCGAATGTGGCCTGCGTGCTTGGGTCGTACCATCCTGCACCGCTCGCATGGCCATAGTCGGATTCAAGCTTCAACTCATACTGTGTCGCCCACACCGCGGAGACAAGCTTCGGGCCGGACATTATGATCGACTCGCTCTGGTTCGCTCCAGACAGGTCGCCCGACCAGCTTACGAAGACGTACCTTATGCCATCTCCAGTCGCAACCGGGGAACTCAGTGAAACAACTGCCTGAGAGTACGCGTCATACCAACCTCCCCCAAGAGTAGCGTACGCTGACTGGATGTTGAGATAGTACTGGGTCTTCCAGTTCACTTTCAAGCTGTGCGGGGCCGTCATGTTTACTACAATAGATGTCGAATCTGATTGCTGGTCTCCTGACCAACTCAGAAAGACAAGTCGCGTCTGGTCAGTGACGACTGTCGACGGAGAAGTCGCAGTCACCGTCGCGATTGTGCCTGACTTGTACCATCCCGCTCCACTAGTCGCTCCTCCGCTTGGCTCAAGCGAGAGCAGGTACTCTGCATCGAAATCGACGCTGAGGCTCATGTCTGACGAGACTTCGATAGTTCGAGGATTTGCGGCGGACCCGTCACTCCATTGACGGAACACATAACGGGCGCTGGGGTTGAGATAGATGATCGGCTGAATCTGAACAGTATTCGAGCCGGGTAGAACTCCGATCTGGAAATCCCCCACGCCGGCATACGTTTCGTTGTTTCCGTTCACGATGATCCACCATTGAATATCCGCCCCCGCATTCGGCGGCGTGATCCCAAGTGTTAGCGTGTAACCTACGACTACTCTCAGTGTCTTGGCGTTGTTATCGACGTTGTTCTCGCCGAGTACCTTCTCCGGATCCAGAACGACTTTGAAGAAGTAGGTGCCCCCGCTCTTTGGTGTCCAAGACAACTGGATCGATTGCGTCTCTCCGGGCCCCAATGAGATCCTGCGAGACGCGAAGAGCGTATTGTTCAGGTATATCGCAACGAAGAAGGGTTTAGCCTTGAGTGTCCCTTCGTTCCCGACTTGTATGTCAACAGACGCAGTGACATTCGGATGAACCGTGGGAGGATTCATCGCTAGACGCTCAACAGCAGCATCTACGCTCGGGGCAAGAGTGTCCACGACGATTGAGTATGATGAATTGTTCGTGCTGGCAATTGAGATCACCAGGTTGTTCGTGCCATCCAAATACTTCTCGCCGACCTGGAATGGAGCGTCATCGAGCGTCGAAGTTGTCTGCGCTGCGTCTATGACTTTGACAGGATTGGACTTCGTCTCGTCGATGTACATGATCAGGACGCCGCTCGATGGAAGGGCTTTGTCGTACCCGATCTGCTGTCTGACCTCGACCAAATAGTAATGCTTCGAATCCTGTGATGATGTCTGAACTCTGACGGCCTGTAGGCCGGATGATGGCAGCTCGATTGGGTCTATGGTTGCGTTCACTTTGGTTTGCCGTGTTACGTTGAGGACGTGATCTGACGTCATCCACCCGAGGAATATCCTATCCCATGAATTCATCTCAGCAGGGCTTGACCCGGCCGGTTTTCCGTTCCAAGCACCTCTAGCCATCAGATCCCATGGGCCCACTTGTTCATTCGTGCTACTGTACAGGTCCGGCAGTCCTAGCAGATGTCCAAACTCGTGTGTATAGACTCCAATTGTCGCGAGTCCGCGGGCTTCAACCTCTGGAACGATTGCATATGAATAGAAGATGCGCGGCGCAGTGTTCACAGGCCAGCCCATGTATGTGACTGACCAAATGTCGTTGGTGTTTCTACTTGACTCCTGTCCGACGCCGGCATGAAGAACAACGATCTGCTGATACGCTGTCACGTCGACCTGTTTTGCTACGGTTGGAATCGCGTCCCTCAGCAATCGCCAACTGTCAGGGATCCCGTCGCTGTCCTGATCGTCGACGAAGGGACCGTTGTCTGCTCCGTATGAGGCCATCGAGTAAGGTAGTCTGACCCATCCGACAGCCTTGCCCACAACCGAAGCTGCTCCGTAAGATATCCGACTGTAGTAGTCGTTCAATGATTTGATCGTCTGATTTTCGACTTGTTCGATCGAGACCGTGTGATTGTAGTCTTTGAATTCGACTGCAATCACAAGGACGGTGATCTCTCCGAGAATCGGACTTGGCCTCGGGACAGGATATGATATCGTATAGTTCAGCGCGGAGGCTTCACTTGTGAACTGTGGCATCGGCGGCGCAAACTCGTACGCCTGCTCAGGCGCACCTGTTGCATGCCCCGTTGCCACGAACCCTGTCACTGCGAAATTCAGAAAGATCGTGATGAATAGCAGTGCCACGGATCTTCTATGTCTCAAGTCTGTGCGCCAGCAAACTAGCAAGTAACAGGGCAAGCATGATTGCGCACAACTCGGGCTAGTTTTGATAAAGCCATTAGCCGCACGAATACGTTCAGCGTCATGAATGGCTCTCGCTTGCCCTTGACACTAATGCCGCAAACTAGCGCAACGATTGAAAGGTCGCAGCCGAATCAGAATTCACACATTACGAGCTCGCGACAAGACGGTCCCTAGTCTCTGAGAACTCGAAAGATATGCGCGTTCTTTCACGAGAATTGGCGAGGAGCGCGTTGTCGATGTCTGCGCCGTTGCAGGAGCAATCCGGAGCGAAAGGCCATATTGTTGGCAGGACCAAGACCGGCCTGGTCTCCGTCGTTTCCACAGAAGCCTTTTTTACTCGCCATTCCCACCGACTTGGTGGGAAAGAAGCTCATGACTGAGACTGTTGTAGATCAACGTGGCAGGGTCTTGATTCCAGAGGAGATCAGAGAGAGTGCGGGGCTGACGAGTGGAGCAATGGTCGCGATCGAGAAGGCTAAGGACGTCGTAGTGATCAAACGGCTTCGGAAACACAAGCGAGGGTGGAGACAATTGTGCGGGTTGGCCCCGGAGAGGACGGGCAAACCAGAATGGCCTTCAACAGAAGAGATCAAAGATATCTGGCGATAGACTCAAACATTCTCGTTGCTTACCTGGACCGAGATCACCCACAGCACCAAAGGGTGAAGTCTCTCGCTTCGAAACGGGTGGCTCTCAACCCAACTGTCATTCACGAAACGTACCATGCCTTAGTGTTCAAGCTGAAGTGGTCACGAGAGGAAGCGGGACTGGCGCTGAGAGAGGCCCTAGATGACAGAAACAACCTGTTTCTCAATCAAACACTGGACACAACTAGGACGGGGCTTGCGCTCGCGGAACGATACTCGCTCGGAGGAAGAGATGCACTGATACTCGCAAACTACATGCCATCGTCGGTTTCGCATCTGCAGACGTTCGACAAAGCGCTCTTGGCACTCGCGAAAGTTGTCTACGGTCGTCACAAGCTGAAGATACGCTCCCCCTGAACTCCCATTCCGAGAGCCTTGACGCAGTCGGCGGGTCTTCTTGTCTGATTGGCTACGTTGGCGGACCTGCCGTCGGCGCTGAAAGGGATAATTTCGTACAGTCGCTCTCAGTGTTACTTCTTTATCGCTTGGTCTGGCTTTTGCCGTTGCGTCTCTTTGAGGAAAGGATCAGCAGGGCGACCATTGGGATTGCCGCGGTGAATGCGAGATTCGTGAACTCTGGTGTGGCCGTTCCGGAGGCTGTAAGAGTCACGTCACGGAGAACGTGCATGCCGGGTCCGCTGAAGACGGTTACGAAATTGTACGGCTCCCAGAGCTGTTCCTCTCCGATCGTTGTGACAAAGAACTCGTACGAGCCTTCAGAGAGCCACAGCCTGTAGCTTCCGGTCGCTGATGAAGCCCAGTGGCTGCCGGGAGAAGCTTCAATCACTTGAGCCCACGCGAGGGGTCGCAGATTGCCGTACATGTCGATCCAGGATATCTTGCCGAGAATGCTTGGCTGTTCCTCGAGTGTGATGCGAGCGATCGCTGAGCCTCCCCAAGGCGCCTCGATGCCGGTAACCTCAGCTGTCTGCGCGTACGCCCTAAAGTCGCTCAATCCCGCGTCGACCGGATCGGGCGAAGTGTAGTCGTCATCTGTTCCGAAGATTCCGTCAGGACCGGCAGGATCAAACACGCCATTCGGCCCGTATGGGTCGAAGGCCCAGACGCGAATCGTGAACGTGCCTCCGCCGTCAAGGTCGAGCGCATCTCTGCTGCCGCGAATACCCGAGTCCGCATGCGCTGCTCCGTTTGTTGTGTCCCAACCGTTCGCCCAGAGTCCATCCATTCGGCTATCCGGGCCCCCGTAGTAGGAGTTGAATCCGTAGACATCAAACGCCGCGACAGCGCCAGAGGGCACAGCTAATCTGTTCGCGTCACTTCGTATCATCGATGGCCACAGCGCCCACGTGTTCAGTGCTCCGATGGCTCCGTTGCCGCTTGGGATTGGTCGCGTGACTCTGCTACTGTAGATGTAGCTGCTGGTGGCTGCTCTTTGTCCGTTGATGAATCCGAAGTTGGCAGGGAACAAGGGATCGCCTGTGTCTCCCGTGCTCGACGGGAACGTGTTGAGCGCCTCAAGCCTTGTGGCGTTCGGCAAGCCGAAATCTGTCCCCTCGGCCGGTCCCGGGATCAACATGAAATCGTTGCTTCCGCTGTAGTTCAGGTAGCCGCCGCCATTCATGACTCCCATTAGCGTGTAGTAGTTAGGTTGAGCCTGTCCGTAGATCGATGCTCCTACGAGTTGGTCTTGCGAGTTGTAGACCTCGACGCGAACAAAGCCGTTGAACCTCGTTGAGACGCCCTCGTGTCTGAAATCCACTTCAACACGAACCTGCGTGCCTTGAACAAGATCCAGTTGGAGATCATGGCGAAAGCCGGAAATGATGTTCACTGAGTAATCGTTTCGCTGGATGTACCCCAGAGTCGACGCGAAAACGAAGTACTTGCCTTCCTCGATTCGTGTTGGGTAAGCACCACTGAGCGCGGCAATCGGTCCCCAATCGATTCCGGAGAACCGCACCCACAATTGCCCATGTTTCCCGGCAGGGTTGACGTTGTCGATGTCGTGTGGGCTGACGCCGAATGAGTTCGCCGGTGTTGCGGGCGTTCTTCCAAGGATGGGCCATCCTATCGTTCCGTTCGTTGTTCCCGCGTCTTGAATCAAGCCGTACAGGGATGGCTCCAATGTGGCTGTCAAGCTCCCGAGTTCATCGAGAATCGACAGACGGATTCCGGCCCCTGGGAACGTCCACGGAGCAATCCGCGGCGGTTGCTGGATCTGAAGTGATCTCAACACAAACTCTACAGAACACGCCTTCAGGTGAAATGAGATTTCGATCCCAAGAGGTCCTAGGGCCGGTTGAAATCCGAGCTCCTCTTCTTCCACCAAGTACCAGCCGGTACCGTTGATGCGTTTCCACGGAATTCCCATGTCCGCCATGTATACTTCGAGCCTGTAATCCGCCGGCTCAAGGCCGTAATCCAGGTATGTCGTCGTCGCCACAGTCTGTGTTCCACTGTGCGCGACATTGAACCCCTCCAGAATGATCCAGGATTCCTGAGCCCCGGCTTTGAAAGTGCCGGCTGCGATTCCTTTGTCCAAGTTGTCGCTGCTTTTCGCAACTACTACATAGGTGCAATTTGTGACCGGTCGAGATTGGCTGTCAAGGATTATCGCCGAGGCATTAAGCCAGCCACTTCGTATGAGATCAACTTGCAGCGAAACGCTCGATGGTACGGTGAATGTTCTTTGCCAATCGTCAGCCTCTCGCATTATGTAGCCGGTCACATAGACTTCCAGAGTGTAGGGTCCCGAATCGATTCCTTCAACAAAATCCGCGGAGTCGGCTGGTACGTGTCCATCAAGTCTTATCGATGATAGTCCTCTGATGTCAGTGAGAGTCACGGAGTACGAGTTCTGAGACGGAACAGTTGATGGTTTCAGTACGAGCGGGGAGTAGTTGCGTTTTCCGTCAATTGTGGCGCTGTTCCAAGGCGGCCCGTATGGCCACTTGATATCATCTGAGGCCCAGTAACCCACGGTGCTCTCGTACCGATCGAGCAGCCGGAACAGTATATCCCGGTGGTGTTCGGTGTCGTTGATAGGTAGGTACGGGTTGTTCGTCCCGTAGGGTGGCTGCCAAAGATTTCCCCAAGGGATCAGACCTATCTGATCCTTCGACCAGACCATCACCCTAATCTCGGCTGCAAGCACGAGTTCGAAATCCTGTCTCAACGATTGCCCTGGGTCAACCGTGATGCGTGTTGACTTCATCACAAAGCCAGAGGCAGAGGCTGTTAGATCAAACGTCCCCCCTGGTAGCCCGAAGAGCCAATACCGATAGTAACTACCCCGAGCGCTCGATGTCTCAAGGTCCTTTGGGCCGAAATAGCCTACAGCCTCAGCATACTTGCCCTGGCTGGTTGTACCTGTTGCGACAATTCTTCCAGAAGCATTCGTGGGCGGGAGAAGTGCCTTTAGCAAAACGAGTCCGGTGACGTATGCTGGTTGAAGGCTTGACTTCACGACAACAATCGGGAAGTTACCGTCTCCAATCGAATATCCATCAACGTAGATCTTGAAGTGGTAGAGGCCGGCCGCGAATGGGGCACGCACTTGAAAGAGTCGAAGATGATGAAGGTCCGGTACAATCCTGAACGAGGGCAACGGCGAGAGGAGCGACGGGATTCGACCGATCTCGACACGCGTCCAGCCTGGCGCGATCGGATCATCACTCCCAAGCGTGGCAACCGAGATGAATGAGTAGTCATCAGTGATGTCGGTCCATATGGAATAGAGTTTGTCGGATGTTGTTGCGTCACCGTACCCGCTCGAAACATAAGCGAACGTGAAGTTTGACGGCACGTAGATCCGAATATCAGAGATGCCCGCTACAGTCCAGATGTCAAACTGGAAGTCTCCGATGCTGTCGGACATGCTTGCGAGGATCGCATAGTCCTGGTATCGGTCGATCATCTGCTGTCGCTGAGGCTGTCCTCCCTGTGTGCCTCGAAGCGTGTCAAGCGTGTGACTCCAAGCGACTGAAGCGGTTGACTTGAATTCGTCTCGCACACCGGGCCGGAGGAAAACACCGCAAAGCTTCCCCGTCTTGTCCGGATAGCACTCACCATTGGCATGCACCGTTGCCGGCACTGCCTGCATGAAAACAGAGACGAAGAGGAGCAGCAGAAGGCCTGCTGCGGCGGAGCCAAGTTTCGTTCGCTGCCTCTTCATCTTGTGCGCCTGCTCACCGAACCTGCCTATTGAAACGAATATTGCTGGTTTCCGAGCATTGTTCTATTTGAGGGTTCTCTGATCCCTGATTCGCGACTATGTGGAACTCCGAATGGAGATCCGTTCGCTGCGCTCTCGCCAAGCCGGCGATACATGGTTCGCTATTCGGTGTCAAGCGGTCTTCGCAGGGCAAGGATTGAGAGTGCGAGTATCGTGAGGCCTGAGAGATGTGCGATTGTGCATAGTGGGCAAATGGATCCGAGCAGAAAGATCTCGGTGTACACGAAGGCGACAACTCCTGCAGCTCCCAGCAGCGACCACACAACTACAATTCGAATGAGTCGGCCATTCCTCCAAGCTAGCGCGAGCAGACCGGCCGCGATAATGAACCAGATCAGGCCGAGCAACGCGACTGACACGCCGTAGAAGTGGGAGTACTCGCTCCAGATTACCTCGTCGCATGAGAAAATGCTAAAGTCACCGACAGGACAACTCGACGGAGGACTGAGCGACAGAAAGGTCAGGTAGGCTGAGACTAACAGCCCGACCAAGGTACAAGTTCCCATTGCGAAGAAGAGAATACTCCGTTTCATCGCTCCTCTGCCTACGACTGCTGTTGATCCGTAACGCTTCCGATCGGCTAGATCATGCGTCCCGATATATCCATTGAGGTTTCAAGTTCTGTCACCTTTTCTCCTCCGGTTCCTCTTCTCTCTGCGTTTTCCTTCGCTCCCGTCTCAGCCTTGACCGCTTGGCAAACCGCACCGACTAGTCGGTCGGGTCTTCGGGTCCGAGTGACAACCTCATGCGGCCACGCCTCACTCAAGGTCAGGCTAGATCCCTCTCGTCGAGAGGCCTCGGGCTCCGCCAAAATGTGGGTCATTGGAAACGTAAGCGACCTTGAGGCTGAAGCACGTATTCGCGATCAGTCTATCAGCCCTCAATATGAACGAACCATGCAGTATCCCGAATCGGCCCCACGGAGATAGACGGAACCTGATCCGGTTAAGAAGGCTCCGAGTAGCCAAGATCAAGTACTTGTCAAACGAGAGAGCTTCAGATCCATTTCGAGAACCTTCTAGTGTTTTGCAGTATTGCAGTACTAATGATGCTGAACGTGACCGAGCTAGGAAAGACGCACGCATGAGCGTATCTATTATCTCATCCTTCAGCTTCAGGATTGGCTTTGTTGGGGCTTGGTTCAAACTGAACTGCTGGCTCCGAAGTGCAGCTTCTGTTGTTCCCTTACTGACCGTTTTTGTGGCAAGCGTTTTCCCTATCGCTCGATCACTTCGTTGGGTTTGTGAGTCTTACGAGTTTGTCGGCTCCTTCTCTCTCGCGGACCACGTATCGGTGGAGTTCCAGCTTCGTAAGTAGTCTGTTCATTGCGTACGGCTCGATGCCGAGCAGTTCGCCGAGTTGGCTCTGCCTCGTCGGGCCTGATTCTTCGAGATGCATGAGTAGTCGGACGGCTTGGAGTCGAAGATCACTATGCTTCGGAAAGAGCTCCACAAGCTGAAGCTCCATGTCCTCCGCCAAACGTTCAGCTGTAACGGCCTTCTTCACGGTTACCGTATCGATCTGTCCACGAGGTTGCGATTTGGCTGACACCAGATCAAGCGTTAGCGAGATGTATCGCAGGAACCGACGGAATATGCCGCGACTCATGCGAGCGACTGTGAGGAGGGCGTCATTAGTGAACGGCTTTGTTGCCTTGAATTGCTTCACATACGCTTCAACCATCTGGTTCGGCTGCAGAGGTTTCAGCTCTATCATACTCATCTTGTCGAAGAAGAAATGTCCGCTGAACATCTCCTTCTGAATAGCGAGGACAAGGTTCGGCCCTGGCGTTGCGTCGGTTAGACGTAGCGAGTTCCAGAGCCAGTATATCTCCTCCAGATCCTTCGCCATCAAACGTCGATCCGTCTTGGAGTAGTCAGGCATATCGATGAAGATCGTATGCTTGCTCCGAAGAAGATCGTGCCAGATATATTTGCGAAGTCGTACTATCTTGGCTCCGCCTACTCGCTCCGCTCGATCAATGGATAGCCCCTTCAACTTGTGTTCATACTCCGACCGGAACTCAACTGACGCTTCATGGTCGTACTCCATCAGTGATCGGAAGAGATCGGAGCTTCTACGCCACTTGAAACTGATGGTCTGCAAACCCTGCGATTCTTCTGTCTTCCGTTCTCGTAAGCCGGCGCTTAAGGCGAGCAAGGCGCTGCTCTTCCCAACCCCTTGAAATCCCACTAACCCAATCAAAGCACCGTGAAGGGATTGCAGTTGGTTTGAAAGATGATCCACCTCAGCAGGCATAACGTACGCGTCCCATATCCAGCGACGATCTCGACTCTCTGAAGCAAGTAGACTCGCCCACGAGCGAATCTTGGGAATCAAATCCGGAACTCTTCGCCCATGCGTCAACAGAATGTACCTTACCTTAGCCGGTC
>Ga0315277_10003138_pt1 | contig 22575 bp, 10 predicted proteins | sample YL17G05_15_MG_FD_203695 | JGI IMG/M metagenome (GOLD analysis project Ga0315277, IMG submission 203695) | Sediment microbial communities from Yellowstone Lake, YNP, Wyoming, USA - YL17G05_15 | ecosystem: Environmental > Aquatic > Freshwater > Lake > Sediment | place: USA: Wyoming | collected...
TTCCCTCTTCACCCGTCACCCCACGCCCCCTTATCAACCTATCTCAACACAGACTTCCCTCTGGACTGCCGGATGCCGCACAGTTATCATATCAGTGGCCTTATCCATACTATCATAACCAGACCAGCACCAGCCAATGTCCACGACGACATTCTTCGAGGGCAGTGCAACCCGGACTTGGGGCGGCCATGAGACCGTACGCTGCCCGGATGAGCTTCTCGAACGCTACCAGGCCCTGCTCCAGCAACAGCGGGTGAGCTGGACGGAGCACCATCGGCTGATCCGTCTGTTGGGTTCGGGTGGTCAGGGTGTGGTGTATCTGAGCGAGCGCCGCGGGACCGACGAATTCACCTTGCCCGTGGCCCTGAAGATCTTCTCCCCCGAGCGGTACGAAGACGAGCGGGCCTACAGCGACGCCATGGGCCGCATGGCCCAGGTCGCCGCACACGTCGCCCAGATCCAGCAGGACAACCTGTTGGACGTGCACACTTGGGTTGACCGCAACCGCATCCGCCTGATGGAGATGGAATGGGTCGACGGCTACGACCTGGCTCGCCTGCTGACGCCGAAGATGCTCGACCGCGTCCACGATTGCGTCAGCGAGAAGCGCTGGAGGTACATCAACCAGGTGATCGTCACGGCCGGGCCGGTGCAGCCGCGTCTGAAGCCCGGCATCGCCATCGCCATCGTCCGCGACTGTCTGGCCGCGCTGGCCGCCCTGCATCGCAACGGCATCGTGCACGGCGACCTGAAGCCCTCGAACATCATGTTGAAGCGGACCGGGAACGCCAAGATCGTCGACATCGGATCGGCGTTCGACCTGGATAACCTGCCCACGCGGCGAACCTGCACGCCCACCTACGCCGCGCCGGAAGTGCTCGAGGGCGGCGAAAGCTCGCCCCGCTCCGACCTGGCCAGCCTGGGCTACGTGCTGATTGAGATGCTCTCCGGCGTGCCGCCGTTTGCCGGGCTGACCACCTTCCGCGACCTGCTGGAGGCCAAGCGATTCCTGGCCCAACGCCTGCCCCGCGTCCTGCCCGAGGAAGTCGTCTGCAACGAGCTGCTGATGAGCTTCTGCCGCGGGCTGGTCGCCCCCGATCCCATGCGCCGCTTCCCCAGCGCCGAGGCGGCCGATCTGGTCAAGGAGGGGGCCGCCAGCTTCCACCGGCAATTGATCAAGAGCGACCTGGCCAGCGAGTACGACAACGAGATCCGCCTCTGGCTGGAAGAGCTGGCGGAGCTGGATTAGCCGCCGCGCGATGAGGCGGTTGGCGCTGCCATCTCATCTGCGGTGCGGTGCCGTCATCCGGCTCGGGTCTCAGCAGCAAGAAGTCCCCAGGTTCCCGACCCGGAGTGCCTACGGGGCAAGCATCCAATCCAAGTCGTTGGCGTAAGCCTCGTCCTTCCGGTCGGTTGCCCGGTCCTTGTTCAGGTCGAAGAAGAACCAGTCCAGGCCTGACGACCCGGTGAGGACGTCACTGTCGTCATCGTCGGCCACCGTCTCGCCCAGCCTGAGGAAATAGCCATCGACGCCTTCGGACAGGTTTTTCGTCCGAGCCTCATACTTACGTGCAGAGGTCCACTCGTCCATGATCGCGCGGAGCGCCCCATCACGATCGGCATAACCCAGTGTGCCGGCGATCATGATATCATCACCGGCATTGCCCACAATCCGGTCCGCCCCCTTACCGCCGACCATCATGTCGCGGCCCGAACCGCCGAGCAAGGCGTCGTCACCGAGCCCTCCGAACAACAAGTCGTGGCCTGCACCACCGTGCAGTCGATCATTGCCCATGCCTCCGTAAAGCCAGGCCGCTAGATCGATGGCTCCAGCCACCTGAATGTTGTCGTTGCCCTCCTGCCCGAAGGCCAGCAGCCGGCTGGTCGGCTCAAAGAACCCTTGAGAAGCCCCGTTTAGGATCACCTGCACCTGGCCCGCATTCTCGCCCGATGTGAAAACGATATGATCGTCGCCGGACCCACCACCGACCGCCAGTGCCTTTTGGCCGGCATAGAGAGGATCATCCTGTAAGGCGACGGTCTGGATCGCCACGTCCTTCGTCTCGGTGCTCATGCCCATATCGTCGTCGCGAACGATGAGGCGGACGGCAAAAGTTCCAGTGCCCGCATAAACGTGGGTTGGCGTGAGAGCCCCGTCATTCGTCGTCGGCTGGAATGGAATCACCGTCCCGTCGCCGAAGTCCCACTGGACCTCGTGTGTATCCAGAGTTCCCGGGTCGGTGAAACTCCCGGAGAACGTCAACGCCTGTCCAGGCACCCCCGGGCTGGGGCTGGGCCCGACGATCGAGTGGACCATAGGCACCACGTTGTTGACTGTGATGCTGATCGTAGTCACACTGGAGGCCCGATCGCCGTTGGAGGCTTCGGTCGCGGTTGCGGTAACGCTGAGGTCGAAATCAGCATCGTCCAGGACCGTGATGGTCAGGCCTGCAAGCTCATCGGGCGTCAGCGTCCAGCTCCCATCTGCGTTGTCGGTTCCCGCCGACAGTGTTGCGTCGGACGGCACTCCGCCAATCGTAATCGATATGCTCTCCGAACCGTCGCTGTCGTTCAGGGCTGCCGAGATGCTCAGCGGGATGGGCGTCGCTTCATCACCCGTCGCATCCTCGGTCGCCAGGCTTGGTAGGTCGGCCACTGCCTTGACGATGATCGTGACCGCGGCGGTGTTAGAGTCGAGCAGGCCGTCGTTGGCCAGGTAGGTGAAAGTGTCGGTCCCGCTGAAATTTTCCCCGGGGATATAGGTAAACGACCCGTCGGCGTTGAGCGTCAGCAGCCCGGATGATGTCCCGCTTACCGGCACAGCGGTCAACAGGTCGCCGTTCGGATCGGTATCGCTACCCAGCACGCCGGGGGCCGGCACGATGAGCGTGTTGTCCTCATCGACGGCGTAGATGTCATCCACGGCCACAGGCGGCTGGTTGAGCATAAGAAGCGTCACGGCGTCCGGCGTCTCGGGAGCCGCCTCTTCATGGCCCACGTTGTCCCTGGCGACGCTGTAGAAGGCGTAGGTGTGACCGAACTGGCCGGTGAACGTGGCCTGGGTGTCGGTCGCATCGTCGAGCCAGCCCACGAACTGGCCGCCGTCGGTCGAGACGTAGATGTCATAGCTGGCGATGCCCGAGCCGCCGGCGTCGTCCTGGCCGGACCAGGTGACCACGAACTGTTCCGACTCGCTTGTGGCGGGCAGCACATCGACCTGGCTGGTCGGGTCGCCCGCATCGAGCGTGTTGAGCGTCTGCGGCGTGTCGATCGGGTCGTTGTAGTCGAAGAAGATCTTGGCCCGGTTGATGATTTGCGCCCCGGTGGGCGAGTCTGCCTTGGGCCGCACGAGGTAACTGACGTGCCCCTCGCCGCGGTGCGTGGCGTCGTTGGGGTACAGGAAGCCGACCCGCGGGTCTTCGGGGAGCCAGCCCGTGTCCGGATCGATGGCCTGGAAGCTCGCGGTCACCTGGCGCGTTTCCGGATCAAGGCCCGCCTTGACCTCCACGATCACATTGATTCCCTCCGGGCGGAGATCAACGGTTGTCTCGTAGTTCGCCAGCCCGGCGGGCACCGGGATCGTATGATCGGCGAACGCGATCTCCGTGAGCTCGAGGGTGCTCAGGTCGAGATCGTCGTCTAGCGTATTTAGGATCTTCACCTCCTGGGCCGGCGCGTTGGCTACCTTCGGGTCGTTCTCGAAGAAGACCGTGTAGGGCATGACGGCATCCGGGGTGAGGTAGCGGAGGTCGCCGAATCCCGCCGGACCGACCAAGTCGTTGGGGTCGAAGGATCCTAGAACGTCAATGCCCTTCTTTTCCTTCTTGGGCTCAGCCTCCGCACGGACAGAATAGCCCCACTTCCAACCAACATTGTCGATCGTCACAGGCTCAATTTCCTGGTCCTTGACTCCATCCCACTTAGCAGGGTGAACCTCAAAGTAGATGGCGTAAACAACATAACTATCAGGTGACACCTTCTTCACTTGCACTGCATCTTCTGCCATCGTGTCTATTGGCACGCATGGCGAATCATTGAAGAGGAGTCTGCATTGAAGGTCAAAACCACTTTGGCCAACGTAAAACGGCTTATCGTCTTTTGGTGGTACGAAGTCTACGGCCACGCCCGCATTGAAATGAGTCGTTAGCGTGTACGACTCTGCATACGTCTGAATCCATGATGACAATGCGGGGATGGAGATTGTGGCACCAGCAGCGTGCCACTCCCTCCCGTCGTTATGATGGTACACTCCTTTCCGAACATGAAAGTCCGGTGATGGGTTTGTGACCCCAGTATCTCCCATGAGAAACGACCATTCACGGCCATACTCTTCCTCTAAAGGAAGCATGAACAGAAAGTTAGCGGAGTCTAGAAGCTCGGGTGGCAAACCATCAAGCGTGAACTTCACTTTGCCTTCATTCCAGGTCTTAGTACGAGGATCCGAGAGTTCTTCGTCAAACCAGCCAGTTACACGCTCCTCAGAAGCAGGCGAAGGCGCAGCTTCATAGATTTCCAGCCCCACGTTGACGGTGCCGGGAAGACTTGGTGCGCGAAACGTCAGCGGAATTCTACGACTCGCGCCCGGTGGAAGCACGCCCGAGGGTACTCCCGCAGGCTGAACGTCGAGAAGAGTCTCGCCTCCGTACGGCAACTGCGCCCAAACGACTGGTAGATCAGCATCGTTCGTCCCCTGATTTGATACTTCTATATACCAGGTTACGTCCCAACCCACCCGAACTCGGCCAGGTGCAATGATGGTGGACTGCACTCGGCCACCGCCCCCTCCCCCGGCCGCGTTCGTGACAGTGAACGCGTCCTCCAGAGTGGCGTAAGTCTCATCCGGCCTTTTCAGCCGCACGTCGTAAAGACCACCAGCAACGCCGAGCAGGTCAAAGGTTGCCCACGCCTCGTAGGTCTTGGTAAAGTGGGTCTCCGCGGCAGCAATCGACGAGCCATCCTGCGCGACCAGCTCGATCGTTCCAGCGTCGGGGAAGTGCGCTCCAGCCAACTTGACGGTCGCCCTTCCCGCATTACTCGCGGAGTTAGCACTGACTTCGAGCAGACTGAAGTCCACGAGCGATGCCTTGATGGTGAAGTCCCCGGAGGCTTCAGGAACCCAGTCTCCATAGACCAGCACGTAGTAAACACCGGCCGACGTGTCCGGGATCTGGATCTGTCGATCAGAGGCATAATAGTCCTCTTGGCCATAGTCGAAGTGATAGCGCGTCGGCGGCTGCCCGTACCGGACATAAACCTCGTTCCAGCCCGAGTTGTTGGCGTCATCGAGCGTTATTCGGAGGTACTCTCCCTCCGTGACATTGATCGCATACCAGTCATACCGGTCTGCGCGGGTCAGCGCTCCAGCGACGGGCACCCCGTTCGGCTCGAGTTCCCGGACGCGCACGGCGATCGGCCCGATGGCCACGGAGTTGTTGGTCTCGTCGGTCTCCCGCTGCTGGTTGTAGACGTCAGTCCTCACGACCAAGTAGTAGTCACCGGGCAACACGCCGGGCAGACTGACAGCCACCGCCGGCGAGTACGTTTCACCCGGCAGCAGACCGCCGGTATGTCGAGCGGTCGTCAACTGGATATCGCTGATGTCCCAACGATCGTCTTGCGAAAGGTAAACCGCGTCCAACCAGTCACCCAGCAGTTGCGTGTCGAACGCGTTGAACCCATCCCAGCTAACTTGGGCCAGTTCGCCGGACCAGAGCTGTGTGGAACTCACCGCCACATTCTGCACCTGGAGGTCCATGTTCACGACGTTAAAGACCGCGCGGTAAACGTCGGTTGGCTGTCCGCCAATCCCGTTGCCGTCCTGGTCGAGGAGGTTGCCAGCCGGATCCGAGACGTTAGGCCCCACTTGGACCACGTACTGGCCATATAGGCTTTGCGAGTCGAAGCTAATCCGATACCGGCTGTCTGTAATTGGAGTGACGTTCCGGATTTGCCAGTATGGCAGGGTCACACCGTCGGGACGCGTGATCACCACGCTCCAATAGGGTAACGAATCCTGCTGGATCGCCTCACTGAACATAATGTCAATCTGGCTTACCGTGCCGGAAATGTCGCCAACGGGGACGTGAGCGACCACACGCGGGCAAACAGCGTCGACTGCGATGGATGCCGAGTACTCGTCCTGCGCCTCGCCCGGCACGCCATTGAAGTCCTGGTCCATGGGCGTACCTTCGGTGTCGAGAATGTTCGGTCCCAACGTGATTCTGTAGTTCCCCGAGACAGACTGGGGAGCGAACATTATTTCGAGTGTGTCGTCATCGAGCCAGCGATAATCGGCGGCCGCTATCGTCCCTTCAGGACCGCTGAAGCGAACGATATCCTCAGCCAAGGCGAAGCTGGCGGGATCCATGGGCCTGCCGAAGTCAAACTGGATTGCCTCCAGCGGGCCGCGGGTCAAATCCGCCGGTCTCTGTGCGACAACGCGAGGTGTGGGCTCGACGATGCGGAAACCGGAGGAGTAAACATCGTCGGGAGTCTCCGCTGGCACACCGTCGCTGTCTTGGTCCATCGCGTTTCCCGCCAGGTCCTTGATGATTCCGGGTGCCACTTCGACTACGTACTTGCCGAGCGTGCTCTGCGGCGTGAAGGCCACGCGATACCGGGCATCCGTGATGCGTTGAATGCTCCCAATCTCCCAGTACGGCATTGCCGTACCATCGGGCCTCCTAATCACGATGTCGGAAACGCCGAAGGACCCCTGCTGGATTGGCTCACTAAAGGTCACTTGGATCTCTCCCACGGAGCCAACGGTGTCGCCGCTCGGGTCGAGGCCGACAACTTGCGGACCTGTCAGATCAGCCAACAGCGTTGCGGAGTACGCGTCCTGCGCCTCGCCCGGCACGCCGTTGAAGTTCTGGTCCATGGCCGCGCCCTCCAGGCCAAGCACATTCGGCCCCACCGTCAGGGTGTACGCGCCGTTTGCCAGAGGTCGGTTGAAGTAGAGGGCGTACCTGGCGCTGCCCAGCGGAGCGATGTTCGTGATCGGCACGCGGCCCAACGGGCCGGTCAGGACGACGTCCTCCGGCGTGAACTCGTTCGGATCAACGGCCGTGTTGAACGTGACTTCCAGGTGATCGGTGGACGCATTGACGTAGGTTTGCGGCGCGTGGCCTATCACGCGCGGAAACGGAGCAACGAGCGCAAACCCCGCCGTGGGCCCGCCTGGCCGCGGCGTGCCGCCCAACAGCGTGAACGTGTTGTCCCAGTTCTGTTTGAATCCTTGGGTCGCGGATAGTTCCACGAACGCTGCCCCCCAGCCCTCAAACCAGTCCAGCGTGACTGGATAGTCGCCCGCGGCAAGGTGGATGTGACCGATGACGTTCGTGTCCGCAGTTTCGGCGGTGTACATCAGAGTATCGCCGGATAGTCGAGCGTACCCGGCCCAGCCTTCGCCGTAGTACCGGAGACCGGCCCAGGTGGCGCCCGCGATTCTCAGCGAGAAGCCGTCGTCGCTGTGGACGCCGAAGCTGTAGTCGCCTTCCGCGGCGATTCGCAAAGTGCCGGTCGCGCGGAGGGCGAAGGCATTGTCGTCGCCGTCAATCCGCCCCTGTGTGGTGCGATTGTCGAGCGCAAAAGGCGATCGGCTGGCAACGTTGAACTCGCCTTCGCGGAGGTTAAAGTAACCTGGTGACTCCGGATCCTTGAAGTTCACGGTGGGCGAGGTGTAATCCATCACAAGGTCGCCTCGCGCTGGATCGGCGCTGTCCAAGAAGGCCGATGCGTCGGCTATGGCATTCCACCCCTGGTTATTCGCCGGGTGCGCCTCCCGGACAGTGAAGCCGCCGGGCATTTCGCCGGCGGGAACTCCCGCGGGAATGGTGATCGGCGTGGTGTCGCCCACGAGGCGGAAGGTGCGATCGTAGGCGGTCTTAATGCCCGGCGCCGCCAGCAGTTCCACCTCGGCCCCCCCGCCGCCTTCGTGATAAGTCAGTTGGAGGGAGTGCTTGCCGGCGGTCAAATAGACGGGCATGAACGTGTCCTCGGGCGCACGGCCCCCTTCGAAACCACCGATTTGCCGACCATCGACGGCCAAACGAAAGCCGTCGTCGCTGTTGACGAGGAAGGTGTAATGGCCGTCCGTGGGAACATCGATAGTGCCCTTGGCTGCGAGCGAGATTTGGTCAACGTAGCCATACGATCGGTAGCCGCGGGTTACGACACCGAATCGCTGGTCATTGCCGGCGCGTTCGGCCGGCGGGTTGTCGTCGATGTTCACGACTTGCCCCGTGTAGTCAACCACCGTTCCTGTCCCGGACAGCAGCGATGCCGTCGCCTGGTTCTGGTTGGAGATACTTCCGTTGTTGATCACTTCGCGGATCCCGAAGTACCCGGCGCCGCCCTCCGGGCCGGGGACAATCACGGCTGGCGGCAGATCGGGCAGCGCCGTGAACGGGTCCAACGAGTAGTGATCGAACCGAACTTCACTGACCAAGGCTGAGTTTCCGGCGTCAACGCACAATCCGACGTTCACGCTCTCCGGCATTCGCTCCGAATCATGTTCTGTCGGCACGGCCCACGCGCTGGGGACACCCTGAACGTCCAGGGCCCAAGTGCTATAGAGTGTATTGCCATCACGCATCAACCGCAGCCAAACGGGCGCAGACCCGTCTTGCGACACGTTCGGTCCGCCGTTCTCGTGGTGCGATGACCAACTGCCAGCCAAATCGCGGTACTGCAGGTGTCCCGAACCACTCCGCGGCGTGCCGATCGTCATACCGTGGATCGAGCCCGGCGTCAGATCGGCGCGGACCATGATGCCCGCCTTCGCCCAATCGGCCGTGTATTGCTGGCTGAGCACGCGGACCACGGCATCAAAATCCCCGCTCCAGGTCTGGTATTCGAAATGAAACGCGTCCGTATTACCCCAGATGTCATTGCCGCCGCCGCGAATCACCCATTGATCGCCGTCCACGTAGCTGCTGCCCGGCAATGGATCGCTGCCCGGACTCGGCCCGATGTCGATTCCGGTCAGCCCGCCGATATCGAGCAGCATCCTCGGCTCCAACTGCTCGACGCAGAGCTTTCGTGAATAGGTCCGCCCGCGCGAACGTCCTGCACCGACGCTGGTGCTTAATCGCGCTCGACGGTGACGCCGACTCATGCTATGCGTCTTCATTACAGTCTCCCTTGAATGCAGATGAACCCACGCACGATACGATGGCCGTCGATTGGGGCGTACGACAAGTGCCCGGAGAATGCCGATTTTGACGGAGACGCGCGACCCTGTCAAGAGTTTTTCACCCACCCCCCGAAAAACAAGAGGGTTAACTCTCCAGGGGGGCACATACCGCGTGTAGTGCCGCGGTTTTTCACTGAGGGTACGGGGGGCGGCTGCCGAGCGGCCTCGCGCGGCGTGCGGTCGCAGCCGAAAGGTGGGCAAGCCCGCCCGGTGACGCGAATTGCGCACCGAGTGGAGTTGGCGCGCCGCGGCACGCAGTGCGGCCAAGTAGTCCTGCAACGCGCGGCGGAAGGGAATATGCGCATGCCGCGTGAGGGCATGACACCCGGCCGGCCGATCGCCCTAGGACACCCTCGTGGAGCGATGGGGAGGTTCGCGGCGGAGGCGGCGCGCCGGAGCGGTGCTCGGCATGGGCACGGCCACGACCTCTTCGTCGGGCGCCGCCCCGGCAGTCTCCTCGGCGGGGGGCGCGGCAGACCGCTGCTTCTTTTTTGGGGCGCGGAAGAAGCGGCCGGCGGGACCGGAGAGCAGCGCAGGCAGCAGAATCAGGTCGCCCAGCAGCCCGGCCGCCAGTAACGCCAGCATCAGCACGCCGAACCGCTGGGTGGGCATGAACCTGCTGAAGGCGAACACCGACAGGCCCAACCCGCCGATCAGCGTGGTCTGCGTCATCGCCGTACCGCAGCGTTCGTAGGCCAGCATCACCGCCCCTTTGCGGTCGAGGCCCTCGTCCGTGCCGCGGCGGAACCAGGTCAGAAAATGGATCAGCTCGTCATCGGCCACGCCCAACCCCACGCTGGCAGTCATCATCGTGCCCACGTCGACCACGATCCCCAGCCAGCTCAGGGCGCCGAAGACCAGCACCACCGGGAAGATGTTGGGGAGCATCGCCATCAGTCCTGCCGCCGGGCTCCGCAAGGCGATCACCATCACAACGGCGATGGACACAAAGGCCCACTTCAGGCTATTGAACAGGCCTTCGAGCAATTGCCGCTGGGTCTTGTAGACCAGCGGCACCAGTCCGGTGTAGGCGGCGTCGATTCCATCCACGCCGGCTTTCCGATAGGCCGCCAGCACCGGCTCGACTTGGCTGCGGATGTCGTCGACGAACAGCCCGTAGTCCAAGTCGCCCAGGGCCTTGACCCGGGCGCTGACGCGCCAGAGTTCTTCTCCATGCGTCGTCCGCCAGTGGTCGACCTTCCGGGCGACTTCGGCGGCCTGCGCGGGGCTGAAGGCCCGCAGCGAGCCGAGCTTTTCCTCGACGGAGCCCTCGCCGGCGTACTTCTCCAGCGCCAGCAGGCTCACCAGGTTCTTGGCCCTCAGCCGTTGGGCCAGCTCGCCGGTGATGCCAAGCTCCTCAAGAGTCGGGTCGTGGTGGGCCTGCCGCCAGGCGTCGACGGCCCGGGCCACTTCAGCGGCCCGTTGCGGACCCATGCCCGCAATCGACTCGAGATTGCCGTAGTGCTCAATCGACTGGAGCGACGTCAGGTTGTGGGCCTCGAGCAGTTCGGCGATTTCACCGTTGATCCCGAGCTGACTGAGGTGAGGATCGCTCTGCTGGTCGGCGACGGCTGCGTCTTTGTCGATGGTGAGATACTCGCGGAAGGCTGCGCGGTACTCCTCAAGTTTGTCGTTGAGTATCCGGTCGAAGGTCTGCTCCGGGTTGATGCCGGCCATACGTTCGACCACTGTAGGCCGGCGTTTCATCGGGGTGATGTCGGGTGCCATGGTGGCGGCCGAAAGCGCGCCGCCGACGTCCCCGAGCCGCTGCATGGCGCGCTCCACGTTCTGCGCCAGCCGCATCCGTTGGACCATATTCAGCTTGCACCTCTGGTTGTCCACGCGGATCACGACCTCCATGGGCACCAGTGGGCCAAGCTGGTCCTCGAGCCAGGCGTAGTCGTGGATAATCTGGGCGTCGGGTGAGAAGAGCTTCATCAGCTTGACCGACGTCTGGATCCCAGGGAGGCCGAGCCTCTCACTCCCGCACAGTCCCAGGATCAGCAGGCCCATCATCAGCAGGCAGCCGGCCGTGACCGGGAGATTGAATCTGGTGATGAATCTTCCGACGGCGTGCCAGAACCGGGTAAACAAGGCGGACGGGTCCGGCTGGTCGTCGTCATGCTTGACAGGCATGTTGACCTGATTTCGGGAGGGGAAATAGTGGAGACAGGCAGGCAGGTACAAGAACAACAGCAGGAGCGTCGCCATCACGCCCCAAGCAGAATATATTCCGAATTTCGTGATGGGGATGAGGTCGCCTGCGATCAGCGAGCCGAAGCCCATGGCCGTGGTCAGCGTCGACAGGGCACAGGGGGCCAGGCCGTGCTTCAGCGCCCGCTCCGGGGCCCGCTCCAGCCCTCCCTCGCGGATAGCGTCGTGATAGTAGTTAATGATGTGGATGGCGCCGGCGATGGCCAGGATGTACACCAGCGAGGGCATCGACAGCAAGATGGCGTCGCAGGTTCCGTACGTGAAGGCAAACCGCTCGTATCCGAAGAGTTGGGCCAGCAGGCCGGTGTAGTGGACCGAAGCCAGTCCCACACCGGCAGACAGAATCCCGATAATGAACACCAGGAACGTCAGCCGGAAATCCCGGAAGCAGAGCCAGGAGATTCCCAGCCCGACGACCCCCGCCAAGCCGGCCAGCCGATACAGCGTTTTCTCTCCCTCGACGTCGATGGCGACGTTGTCGACCGGCGGCCCGCCCATGCGGATCTCCTCCCGCCCAATCCCGCAGCCTTCGCCGGCCACGCGGACGATCGACGCCAGTGCGCGGCGGAGGTTCTTGCCTTCGGCGGCTTTGGCGAGGGTGACCACCAGGCAAGTCTTCTCGTGGTCTTCCCCGATCAACGAACCTTTCAGCCGCTTCAGCGCGTCTTCGCGAGGAAGGTTCAGCGAGTTTTCCAGACGGTCGACCAGCCGCCGGCCGGTGAGCACGGGGGCCTTGAAAGGCGACGCCCACGCACGTGTTGCCTTGAGCACCTCCGCAGCCTCCGCGGGCCCCAGCCCGCCGACGGCCAGCAGGTCGGGACAGCCCTCGATTGCCCGCCGGCTGCGAAGCCCGGCAGCGTCCAGCCGCTTGCCCAGCCTGCCCGTGATGCCCAACTCCTGGAGGTTCGGATCAAAGGTCTCGAGCTTCTGGGCCAACATCTCCAGCCGCGGATCGTCCAACGTGCATCCCTCCCAACTGACCAGCACAAACTGCTCGTGGGGAAAGTGCTCTTGGAACCAGCGGTGAGTCTTGGTTTCCGGAAAATTGGCGGGCAGCCAATCCTTGACGTCGTTGCGGTTGCTCTGCAGCGCCCGTCGCGTCCCCATCCCGATCAGCGGCATCAAAAAGACCATCACCAGGATGATCAGAAAACTACGGCGGGCAAAAAACGACGGCTTCATAACCTAAGAGGCCTGCCAAAAATGTCTTTTCGGGCCGCGGTCGCAGGGTCCCACGTGTTCCGGGCGCTTTAGGGTCGGCGTGCGCGATCGGCGATCACTCGCGGAGGGATCCGCCGGAGGGCCCACTGTCGGCGCAAAACACCCCGGCCGGCCGCACGGCCTTTCCGTGGGCGCGACGGGGCAGCCGGTCCGTCCGGCCTGCACCACCGGGACCCAACGATGTTCTTGTCGTAGCCACCTTACACGCGGGGAAGCTCCCTGTCCATGCCGACATCGACCCCCATCGGCCCATCGGCCAATTTGCCCGTGATTCTTGCGGTCTAGGCTTCCTGCGCGCCCTACTTTGCGCAGCCAGATCGTTTTTCGGAAGCAGGACTCGTCTACTTCTTCGGCACCTTGACAAGCCAGTCTCGCATTGGCCCCCTCTGCTAGCAACCGACCAGATCGACCATCGGGTGGGCCTCCGTGCAGTGAGGGCGTGGCACCACCCAGCGCAATAGTCTCTGTTGCGGAAGAAGCTGACTTCGAGGGTGGCTGGTGGCTGAACGTAGTGAAGCCCCAGATTGGGTAACAGTGAATTACCACCCCCTGAGTCGCCCCGCTGTCCAATGCCTACTGCCTACTGCCTACCGCCTACTGCGCGCTGCGCACTGCCCACTCACCACCGCAGCACCTGCGGCCTCACCAAAGCCATTCAAACCCCAGCGAGAGCCCCTGGTAGACGCCGAGTCCTTTGAACTTGATGAAGTCGGGCGGGTTAGTAGCGTAGGTAATCTGCTCGGGCGCAATCGCCAGCCCGGCCACCCACATGAAGTCATACGAGGCCCTGAGGATCAGGTTCGGGCGCCATTTGTAGGTGCCCACCAGGCCGGCTTCGCCGACGAAGGCCATGTCATCTTTGCTGGCACTAATGCGGTAGTCGGGGAAAATCCGGGCGTACGGGTCACCTGCGGCGTTGGTGGTCACCCGACTGATATGGCTGGCGAAGTTGATGTACGGGCCGGCCTTGGCTCGCGCACCCCAGCTATACTTGCAACTGCGGTACATCAACTCGCCGCCGAATTGCAGGCCGACCAGATCGTTGTTGGTGGTGACGAGGTACGCCGCGGAGACTTCGGAAAAGGGAGCCCCATCGACCTCGAACCTTCCTTGGGTCCGCCAGTCGAACCCCTCGTCGATCGACATGAATCGCACGCCGGCCAGGTAGGACGCGAAGATTCCGCGTTGACATTCCCGCCGCCATCTTCCCTCGGGGTACAGCACCAGGCGTCCAGGCCGGGAGCGGGGATTGAATCGGAGATTCAACTCAAAGTTGTTGATGTTCGATTCGTACGAGACCTGCTGCCGATCGACCCGGTTGAAACCGCCGACCTTCAACGATATCGAGTGTTCCACGGGCGAGGAGAACGTCGTGGTAGGGGCTCCGGTGATTTGCTGGATTCCACTAAGCGACCGCGCACCTGGACCGGCGTTCAGGCTGCCGAAGGTGACCACGTTGGGAGCAAAGGTGGTGCTATCCGTCAATCGCTCGCCGGTAACCGCGCGGGTTTCCTGCCAGTCGTTCAGCCCCCAGTAGCGGAACTCGAAGAACCGGTCGCGGTTCTCCGCATCCCGCCCCAGATAGCGCCCCAACGTCACGGCGTATCCCCCGGTGTAGTCGAAGGCTGCCGAGCGGTTGCTCAGCACCGTCACGGGCGTATAGACGGGTTTGCCGCCCGAGTCGAAGCCGATGAACTCGTCCACGGTCGCCAGTGAGATGAACCCGGGCCGGGAGCGGGTCAACAGACGCCCCTCCTGGGTTGTGTACCAGTTGGGCGGACAACAATCCCCGTTGCCGCAGATCTCACAGCAAGGCCCAAGAGGACATTCCCCCCACGTCCCGCCGTCCAGGGAAACGGACTGCTCAGGCAGGACGGATTCGGTTACGCCGACGGTGGAATCCGGTAACGTTTCGGCGTATTCCCCAACCCCGGAGTCCCCGGTTGCGACCGGCATTTCCGCAGGAGGGCCGTCAAAGCCGGCTGCATTACCAGGTGATGCTGGTCCGACGCGTATCTCTGTTGCGGCAGGTAAGCCGGCTCCGGCCAGGCCCTCCTCCGCGCCCGCGAATCGGCCGGAAACGGCCAAGCCGATCAGCGCCAGACTGACCAAGATGCACCTTGTTCTCATACTCACCAGTTCACCCTCCTTAACTCGCCAGCAGGTGGCAGTTTCCGGTGCGAGCTGACCGGCTGGTCGCAGAACTTCACACCTGCCTAATCGGCCAACCGGCCGCCTGACATACAGGAATAACCGTCAAAATCGGAAAGGAAGCCGCAGGTTTTCTTACCAGCAAAGCCAGGTCGTCGCTTCCCATGTTTCCCAGACGTTAGTATTCGCGTAGAGTTCCTGCCGTCGCACCGCATCTCGCCCCTAAATGAGGGGGTTCCATCCCGGCGGGAAACCACGATGATTGTCTGAGGGCAGGCCAACCTGCGGCTCCTGAGCGGCTGCCGGCCAGCCGCCAGACAACTCGCCAAACCTCAGGGCCTTGTGAGCAGATGATGACTACCCCAGTTGAGTCCCTCTTGGCTACGGGCACAAAGCTCTGGCTCGACTCCATTGATCCCGAGCTGGTTCGCTCCAACCGGGCGGCTGGAGCAACCGGGGCTACCTCCAATCCAATCATCGTGGCCGATCTGCTGGCTTCCGGCCGTTTCGACCACCAGATCGAGCGGCTGGCCAGACAGGGACTCGATGACAGCCGAATCGCCTGGAAGATGACCGACCAACTGGTCCGCGACGCCCAGGAGGTCTTCCTCCCGGTATGGGAACACAGCGGCGGAAACGACGGCTACGTCAGCTTCGAGGTCGATCCGCTGCTGGAGGATCCGCAGTTGGGGCCAGCGCACCGACAGCGGGTCGACCAGTATATCCAGTTGGGCCGGCAGTGGTCGGCCGGACAGCGGAACCGGATGATTAAGGTGCCTGCCACGCCGGCCGGATTGGATGCCCTGGAAGACCTGGTGGCTTCCGGGGTGACGGTCAACGTGACCTTGATCTTCGCCGCCAGGCAGTGTCGCGCGGCCCGTGAGGCCGTCTGGCGAGGGGCCCAGCGGCGGGGGCGACTCGACGGTTTCAAGAGTGTCTACAGCATCTTCGTCTCGCGGTTAGACGTGTACACCGAGAAGGCGGTCCCGGAGTTGTCCCCCTCCGCTCAGGGGATGGTAGGGATCATGAATGCCAAGCGGATCTGGGCGGAGAACCGGGAGTTTTGGGCAGCACGACCCACCCCACTGGACCAGGAGATCATCTTCGCCAGCACGGGTACGAAGAAGGCCGATGATCCGCCGTGGAAATACGTCGAGGCCTTTGCCGGGGGCGACATCCAGACCAACCCCCCGGCCACCAACGACGCAGTGGCCCGCAGCGGCCGCACCTTCTCTCGCCAGGTTGACAAGCCCCCACCGGAAGATGTGGTCGAGGAGATTGACCGGCTGGTCGACATGGAGAAGCTCGAAGCCACGCTGCTGGCCGAGGGGATCGAGAAGTTCGCCCAGCCGCAAAAGGCCCTCCTGGCCCTGGTAGCCGAGCGGCGGTTGGCAACGGCCGTGCGCTGAATGTGCGGCGAGTTTTTCTGGCACCTTCGTGCCTCGGGTGCCTGGGGTCGAGCGGAGCGAGCCCCCAGATGAGCCTGCTGGGGGCGGCCTGCGGCCGACCGCCAGCCACCCACGCATCCGCCAGGAGAGCTTGCCGCACACGCGGCTTGCACTGACCGCCTCTGTGTGATCGTGCCTCTGTGTGATAGTATAGAGGGCGATCTTGCCGGCCCAACGGGGTCGCGGTCTGTTCTCTCGCGCCCTACCGAAACTTGTTCCCATGCCTATCGACGCCTACTCTCTCTGCCCCTGCGGCACCGGCAAGAAAATCAAGTTCTGCTGTCCCGACCTGCTGGGCGAGCTACAGAGAATCGAGCGGATGCTGGAAGGGGAGCAGAACCTGGCCTGCCTCAGCCAAATCGAACGTCTTCAGCAGCAGCACCCGGACCGGGCGTGCCTGATGGCGATCAAGGCAACGCTACTGCGGGCGTTGGGCCAGTGGGAGAAGGTCCAGGCCAATGCGGCCACCTTCGTCGAGAGGCATCCCCACAACCCCACCGCCCTGGCCGAATCGGCCATCGCCACTGCGGCCGGGGCACCGACCGAGGACGGCCACGGAGTGGAGCTGGGCACCGAGCCGAGCTTTGTCCGGGGCGGCCGTGCGGCCCAAGACATTTTGCAGCGGGCGTTGGCGGCCTGCGGCCACAGCGTCCCAAGCCGTGTTTACGAGGCCATCGGCGTGGTGGCCCGGGTCCTGCTGGCCGACGGCCAATGGCTGGCCGGCCGTGCCCTGCTGCAATTGCAGACGGCCATCCACCGGGAGGATGAGTACCCGGTGGAGGTGTTGGTCGAGTTGAACCGGTCGGCCGAGGTGCCCTTGCTGCTGAAGGACGACCCGGGGATGGCGACTTGCCCGGACGACGCGCCCTGGAAAGACCGGTTCGTGGAGGCGATCGCGCCGCTAGGAGCAGGAAACTGGCAGGCGGCGGCCGAGAAGCTCACCGCGCTGGCCGAAGACGTCCCGGACTCGCCGACGATCTGGCGGAACCTGGCGACGGTCCGCGGCTGGTTGGCCGACGAGCGCGGGTGCATCGAGGCCCTCGGCCGATTCGCCGCCACGGAGGTTCCTTTGGAAGAGGCCGTCGAGGCGGAGGCGTTGGCGATGCTCTTGACGGCCAGCCCGCTGGGCGACCCGCTCGATATCCTTGCTGCCACCTGGACGATCAACGACGTCGAGCTTCTCCAAGCGGCGCTGACGCTGGAATCGCGGGCGGTCGAGGTGTCGCTGGACCCGTCTTCGTTGGGCGACGGCGACCACCCGCCGCCAAGAGCGGCTTACCTGATCCTCGACCACCCCGTAGTGAAGAAGGCCGAAGACCTCACCCCCGAGACGGCCACGCGACTGCTTGCCCAGGCGCTGCTTTACGGTCGCCAGACGGATCGCGAAGCGCGGCTGGAGGTCCTCGGTGTAACGCGGGAGGATCTCCAGTGGCTCCGGGTGCTCCTTAAGGAAATCGCCGGCGACGCCCTGGATCCGGACCTTGTGGAAGAAGAGGTGATCGAGCGGACGTCGGCCAGCCGGCAGTTGCTTGCGCCCAACTGGCGTCTGCCTGGGGACGTCACCGCCAAGCAGGTCGACGAGTTGGCCGCCGCCCATGCCCGCGATGCCTTCTTGAACCGCTGGCCGCAACTGAAGCTGGGGATCTTCGACGGCAGGTCCGCCCGTGAGGTCGCCGGCGACGAGTCCTGCCGGGTGAGACTCCTGGCGGCCGTGCTGGTGCTACAGTCCTGGAACGAGGCGACGCCGGTCGAGTTCGACTTTAACCTACTGCGGAGTCACCTCGGTCTGCCGATCCTCGAACCGATCGATCCGAGCCAGGTGACGGTGGAGGACCTGCCGCTGGTGCGGTTGTCGCGGGTGGCGGCCGAGAAGGCCTCCGACGAGGCCTTGTGTGCCGGATACGGTCGTGCGGAGGTGTTTACCGCCACGGCAGCCGCCCGGGAGTTTGCCCGCGCGCTCCTGGAGCGGCCCAGCCTTGCCGGCAGCCCGGCGCAGCTCCGCGCCTACCGCACGATGGCGATGATGGAGAGGGATCCGGACAAGGCCCTCCAGTATGTCGAACAGGGGCGACAGGCCGCCGAGTCGGCTGGACGGTCCTGCGCTTCCTGGGACCTGTTGGAGCTGACGGTCAGGTTCGCCCGCCGCGAGGTGGGGCAACTGCGGCGGCTGGTCGGGCACATTCAGGACCGTCATCTCGAGGAGCCGGGGGTGGCCGAGGCGTTGACGAGCTTCCTGGTAAGGGTGGGCGTGATTCGCCCCGACGGCACGCCCGCCCCACTGCCTCCTCAAGACGAGGCTCCCGCGGCGGCGGCCGCCGAGACCGGGGAAACAGCCCGCAAGCTTTGGACGCCCGATAGCCAAGGACCGGGCGGCGAAAAGAGAATCTGGACCCCAGATTGAGTGGGGTGCTACGCCGGATGCTGCACCTGAAGGACGTCAAGAAATCGTTTTTCCAGCCGGACGGCACGCGGTTGCCGATCCTGGACGTCGCCGAATTCCACGTGGCCGCCGACGAGCAGATGGTGCTGGTCGGCCGCAGCGGGTCCGGCAAGACCACCCTGCTGCACGTGATTGCCGGCATCAGTCGTCCGGACTCGGGCCGGGTGAGGGTCGACGACTGGGAGATCACGCTCTTCTCGGAGGCGGAGTGCGACCGTTTCCGGGCGGAACGGATCGGCTACGTCTTCCAGACCTTCAACCTCCTGCCCGGCTTTTCCGCCCTGGAGAACGTGCTCTTGGCCATGCGCTTCACCGGGGGGCGGCCGAACAAGGCCCGGGCCAGGCAACTGCTCGAACGGGTGGGGCTCGCACACCGGATGACCCACAAACCGGCCATGCTCTCCGTGGGCGAGCAGCAGCGGGTGGCGGTCGCCCGCGCGCTGGCCAATCGACCTAAGCTCCTGCTGGCCGACGAGCCCACGGCCAACGTTGATTCCGGCAGCCAGCAACAGGTCCTGGACCTGATCCGGGAGGCCACCGAGGAGGAACAGGTCGCCTTGGTTCTGGTGACCCACGCACCTGAAGTGGCCCGACAGTTCAAGCGCGTCGATCATTTGGAGCAAATCAACAAAGCGGTGACGAGCTGATGGATCCCTTGAAGATTGCCCTGCGCTGCGTTTTCTGGGTGGAACGATTCGCGGGGCTGTTGAAGATCGCCTGGCGGAGCATTCGGCAACGGGCCTTGGCCTCGGCGCTGACGGCGGTGGCGATGGCGCTGGGCGTGGCCCTGGTGGTGGCCGTGCTGGTCATCTACGCGGTCTTGGTGCAGTCGTTCAACCGCCGCGCCGGAGGGTACGAGCTGGTCGTCGGCAACAAGCAGGGAAGCCAACTGCAACTGGTGCTCAACACCGCGTACTACGTCGACCAGCCGGTGGCCAACATCCCTTACAGCTATTACACGGAATTCACCCAGGGCACCTACGCCCTGGACGTAGAGACGGCCGTCCCGATCTCGATGGGCCACAGCTACCGAGGATACCCCGTCGTCGGCACGTCGCCCAGCATGTTCAATCTGAAATACCGCGACGACCAGGGCTACGAGCTTGCCCAGGGCTCATGTTTCACGCCCCAAGACCTCTACGGGGCGGTCGCCGGCTCGGCCGTGGCACGTGCAGAGCACCTGGAGATCGGTGGCACGTTTCAGGCCATTCACGGGGGAGCGGAGTCCGGCGGCCAGGCCCACCAGCAGGAGTTCACGGTGGTCGGCATCCTGGCGCCTACGGGCACACCCAACGATCGGGCGCTGTTCGTGAACTTCAAAGGCTTCGCGGCCCTCCATGCCCACGCACAAGAATCAGACGCCCACGACCATGCAGCGACGGCGGCTGAGCCGGCAGAGATCTCAGCCATCCTGGTAGCCGTCGACCCGAACAGGCCCCGCGGGGCCGAAATCCTGGCCCGCCAAATCAACCAGGGTTCCGTAGCCCAGGCCGCCCTGCCCGCGGTGGTCATCGAGAAATTCCTGAGAAACATCATCGGCAACGTCCAGTTGGTCTTGTTGATCATGGCGGCGCTGACCGTGGTGGTGGCCGGCATCGGAATCATGGTCAGCATCTACAACTCGATGAGCGACCGCCGCCGCGAGATTGCCATCATGCGGGCGCTGGGCGCCAGCCGGACGACCGTAATGGTGGTGATCCTCATGGAGTCGGTCCTGCTCTCGTTGGGTGGCGGCCTGCTGGGGCTGCTGCTGGGTCACGGATTGATCGCCCTGCTCTCGCCGGTGATCGTGGAGCAGACGGGCGTAGCCGTGGGCCTGTTGCAGTTCCGCCCCATTGAGCTAATCTTGATACCCGGACTGATCCTCTTGGCTTCCCTGGTCGGCTACCTTCCGGCGGTGGCCGCCTATCGTACCGACGTCGCCCGATCGCTGACCGCCACGCCATGACCTACCCCGTGCACGACGGCCCCATTATGCAGTCGGTCATTCAGGACGATCAGAACGACGTGGGGCCATCCGTCCGCTACCGCGCCATCAGCCGGATGGCCGTGGCCAGCCTGGTCTTCGGGGTCCTCTCTGTGCTGACCGTCTGGCATTGGGCCCTGGGACTGATTCCCGCGGTGGGCATATTGCTGGGATGGATGGCCTTGCGGAGGATCGCCAAGGTCCCCGAGGAATTGAGCGGGCGGGGGTTGGCCTGGGCCGGTCTGATCCTGTCGATGGTCTTCGGCCTGTTGGGGTCTGTTGTGCTGGCGATCGCCAAGGCCAGAGAGTTCCCCGCCGGCTACCACGAGTTGACCTACCATGACCTCCAGCCCGACCCGAACGTGCCGAATCAGCGGATTCCACCCAAGGCGTACGATTCGCAGTACGACCAGTTGCGAAACAACAAGGTGGGTTTCGTGGGCTACATGTCCCCGACCCGGCAGCAGACGGGGCTGAAGCAGTTCATCCTCTGCCCGTCCATCCCCAATTGCCCTTTTTGCACCCCCAATCCCAAACCCACCGAGATGATCCTCGTGAGGCTGGAGGGTGATCTGGAGGCGAGGTACACCACCCATGAGATCAGGGTGGGAGGCAAGTTCCGGGTGGACGAGACCGCGCCGGGGGGCCTGCCTTACCAGCTCGACGCGGACTTCCTGGCACAACCCCGCTGACGGGCTGACGCGGTGCTCCCCGTGAATCTCTTTCCGCGGTTCGACCCGGGCGGTATACTCACTTAGAGCTTATCTCAGAACCGTACGGAACCCTCTGGGTGGCCGGGGTCGAGCGGAGCGAGCCCCCGGAGCGTTGCGGCTGGGGGCGGCCTGCGGCCGACCGCCAGCCACCCCGAGTATCAGTTCTGGGATAGGCCCTTAGGCAGTCCGCGCCGACGCCCCTGGGGCGGGGCCCGGACGCCCTGCGTACGAAGTCGCAGCACCATCTGGTTGGTAGTTGCTTGCCCATGTCCCAATACATTGTCCGATACGGAGCGATGCGGTTCCTGGGGGTCTTTGCGGCCGCCGACGGCAATCAGTACCAACGGGGGGCGAATGTCATCGTGCGAACCGACCGGGGCCTCGAGACCGGGGAAGTCCTCTGCGAGGGCAGCGACGACGTGCTACGGCGAATCAAGGACCCGGCCGAGGGACAGATCCTCCGCCAGATGACCCCGGAAGATGCCCACGAAGTCGTGCAAATCAGAGACCAGGCGAAGCATGAATTGCAGGTCTGCCAGCAATTCGTCGGCCAACTCGACCTCCAGATGCAACTGGTCGACGTGGAGCACATCTTCGGCGGGGAACGAGTGGTGATCTATTACCTGGCCGACAATCGGGTAGATTTCCGCGAATTGGTCAGGATGCTGGCCGGCGAGTTCCAAACCCGCATCGAAATGCGCCAAATCGGGGTCCGCGACGAGGCCAAGCTGCTGGCCGATTACGGCGATTGCGGCAAGCCGGTCTGCTGCAACAGCCACCTGGCCCAGATGCCGCCCGTCTCCATGAAAATGGCCAAGCTGCAGAAGGCCACGCTGGATCCGACCAAGATTTCCGGGCGGTGTGGGCGGCTGAAGTGCTGTTTGCGGTACGAGTATGAGACCTACGAACGGATCCAAAAGGAGCTGCCGCCGTTGGGCTCGTCCGTAATCACCCCCGAGGGCCGGGCCAAGGTGATCGGCCACGAGATCCTGACCGGGCAACTGCTGGTGGTCACCGACGACCGCCGCCGCGTGCTGGTCGATGTGCACGAAGCCTCGCCCGCCCCCAATGAACCCGACAAGGGAAACCCCCAATCCAACTGACATCCAGGCCCGGAGCGTCCGCACCTGACGCTGCCTTCGGCCGCAGCCAAACGGCGGGCAAGCCCCAATACCGTTCAATTAGACGCGATATCAGGAGGATCAAGTGGCACCGGCGTCTCGCCG